>WNGK01001326.1_pt1 | contig 26597 bp, 24 predicted proteins | sample 5400601 | NCBI WGS metagenome assembly WNGK01 (sample SAMN13153376, study PRJNA577476) | soil metagenome | isolation source: 60 cm soil or saprolite under Garry oak tree replicate 1 | place: USA:California | collected 2016-06-15
TTTCGAGATCCCTATGTCACTCTGGAAAAATCCCGGGCCACGAAGCGAGTTACGTCCGGCATTGCCAAATGTTCCCGGCGCAGGTTCCTGCCATGGTCCCACCGGCGGTCCGGCAGTTGGGACCCCGGTGAAAGGGTCGAAACTGCTCTGCGTTCCATGAGCAGCATCGAACGGTATGCCGCCTGTCGTGGTGAACCATTTGTTTCGCTTACCTATGATGTGAACATCACCTACTACATTCGGCCGACAGGGACCTGTATCACGATCGTGCGCGCATGTGCTGTAACTGGGGGAAAAAGGTAGACCACTGTACCAAACCGTGACTGCATTGATGGCCCAACCGCCAACTATGCGGTCCACGATGGGCCCGGCCTCAGCGAGCAGAGGCTTGCCCCTGCCCACTGGTAATGACCACAGGTTTGCGAGCACAAAAACGTGGCTGCGATCGAAATTGGCAGGCCCATAACCCATTTTGGCGATTGTAGGATCCACATTGAAGTAAGAACTCTCGTAATTCAACGCTTTGCCCCATGTGTAGTGAGCCAGAAACTCATATCCTTGGCGAAAACTCTTGTTCAGTTTCGCCTGCAATGAATTGTAGTTGTTGGAGGCGTCATTACCGAAGTACCGGACCGGGCCCAACCAAGGTCTAAAGGGCTTCCGCGAAGCCGTTCTCGATACGCAGAAGTTACCCGAAAAATCTGCTTTGCAATCTTTATTATTGCTGCTATTACCGGACGTAATATATCCATTCAGAGTTGCCTGATTAAGGTCGTAGTTTGATGGTTGGAACGTTCCGTCGGGAGGAACGTGTGTCCCTTTGTTTCCTACATACCCGACCTCAAAATACATGGTTGAGGAAAGTTGACGCTGAACAGTAAAGTTCCAGGCATCTACAGTAGGCACCCTTATTCTCGCGGGGACGGCATAAACGCTAACGCTCGGTAGGCTTAAAACATTATCGTTATCGCTAGGTGCAAGGATTGCGCTCGCAAGGTCACCGATTGAGAACGGAAGGGGAGGGAAAGCAAAGGTGGGAGCTGTTTGCCCTAGAGAGAACACGGGGGTGCGTGCGTCCAAATTAGAAACCGATTGAAAAATCATCACTGGTGGGTTTTGCGTGGCGGAAATACCAAAGTTCGATCCTACAAATCCAACATCAAAGCCGCGCCCGTACCCCGCCCGAATCACTGTTTTTGCTGGTATAAGGTAGGCAATTCCGAATCGAGGCCCGAAATTCGTCAGGCTTTTCTTAACATCACCGCTGCGATCAACGACATTACCGCTGCGATCAACGACACCTGGCACATTGAATTCGCTCCTCGCTGGAGTTGCAAAATTTGGGATCAGGATTCCTCCTGCCCCACTGGTGGTGACCGTCTGTGGGAAATAGATTTCCCAGCGCAGCCCGTAGTTGACGGTCAGATGGGGTGTCACTCGCCAGGTGTCCTGTCCGTAAAAGAACCATCGCTTTTGACGTTCTCCCGCACTAAGGGCAGCAGGATTATCCCGGTTGCCATAAAGCCGATCGAAGGCGGAAACAGCGCCGAAAAGAAAACTAGCTAAGCTAAGGCCGCCCTGGCCGTTTATGTCACTCGTGGTTTCGGCTTCGAACGACAAGTGGCCCGCGCGGCGGCGATCGCTCGTCAGACGAAAGTTCTGGTAATAACGAATGTCAGCACCCCACTTGAAAGCATGTTGGCCGAATGTTTTCATCCAGTTGGTGACCCACTGAAAGCGCTGGTCGTATTCCCTGAAGGGACAGTTGCAACTGTTGACCAGAGGAGAATAGCCAAAGCGAAGATAATCCTTACCCAATGGGGGGTTGTCTTGGCCATGCAATGTACCCAGAAGCTCGATATCCGGTAATCCAGAGGAAAACAACTCGTTGTTTAGACCCGGGGTGTTCGCAATACTCAGGGCGGGGGTGGTGCCAAGATCGAATGAGTCAAGGTTGAGATGATAGCGAAAGAAACCAAAACGAAAGTCTGTGAGCAACGTGGGAGTGACGCTGTAGACGAAGCCAGAGGACAACCCTTGGTTGTGAGTTCGACCACGTCCAGCAAAACCCCTGGGACTCGTTCCAGCTCCTCCCGCAACCTTTCCGAATGCGGGAGAACCGTCATCCCGAAAGTTCGCCAAGCTATAGCGCGCGAGTAACTTGAGCTTTCCCGACGCGTTGAGGTCAACACGCGCGTCAAACCGATCCGCGCCAAAGATTCTGGCGCCCGTAGCTAGGAAGTTATTTACGATGTCGTCAGAATTGCCAGCGTTTGGGAGCGGCAACAAGCGTAATAAGCCCACTGCCCCGGGATTAATCGCGGAGTTTGGGACTTGATTGTTGGCGTATGGCACGCTCTGCGGATCATAAACCTGGCCAACCGAGAGATATTGGTGCAGATCGCAGAATCCGCTCCCAATCAGTCCACCAACGCAAGTCTGATGAACTAACTGGGTCGGGACACTCAATATGAAACGATTGAAATCGGTCGTTTGCCTCGTGCCTTGGTAGTCGCTAAAAACGAATAGTTTGTTCTTAAGCAGTGGACCACCTATCGAACCACCAAAATCATTGCGCTTGAAAGGAGGCGGTGGACCGGTGGAAAACGGGTCGCTCGCTTGGCCCCAGTCTGTGCGCCGGGAGTCAAACGCACTACCGTGCCAGGAGTTTGTGCCCGAGCGCGTCTGAATGCTGATAACCCCTGCCGTAGCTTCACCGAAATCGGCGCCGTAGTTCTGTGTCGTAACCTTCATTTCGCTCACGGATTCAAGGTTTGGGTTGATTAACATCAGCCCCAGAAGGGGGTCGCGATTGTCAGTTCCGTCTAGCTGGAAACCTGTTCCGCTGAAGGATTGGCCATTCACGTTGATCGGAGTACCGTTTTGGGGGTTTTGGTGTGAGTCGAGTCTCAGGATCGCGGGCAATGAACCAGGAACCAAGAGACCAAGGCGACTGACATTCAAATCTCGTAGTGGAAGACCTTCAATAGTTCTGCGAGTGAACAGCGACGACACATCGGTTCGATCCGTTTTGAGAATGTTTATCTTTCCGGGAGTTCCGGTTATGAACGTAGTCGGCTCGCCCTTCGTCAGTATCCCGCTGACGCGAGAAGTTTCATCAGCAACGACCGGAATCTCTGTTTCGCGGAAGGTTCTGAATCCGTCCTCTTCTACCTTGATGGTATAAATATCGGGAAGCAATCCAGTTACCTGAAACTTACCGAATTCGTTCGTGGCTGTTGTCAGGTCACCTCCTCGCGCCTGCGATGTAACAGTTACTCTAGCGCCAGCAACAGGAACTCCTGAAGCATCCGTGAAGGAACCATACATCTCGCCATAGGCCGATTGTCCAACAGCTGCACCACTCATAAGGAGCGTGGTAAAGCAAGCTGCAAGCACCGTGATCATGAGCTTGCTGCTCATTGTTAGCTCCCCGGATTGAAAGGTAGAGAGTTTTAGGACTCGGAACCCCAGGTCCGCTTAGCTGGAATTCGAAAAGCTGCGCAGAGCATCAAGGACACAGCACAATCGCACATCTCACGTACCGCCGCTGCACAACTCTTTTAAGCTTTGCGCCGATCGAAGCAAAAGTCAATCCTAATCTATCTTGCCCACAATTTGGCTCCTAGAGAGCCTATTGAGGAGAGCCAATAGCAGTGCTATATATCAATTGTTCAAAAGAGTTGACCAGCAGAGGCCCAACGGCATGGAGGTCACGCGTGCCAGAGTAGGAGCGACGGGACTAGCGCCGCAACAATGCGGACCGAAATTCCGGCACTCTTGACCGTCCCGGAGCAAGCCGGAGGGGCATTTGGAGAAGGCCGGGTCCTGGAGGGCATCCAGGCTGCAGCCGTGCCCGATCCAGAAATCGACCGCCGTATCCCTGAATCGGTAAGAGAGGTTCCCTTTAATCCAGAGACCGGCATCGCCCATCAACTGGCGTAGGTCTCACTCCTATGATCAGGGAGTTAACGCAAGCGGTGGAGCAAGAAGCAAGTCGAAATCCAGCGGCGTAGCGATTAGCCACACATCCCGGAGTAGGTCCGCTCATAGCACTGGCGTTTGTGCCATTAGATGGGTCGCCCGAATCTCTACCTTGAAAACCCATTCCCGGATGGGCGAGAAGCGTTGCCTGCGTAATCGCGCTGACATCGACACCAGTCGCAGCATAGATTTGCTGGGTTAACAATGCAATCGTGAGTACGTCACTCCACCTTTAACAGGTATTCCAAACAACCTGCCCTCGGTAATGCCCTCCAACCCGCACCAAAGATGGCTTGGGGCCATAGACGTGGCAAAGGAAGGTCCAGTATTTCCGCTTCCCGCGTTCTTCGTGATCGGTCCTCCGCGGACGGGGACGAGTTGGCTACACGAAGTTTTACGTGACCACACTCACCTGCCAAATCCGGCGAAAGAGACCCCGCTTTTTTGACACTCACTTTCACCGTGGAATTTCGTGGTATCAGGCCCACTATCACAACACCAGTGCGGATCGGCTCATTGGCGAGATTGCGCCCACTTATGAGTTCCGGTTTGCATTTTGAAAACTCCGACAACCACAACCGTTGCTGATTTCACTTGTGGCAACCCGAGGGTACGACGCGAAGTGTTATGCGGATTAGCGCGTAACGAGCTGCCGCGTCCGTCACGTCTCTTTACGTGCAAAAAGCGGGCTCCTGCTCCATGAGCAATGGCGCGGTACTGCCAATCCACTGCAAACACAGAGCGGCCGGTGTGAGTGGGTTATTAATGTGCCTGTTTTTGTGCCCACTACGGCGATACTTGCGCGGTGGTGTATCCTTTTTCGTAACCACTGCACACTGGGGTAAGGGGCCTGTCTCGCTGCAGCCTGTCTCTTCCGCGCCTATTTACGCGTTTCCTCTTCAAACCTGTAGACGTGCTCCAATGTTCTGTTCGGGATCAAATCATGCACGTGCATTTCACGCTACGGCGATGCGTGTTTCGCCGACTGTAGATGTTCTAAGATCTCGTTTTCAAAATCAGCTTCGCTTTCACCAGCCCACCCAATCTGACGCCAGAGCCACACCCCCGTGTCATCAACGACCCAGTTCTGCGGGATCGCATAGCCATCCAACAGGCTCACCACCGTGGAAAACGCCGGCAGCACAGGGAAGGTGTAACCTTTTTCTTTCATGTATGGCGCCACAAGCCCGAGCTCTTCATCGACGTTGAACGTGAGCAGTTGGAGATCGGAACGGTCTTTGATGCTTTCATAGAACTTCTGAAGATGTGGCATTTCGGCCTGGCATGGACCGCACCAGGTCGCCCATACATTGATCAACAGCTTTTTCCCTGCCAGCTCTTTCAGCCACCAAGTTTTTCCCGAGAGGTCAGAGAGCTCGAAGGCCGGAATCGGCTTTGGTGGCTTCTCCCATCGGCCTTCTGCAAGCTGTTCCGCGCTGCCGGAGACTGGCTTGCTCCACAGGGCCCACGCTGCATCGGATCCACCCTGCGATTTCCATAGCGCCCGTGCCTCGTCAGTCAAATCGTCTTGCAATTTTCCGCGTGACCACTTTGGCGGTTCGAGTCTGGTTTGCAACGCTAACTGGTAATACGCCAATGCATCTTGCCTATGGTTTTGGAGTGCCTCGAAACGGGCACGGTTCAGCCAGTATCCGGATTGGAACTTCTTGTTGGAGGGTGGCGGGGCCTCGATCGAAGCCTTCAGCCCCAGCACCTCATCCTGCAGGCCAGCTTGCCTAGCGGCCCTGAGCATGAGGCCGTTGAGATATTGTGCTACCCAGACCTCCTGCTCATTCCGGTCTTTCATCTGATCATCCGAAAGATTGTCGTCAGCTGAAACAGAACAAGGCTATTTGAGAGGTGGGAGTCGGTTTCGTCATCTTGTGACATTGACAATGGAATATTAGGGGGCGTTCATCCCGAATGCCGCCAGTGTCTCCCGACATTTCTGCAAGAGGTTCCGATAGTGCCCCAGGTCTTCTCTTGCCTGCTTCGAGTACCTCCCGTGCTTTGTGACGGCCCGCCGGATTCGCTCAATGCCTTCGGCAGTTTTTGCCCCGGTACTTAGTCCGCCGTGAAGGCGGCAACGTCCGTTCGCCATAGCTGGACACTGGCACGGCGAGCCACGCCGGTTCTTTGCGCCGCAGCGTGCCGCCTTCGAGAAGTCGCCCGAGGCGTTAGCATTTCTTAGCATTCCGTGTCGCGTTTCATGGGGTGTCTCAGCCGTTCTCACCACCCCCGCCCCCCTGGTCCCGATCCTGCGCGGTCACGGTACCAACAATCGCTTGTCCCCCTTTGTGGACGTGGACGTGCTCTACCGTAACCGTTTGCTGGCAAGACTTCCCCTTTAGCCTCTGCATCGCATAGAGCTGTTCACTGAAGATCCGCATCAGTCGGGTTGCCCGGAGCACACTGGCGTCGGCGGCCTCAGCGTACTGGCCCTCTTGAGTTGCATGCCTTAGGAACATGAGAGCCGCGTCATTAACCGCGATCATTTGAGTGGCAAGCATGGCTTCGATTGCATTCTGGGGTGCTAATTCCGCCATCACGGCTGAGGCCCTAACGAGGTGGTCATCGGCATCCTTCGGTTTCGGCCACACAAGAGCGTAGCCCGCCTGCACTATGAAGCGGTCTGCTGCGTCAAGACTCCGCGTGCCCGTGACCTTGCACGCACTCTTTACGACTTCATCGACTAATAGGTCTCGCGTTGCCGTCTTCTGCGCGGCCATGGCTTGCGAATCCGTATTCTGGGGTGCGGGCTTCTGAACCGCGAGGGCTTGTTTGTTACTGTCTTCTCTTCTTTTCATCGGATCTCACCTGCCGCGTTCACGAGGTCACGTTTGCTGACATTTACAACCGTTCTCCTGTCAGTTTTTCCACGTCGGCACCCCAAGCTGCAGCCATCTCGCCTTGAGTTCTGCGAGCACTTCCGGTTTGCGACGGCGGATTTCCTCAAGCAGCCATCTAGCCTTCCGAGGTAGATCGAGACAGATTTGTTCCTCCGCACCGAGTTCCAACCAGACCCGGCCGCCAAGGCGGAAGACCTCATTTACAAGTTCGGAGGGCGGGATCATATGCTTTCGAAGAGTCTCTCTTGGACCTCTTCTTTCCCCTGCTTTCTCGCACCGTCTTTCTCTTCCCATCTTTCAGAACGCAACATCGCAACATCCAGCGTAAACACTGGCGATTCTTCATGTTTTCGATCCGCAACAGAGGGTGTCGTGTTGCGGTTTGAAATGTGCTGCGGACCCGCATGAATACTTGATTGTTGCGATGTTGCGGTTTGATTAGGGGAATATGAGGGGAGGTACATGCTCCAGGCTTCCGCGAACTGGTCGCGATGATAGCCGCGAGGCGTCTTGTCCTCCACCCGAATGACCCTTGGGGCGATCTGGAACGCTCTCAGAATCCGACTCAACCCGTGGCGCGAGATCGGCTTCCCGTGATTCAGTTCCGCCCACGGCGAGGACTCGAACTTCGCGAGATCCTCAATCAGATCATCGGTAGTCATCTTGTCAGCTTGTCGTTCCTCGAAGGCCATCCGGATGTCGGTGAGCAGTTGCACCCGGATGCTCTGGTCCTCTGCGCCTGGTCCATCGAATATCTCCCCTATTGCTGTGCGCGACCGGCTTGGCCAGTCGCCGCCGGCTTGGTCTGCGATTGCGAGCAACGGTTCAACCACATCCTGCCTGCGATCAGAAAGACAGTCCGGCAATTCAGGGCGGGCTTTCTTTAGTGTCTCGAGGTGTTCCTGCGCCCATGATGCACACTTATGCGCCAGAGCCTGGCCCGCGGGTTCAACCTGCCGGCGGCGCAATCGTTCGACGTGTGCGCCGGGCAATTTCCGCTTTAGCGCTATGGGAATGCTGCGATCGGAAAGAGTGTCCGGCAATCTCCCAATCCCCGCTAGGGCCTTTGCGCCGAATGTCGAGAAGTCCTCCACATGCTGCTCGGAGCCTTTACCTACGCACAACGTGGCACATCCTCCACGCGCATAGCCAGAGTTGAGAATCCCCCTCAATGCTTCCGTGTATTCCTGATTCTGTTTGAAGGTCGCGTCAGTTTCATCTAACAACAGGGTCGGCCCCTCAGACGCGATCTTCCGCACCAAGGCGGCCGCCGAGGTTCGTCCGGTAAACCACGGATTGGCTACGAACAACTTCAGAACTTCGAGCAGCCGAGTCTTCCCGCTCTGTTTCTCCGCGGACGCGATCGAAAGATATGGCGTCAGGTCTGCCGCGGCCAGGGCGTGGGTATGGATAACCCAAAGCGCGAGTACCGTTGCTTGGGCATCTGTGAGCCACACAAAGCGTCGAATGAAACAGCAGAGCCCCTCGAGTAGATTCGCGCCATCGAGCCCGCGCTCGAATTCCTCATCATTCCGAGCCAACGCCTGCAGATGCTCCGCAGTTTCCTTTTGCTGCCGTAGTAGGTCCGACAGCGGTGTGGTCATATCGGCGGCGCGATGCGCCGTTTCGCCAGCCTTCAACAATTCCCGGCGGACATGGCATTCCAAAAGTCTGGACACCATCTTCCGCAATGTCGCCTGTGTGATCGGCACCCCGGGCAGCTGGTCGCCCCACGAGGCGATGATAGGTACATCATCTTCGGCTATTCGATTGCCGGCTCGAAGATTGACGACGACGTTCGGCAGTTCGCGAGGTTCTCTACGCTCGCGCATGGCACATATTTCGCGGAAGACATTCTTGGTGAGGTCTGTAGAGAAACACTCTTCCCGGGTCGTCGGTTCCCAGACGTCGGGACTTTGCATCAATGCACCTAGCAGATTGCCCTCTACATCATGAAGGACAGGAGTCTCTGTTTGGCAGCCAGGCCGTTTGCGCACGGGACTCACAGGTCACCCCTCCTGAAGAGGTTTTGACCAGGTGCTGCGATGTCACAGGCATGGGGCGCCATTAGCGCTGCTCCAACGCCGGCACTGTGCCCCGCTCGATAAGTCTTTCTGCGGTCTCAGACTTGAAGCGCACAGAACGCCCGATCTTGATGTATTCAATCTCCCGGCGCCAGACCTTTTGGCGAACTGTGGATGGTTTCATGCCCGTAAGGGCAGCAAATTCTTCGACGTTAAGTAGTCTGTTGCTCAAGTTCCCTCCCATATGCGGAAGAGTGCCAGCACTGCCGGTCATCTTCAACATATTATCGGTATGCAGTATTTACAATTGCGTGCTATCATTAATTTGTGGCTACCAGAAAAGGAAAGTCGGGCACGAACTGGACGGGCCGAATCGTTCCAATTACTAACCGCCCACGGTATGAATTGGAGCGCATCGTGAACGCGCTGAACGGGAAATTCGAGTGGCAGCAAGTACCCGGCCCGGACGCTGCTAGAACTCAGGAGCGAAAGTTCAAAGAGACTCCGCTCCTGCTTCGGAAATTGGTTAAAGCTTGGCAGTTGTCGGGTCCCGACGTAACTAAGTTCAGTTTCAACCATCGGGAAATGTGGGCAGATGTCGCCCGCCAATTCCAGACAGGGATGGAGTTGAACCCCCTCCTGCTGGTGGGAGCGCCGGGCGGCGGTGCAGCGTTTTTCATGAATTCCCGCCCACAGCCTGATCCATACAAAGAAGCGCTCCGCTTGTTCATTGAGCTGCTACTCAATCCCGAATGCGGCAGACTCGCTGGTCCCTGCGGTCGCTGCGGTAACTACTACGTCCGCCGCTCTGCCAAAAATAAGCTGTACTGCTCCCGCTCCTGCGGAACGCGCGCCACGGCGCTTGCTGCTACGAAGAAGAAGCGGGAAGAGGAACACGGCGACAACCTACGCCGGGCTGCGGAAGCTGCGCAGGAGTGGACAACGGCCCGCACGCGACTCGACTGGAAACAGTGGGTTTCACGTAGTTGCAAAGAACCGCCCATCACCCCGAAATTCTTAACCCGAGCAGTCAACAAAGGCGAGCTACAGTCGCCTACGAAAGAGGAAGAGCTATGAGCATCTATCGCTACAAAGGCTCGAAAGTCTGGACCATGGATTTCATGTTTCACGCGCAGCGCATCCGGGAGAGTACAGGGACCCGCTCCAAGACGCTCGCGCAGAGAATTGAGGATAAGCGCCGGCGGGAATTGGAAATGGGCACGGCAGGAATTAAAAAGCACGAGCAACCGCGGTTGCTATCGGTTGCGGCCGATGCTTGGCTGGAGATGAAAAGGACCTCACTTGCTCCCAAGACAGTTGTGATTGAGAAGACCAACCTCGGGCATCTGCTGCCTGAGTTGGGGCGCAAGCTGGTGGTCGATATAGACGCCCGGGACGTAACGCGCTACCAGCAGAAGCGGCTTGACGCGGGAGCCTCACCCAAAACCGTGAATCTGGAAATCGGCACTCTGCGCGCGATTATGAAACGGCACGGCGTATGGGCTCGGCTGCAACCAGATGTGCGCATGCTGACCACGCGGGAGGATGTGGGACGGGCTATCACAACTGAAGACGAATGCGCATTGCTGGACGCATGCAGCAAGTCCCGCTCCCGCTCGCTGCTGCCCTTCGTCACACTCGCCATCGATACCGGAGCAAGGTTCAACGTCATCCGAACTCTGCGATGGATCAATATCAATTTTGCTGATCGTTGCGTGCAATTCGGGAAGGACAAGACCCCATCAGGTACGGGACGAATCATCCCCTTGAATCCCCGCGCTGTGGCAACCTTGACGTTTTGGGCCAGCAACTTTCCCGACCGACAACCGGAGCATTACGTATTCCCGGCTGAGAAGTACGGAGCAGCGGGCGACAAATTCCAGCCCAAGACGTATGAGACTGACCCCAACAATCCCATAGGCGATGTCAAAGAGGCTTGGGAAAGAGCTAAGCTCCGGGCAGGCGCTATTCTGAAGGGCATCACCGACGAAGAACAGCCCCAGGAAGGCGATACAAAGGGTGTGCAGAGGAAAGTCGAACCGCTGGTATGCCGGTTTCACGATCTGCGACACACGGCCGTCTCGCGCATGCTAGACGCTGGCGTGCCCATTGCCAAGGTCGCCAAGATCGTTGGCTGGAGTCCCGCCACGATGGTGCGCATGGCGGCCCGGTATGGACACTTCACACTAGAGGAATTGCGCCCGGCGGTTGACACCATCAGTCGAGACAAAACGGCGGAAATTGAGCAAGGGTCCCCGGTAATTCCCCCAGGTAACGGCGCATCTTTTGTGATCGCTCGCGCTAACTAGCAGAAACAAATGGCTCCTCAGGTAGGACTCGAACCTACAACCCTCCGGTTAACAGCCGGATGCTCTGCCATTGAGCTACTGAGGAGTGTGGTGATGAAGAATCTTCATATTCATAATAACATTCGCGGCAGCGAGTGAAAATAGAGGCTGCAGAGTTGACCGCCTTGCGACCGCGCCTTGAAGTGCTCGCCTACCGGCATCGCCGATTCTTTGCTAACCTTAAGCTTCCGCCGTACTTCCCGAGAGGTGCTCATGTCAGGAGGTTCGCGTTTGCTTCTAGGGTTTCTTTTCTGCTGCGTTTTGGCGCTCGCAGTCTTCGCCAGCGATGCCACTGTGAGCAACACCCCCGCCGGGCCACCGCTGGCGTCTCAAAAGCCGGTTGAGGACCTCGTACAAGGACAGAAGATCACCGATCCCTACCGCTGGCTGGAAGACTCGAGCAGCCCTGATACGCAACGGTGGGTCAAGGATGAGCTCGCTTATACGCGCACCCTTCTCGACCCACTGCCAGGACGCGATCACCTCCACGTGCGACTGGGCGAGCTGCTTTCGATCGGCACGCTCTCTGCACCCCAAATTGGCGGCAAGTACTACTTCTACACCAGGCGCGAAGGCATGCAGAACCAGCCCGTGTTGTTAGTTCGCGAAGGTCTCGACGGGGAAGATCGTGCACTCGTGGACGTGAATCAACTGGCCGCCGATGGAACTGTCGCGCTTGACTGGTGGACTCCTTCAGAGGACGGCACGTATGTAGCGTATGGCACGTCGCCCAGCGGTTCAGAGATGAGCACACTGCATGTCATCGAGACCGCGACCGGGAAGTTGCTCGCTGACTCCATCGAGCGCACGCGCGCCGCAAGCATCGCATGGAAACTCGACAATTCTGGGTTCTATTACACGCGATATCCGAAAAAGGGTGACGTTGCCGAAGGGCAGGAAGTCTATAACCGCCATGTTTTTTATCACGCGCTCGGCTCTGATCCGGCGAAAGACCCATTGATCTTTGGAGAAGGACGCGATCCACAGGATTGGCCCGACGCGAACCTCTCCAACGATGGCCGCTGGCTTCTAATCACGGTCGAGCAGGGCTGGACGAAGACAGAACTCTTTTTGCAGGATCTGAAAACTGGCGCGGCTCCGGTGCGCATCACTGAAGGGAAGAATTTTCTCTACAGCGGTGAGATTTTTAATGGCAAGCTTTTTATTAGTACCAATGAAGATGCGCCGCGCTATCGGGCCTTCGTAGCAGATGCGGCCTCGCCTTCACGCTCAAATTGGAAAGAAATCATTCCGCAGAGCGACGCCGTGCTCCAAGGCGTTGCTGTGGTGAATGGCCAGCTGTTGGCGCAGCACGAGAAGAACGCCAGTTCGCAGCTCAAACTGTTTGATACCGCAGGAAAGGGGCTCGGCGACGTACAACTTCCGTCAATTGGAAGCGTCTTCGGACTGGGTGGCAAATGGAACCGCAAGGAGGCGTTCTTTGCGTTTCATTCTTTCACCGTTCCAGACTCCATTTATCAGATTGACCTGGCAAGTCGTGGCACGTCGCTCTGGAGCAAAGTCGATGCTCCCGGAATCGATCCGGCAAGTTACGAAGTGAAGCAGCTCTGGTTCAACTCCAAGGATGGCACGCGCGTGCCGATGTTCGTCTTCCATAAGAAGGGGCTCGAACCCAATGGAAAGAATCCCACTCTGTTAACGGGATATGGCGGTTTCAACATCAGCCTGACTCCCAGCTTCGTTGGGGACCGGTATCTCTGGTTGGAGCACGGCGGAGTGTTTGCGCTCGCCAATCTGCGCGGCGGTGCGGAGTTCGGTGAAGACTGGCACCGCGCAGGGATGCTGGACAAGAAGCAAAACGTCTTTGACGACTTTATTGCAGCGGCCGAGTTTCTGATCTCGCAGAAATACACCGATAAAGACCATCTGGCTATTCGAGGCGGCTCCAACGGCGGCTTGCTGATGGGGGCGGCACTCACGCAACGTCCGGATTTGTTCCGCGCAGTCGTCTGCCAGGTACCGCTGCTAGACATGCTCCGCTATCAGAATTTCCAGATAGCAAAGCTCTGGGTACCGGAATACGGATCGGCCGAAGATCCAAAGCAATTCGATTGGCTCTATGCGTATTCGCCTTATCACCACGTCAAGGCAGGCAAGCAGTACCCGGCAATTCTTTTCATGACCGCCGATACGGATACTCGCGTTGATCCTATGCACGCCAAGAAAATGGCGGCATTGATGCAGGCCGAGGCGGCCAACGGCCAAAGCCACGAGCGGCCGATTCTGCTACGAATCGACACCAAAGCTGGTCACGGGGCCGGGAAGCCAATTACCAAACAGGTTGAGGATCTGACCGACATTTACTCGTTTCTTTTTTGGCAGCTTGGGGTGAACTAGATCAAATTGAATCATTGAATCATCGGGGGATTGAATCATTAACCTCCCCGGTAACCGCTTTTCAGTGATTCAATGATTTAATCTCTCATGCTTCTTTTTCGATGCCTGAACTACCCGAGGTCGAGACCATTGCGCGCGGGCTCTCGCAGCGCGTTATCGGCGATATGATCGAATCCGTGTGGCTCGGGACAAAGCCCGAGCCGCTAAAATCCTCTGCTTCAGAAATTGCCGCTGTTCTCGAACACAGTCGAATCCTGGATGTTCGCCGCGCCGGCAAGCATATCGTGTTCGATCTCGAACCAGTTCAGAACGGACCTGCGTCGCCCCGAAACAGGGCCCAATGGATTGTTCACCTGGGCATGACCGGAAGCCTGCTCATCTGTCCTGCCGATTCCGAATTGGCGAAGCACACACACGCCGTTCTTCAGCTGGCTTCTGGGCGGGAGCTGCGATTCGTGGATCCCCGCCGCTTTGGCCGGCTGAGCGTAATCGAAAAATTCGAAGCTCCGGGTGCTGAGCCGCTGGAAATCGATTTCAAGCGGTTCGCGACCCTGTTTCGCGGACGCAAGACTCCGATCAAGAGCGCTTTGCTGAATCAGAAATTGCTCAGCGGCGTAGGCAACATCTATGCCGATGAGGCACTCTTCCGGGCAGGAGTCCGACCCCGCCGCCGCGCTGCGTCTCTCAGTCGTGACGAACTGAAACGGCTATGCAGCGCTCTGAAACGAGTTCTAAAAGAGGCGATCCGCCTCGGCGGCTCCAGTGTTTCCGATTACGTTGATTCGACTGGTGAGGAAGGTTTTTTTCAGCTGAAGCATAGAGTCTATGGCCGCGAAGGTGAACCTTGTCTGGTCTGCAAAACTCCGATCAAGCGCATCGTTATCGCGGGGCGCAGCAGCCATTCCTGTCCGCGATGCCAAAAGTAGTTTTCGCGGTCGGGCGAACGCTCGCGACAATTCCAAATGACAACTGAAATTTGCTAATGGTAGGCTGAGTGCTTCATCTATGGCCGACTTTTCTATTGGTGTCGATCTCGGCGGGACAAACCTGCGGATTGCCGCAGTTGACGAGCATGGGAACATCCTCGAACGAGTGAGCCTCTCGACCCGCGTTTCGCGCGGGCGCGATTATGTAATTAAGGCGATGTGCGATTCCATTCGCCAGTTGACCGAGCAGCACGGGGCTGCTGGAGAGTTGGTTGGGATCGGCGTCGGCATTCCTGGGATTATCGACCCCCAAACTGGACTTCTTCGAGAGGCGCCCAACCTTCCTGGCTGGGTAGGAATTCCTGTGCAGGCGGAGATTGAACACCAACTAGGCACCAAGGTGGTTTTAGAGAACGACGCGAATGCCGCCGTTCTGGGCGAGAAATGGCTGGGCGCAGCCCGCGACTTTGACGACATTGCGATGTTCACGTTAGGCACCGGAGTCGGCGGCGGTCTCATTCTCGGGGGCAAAATTTGGCGCGGCATGAGCGGCATGGCTGGAGAGTTCGGGCACATGACCATTGATTGGGAAGGCATCCCGTGTTCGTGCGGAAGCCGTGGCTGCCTGGAGCAGTATGGATCTGCCACTGCCATTATTCAGATGGCGAGAGAAATGGCTCGCAAGGACGGCGCGTCAGAACTGTTCAAAAACGCATGCTTGGCACCGGACTTCAATGCTAAATCAGTCTACGATCTTACCGTTCGAGGCGACGAGCAGGCCAAAGCAATTTTCCATTCCGTAGGACGCTCGCTCGGCATTGCAATAGCGGACCTTGTGAACGCCATGAACTTGCCGATTTATGTCATCGGCGGCGGAGTCTCGGCCGCATGGGATGCTTTTTCTCCGTCGCTGTTTGAGGAATTGCGGCAACGTTCTGCGGTCTATGCGGCGACCGAACTATCGCCTGATGTTGAACTCGGATCATCCAGGACTGCTACGCCAGGAAAAACAATCGTCACCCGCGCTCTGCTCGGGGGCGAAGCGGGACTCTTCGGGGCGGCGAGGCTGCCGGTCATTTCCGGTTCATGAGGCTTTGGTGACTCCCTGGTCCATTACGTAGATTCGTCCCGGACCGGCGGCCTGAACATTGTTCTTCTCAAAGCATTCCTTTATTCGCCGCCTCAACTCGCGGCTCACGCCATACTGCTTGTTGGGACGAGTCTTGATCAGCATTAGATATTCGGCCTCCCCCGGACCTACGCGGTCGATCCCCGGCACCTGGATATCGCTGACAATGTCGTCCGCAAACTCCTCTTCGTGTCGCACTTCCTCCGCAACTTCCTTCAGCAGCTTGACGACTTTATCACTCGGTTCGCTGTAGGCGACGGTGACGCGCAACGCGAATTGCGACCAGTCGCGGGTTGCGTTGGAAACGATCTGAATCGTGCTGTTCGGCACGATGTGCACCGTGCCATCTTCGTCTCGCAGCACAGTCTGGCGAAGGCTCATGCGCTCCACTGTGCCCTTCACGCCTGCGATACGCACGACATCGCCGATGTCGTACTGGTTCTCCAGCAGAATGAAAAAGCCGTTGATGAAGTCGTGCACCAGCGTCTGCGCGCCGAAACCGATGGCCAGGCCCGCGATCCCGGCGCTAGCCAGCATCGGTCCCAGATTAAGGCCCAGCAAAGAGAGCACTTCGAGAGCGGCCACGAAGAGAATGACAAAGACCCCGACACTGGTAATCACCGAAGTGACGGTCCGGACCTGCTGAACATGCAATCCCGGGGGCAGCTTGCGAGCGTGGAGGTCGGCTGTTTTCCGGGCGATCGCTCGCAGCAACCTGATCAAGATGTATGCCACCACCAGCACGAAGACGATCTTGGGCGCGTCGTGGCGCAAGAAGTTCATCGTGTCTTCGCGCCAGTCGCGAAGCAGGACGGGAAGATTGGCGTCCGCGGAAGTCAACTTAGTTTGCAGGAACGAATTCACCATGTCAGCGGGTGATTATAACAATCCATGAGTCGGGAATCGGCCTACAGGCGCATATAATCAGGAATATTCCTGTTCTTGGCCGAGGTCCAAAGTGCATCGCATAATGCTTCTAGCTCTCTTGTTATTGCTGTACACGCTCCAAGGATTTTCTTCTCTGCAGAATTCCCCTTCTCGACAGCTGCCGGGTGTACCGCAGCCGCAGGAGAACCCCGAGCCGCCCATCCCTGACAAGATTCAGCGCGACATGGAGAAGAAGGCAAACGAACAGCGACAGGCCGAGCTCAGGCGGGACACTGAAAAATTGCTCAAGCTCTCCACCGAACTGAAGGAATACGTAGACAAGACCAACCAGAATGTCCTGTCAGTTGAAGTGGTCAGGAAGGCCGAAGAAATCGAACATTTGGCGCACAACGTTAAAACAAAAATGCGGGATGGCCGGTAACTGATTTGTTTTCGGGTAGCGACTTGGCCTTGGCGATGGAATTTCGCTAAGCTATTGCAACTGGGTTTCATTTTAGGAGGCGACTCATGCCATTGCCGCAAACCGAAGCTCCGGGCTATCTCCAAGCGGCGCTCACGTCTCGCGGCCTTCGCCTCACACATCAGCGTCGTACCATTCTCAGCGTGGTAGAGACCGCCAAGCAGCATTTGGACGCATCGCAGATTCTGCGCCATGCCCGCAAACTCGATCCCGGAATCGACCGAGTCACTGTCTATCGCACGCTCAAGCTGCTCAAGCGGCACGGACTGGTGGATGAACTTGATCTCATGCACATGCAGGGCGAGAAGCATTTCTATGAACGTCGCCCGCATCGCGATCACATCCACATGGCATGCCTGCGTTGCGGGAAGATCGCGGAATTTGAAAGCGACCTTTTTGACCGGCTTAAGGGCCAGATCCAGCGTGAGTGCCGATTCCACATTGTCGTCAGCCGCCTGGAGATCGGCGGGTACTGCGGGGAATGCCGCTCTTCTGAGTAATCGTTGCAAGTAGTTGCAATCTGTCTGAAACAAAATCTTGGGCCGAAACCTTGACCACCGAATCGCCAGCCATCTAGGATTTGTTCGTACCTTATATATGCAACTGAGTTGCAACTAATGAGACTATTCTTCGTGCCGGCATTTTTCTTACTGACTCTGTGGAGCCGAGTTTGCACAGCGCAGGAGAGCCCCTTCTTTGTGACCTACACCCATCACATGGAAGAACCCGGCAACCTGGAGATCGAAACCTGGAGCACCACGGGCATTCCGCGGAATGGGCAACGATTTTACTTCGCGCCTTACATGGAGTTGGAATACGGCGTCACCGCCAGGTGGACGTCCGAACTTTATCTCGAAAGTCAGTCAGCCTTGGGAGATAGCACCGTGTTCACCGGTTGGCGGCTGGAAAACCGGTTCAGACCTCTCAAACGCGAACACCGGATCAACCCTGTGCTGTATCTGGAATATGAAAATGTCAACGAGGCCAGCCGCATACAAAGAGAAATCGAAGGTGGCGGGCCCGACCTCACGTCGCGCAACGCGCTGCTAACTTCCGAGCACGCCCACGAACTCGAAGGCAAGCTGATCCTGTCCAGCAATTATCACGATTGGAATATTTCCGAGAACTTCATTATCACGAAGAGCTTCTCCGAATCTGAAGCTGTGGAATTCGGGTATGCCTTTGGCGCGGCGCGTCCGCTCGCCAGGCTGGCGTCGGGTGAGAATTGCCGTTTTTGCAAGGAAAATTTCTCACTCGGCGCTGAGATGTATGGCGGATTGGGCAGCACGCTCGATCTCACCGCGCAGCATACGGCCCATTACGTAGCTCCAGTAATTTCGTGGGCGGTCGGTGAAAATTCGACACTGCGCTTCTCCCCCGGATTCGGGCTGACACACCAGAGCAATCCGGTTCTGCTGCGGTTTGGCTATTCATATGAGATCCAAGGCTTCGGGTCCCGTGTTTCGCGGCTATTCGGGAGAAAGCCGTGAAGCTGCTGCGGCTTACGGGAATCGTGCTCCTCTCCGCTCCGTTGCATGCCCAGAATCCTGGATATCAGCCTGACCCGGGCTGGCGTGTCCCGTCTGAGGCTGCGTCTCGACCAAACCCACTCGGGTCCAAACCCGAAACTGCGGCCGGCGGACGGAAGCTGTTCATCCGCAACTGTGTCGAGTGTCACGACAAAGACGGCTCGGGGATGGAAAAGAAGCACTCCGCAGATCTACAGCTACCGATTGTTCAGCAGCAAAGCGATGGCGCGCTGTTTTGGAAGATTACGAACGGAAATTTGAGTCGCGGAATGCCATCGTTCAGCAAACGCCCAGAACTGCAGCGCTGGCAGATTGTGCTCTACCTGCGCACATTGAAATCGGCAACCATGCCCTGAACTCTTGTCCGATATCAGAACGTCTCTACACTTTTAACTAATTCAGATCCACCTCGGGATATAATGCGCGTTCATTCACAGTAGGAGTTTGCGCTCCCGAATGGTCCGTTGCCTTCTCGCAGTCTGGCTGCTTCTTTCTGTTGCAGCAAATGCTGCTGAGATCAAGGGCACAGTGACCAATGCTTCTGGTGGCGAGCGACTGGGGCGCGTTCAAATTTCCATCCTGCCCGCCGAGATCACCACGACCACTGCCGACGATGGAAGTTTTTCCCTTCAAAATATTCCGGCCGGATCTTATACGCTTCGATTAAACGCGGTTGTTTACCGACTACTCACGATTCCCTTCTCATTGGCAAGCGCGGCCGATGTTAAAGAATTTGCGATTGCGCTTGCTTCCGATAACTTTCGTCGCATCGATCATGTGCAGGTGACAGCTGACATCTTCCAACACGAAGATTCGGCGTCCGTGAGCGAAATGAATCTCACCAGTTCGGAAGTCAAAGATGCATCGACAGTCCTGGCCGACGATCCGTTCCGCGCTATCCAGTCGTTACCCGGCGTATCCGCCTCCGGCAACAACGAGTTATTCGCTGAGTTTTCAGTGATGGGCGCCCCGTTTGAGAACGTTGGTGTTTATCTGGATGACGTGCTGATTCCGGGCCCATTTCACGGCCTTCCCAATGTTCAGAACGGCGCGTCGCTTAGCCTGCTGACCAGCGAAACTGTTGAGGAAATCAAACTCTTACCAGTGGCTTATCCAGAAAAATATGGAGACGCAATTGGAGCTGCATTAAGTATTCGTACTCGCGATGGAAGTCGCACCTCTCCATTGTTTCGCTTTTCCGGAGGCATGGGAGACAGTGATCTCCTCGACGAGGGCCAGTTGGGGAGAGAGAAACAAGGCTCGTGGCTGGCATCGGCACGGAAGAGTTATTTGGGATACTTGGTTCGTAATCGAGTCGGCAGTGAGTTTGCCGATTTTTCCTTTTACGACGCCGATCTCAAACTAGCCTACGACATTACATCAAGCCAGAATGTTAATTTCTACGCGCTGGGCGGGGCACACCGATGTGAACGTTACGAACCCCAGTCCGGACAGTCTAAAGAACGGCTCAAGCGATTTCGTAATCGGGAGGTTGGGTTGGCGATGGGGTATCACACCTCATCTGTTGCTCGACAGCCGCTCGGCTTTCATCCATCAGCCGGACGTGGAACGCGACCTCGTCGGCAACGTGATTACCCGCAACTCATATAGTGAGTGGTTGGGCGGCAGCAACTTCCTGTGGAGTTGGAACAAGAACGCCGTGCTTGAGGGCGGGTGGACTTTGCGGCGACTGCAGGACTCGTTCCCCTCGGGCGTGGTTACTAGATCGCCCCTAACGCTGACAGTGATAACCGCCACCAAGGTGGCCATAAGAGAAAGCGGGTACTTGCAACAGTCGTCAAGCTTTCTGAACAGTCGGGTACATCTTTTGGGGGAGTGCGACTGGACGGCCAGGAAGATTTGGGTACCCATCCTTTTTCGCCGCAGGTTTCAGCTGCTGTCCGCACGTTTCGCAATACTGAACTCCAATTTGGCTTCGGAAGATATGTTCAAACTCAGTTTCCGTCCTTCCCCGCGGCGGGTAGCTGCCTTCCGGACGAGCAGGTCCTCCAGCGGTCGAACCAATACACCGCAGGGGTCGAGCAGCGGTTCGGTGAGAACACCCGCATTCGGTTGCAAGCGTTTGACCGGCAGAGCAATGACCTTGTATTCGTTTCCAATATCCCTCCGTGCTCTTCGGGCGGATTCTTGCCAAGCGGATCTAGCTTCCGCCGCAACTATTCGCGAGGCGCCCAGGTTGTCGTGCAGAGGAGAAGCGCGAATCGTCTCTCCGGGTGGGTGGGATATACATTGGTGTATGCTCGCCAGAGCGATTTGTTTACCTCTGGCAATTCCAGCCTATTCAGTCCCTACTTCGTCGGTTCAGAGGACCAGAGGCATTCAGTGAACGGTTTCGCAAGCTACAGGTTGAGACCAACGATTAATCTCAGCGCGAAGGTGCTTTACGGATCAGGATTCCCAGTTTCTGGCGGCCTGGAAAACGGCCCGGGCGGACAGCCGCGACCGGCGCCTGTTGTCCGCCCGGAACCCTATTTTCGCCTCGATCCCCGCGCGGACAAATGTTGGGCGTTCACCCGCTGGAAGCTCACACTATATGGAGAAGTGCTTAACTTGACGGATCACAACAACCGGATCATGACTTCCACGACCTTCCTGCCGAGTGGCCAACTGGTGTCGCATACGTTACGGGCATTACCGATCACGCCCACCGCGGGCCTAGTGTTCGAGTTTTAGTCTGCCGCAGCCCGTACCTCCTGCGCTCTGACTTCAACTCCAATCCGCATTCCGTAGAACGAACGATAAACGAAGAAGAACGAGATCAGGAAAAATACCAGCGCGAGCACTCGGGTCAGAGTCGTGTTCTTCGACGCCAGCGACACCGCTAACTCGACCGCTAGTAGTCCGAACAGTGTCGTGAATTTGATCACCGGGTTGAGGGCAACGGAAGAAGTATCCTTGAAAGGATCGCCCACCGTGTCGCCGACTACGGTTGCATCGTGCAGCGGCGTTCCCTTTTGCTTTAGGTCAACTTCAACAATTTTCTTGGCGTTGTCCCAGGCTCCACCGGCGTTGGCCATGAAAATTGCTTGATATAAACCGAAGACTGCGATCGAGATCAGGTAGCCGATAAAGTAAAACGGTTCAACGAAAGCAAAGGCCAGAGTAGCAAAGAAGACCGCAAGAAAGATGTTGAGCATCCCCTTCTGCGCATACTGCGTGCAAATCTGGACCACTTTCTTGCTATCGGCGACCGACGCCTTCACTACGCCGTCCAGGCGGATGTTGGCTTTGATGAACTCTACCGCGCGATACGCACCAGTCGTGACCGCCTGAGTGGAGGCGCCCGTGAACCAGTAAATCATCGCTCCCCCGCTGATCAAACCCAACATGAATGGCGCGTGCAGAAGCGAGAGGTTTTCAACGTGCACCGTGAGCCCGTTCGTCAGCGTCATGATGATGGAGAAAATCATCGTGGTGGCGCCCACCACCGCGGTCCCGATCAGCACCGGCTTAGCGGTGGCCTTGAAAGTATTTCCGGCGCCGTCGTTCGCCTCCAGGAGGTGCTTGGCGCGCTCGAAATTGACGTCAATGTTGAACTCTCTCATGATCTCCGCCGGCGAAACGTTCTCGATCAGAGACAATTCATATACCGACTGCGCATTGTCGGTAACTGGGCCGTAGGAGTCAACGGCAATTGTCACCGGCCCCATGCCGAGGAAACCGAATGCCACCAATCCGAAGGCAAACACTGCGGGAGCGATCATGCTGGCCGCCGCGGCCAAGCCCATGGTGCTGACGTAATATCCGATGCCCATCAGGATGACCATCGAGAAGCCGAGGTAATACGCAGAAAAATTTCCCGCTACGAATCCGGAGAGTATTCCCAACGACGCGCCACCTTCCTGGGCGGAAACTACCACTTCCCTTGTGTGACGGGAATCGACAGAAGTGAAAACTTTGACCAATTCTGGAATGATGGCCCCGGCCAGCGTTCCGCATGAAATGATCGAAGCCAATTTCCACCACTGCGAGCTGTCCCCGCCGAGATCCGGGATCATAAGGTTTGAAATCAGGTAGGTCAGCGCGATCGAAACAAACGATGTGATCCAAACCAGTGAAGTCAATGGCGCTTCAAAGCTCATCTCGTTAGCGTTCGCGTAGCGTGCCTTCGCAATCGCGGCATTCAGGAAGTATGCCACCGCGCTTGCGACGAGCATCATGATGCGCATTACAAAAATCCAGACCAGCAATTGCACTTGAACGGTTGGACTCTTAACACCGAGAAGAATGAACGTAATCAGGGCAACGCCGGTTACGCCGTAGGTTTCGAAACCGTCGGCGGAGGGACCGACCGAGTCTCCAGCATTATCGCCCGTGCAATCGGCAATGACGCCGGGATTGCGGGCATCGTCTTCCTTAATCTTGAAAACGATCTTCATCAGATCGGAACCGATATCGGCGATCTTGGTGAAGATGCCGCCGGCAATACGCAGGGCGGCCGCGCCCAGCGATTCGCCGATTGCGAACCCGATGAAGCATGGACCGGCATAATCGACGGGAATCCAGAGCAGAATGAACAGCATGATCAGCAATTCGACACTGATCAGCATCATCCCGATGCTCATGCCGGCTTCCAACGGAATCTGGTAAATCGGATATGGCTTGCCGCCAAGGCTTGCAAATGCAGTGCGGGAGTTCGCAAACGTGTTCACCCGGATTCCAAACCAGGCAACGCCATAGCTGCCCCCAATTCCGACTAGGCTGAATGCCAGAATAATCGGAAGCGTGACGGCAATTGACTTGCCCGGAACTGGCGCCAACACCCCAAAATAAAGGACGATAATGACCGCGATGAACGCCCACAGAAAGAGCAGAAATTTGCCTTGGGTCACCAGATAAGTCTTGCAAGTTTCGTAAATTAATTCGGAAATCTCGCGCATCGCGCCATGTACGGGAAGGTTTTTCAACCGTGAATAGATGGCAAGCCCAAAACCAAGACCCAAAATGCAGAACAGTATCCCGATTGATAGCAGCTTATGTCCATCCATTCCCAGGAAGGTGACGCTGGAAAGATCGGGCAACTTCAGATTGGCCTCGCCGCTGGCCTGCTCTGGTTGAGCGAGCACGCCGGTTACGGCGACCGTCAAGAATGAAAGCATCAGCGCCGGGAACTTAAACATCCGCGAACGTAGAAACGCAATGCTGGGGAGCCAGTTGCGCATGGGATTCCTCCGATATGACGTATGACGATGACTACGCGTTCAGAGCCTATTTCTCCACGGCCAATCCTCGTGCTTCGGTCTGCACTCAAACCGGGCGCGGGAACATACCGCCGCATTTCCGAACACGCTTCCACCGCAAGCAAGACTGTAGGAGTGCTGAGCTTGGCCGCGTCGGACATTTCGTGCAGTCTGCCAGTGAGGTGGGAGCTAAATGCCTCCCGCGGCAGACCCGCACAAAACTAGCTTTTATAGCAGCTTCGGGGACACGAGGTCAATGCCGAATCAGCTTGGCCATCTTCATGCCAGCAGGTTATGATTTGTGGTACACCTCTGCCCCGGTCATATCCCAGATCTTGTTCATTCGCGGTTTTAGCGGCGAAAGAGTGTGCAACGGTGCCGGGTTCGCAAAGGGTTCGTCTGGTGTCGGGCATATCGTACACGGAGTTGAATTGACGAAAGGCAAGACCACTATCGTGATCGGCGCCCAGTGGGGCGACGAGGGCAAGGGCAAGATTGTTGACGTGCTCTCGGAGAAGTTCTCCGTCGTGGCGCGTTATGCCGGTGGCCACAATGCCGGGCACACGGTCATCATCAATGGCAAGCGATTTGTCCTGCAACTAATGCCCTGTGGGGTGCTGCGCGAGGGTTGCCGCAGCGTAATTGGAAACGGGGTCGTGCTCGATCCAATCGCGTTTCTCAAGGAAGTGTCGGCACTGCGCGACGCAGGTGTCAAGGTAGATGGGAACTTATTCGTCAGCAACCGCGCTCATGTAATTCTTCCCTATCACCGGATGATTGAGCTGGCGTCGGAAAATGCGCCCGGCCGGGTGAAGATTGGGACCACTTCACGCGGGATTGGCCCAAGTTATGAAGACAAGGCTGGCCGCCGTGGATTGCGCGTGATTGATCTGCTTGACCTCGGTCTCCTAAAGACGCACATCGAAAACGCCTGCCGCGAGAAAAACATGATCGCGCACGCATTGTTCAACTCGGAGCCTCTCGATCCCGACAAGATGTACGCGGAATATGCGGAGGCCTCGAGCAAGCTGGCCCCGTTCGTCTGCGATACCGCGGTTCTGCTGAATCGCGCTATCGCCGACGGGCAATCGGTAATGTTCGAGGGGGCGCAGGGCACGATGCTGGATATCGATCATGGCACCTATCCGTTTGTGACTTCTTCCAGCGCCACCTCTGGCGGCGCGGTCATTGGAACCGGGGTTGCGCCGACCGCCATCGATTCGGTGATTGGAGTAACAAAGGCATACTGCACGCGAGTCGGCGAAGGGCCGTTTCCTTCAGAACTTTTCGACTCGGTGGGCGATCAGATACGGAAGCGCGGCAACGAATTCGGCGCGGTTACCGGACGTCCGCGGCGTTGCGGTTGGCTCGACCTGCCGCTGCTGCGCTACTCCGGGATGATCAACGGAACTTCATGGCTGGTAGTCACCAAGCTCGACGTTCTGGATGAACTCGACGAAATCCCAGTGTGTGTAAGCTACAAAATTGATGGCAGGCCGACAGATGAAATTCCTGCCGAGGCTTGCGGCTGGAACAAGATCGAATGCGTTTATCGGAAGATGCCCGGGTGGAGCACGCGTACACAAGGTGTTACTGAATTTGCCAGATTGCCCAGCGCCGCGCGCGAATATCTTGGATTCATCGAGAAAGAAACTGGAGCGCGGATCGGAATGGTTTCTACCGGGCCCGGGCGCGAGGAGACTATTTTCGTAGATGAGTTGGCCGAGGATTTGAAGGCAATGACTGCGGAGACTGCCCGATCACAGCAGGTGCGAGGGTAGGCAATGATCGTCCTGGCTGTGGCGTGGATTGCAAAGGCGGGCCGCGAGCAGGAAGTCGCTTCGCTTTTTTCTAAGCTGACAGAAGAATCCCGCAAAGAACCCGGATGCGTGATGTATCAAGTCCACCGGCATCGTACCGAGCCACGGCGTTTCTTCATCTATGAGCAGTATAAAGATGACGCGGCGCTCGAAGCGCATCGCACTGCGCCCCACTTCCTACAATACGCGAAGAAAGATTTGCCCAAGATCGCCGATCGAATTGAAGGGCACCTGTACGAACCACTTGGGTAACTGGCCGAGATGTGCGCTTTTGACGCCTACAGGCGTTCGGGCCACTTCGGTGCGGCATGGAATACTCGCAAGATTTCTACGGCATCGCCACGCGCTCGGTACGGAATAATGTAAGGTGTCCCGGACACGACGAGTTCACGCGTACCCGCAACTCGCCCAGGGCGCCCGAGCGAAGGAAACTGCCCCAGAAGCGCCACGGCTTTCACTATTTCAGTTACTACTTTTGCTGCTGCTGTGGGACTGTCGCGAGAGATGTACTCCGCCTCGTCATCCAAGTTCCGCAAGGCTGTGCGCAGCCACTTAATCCGCACGCCGAGTCCACTTCCTCACCAGGCGAAGTACGTCTTCGTCCTTCGCAAACTCGCCGCGATCGCCTTCGGAGATTCCGCTTTTGATTTCCTGCGTCTGCCATTCGTTCAGCGCCACATATTCGCGAATCGCCTCGGCTGCCACGAACGATCGAGTACGATTCATAGCCCTGGAGAGCTGGTCAAGCTGCTTTTTTAGCTTTGCATCAAGACGTAAGGTGAGGACTGAGGATTCCGGCATGGCCGCTCTCCTGTACACATTGTATATCGTTTGTATTTAAATGTATACACAAGAGACGAGGGGAGCAGCGATTCCGTAAAGCGTCATCTGCCCATGGAGTACACCGCTGATTTGACGTCAGTTGTGGCAGCTAAGGAAGCGAGGACGAGTTGGAATGCTCGCGGGATGGCAGAAACCGCTTGATTTTTCGAGTCGGAAGGAATACGGCGGCATGGCGTCAGGGCGGACACCTGGAAAGATCGCTAGACACGTCGAAGGCCAGGCGCCGCGGAGATCAACT
>WNGK01001328.1_pt1 | contig 26592 bp, 25 predicted proteins | sample 5400601 | NCBI WGS metagenome assembly WNGK01 (sample SAMN13153376, study PRJNA577476) | soil metagenome | isolation source: 60 cm soil or saprolite under Garry oak tree replicate 1 | place: USA:California | collected 2016-06-15
CTCCCCAAGATGAACACTCCCGAGCCGCAAGGCTCCTGAAGGGCCCTGGGAGAGTACCAGGTTGATAGGCGGCAGGTGTAAGGCGCGCGAGCGCTTCAGCCGAGCCGTACTAATTGCCCGTGAGGCTTGATCTCTCCGCAGTCCAAGAACTCGGAGTGATTTCTCACCACCACGAATCCACGCACTCGTCGTTTGTCTTGCTGGCGACTAGCGCGACAGGGCCACACCCGTTCCCATCCCGAACACGGTCGTTAAGCCTGTCAGCGTCGATGGTACTGCGATCGCGAGGTCGTGGGAGAGTAGACCGCCGCCAGCGTCTCATGCGAAGCCCGCTCCAATACATCGGAGCGGGCTTTTGCGTTTACTTCTGGTCGGGCCCTTCAAGCAACCGCGCCAAAGTCCCGCGCAGTCGCTCGAAATCAACCGGCTTCGCGAAGAACTCGACCGCCCCGAGCGCCACGGCCTGCGGGCCGAGCTTCGAGTGCGCGCTCATCGCAATTACCGGAATCGCCTGAGTCTTCGTGGACGCGCGGAGCCGTTTCAGCGTGTCGAGTCCCGTGCCGCCGGGCATCTGGATGTCGAGCAGCACGATGTCGGGACTCGTGCGCTGCGCGGCCATGAAGGCCTGCATCGCGTCCATCGCCGTGACGACCTGATAGCCGACACCCCGGAGCTGCGCGCCGATGGTCTCGAGGGTCACCTTATCGTCGTCGGCCAGCAGAATTTTCTTGCCAGACATGCGGCAAGAATGTACGGCCGTTTCGTCTTGATGTCAGTGCGACGCGGAGCTCACCTCGGCAAATCCGACGTAATACGCCGCCCAGTTGGTCGTCCGGCCGCCGACGAGTACGCCGGGCAGCTGTTGCACGATCCTGAGCAGCGGCGTGTTGTCCGACTCCTCAGATTCGTCTGACTCGAACTCCCGGAGTCGAATCTTGAGCTCCTCGGCCGGCGTGCGCGCATCCGAGACGATGAGGAGCCAGTAGCCGAGCTCGTCGACCGAGAGACGCTGCTGCGGCCGGCCGGATGGCTGGGGTGGTGACTCGCGCGGGCTGGATCGGCTCACACAGCCGGGATCCGGTTTCGCGTTCAGATTCGGATCGAGGAAGGGAACGCAGGGGAGGGATCCCGAAATCGACGACAGGTCGACGGGCGTGGCGGAAACGCGGGACTCACCGGACCTGGGCACGTCCGCGGTGACGACATGGGCGCCGGAGGCCACGGCGGGATCATGGCCCCATGAGGGCGACACCTGGTCGATTCCTGCTTCCGTCACGCGCAGCACGATGACGTGAGCGGGGACGGTAAGCTCAAACCGCATGTGGCGCGCGGTCGCTGCGACGATGCCGCGGCCATATCCCTCGCCGAGGCCAAGTCGGGTTTGTGGCGTGAGCAGGACCGAAGGACGCGGCTGGGGTGCGCACTCCGCGAATGCCAGCAGCAGCGCGAGCGCGGAGACGGAATGCTTCCGTAACATGAGGACACCTCGCGGCCAACGACTGATCTGATCGTACCAGCGTCGCGTTGACTCGCGCAAGATGCCGTGTCGTTCTACACTTCGGTCATGACTCGTTGTGGGACCATCGTGCTTGCGGGCCGGCCGAACGTCGGCAAATCGACGCTGCTCAACGCGCTCGTGGGCGAGCACCTCGCCATCGTGTCACCGAAACCGCAGTCGACGCGCCTGCCCGTCATCGGCCTGCTCACCAACGACGACACGCAATACATTTTCACCGATTCGCCGGGTCTGCTCGAGCCCGAGTACCGGCTGCATGAGGCGATGCGGGCAGCCGCGCTGCGCGCCATCGCGGACGCCGACGTCGTCGCCTACCTGCACCCGCTGCCCGAGTTTCCCGCGCCCCCGCTGACGTCGCTCGTTCAGGTGCCGGCGCTCGCGCGGATTCCCATTGTGACGGTGTACACGAAAGCCGATCTCGTGCCGGCGCGCGCCCGGCCGCCCGTGCAAGGGCCGGTCGTGATGATCTCGGCATCGGAGAAAGAGGGCCTGGATGCGCTCCTCACCGTGTTACGCGAGCGGCTGCCCGAAGGTCCCTTTCATTATGATCCGGAAGAGCTCGCGACCCAGCCGATGCGCTTCTTCGCGGCCGAATTCATTCGCGAGGCGGCGTTCGAGCAACTGCATGAAGAGCTGCCCTACAGCGTCGCGTCCGAGATCGACGAGTTCCGGGAGGGCGCCGAGCCGGTATATATTCGGGCCGTGCTGTACGTCGAACGCGACAGCCAGAAAGGGATCGTCATCGGCGAGGGTGGCCGCACCATTAAGGCCCTCGGCGCCGCGGCGCGCGCCAAGATCGAGACGCTCCTCGGCCAGCGCGTATTTCTGGATCTGCACGTGAAGGTCCTGCCCAAGTGGCGCCGCAACGAACCGGCCCTCAAACGACTAGGATACGCCGCCTCATGAGCCTCGCGCCCGACCTCCTCGAGATTCTCGTCTGCCCCAAGTGCAAAGGACCGCTCGAGCATCGCCTCAATCCTGAAGCGCTCGCTTGTCACGCCTGCCGGCTGATCTACGCCGTCGAGGACGACATTCCCATCATGCTGATCGATGAGGCGAAGAGCTTCTGAGGGAATGATGGAACGATGGACTGATGGACCGCGGCTGCGAATTGCGATTCGAGTCCTCGCCTGTCTTTCCCTCGTTCCATCGGTCCATCTTTCCGCTCAAGAACCTCCCCTCAACGCCGGCGCGCTGTTCTTGGTGTTCCCGGTCGGCGCGCAAGCGGTCGGCATGGGGCAGACGGCGACTGCGTCCGCAGGGCGGGGCGAGGCGGCCTTCTGGAATCCCGCCGGGCTCGCCACGCTGTCGGACGATGAGTTCGCATTGCACAGCGCGAGCCTGGTGGCGGGAACGAGCAGCGTGCTGGCCGCGTACTTCCCGTCCCGCGGCATCGGCGTCATCGGCGGCGCGGTCTACCTCGTGGACTACGGCGATCTCGATCGCACCGACCAGAACGGCAATACGATCGCACGCATCGCGCCGCGCAACTTCGAGTTCCTCGCATCGTACGCGACCAATCTGACCGGCTCGTTCGTGTTCGGCGTCAGTTACAAGCTCATCCAGTTCCGTGTCGATTGCAGCGGTGACTGCCGGGATTTTCCGGCGGGCAGGGGCGCGACTCACGCCCTCGACTTCGGGGGCCAGTTCAGTGTCGGCGCCGGGCCCGGTGGGCCGTTACGCATCGGGATCGCGCTGCGCAACGTCGGCTTTCGACTGCAGGTGCAGAATCAGGCGCAAGCCGATCCACTGCCCACCCGTCTCGCCGTCGGCGCGCTGTACGAAATCCGGCTCCGGCCTCTCGGTTCCACCACCGGTCACACCCTCGATCAAGCCTTCGATGTGAAGCTCGCCGCCGATGTCGACAGTCCCTGGGGACAGGTCGGACAGTCGGAGACGCGACTCGGCGTGGACATCGGCTATCAGCGGCTGGTGCGGCTGCGGGCGGGCTACGCGTTTGTCCAGGATGGATTGAGCGGACCGAGCGTGGGCCTCGGCATCGAGAGTGGCTCGCTCGGTGTCGATCTCGCCCGCGCCTTTCTCACCGGGTCCGATCTGCAAGCGGACAACCCGACCTTCTTCTCGTTCCGGGTCACATTCTAGTGAAGTGGGCAGCGTGCCTCGCGGTGTGCGGCACGCTGGCCGTTGCTCCCGCTGCGGCGGGTCATGCGCAGCAGCAGGAAGCCACGCCGCCGGCGAGCGTATACCTTCGCCCGCTGGCGTCGTTGATCGTACCGGGGACGGGGCAGCTGCTGGCGCATCAGGATCGCGGGGCGGTGTACATCGCGGCGGAGGTCTATCTGCTCTCGCGGTACCTGCAGCTCGATCACGAGGCGACGGTGGAGGCGCGGCGCTTTCAGAATCTCGCCTTCGACGTCGCGCGTTACTCGTTTGCCCCGATGCGGCGAGACACGATTTTCGAGTACTACGAGCAAATGGAGCGGTTCGTCGAAAGCGGCAGCTACGACGCAGATCCCGGACCGGCGTTCGTTCCCGAAACGGATCCGGGCACCTACAACGGCTCCGTCTGGCTGCTGGCGCGACGCACATTCTGGGAAGATCCGAACGTTCCCCCCGATCCGACCTCTCTGCAGTATTGGAGGGCGTTGCAGTTCTACCAGGCCCGCGCGGTCGGACCCAACTTTCTCTGGAGCTGGCGCAATCATTCCCTCGAGCATGAGGTCTTCCGCGACTACATCCAGCGCAGCGACAACGCGTTCCGGCGGGCCCAGAACCAGGTCGGCCTGCTGCTCGCCAATCACGTGTTGAGCGCCGTGGACGCCCTGATTTCCGCGCGCATGAGCGCGGCGGCAGGGCACGGAGCCTCAGTGCGGACGACCGTAACCCCCGGGCGTGCCGAGATCCGGTTCTCACTCGAGTTCTAGCCCTCCCCCACCGGACATTGCCCATGAATCTCTTCGCGAGTCCCGAAGTGTGGCTCGGCCTGCTCACGCTGACGGTGCTGGAGATCGTGCTCGGCATCGACAACATCATTTTCATCTCGATCCTCGCCGGCAAGCTGCCGGCGGCGCAGCAGGCACGCGCGCGACGCGTCGGATTGGCGGGCGCGATGGTGACGCGCATCGCCCTGCTTGCCGCGCTCGCGTGGATCATTCGCCTGACAGCGCCGCTGTTCCACGTCCTCGGCAGGCCGTTCTCGGGTCGCGATCTGATCCTGATCGCCGGCGGCCTGTTTCTGCTGGCCAAGAGCACACGCGAGATCCACGAGGGCCTGGAGGGCGAGTCGGGTCTGGCTGGTACGCGCGTGCGCGCAGCGTTCGCCGCCGTCGTCGGACAGATCGTCCTGCTCGATATCGTGTTTTCGCTCGACTCGGTGATCACCGCCGTCGGCATGGCGAGACACCTCGCCGTGATGATCGCCGCCGTGGTTCTGGCGGTGGGCGTCATGATGTTCGCGGCGACGCCGATCAGTGACTTCGTACACCGGCATCCGACGGTGAAGATGTTGGCGTTGAGCTTCCTCTTGCTGATCGGGGTCTCCCTGATCGCTGACGGCCTGGGGCAGCACATCGCGAAGGGCTACATTTATTTCGCCATGGGCTTCTCGGTCTTCGTCGAAATGCTCAACATCCGCATGCGTGCGCGCACCAGGCCGGTCGAGTTACGCGAGGCTTATACGGCGGAAACGCCGGCACCGCGGAGTTAATTTGACACGGGAGGCGACGGGGCCTAAGTTTAGGCGGTTTCTACCCTTACGCGAGGGATAAGGTGCGGTCGCGCCAAGCCATTCTCTTCTTCTCGCCGGCTGGACGTTCCGTACCTGAGTTCGTGACCGCCTGGGTCAACGGGAAAGGGCTTCCCGTGATCGCATTGCCGCAGGCGGCAGGAGTGGAAGAGCGGGTGTTGCGCGCGCTGCCGACGTTGGTGGTGATCGACGCCGACAGCGCGGGCGATGAGGGCATGCAGCTCTGCGCGCGCCTCAAGGGCGACGCCTATACCGCGATTGTGCCGCTCGCCGTGGTGACCAATCGTCATGCGACGGACGCGGTGCGCAAGTGGTTTGCGGCGGGAGCTGACGAGGTGATCACGCCGCTCTTCGAGCCGGGCGAGCAGACGGGGCGGCTCGACGCCCTGGTAACGCGGGCCGAGCGCGATGTGGCGGTGAACCCCTCGACGCGGCTTCCGGGCACGACGGAGATCGAGCGGGAGATCAAGCGGCGCATGGAGCTCGGCGAATTCTTCGCCGTCTGTTACGCCGACCTGGATCACTTCAAAGAATACAACGATCGCTACAGTTACAACGACGGCGATCGCGTGATCTACCTGCTCTCCCGCATCTTGCACGATGTCGTGCGGGGCATGATCGGGAAACAAGGCTTCGTGGGGCACATCGGCGGCGACGATTTCATCTTTGTGCTGCCGATCGAAAGCATCGGGCCGGTGTGCAGCGAAATACTCGATGTGTTCGATACGCTCGTGCCGTATCAGTACAACGAGCAGGACCGCCGCGCGGGCTATTATTTCGGTAAGGACCGGCGCGGCCAGCTGCATCGCGTGCCGCTGATGACGCTGTCGATCGGCGTGGTGACGAACCAGCACCGTCGGTTCGCGCACCCGGCGCAAGTCAGCGAATTGGCGACCGAAATGAAGAGTTACGCGAAGACGCAGGCAGGATCGGTGTTCGTAGTCGACCGGCGTCATGATCGTGACCACGGCGACGAAGGAAGCGGAGAAGAGGCGTGAACGTTACGTGTCCCGCGTGCGAAACCGTCTACCGGGTGGACCCGGCTAAGGTCCCCGCCGGAGGCTTGCGCGCGCGCTGTAGCGTATGCAGCAACGTGTTCGCCATCAGCCCTGATGGTGCCGGTGCACCGGCGGTAGCGACTCCGTCGCCGACGCGCGCGCCCGCGCCTCCGGTCCCGCCGGCACCGCCACCGCCGCCCGCGCGTCCCGCGCCAGCCCCGCCGCGTCCAGCGATGGCACCACCGGTCGCACGCCCCGCGATGCCCGGGCGACCCGCCAGTCCGGGTGCCGCTCCCGCGCCAGCCATGACGGCGCCACGACCCGCCGCACCATCTCCGCCGGTCGCGCCGTCTCCGCCGCCGCCGCGCGCAGCAGCTCCTCCCCCGGCTCCCCCGGCTCCCCCAGCTCGCCCGGCTCCTCCAGCGCCTCCGGTCCGCCCGGCCTCCTCCGCCGCGCTAGCGTCGTCCGCGCCAGCTGCCGCCGGGACGAGTGTGCCGGGCAAGCGGAACACGGGACCGTTGCGCCCGGTGAATCCGTTCATGGTCCAGGACCCCAAGCAGAAGGCGCGGCGGCTCGCGCGTGCCCTGATTTCCGACATGCTGGTCTATCATCCGGAGAAGCGGCAGCAAGGAGTTCGCAACGGCACGTTGCCCCAGCTCTTCAAGGACGAGATCGACAAGAGCTGGCAGGAGTACGTCGAACAAGTCGGCGCCGACCTGGCGCAGAGCACGCCGTTCTGGACCGAGGCGCTCAACGAGATCCTCGCCGGCGGCAAGAAGCTTTTCTAGAGGAGTTACCGGGTGGCTTTAGCGGAGCGGTTCCAGGACTTCGATCGCCGGCTCACCGAGCTCAGGGGCTTTCTTTGACGTCGACGGGAAGACCGCGCGGCTCGCGGAGCTCGAGCACAAAATGGCGGAAGGGTCTCTCTGGGCCGACTCCGAACGTGCCCGCGCGACGGTCGCCGAAGTCAAATCGCTGAAGGGATGGCTCGAGCCTTATCACGCGTTGCGCAAGCGCGTGGATGAGGCACGCGAGCTCAACGAGCTGCTCGAAGCGGAATCCCACGTCGATCTTGCCATGCAGCGCTCGCTCGAAACGGAGGCGGACGACATCGCCGGCCGGCTCGAGGCGCTCGAGATGCAGAATATGCTGCAGGGTCCCGACGACGCGCGCGACGCGCTCCTGACCATTCATCCGGGCGCCGGCGGTACCGAGTCGCAGGACTGGGCGGAGATGCTGGTGCGGATGTACACGCGCTGGGCCGAGCGGCACGGGTTCACGGTGAACGTGCTCGACATCCTGCCGGGTGAAGAAGCGGGCATCAAGTCCGCCGAAATCGAAATCCGCGGGCAGTATGCGTTTGGGCTCCTGAAAGCCGAAAAAGGCGTGCACCGGCTCGTGCGGATCTCGCCCTTCGATTCGCAATCGCGGCGTCACACGTCGTTCGCCTCGGTGTTCGTGTATCCGGAAGTCGATGACGAGATCGAGATCGAAATCAAGGACGACGACTTGCGCATCGACGTGTTCCGCGCGTCGGGGAAGGGCGGGCAGCACGTCAACAAGACGTCATCTGCGGTCCGGATCACACACCTGCCGACGGGGATCGTGGTATCGTGCCAGCAGGAGCGCAGCCAGGGAAAGAACAAGGCGACGGCGATGAAAATGTTGAAGGCGCGGTTGTATGAGCGCGCGGTCGCGGAGCGCGAGGCGAAAAAGGCGGAAGTGGACAAGCAGAAGACCGACATCGCCTGGGGCAATCAGATCCGCTCGTATGTATTCCAGCCGTACACGATGGTGAACGATCACCGCACCGAGCTGAAGGTGAGTGACGTTCACAAAGTCATGGACGGTGATCTCGATCCGTTTATCGAGGCGTTCTTGAAGCGCTTCGGCAGCAAGGCGGCGTAATGACCGGATTCGTCGAAGCGGCGCGACGCGAGAAGCTGAAGGAGCTGGTCGAACGAGGCGTGGCCCCGTTCGCCTATCGGTTCGAACGCACCGCGACGGCCAAGCAAGCGCTCGATGCCTACCGCAGCGAAGACGACCACACATCGTACTCGCTTGCCGGGCGGATCGTCGCGCTCCGTCCCCACGGCAAGACCACGTTCGCGCATCTCGAGGACGCGAGCGGCAAGATCCAGCTGTACTTCAAGGGTGACGAGCTTGGCGCCGATCAGTACGGTGTCCTCGACCTGCTCGATCTGGGCGATCATATCGGCGTCGACGGCCGCTTGATGAAAACGCGGACCGGCGAAATCACCCTGCGGGTCGCTCGCTTCACGCTGCTCGCCAAAGCGTTGCGGCCACTCCCGCTCGGAAAAGAGGACGCGAGCGGCGTGAAACATGGCGAGCTCTCCGATCCTGAATTGCGCTCGCGGCAGCGCTATGCGGACTTGGCTGTCCACCCCGAGGTGCGCGCGGTCTTTCGGCTGCGCACACGGATTGTCCAGGGAATTCGGGCGTTCCTCGATGCCAAGGGGTATTGGGAGGTGGAAACACCGGTCTTACAGCCCCTGTACGGTGGCGCGACGGCGCTCCCGTTCAAGACACAGTACGAGGCGCTCGACACGACGTTCTACCTTCGCATCGCCGATGAGCTGTACCTCAAGCGCTGTCTCGTGGGCGGACTCGAGAAGGTGTACGAGATCGGCCACGATTTTCGGAACGAGGGGCTTTCGCGCTTCCACAATCCGGAATTCACGATGGCGGAGTGGTACGAGGCGTACGCGGACTACAACGATATGGCCGCGCTGACCGAAGAAATGGTGGCCGGGCTCGTCGTCGAGCTGTTCGGCACCAGCCTGCTCGAACGCCACGGCGCGACGCTGTCCTTCGAGCGACCGTTTGCGCGCAAGGACTATTACACGTTGGTGCGCGAGCACGCCGGTGTCGATCTGCACAAGGCGAAGGACGCGGAGCTTCGCGCAGTGCTCAAGCAACACAACGCCCCCGACACGGACAAGCTCAGCGGCCCCAAGCTCGTCGACGAAGTGTTCAAGACGTGCGTCGAGCCCAAGCTCGTGCAGCCAACCTTCGTGTTCGACTACCCGGTCGCCCTATCGCCACTGGCCAAGCCGAAGCGTGGTGATCCTACCAAGGTGGAGCGGTGGGAGTTGTTCGTGCAGCACCGCGAGCTGGCCAATGCGTTCAGCGAGCTGAATGACCCCGACGAGCAGCGCCGCCGCTTCGAGCAGCAAGCGGCGCTGCGCGCCGCCGGTGACATCGAGGCGCAGCAACTCGACGAAGATTTTCTCCGGGCTCTGGAGTACGGCATGCCGCCCGCGGGCGGCGTGGGGCTCGGCGTGGACCGGCTCACGATGATCCTCGCCGATCAGACGAATATTCGTGACGTGATTCTGTTCCCGATGCTGAGGCCCGAGTGATGTCGATCGCCGTGCCGGTGTTGAAGGTCCTGCTGATTGCGGCCACCGCGATGGCGATTTTCGTGATCGCCACCAACTGGCCATCGCGGCTCGATCTGCGTGTGGCGATGCGGTATCTGCGGAGCCGCCGGTCATCCCGGCTCTTGTCGCTGATCACGGTGATCGCCGTGGGTGGCGTCACGATCGGCGTGATGGCACTCGTGATCGTGCTGGGCGTGATGAACGGAATGCAGAACGACCTGCGCGAAAAAATTCTTGTCGTCAATCCGCACCTCCGCGTGCTGACCTATGGCGAGGGCTTGCGGCTCGACGATTGGGGGGACGTACTGAAGAAAGTGCTCGGGAGCGAAGGTGTCGTTGCGGCGGCGCCTTTCGTGCTGAGCCAGGGGATCATCTCGGCGGGGCACGACTACGCCGAAGGCGTCGCCGTCGTCGGCATCGAGCCCGACACCGGAAAACGGGCCGTGACGAGTCTCGCACATTACTTCACGCGAGGCGACCTCACCTTCCACACCACGAAACCCGGTGTGGAAGGTGGGATCGCGATCGGCACGCGGCTGTCGACCAAGCTGTCGGCGGATGTCGGCGACGTCGTCACCATGGTCGCGCCGGCCGCGTCGCAGTACAACCGCAGCCTCGGCACGTACATGCCGAAGTACCGCCACTATGAGATCACCGGCCTGTTCGAGACGGGGATGTACGATTACGACAACAGCTATGTCGTCATGCCGCGACAGAAGGCGCAGGATTTCGCCTCGTTGGGGACCGCGGTGACGGGACTCGAAGTGCGGCTCACGCACCCGGAGGCGGCGAGTCTGTACAGCAAGCAAATCGAAGACCGGTTGGGGTATCCCTATCGCGCACTCGACTGGCAGCTGCAGAACCGCTCATTGTTTTCGGCATTGAAGCTCGAGAAGCTCGCGATGGGTCTGGTCGTGTTTCTGATCTGCGTTGTCGCGGCGTTCAACGTCGTCGGCACGCTGACCATGGTCGTTCGCGACAAGACCCGCGAGATCGGCATCCTGGTGGCGATGGGGATGCAGCGCGGCCGCATCCGCCGCGTGTTTCTCACGCAGGGCGTATTCATCGGGTTGACGGGGACGTTCCTCGGGGCCGTGCTTGGGCTGATCGTGGGGTCGCTCGTGAACCGCGGCCAGCTGATCCCGATTGATCCGTCGATTTACTTCATCGACCACCTGCCCGTGCTGGTCAATCCCCTCGACGCCGTGGCCGTCGTCGCGGCGAGCCTGGTGATCGCTACCTTGGCGCCGCTCTACCCGAGCGTCCAGGCTGCCCGGCTCGATCCCGTGACGGCGATCCGGTACGAATGAACGCGCTCCTGGTGGGCCGGGCGATCCGGCGCGTGTTCGCAGGAGGCGACGGCCAACTGCTCGAGATCCTGCGCGGCATCGATTTCGAGGTGCGGCGCGGGGAGTTCGTCGCCATCGTCGGCGCGTCGGGGGCAGGGAAGAGCACGCTGCTGCATCTCCTGGGGGCGCTCGACAGCCCGACGACGGGAGACATCTGGCTGGATGGCTCGCGCTATGCCGATCTCGATGCGCGCGGCGCGGCGGAACTGCGGAACCGGAAGCTCGGCTTTGTGTTCCAGTTTCATCATCTCTTGCGCGAGTTTTCGGCTCTGGAGAATGTCATGATGCCGCTGCTGATCGGCGGCGTGTCTCCGCGCAAAGCGCGTTCGCGGGCCGAAGAGGTATTGTCGGAAGTCGGCCTGGCGGGTCGCATGAGCCATCGCCCTGCCGAGCTGTCTGGCGGCGAGCAGCAACGCTGTGCGGTCGCGCGGGCGCTGGTGCACGATCCGAGTGTGATGCTCGCCGACGAGCCGTCGGGCAATCTCGACCATGCGAATGCCGAGCGGTTGCACGAGATGTTTTTCCGGCTGGCCCGGGAGTACGAGACGGCGGTGGTGGTCGTCACACACAACCGTCAGCTCGCCGGGCGGGCGGATCGGGTGCTCTTACTGGAGGACGGCCGGCTCACGTCGGTGAGCTCGGTCGATGCGATTCCCTGATGCTCTGCGATAACTGTAAGGAACGCGACGCCATCATCAACCTGACGCAGGTGGAGCACGACTCGAAGGTCACGCTCCATTTGTGCGAGCAGTGCGCGCAGCAGAAAGGCGTGGAAACGGGCGGCGCGGTGCTCAAGAGTCCCCTCGGCAACTTTCTGGGGGCAGTGGTTAAGGGCGGGGGTGCCGGCGCCCTGGTTCCGGCGGCGGGAGATGGGCTGCGCTGCCCGGCCTGCGGCAGCACGCTGCGCGACTTCCGCGATTCCGGGCGGCTGGGCTGTGATCAGTGCTACGTCTCCTTCGACTCGCACCTGCGCGATTTGCTGCGCCGGCTGCACGGCTCGAGCCAGCACGTGGGCGAGCGCTATGAGGCGCCGGGCGATAGCGGTGGCGATGATCCCCGCAGTCGTCTGCTCGACCTTAAGGCACAGCTGCGCCGCGCCGTCGAGGGCGAAAACTTCGAGCTGGCGGCCGAGCTGCGGGACCGCATTCGGGTGCTGGAATAATGGATCTGTCGCTGCTTCCTGATGGCGGGATGCGCTGGCTGGACGCCTCGGGTCCCAAGTCCACGATCGTCCTGTCGACCAGGATTCGCCTGGCCCGCAACGTGCGCGGCGTGCCCTTCAGCCAGCGGGCGAAGGACACCGATCGGACGGCGGTGCTCGAGCGCATCAGCGAAGCCGCGGCCTCGTCGGATCGGCTCGCGGCGGCGGTCGCATTTCATCTGGATCAGATGGATCGGCCCGAGCGGCAAGTGCTGCACGAACGGCATCTTGTGAGTAAGGAGTTGGCGGGGCTCGAGCGTGAGGCCCGTCCCCGGCCGGGCGCGGCGTTGCTCGTCCAGGATCAGGTGGGCGTCATGGTGAATGAAGAGGACCACTTGCGACTGCACGGCATGTGGTCGGGATTCGATTTAGAGGACGCGTACGCCGCGGTGGAAGCGGTCGATGCCGATTTGGGCCGGCTCGTTCCTTTCGCCTTTCATCCTGAATTTGGCTATCTTACGTCCTGTCCAACAAATGCAGGAACAGGGCTCCGGGCCAGCGTACTTATCCATTTGCCGGGCCTTGTTTTGACCAAAGAAATCAACAAAGTTCTGCAAGGACTGTCGCAGGTAGGATTGACCTTTCGGGGCTTATACGGGGAAGGCAGTGAAGTTGTCGGCAATTTCTTCCAGCTGTCCAACCAAACAACCTTGGGGAAGACTGAAGACGAGCTGATCGATCACCTCGGGAAAATCGTGCGGCAGGTTATCGAATACGAAGAACAGGCACGGGACGTGCTGCTCAGGACAGCGCCCGAGGAAGTGGAAGACAAGACCTGGCGTGCGTACGGCCTGCTGAAGCACGCGCGTCGGTTGTCGTTTGAAGAGACGATGAATCTGTTGAGCGGAGTGCGGTTGGGTGTCGGTCTGAATCTGCTTCCCGGGCCTGGGGTATATACGCTCAACAAGCTGCTGATCTACACTCAACCTGCGCACCTGGCAGCAATGGATGGACGGTCGACCGGCGACCGTGAGCTGCCGACGGTGCGCGCTGCGTTTGTACGGCGCCTGCTCGAAGCAGAATCCAGCTGAACGGCGAAAGGTGAGTTCGAACTAGATGAACGGGTACAATTTCACGGATCGCGTTCGGAAAGTTCTGCAGATGGCCCGCGAAGAGGCGGCCCGTTTGCATCACGAGTACGTCGGCACCGAGCACATCCTGCTCGGCTTGATCCGCGAGGGCGAGGGCGTCGCCGCAGCGGTCCTGACCAATCTCAACGTCGATCTCGAAGAGATTCAGCAGAAGATCGAGGAGACGGTCAAGAAAGGGAAAGCGGCGGCGGCCGCCGGTCCCGATCTCCCGTACACGTCGCGCGCTAAGAAGGTGCTCGAGCTGGCGATGAGCGAGGCGCGGGAATTGAATCACTCTTACGTGGGCACCGAGCACCTGTTGCTGGGCCTGCTGCGTGAAGAGAAAGGCATCGCCGCCCAGGTGCTGACCGACGCGGGCGTGAACCTCGAGCAGGCGCGCGCCGAGACGCTGCGGCTGCTCGGCAGCGAGATGCCCGCGACGCCCGCCGGCGGCGGCACCGGTGCGCAGCCCACGCCGCCTAAGAGCGAAAAGAAGTCGAAGACCCCGGCGCTCGACCACTTCTGCCGTGACCTGACGCAGCTCGCCGCCGAGGGATCGCTCGATCCGACGATCGGTCGCCAAAAGGAAATCGAGCGCGTGATGGAAATCCTGTCCCGGCGCAAGAAGAACAATCCGGTCCTGATCGGCGAGCCGGGCGTCGGCAAGACCGCCATCGTGGAAGGGCTCGCCCAGCTGATTTCGAGCGGGCAGTGCCCCGACGCTCTCAAGGATCACCGCGTCCTGTCGCTCGACATGGCGGCGGTGATCGCGGGCACGAAGTACCGCGGCCAGTTCGAGGAGCGGCTCAAGGCCGTCATCAACGAGATTGCGCAGAACAAGAACATCATTCTGTTCATCGACGAGCTGCACACCCTCGTGGGTGCCGGCGCGGCGGAGGGCGCGGTCGACGCGTCCAACATGCTGAAGCCGGCGCTGGCGCGCGGCGAGCTGCAGTGCGTCGGCGCGTCGACGCTGAACGAGTACCGCAAATACATCGAGAAGGACGGCGCGCTGGAGCGCCGCTTCCAGACGGTGATCGTCGATCCCCCGACCGTCGAGGAGACGATCGAAATCCTCAAGGGGCTGCGGAAGCGCTACGAGGACCATCACCGCGTCGTCATCCCCGATGAGACGCTGGTCGAAGCCGCGAAGCTGTCGGAGCGGTACATCACCGACCGCTTCCTGCCCGACAAAGCGATCGACGTGATCGACGAAGCGGGCGCGCGCGCCCGGCTGGCGGCGCAGGTGCCGCCGCCCGAGGTCGCCGAGCTGAAGGAAAAGCTCGAGGGGATCAACGGCGACAAAGAGGCGGCGGTCCGCGACCAGAACTTCGAGCGCGCCGCGTCGCTACGCGACTCCGAGCGCGAATTGCAGGCTGAAATCCGCCGCAAGCAAGAAGAGTGGGAGCGGGAGCGGCAGACGCGCCGGCCCACGATCGATGAAGAAGGCGTTGCCTTCATCGTCTCGCGCTGGACGGGAATCCCGGTGACCCGTCTCCAGGAAGCCGAGACCGCCCGGCTGCTGCGCATGGAAGACGAACTGCACCAGAGCGTCGTGGGCCAGGACGAAGCCATTCACGTGATCTCGCGGGCGATCCGGCGCAGTCGGGCGGGCCTCAAGGATCCGAAGCGGCCGATCGGCTCCTTCATCTTCAGCGGACCAACCGGCGTCGGCAAAACCGAGCTGGCGCGCGCCCTGGCGCGGTTCCTGTTCGCCGATGCCAACGCGTTGATCCGCGTCGACATGTCGGAGTACATGGAGAAATTCTCGGTGAGCCGGCTGATCGGCGCGCCGCCCGGGTACGTGGGGTACGAGGATTCCGGCACGCTCACCAAGGCCGTGCGGCGCAAGCCGTACTCCGTGGTGCTGCTCGACGAAATCGAGAAAGCGCACCCCGACGTGTTCAACATCCTGCTGCAGGTGCTCGACGAAGGTCACCTGACGGACAATTACGGCCGGGTGATCGACTTCAAGAATACCGTGGTGATCATGACGTCGAACGTCGGCGCGCGCGACGTGGTGAAGGGGAAGACGCTCGGCTTCGGGCAACCCGACGCGAAGAGCGAGTTCGACCGCATGTCCGAGAAGGTCAAGGAAGAGGTCAATAAGGTATTCAATCCGGAATTCCTGAACCGGCTGGACGACGTGATCGTGTTCCACTCGTTGAACCGCGAGCACATCACCTTGATCGTCGGCATTCTGGCGCGCGACGTGCAGAAGCGGCTGGGCGAGGAAGAGCTCACCCTGCGGCTGACGCAAGGCGCGACGGATTTCCTCGTCGATCACGGCTACGATGAGCACTTCGGCGCGCGGCCGCTCAAGCGCGCCATTCAGAAATACGTCGAGGACCCGCTGTCGGAGAAGATCCTCGTCGGGGATTTCGCAAAGGGCGACGAAATCGAAGTGGACGTCGCTCCCGACAAGGAGCGCCTGGCGTTCAAGGCACTCTCCGGCTCGAAGGCGTGATCCGCCGGCTCACTCTCTCCATCTTCTTGAGTCTCGCCGCCGCCGCCCCGGGCCTGTGCGTTGCACAGGCCGGAGCGCCCGGCGCGACACAGACGTCCCCGCCGGCCCCGGATTCGATCGCGGTGGTGGGGAACCGGCGCAATAGCGCCGTCACGGTCATCCAGATCAGCGGCCTCGTGCCGGGCCGCGCGCTCAACTATCGCGACGTCCAGCGCGCCATCCAGGCACTCTACACGAGCAGCCAGTTCGACGACGTCGTCATGACCCAGTCGCGGACCGCTGGCGGCAAGAACGTGCTCGTGATCCACGTGCATGAGCGGCCGCAGCTCGTGAAGTGGGCGATCCGCGGCGTGCAGCGCCTGCCGGAGCACAGCGTGCGCGACAAGGTGACGGTGGCCGAGGGACGGCCGCTCGACATGGCGAGTGTCGCGCGCTCCCGCGCGCGCATCGACTCGCTGTACCACGCCCAGGGCTACTACCTCGAGCGCGCGAAGCCGCTGTTCGTCTATGAGCGCGATTCCTCCACCGTGCGCGTGATCTTCGACATCGACGAAGGCCGCCGCGTCGCGATCGCGCAGGTGGATATTCAGGGCAACACGCACTTCACCGACGCGGAGATCACCGCGCAGATGAAGTCGCGGCCGGAAGGATTCTGGTGGTTCCGCTCCGGCGAATACAACGACGACAAGATCGCCGAGGACCTGCGGCAGACGCTGCCGACATTTTACGGGAAACAAGGCTTCGTCGACTTTCAGGTGCTCGACGACACGCTCGTCGTCAACGAGCAGACGGGCAAGGCCACGCTGGTCGTGCGGGTCAGCGAGGGCGAGCCGTACCGCATCGGATCGTTCGAGATCGTCGGCAACCGGCGCTTTTCGACCGAGGAGCTGCAGACCTTCTATCCGTTCGCGGGCGAGCAGCGCACCGGCCTGCTGGGCCTCGGTGGGCGGCGACACATCGCCTATTTCGACGACCAGATGTGGCAGGACGCGACACGGAAACTGCAGACGCTCTATTACAACAACGGCTACATCTACGTGAATGTGCGGAACGACGAGATGCGGCGGACGGCCCCCGACGGCAAACCCGTGGTGGATCTGCGGTGGGTGATCACGGAGGGGCAGCCGGCGATCGTCAATCACGTCGAGATCCGCGGCAACGACGTCACGCACGACCGCGTGATCCGCGAAGCGATCGTCATGGTGCCGGGCGACGTCTTCCGGCAGGATGCGCTGATCGCGTCGTATCAGCGCGTGTCGAACCTCGGCTTCTTCAATCAGCCGATGCCGTTCCCCGATACCAAGCCCGCCAATGACCAGGGCGATATCGACGTCATCTTTCGCGTGACCGAGAAGCGCACCGGGAACATCAACTTCGGTGCGTCGGTGGGGCAGGGCACGGGCGTCGGCGGGTTCCTCGGCCTCGATGAGCCCAACCTGTTCGGCCAGGGCAAGCGTGGGCGTTTCCAGTGGCAGTTCGGCAAGAACATCAACGATTTCGACGTCTCGTTCACCGATCCCGCCGTGCACGAGTCGCGCATCTCGGCGACCGTCGACCTGCATAACCAGCGCGTGCGGTACGTGATCGCCGACGTCGGGCGGCTGCGGCGGCGCGGCGCGAGCCTGCAGCTCGGGTTCCCGGTATTCGGCGACAACTACACGCGGCTGTACCTCTCATACGGCATCGATCAACAGAGCTTCACCGGCTCGTCGACGAATGCCGCGTTCACGAGCGCGTTCCGCTGCAACGACTGCGTGCGCTCGACCATCGGGGCGTCACTGCTGCGCGACACCCGGATCGACCTGCCGTTCCCGACGGCCGGGACGATGGTGCAGTTCGGGCTGTCCCAGAGCGGCGGGATCCTCGGCGGTTCCGGGAACTTCCAGCGCCTCGACGCCGAGGGGCATTTCTACGCCCCGATCGGCTCGCTCGGCAATCCCGCCAGCTCACCCGTGAAGTTCGTGCTCGGCTTGTCGACGCGGTCTGGATTCGTGTTCGGCAACTCGCCGTTCTTCGAGCAGCTGTTCACGCTGGGCGGTACGCAGTTCTTCATTCCGCTGCGTGGCTACGACGAGGCCTCCATCACGCCGTTCGGGTACGATCCGAACGCGGCCAATAACGGCGCGAACCCCAACGCCTTCGGGAAGGCGTTCTTCACGATGACGGGCGAGATCGGCATGCGCGTGTCGCAGATGCTGTACCTGTCGGCCTTCTTCGACGCCGGGAACGTCTGGTCCCGACCCGCGCAGTACGATCCCACGCGCCTGTTCCGGGGCGCCGGCATCGGCGCCGCCGTGATCTCGCCGCTGGGACCACTGGGGATCGATTACGCCTACGGGTTCGATAAGGTCGATATCTTCGGGCGGCCCGCGCCCAGCTGGAAGTTGCACTTCAAGCTCGGCAATTTCTTCTAAGCCATAGACCACCCACCCACGCCCTACATCGGGAGTTTTTGCGTTATGCAGCGTCTCGTGCTCGTTTCACTTGCCGCCGTCGCCGCAGTCATCGTGCTTGTGACGGCGCCCCGTCCGTTGTTTGGGCAGGGTCCGTCTTCGACCGCGGCCGCCGCGGCGGCACCGGTCGCCAAGATCGCGTTCATCAGCTCGCAGGAAATTCTCCGCAAGACCCCCGGGTACGCGGCGGCCGAATCGACGTACCGGAAGGAGCTGGCGGCGTCCCAGACGGAGGTGCAGAGGCTGCAGCAGCAGCTCGACTCGGCGGTGCAGGCGCTCGACCAGGCGTCGATCGCCCTGTCGCCCGCCGCCCGGCAGGCGAAGCAGAAAGACCTCCAGGCGATGCAGCAACGCATGGAGCAGCGCGGCACCGAGCTGCAGGATCGCCTGCAGCAGCGGGAGCAGGAACTGCTCGGCCCGCTCCGCGCGCGCATCAACTCCGTGCTGCAAGGTATCCGCGCCGAGATGAACTATTCGCTGATTCTCGATGCGGACGCGGGGGGCGGATTCATTGCCGCGCTGGACCCCGCGCTCAACATCACACCGCGGGTGCTGCAGCGCCTGTCGCAGGCGCAGTAGCGGCGGCGCGTCCGTCACCCTCCGATGAATTCGGCGGGAACGCGACCGCTCGCGGCGAGTGAAATCGCGGCGCTCACCGGTGGGCGACTGGTGGGGCCGGGCACGGTAACGGTCGCCGGGATCGCGCCGCTCGAGCGCGCGGGTCCCGGCGATCTGTCTTTTCTTGCCTCGCCCCGGTACGCCCCCTACTTTGAGCGCACGAGCGCGTCGGTGGTGCTGGTCGCGCCGGCGCTCGAAGGGACGAACGGCGGTCCCGAAACGCGCATCGTCGTTCCCGATCCCTATGCGGCGCTGCTGGTGGTGCTGCCCGTGCTGTATCCGCAGGCCGTCTGGGAAGCGGGCGTGCATCCGACAGCGGTCTTCGGTCGTGGCGCGACGTGGCAGGAGCCGATCGCGATCGGGCCGCATGCCGTCATCGGGCACGAGGTGCAGCTCGGCCGCAACGTGCGCATCGGGGCGGCGTGCGTGCTCGGGGACGGCGTCGCCGTAGGCGATGACACGGAGCTCTATCCCGGCGTCACGCTCTATGCGGGCACCGCGCTCGGCAAGCGGGTGATCGTGCACGCGGGCGCCGTCCTGGGCAGCGACGGCTTCGGGTACATCCCCGGCAAGGACGGCGAGGCGCACCGGAAAATTCCCCATGTCGGCCGCTGTTTGATCGGGGACGATATCGAGATCGGAGCGAACACCTGCATCGATCGCGGCAGCGTGGACGATACCGTGATCGGCTCTGGCACCAAGATCGACAACCTAGTCCACATCGCGCATAACGTGCGGATCGGCGCGCGCTGCCTGATCATGGCACAGGCGGGCATCGCGGGCAGCTGCCAGGTGGAGGATGACGTGATCATCGGCGGCCAGTCGGGCATCTCGGATCATCTCACGATCGGACGCGGCGCGCGGCTGCTCGTGCAGTCCGGACAGATCGCCAACGTCCCCGCCGGGGCGACGCTGTTCGGCACTCCGGCGCGCGCGCACCGCGAGTTCTTGCGTGCCCAGGCGACGATGTACCGGCTCGCAAAGATCGTCGACGAGCTCGAAGCGCTCGTGCAGTCCAAACCCGAGGTTCCCGAGGTCCCCGAGGTCCCCGAGGTCCCCGAGGCCCCCCCCCACGAGACTCCCCCTGTCGACACAGAGCGCTAGGCGCTCGGTCACGCGTCCCGCGTCCCTGAGCGGCACGGGACTCCACACGGGTGCCGCGACGGAGGCGACGTTCCTGCCGGCGCCGGCGGGACAGGGAATCGTGTTTCGGCGCACCGATCTCCCGGGCAAGCCCGAGGTCCCGGCGCGCCTCACGGAGGTCGAGGCCGTCGAGCGCCGCACGGCGATCGGGCACGGCGCAGCGACGATTCACACGGTCGAACATCTGCTCGCGGCCGTCGCCGCGCACGTGATCGACGACCTGACGATCGAGCTCACCGGTCCCGAGCCTCCGATTTTGGACGGCAGTGTGCAGCCATACTTCGACGCGCTGGCGCAAGCGGAGCCCGCGTCGGTGGGGGGCGAGCCAGCCGTGCTGACCGTCACGGCACCGTTCACCGTGACCGACAAGGATGCGGCCTATGTGGTCGCGCCGGCGAAGACCTTCCGGCTCACGGTTTCGATCGAATGGCCGCATCCGCTGATCGGGCGGCAGGCCGGCACTTACGACGTCACGCCGGAGAGCTTCGCGACCGAGCTCGCGCCGGCGCGCACCTTCGGGTTCACGCACGAGGTGGCCGAGCTGCAGGCGCGCGGCTTGATCAAAGGGGCGTCGGCGGCAAATGCGATCCTGCTCGACGATCGCGGGGTGGTGAATGGCGGGCAGCTGCGCTGGCCGGACGAGTTCGTGCGACACAAGGCGGCGGACATCGTGGGTGACCTGGCGCTGACCGGCGCCCGGATTCAGGCTCATGTGGTGGCGACGCGGCCCAGCCATGGCGGCAACATCGCACTGGCGCGCGCGCTCGCTCGCGCAGGGAGGCGCACCGGAATGCCGGCGATGGACATCAGCAAGATCATGGATTACTTGCCGCATCGCTATCCGTTCCTGCTGGTGGACCGGATCGTCGAAGTGGAAGGACAGAAGCGCATCGTGGGGATCAAGAACGTCACGATCAACGAGCCGTTCTTCCAGGGACACTTCCCGGGCCATCCGATCATGCCGGGCGTGCTGATCATCGAGGCGATGGCACAGGTGGGCGGGATGCTGCTGATGAGTCACTTCGAAGGCCAGGACACGACAAACAAAGTCGTGTACTTCATGTCGCTCGACCGCGTGAAGTTCCGGCGGCCGGTCGTGCCCGGCGATCAGATCCGGTTCGAGCTGGAGATGCTGCAGTTCCGCGGGAAGACGTGCCGCATGAAAGGCGCCGGATTCGTGGACGGCCAGGTGGTGGCCGAGGCGGAGATGATGGCGATGGTCGTCGACCGGTGATCCACCGGACTGCGCTGATCGACCCGACGGCCGAGCTCGGCGCCGACGTGTCGGTGGGGCCGTATTGCGTGATCGGCCCGCGCGTGACGGTCGGCGAGCGCTGCAGCATCGCGGCGCATGCCGTCCTCGAGCGCAACACGCGCGTGGGCGAGGGCGTGAAAATCGGGTACGGCACGGTGATCGGCAACGATCCACAGGATCTCAAGTACAAAGGCGAAGAGACGTGGGTGGAGATCGGGAACGGCACGATCATCCGTGAGTATTCCACGATCAATCGCGGCAGCACGGCGACCGGCAAGACGACGATCGGCCAGCGCTGCTTCCTGATGACCTATGTTCACGTCGCGCACGACTGCCTGATCGGCAACGACGTGATCATCGCGAACGGCGTCCAGATGGCGGGGCACGTGACCGTGGACGACCGCGCGATCATCAGCGGTCTGGTGCCGATTCATCAGTTCGTGCGGATCGGGACCTACTCGTTTGTCGGCGGCGGGTCACGAGTCAATCAGGACGTCCCGCCGTACACCAAGGCGGCGGGGAATCCCGTGCACTTGTACGGACTGAATTCCGTCGGCCTACAACGCGCGGGCTTCGCCCCCGAGCTCAAGCTCGCCCTGAAGCGCGCCTACCGGCTGGTGTTTAATTCCGATCTCACGGTGAGCCAGGGCGTCGCCCGGGCCCGCGCCGAGCTGCCGCAGGTTCCCGAGGTCGAAACCTTCCTCCGATTCATCGAAGCGTCCCAGCGCGGAGTGATGGTCTGAAGCCGCGCCCTCGACCCGTGCGTGTGGGTGTGGTCGGGGCAGGTGCGCTGGGGTTCCACCACATCCGGCTGCTCAAGAAGATCGCTGGCGCGGATGTCGTAGGCTTCTACGACCACAACCCGACGCGTTCCGCTCACGTCGCCAAAGAGCTTGAGACTCTCGCGTTTTCCTCGCTCGAGGCGCTACTGGACCGCGTCGAGGCGGTCACGGTCGTGGTGCCTACGCCGGCGCACGTGGAGGTGGCGCTGCCGGTCCTCGAGCGCGGCCTGCATGCCCTGGTGGAGAAGCCGCTCGCCGATACGCTGCCCAACGCCGAGCAGCTGGTCCACACGGCCACGGAACGCGGCTTGTGCCTCCAGGTCGGGCATGTGGAGCGATTCAATCGCGCGGTCCGGGCAGCCGCGCCCTACCTCGAGGAGCCGCGGTTCCTGCAGACCGAACGCCTGGCACCGTTCCAGCCGCGCGGGACCGACGTCGCCGTCATCCTCGATCTCATGATCCACGACCTCGATCTCGTGCTGGAGCTCGTGCGCTCCGAGGTCGGCGAGGTGCGCGCGACGGGCGTGCCGATCCTCACCCCGCACGTGGATATCGCGAATGCCCGGGTCGAGTTCGCCAACGGCGCGGTCGCGATCATCACGGCGAGCCGCGTGTCGCGGGAGCGCACGCGCAAGCTGCGCATTTTCCAACCCACTGGCTACTTCTCGCTGGACCTGGCGCAGGGCAACGGCCACTTCTACCGGCTCAAGTCGGGATGGCAGGGCATCGCCGCCACCCGTATCGAAGAGATCGTCGAGCACATCCGGCTCGACGCGCCCGACGCGGAGCCGCTCAAACTCGAGCTCGAAAGCTTCCTGCGCGCGGTGCGCGGCGACGGCGACGTCGTCGTAACGGGCGCGGCCGGGCTGCAGGCGCTGGCGCTCGCCTACCGCGTCGCCGACGCGATCAGCGCATCGCCGCTCGCCGTCGCGCGGCCGTGACCCGGATCTACATCTCGGCCGGCGAGCCGTCGGCCGACGCCCACGCCGCGGCCGTGGCGACCGCGCTGCGCCGCCGGCTGCCGGGAATCGAGCTGGAGGCCCTGGGTGGCCCGCTGCTCGAGCGGGCGGGTGTCCGCGTGCTCGATCGGATGGAGGCCTACTCCGTCGTCGGATTCGTCGAAGCGCTCGCGAAGATTCCCGCGCATTATCGTCTGCTCAGCAAAATGAGTCGGGCGTTTCACGACAAGACCTACGATCTGGTGATCCTCGTGGACTACCCCGGCTACCATCTCCGCGCGGCGGCGGCCGCCGCGGCCGCCGGCATTCCGGTGCTCTATTACATCGCGCCGCAGATGTGGGCCTGGGGTCCCAACCGCGTGCGCAAACTCGCGCCGGTGAATCGACTCGCGGTGATCCTGCCGTTCGAAGAAGCGTTCTTTCGCGAGCGTGGCGTCGCGGCGACGTTCGTGGGCCATCCTCTCAAAGACCGGCCGGCGCCGCCGTCGCGCGCCGAGGCGCGCCGCCTCCTGGGCCTCGACCCTGCGCGCCAAACGCTCGGTCTGTTCCCCGGCAGCCGGGCCCAGGAGGTCAAGCGGCACTGGGCCATCTTCCGTGAGGCCGCGGGGCGCATCGTCGCCGCATGCCCCGACGTGCAGATCATTGCCGCCGGCACGGGCGCGGCCGGTGCCGTGTATCCGGACCCCGGACCGATCCGCGTGCATCAGGGCGATCCGCTGCTCGTCTTCGCCGCGTCCGACGCGGGGATCTGCAAGTCCGGTACGACGACACTCGAGGCGGCCATCGCCGATGTGCCGATGGTGATCACGTACCGCGTGCATCCCATCTCGTCCTTCATTGCATTCCGCCTGATACGCGTGCCCTGGGTGGGGCTCGTGAATCTTGTGGCCGGCTACGAAGTCGCGCCCGAGTTCCTGCAGCGCCGCGCCACGGCGGACGCGCTCGCCGACGGCGTGCTGCCGCTGCTCGATGCCGACCATCCCACGACCCGACGGCAGCGCGAGGGCCTCCGCCTCGTGCGCGATCGCCTCGGTGCGCCCGGCGCGGCCGATCGCGTCGCCGAGCTGGCCGCGGAGCTGATCCGGTGAAGCTGCGTTGGGCGGAGCCGATCGCGGCGCGGGCCGGTTCGGCGCTGGTCCGCGCGCTGGCGGCGACGTGGCGCTATCGGATAACGGGGTACGAACACGTACGGGCGTTGCGTGAGAGGCGACGCCCGTTCGTCTTCGTGCTCTGGCACAGCCGCATCCTGCCATTGTTGTACCGTCATCGCGGTGAAGACGTCGTCATGCTGATCAGTCGGCACCGTGATGGGGGGTATCTCGCGGACCTCGGCGCGCGCTGGGGATACCGCTCGGTGCGCGGCTCCACCCAACGCGGCGGAGAGGTGGGACTGCTGGGCATCGTCCGGGCGCTGGAAGGTGGTGCCGAGGTCGCCATTACACCCGACGGCCCGCGGGGACCGGCCGAGCGCGTCCAGCCCGGCGCGATTGCGGCGGCGCAACACGCCGGCGTCCCGATCATTGCCGTGGGGGTGCGTCCCTCCGCCGCCTGGTATCTCCGCTCGTGGGATCGCATGTGCATCCCCAAGCCGCTTGCCGCGATCCACGTGGCGTATAGTCCGCCGATCCAGGTTGCGGCGGGCAAGGATGGCCTGCGGCAGGGTATTGCTGCCGTGACCCAAAGCCTGCTCGAAGTGTCGGAGACCGGATGAGCGCGCAGCGCATGGCGCAGTGGCTGTGGTGGAGTGGCGCGGCACCCGCCCGGGTGGCACGCGGCGTGTTGCTGCCGTTCGCCTTCGCGTATCGCACACTGATGAGCGCGCGCGCCGGCGCGTACCGGAAAGGGTGGCTGCGCCAGCGGCCATTGCCCTTGCCGGCGGTCGCGATCGGCAATCTCGCGGTCGGCGGGGCGGGGAAGACGCCGCTCGCTGCTTGGACAGCGGCGTTCTTTGCGCGCCGGGGCGCGAGGCCGGGCGTCCTGTTGCGCGGCTATCGCGGGGGCGACGAGCAAGCCGTGCACCAGCGGCTCGTGCCGCAGGCGATTGTCGTCGCCAACCCCAACCGTCTGGCGGGCGCCGCGGAAGCGCGCAACAAGGGCGCTCGCGTCCTGGTGCTCGATGACGCCTACCAGCGGCTCAACGTAGGCCGCGACGTCAACATCGCCGTCGTGAGCACTGAGAGCTCGCCGCCGCGCCACGTAGCGTGGCCGCTACCGGCCGGGCCGTGGCGCGAGGATTGGAGCGCGTTGGGCCGTGCCGATGTCATCGTCGTCACGCGGCGTCGGGCAGCGGTCGCCGAGTCGCGAGCGCTGGCGGGGCGGATCGCGGCTCGCTGGCCGTCGGCCGTTGTCGCGGCGGTCCACCTGGCACTCGATGGCATGGCGGGGCTCAGGTCTGGCCGGCGCGTCGCGCTGTCCAGCCTCGCCAAGAAGCGCGTGATCGTCGCGGCCGGGATCGCCGATCCGGTGAGCTTTGCCGCGCAAGTGCGCGCCTTCGGTGCGAGCGTGCAACTCACGGCGTATCAAGACCATCACGCGTATCCCCCCGGTGATGTCGCCCGGCTCGCGCGGGCCGCAAAAGACGCCGATTATGTTGTAGTCACCGAGAAGGATGCGGTGAAGCTCAGGGCTCGCTGGCCGGTGGACGCCCCGGAGCCGCTGGTGGCAGAGCTCGACGTGCGCTGGGAATTGAACGGCGCCGCCGTCGAACGGGTCCTGGAAGGGGTACTCCAAAAGGTCGTATGAGCGAACCTGCGATTATCCATCCCGATAAGCAGACTTTTCTCGCCGAGGAGAATCCCTTCGAGGCGATGATGGAGCGGTTCGACCACGCCGCCAAGCTGCTCAACCTCGATCGTGGTCTCTACAAGGTCCTCCGCAATCCCGAAAAACAAATCATCGTATCCGTTCCCGTTCTGCGCGACAGCGGCGAGGTCGAGGTCTACACGGGCTATCGCGTGCTGTACAACACGTCACGCGGTCCCGCTAAGGGCGGCATTCGCTTTGATCTCAACGTCACGCTCGAAGAGGTGAAGGCGCTGGCGGCGTGGATGACGTGGAAGTGCGCCCTGGTGAACATCCCCTTCGGGGGCTCGAAGGGCGGTGTCGTGTGCGACCCGAGCACAATGTCGATGGGTGAGCTGGAGAAGGTGACGCGCCGCTACACGTCCAGCATCATCGAGATTCTGGGGCCGGACTCGGACGTACCCGCGCCCGACGTGAACACCAACGAGCGCGTGATGGCGTGGATCATGGATACCTATTCCATGCACAAGCGCCACACCGTGACCGCCGTCGTGACGGGGAAGCCGGTCGAGATGGGCGGCTCACTCGGGCGGCGCGAGGCCACCGGGCGCGGCTGCATGATCGTCACGCGCGAAGCGCTGGCGAAGCTGGGGATGAGCTTCAAGGGTGCCCGCATCGCGGTGCAGGGCTTCGGCAACGTGGGATCGGTCGCCGCCGACCTCATGGCAAAAGAGGGGGCGGTCATCGTCGCGGTCTCGGACAAGTCGACCGCGCTGTACAATCCGAAGGGTCTCGACGTGCAGGAGCTCCTGAAGTGGGTCAAGGAGCGGCGCCAGCTCGCCGGTTACACGAAGGCCGAAACGATCTCGCACGAACAGGTCTTGACCCTCGACTGCGAGGTGTTGATTCCCGCCGCGACAGAGAATGTC
>WNGK01001329.1_pt1 | contig 26592 bp, 26 predicted proteins | sample 5400601 | NCBI WGS metagenome assembly WNGK01 (sample SAMN13153376, study PRJNA577476) | soil metagenome | isolation source: 60 cm soil or saprolite under Garry oak tree replicate 1 | place: USA:California | collected 2016-06-15
GCTCTTCGTGGAACTTAACTGGAGTGAGGAGGATATCCTTCCCGTTCACGGTCATATGGAACTTATGGTCTTTGGAATTCCCGATTACGTTGTCGAGATATCCTTTTACGCCCACAGGCACGGTCGTCTTCGTGGTCGTTTGCATTTGCTGCGACTGGCCGCCGGTCGTTCTCGGCGGTTGACCGCCGCCGTATCCTCCCATTTGACCAAAAGCAAGCTGGCTACCAAACGACGCGATGGCTGCTACGATAATAATTCTTGTGTTCATATTTCCTTACGATTCGGTCTGAAACATTCTGGCCGCAAGCGTTTCGTTATCTCAACGATTCGCCGTTGATTCTGTGAATCTTAATGCTGGTCACCTGCGGACCTGTTGTCACGAAATCAATATCGTAAATCTTGCCGTCGTCGCTCCTCATGTCGATACACGTTGAAGTGATGTTGGCGCCGGTACTCTTTTGAGCCCAAACATGGAACGGCGTAAGGGCCAAATCCTTCCCGTTCACCGTGAAGTGGAATTTTTTGTCCTTGGAGTTCGCGACCTGGCGGTCGAGATAAGCTTTGACGTCGGGAGGAGGCACGGGCGTGGGTGTTGGTTTGGCTTGAGTCGGCGTCGGGGTAGCCGTCGGTCTTGACTGAGTTGGTGCCGGCGCCCTGGCGCGGCTGTATTTCATTTGGGCGAATGCGATCGGAGTAACGAACGACGTGGTGACTGTTGCGATAATGATCCGTGTGATCGTAAAACAACCTCGTTTCGAATCTTAATATCGGAATCGGAAGGACAATTTGCCCTGCAGTTAGGAGACTGAAAACAATAAAATTCTCCCCGCCCGCGTTTTCAATCCATGTGGGCCATCATTTTTGGCCCGCCGGTTGTAAGAAAACGAACAACCAGAAACGCCGCCAGAGCGACAAAGATTATATTCAACACCGTCGTGTAATTGAATGTGATGGAAGTCTCGACAATCTGAGCCGCGCGGTGTTGCGGGATTAACCCAAGACCTTGGAAAAGAAATTCGACAATCAAGGCAGCGCCCACCATCGCAGTATAAAAAACACCGACTATGAGAAATGCTATCTTCCAACCGTAATATTTCCGGTAGATGTCGATGATCGGAAGCACGATGAGATCGGCGTAGATAAACGCGATCACACCGCCAAAGCTGATCCCACCGTTCCAGAGGACGGCCGCGAGCGGAATGTTGCCAACTGAACAGACGAAAGAGAGCACCGCGACCAACGGTCCGACGAGCGGTCCCCAAAGTGTCGCCGCAACCGGATGCGAAGTCAGAAAAAAACTATTCCAAAAATCGCGCGGCACCCAGGCGCCGAGCGCACCCGCGATCAGCAAACCGCCCGCGATGTCTTTCCACACCGCCAACCAATCCATCACGAAATAATGACTCGTCGCAGTGATTCCTTCGGCCGATGCGAGCCGTTGCCAAAGCGAACGACCATTCTCGACGCTCATGTCCATCTCGGCATGCCCCTCCATGACGCCTTTAATTCCTTTGTCCGCTTGCTCTCTCGCTTCTCTCACGAGCTTGCGCGAAAGAAAACGCCTGAAAAGCACCGCGATGATCACAACCATCAACGGACCGCCCGCGAATTCAGCGAGCGCGAACTGCCAGCCCATCAGCACGATGAGAATGATACTTAGCTCGGCGACTAGGTTCGTAGAAGCGAGCTCGAAGGCCATCGCCGCGATAAAATCAGCGCCTTTCCGAAAAATTGAGCGCGCCAATGCGACCGCAGCGTAGGAACATGACGACGAAGCCGCGCCAAGGCCGGTCGCGATCGCGAGACTCTTCGGTGAATCGTCGGGCAGCAGCCTGCTCATCTCTCCTTTTGAGACCACCGCCTGGACCACGCCGGACAAACCAAATCCTAAAATTAGCGGCCACAAAATTTCCCAGAACATGGCAAACGCCATCCAGAGCGCATGACCGAGAGCAACGATCAGAGTCATTTTCAACCTTCTCTTTCGGCGAAATTGACCCGGTCTGCCAAACTAATTTCAGTTGGCGATGGTCGCTTTCATGGATGAAGCTAAGTGTGATGAAAAATTACGCGAAAATCTTGTTGTCGATTCTGGTTGCTGCCATGTGCACGACAGCATTTGCGGCGGACAAACCGAACTGCAAAAAGACCGGCAAGAACTGCCCGATGAATAACGGCAAGGAATGCAATTGCGGCAAGAGTTGCGACTGCGGTAAGTGAGTGGCATCTCACTCGTAAGATCGACATTCGGTTAGACTCTGTGTTTGTGGCTGCACGCTTGCCCGCGCAAGCCGCTGATCCCCTCAACCAAGATAATCGGCACCATGCAAAGGGCGGCGAGCGGATCGGCCCACCACCACCCGAAAAGTGCGTTGAGACCCAAACCGCCTAACAAGATCATCGCGAGATAAGCGCAAATATCGCTTTGGTGGGAATCGGCGTGCAGCGCGTCGCTCTGAAGATTTGCGGCGGCGCGACGTTTGGCGCGCGCAAGCAGCGGCATGACGACGACACAGGCGGCGGCGTAAATGATCCCGAGATAAGTCACGCGCGGCAACGAACGGGTGAGCAAATCTTTGAGCGCTTCGAAGCTCACGTAAACCGCGAGTGTGAGGAAACAGACACCAACCAATCGATGAGCGAATTCTTCCCGATCTTCCGAGGCAGAAGCGTCACGTAGTCGCCACACCAGAACCAGGCTGGAAGCGACTTCGATCACCGAATCGATGCCGAAGCTGATCAGTGCGACACTGCCGGCAAGAACGCCGGCAATAATTCCGACGATCGATTCAAGCCCCGTCCAGCCAATACTCAAAAATTCAATTCTCCGGCCGGCCCTTCGATGAAGGGCCAAAACATCTCCGGGTTCAGCGCTCATTTTCGCAGCAGTTCTCCAGCTCGGGGCTGATTACTTCATGTCGCAGCAGCAGTCGTCGTAAGTTTTCTTGGTCAACTTGCAATAGAACTTTCCGTCCTTCATCTCACAACAGCATTTGTCCAATGTCTTGCCGGTTACACGGCAAGTCATCTTCTGTTCGGCGCCAAATGCGATGCCTGCAAACAATGCAAGAACAAGACCAACGTTTAATATCGCCTTTTTCATCTGATCACCTCCTTTCATCATAATCGTTAAACTTCGAAGAGAACCCCAAATCATTTTACGGTCAGTGAAAAACTCCGTTCGGCTTTTCCGCGCGGACCTTCGAAAGAAATCTTCGCGCTCCAATCGCCGGACATGTCGATCTTGATTTTGGCGCGGTAGCGGCCGGGAGTGTTCGTCCGCTCAATTGTACTGCCGGAGTGCATCTGCATTCCCGGCATGTTCATATCCATGTCGAACTTGACGTTGCCGACATCGACAAGTTGACCGTTGCGATCACGAAATTCGATCAGCACTTGGTTGTTGCCCTGGCGAAGCGCCCCTTCGCGCGCAATGAAATTGACGGTGAGGTCATTGACATTCTGGGTCAGGAATGGCGCGCTTGAGATTTGTGTTGGTCGGTTTTTTTGCCATGCGCATTTTCCGCCGTAGAAAATCGCAATCATGGCGACGATCAGTGTGATCCATTTGAAAACACGCTGTCGATTTTGCCGCGACGGAACGATTTGAGGCGGAATAAACGGTGCGGTTTCTTCTTCCGCTTTGTCCGGCAGTTCGCGCCGGCGCCAAATGACGTAAATGACCGGATAGATGAGCAAATTCAAAAACGCGCTGCTGATGACGCCACCGATCATCGGAGTGGCAATGCGCTTCATGACGTCGGCGCCTGTTTGCATCGCCGGGGACCACATGATCGGCAGCAAACCAAAGAGAATCGCCGAGACAGCCATGATCTTCGGTCGCACGCGGCTGACGGCACCTTCGATGACAGCGTCATGCAAATCGCGCATCGTATTCATCCGCCCTTCGGCCCGGAATTTTTCCCAGGCATGATCGAGATAGAGCAGCATCACTACGCCGGTCTCGGCGTCGATTCCGGCGAGGGCGATGAGTCCAACCCAGACTGCGACGCTCATGTTGTAACCGAGCAACCACAGGAGCCAGAAGGCACCGATGAGTGAGAACGGCACCGACAGTAACACGATGAGTGTTCTAATTACCGAGCGTGTGCTGATGTAAATGAGCAGGAAAATGATCAGCAGCGTGAATGGCACGACGATTTTGAGCCGCTGTAATGCTTCCTGGAGGTATTGAAACTGCCCGGCCCACTGAATGTAATAACCTGCCGGAAACTGAATCGTCTGCGCGATGCGTTGAGACGCAGCGCGTACGTAGCCGTCGATGTCGCTCGATGTGATATCGACAAAGACGAAGCCAACCGGTTTACCATCTTCGCTGCGCACTTCGGGCGGACCGGTCTTGTAACGGATGTCGGTAAGGAGCGAGATCGGCACCTGCGCGCCGGTCGGCGTCGGCACGAGGACGCGCTTGAGTGAATCGATGTCCTGCCGAAAATCGCGCGCGTATCGCGTATTCACCGGATAACGCTCGCGGCCTTCCACCGTCGTGGTGATGTTTTTGCCGCCGATGGCTGATTCGACGATGTCGTTCACGTCGCCGACTTTCAGACCGTAGCGCGCGGCCGCTTCGCGGTTAACGGTGAAATCGAGAAAATATCCGCCAACGGTGCGCTCGGCGAACGCGCTCCGCGTGTTCGGCATATCAGCCAGGTCGCGCTCGATCTGCACCGCGAGCTTTTGGATTTCGCCAAGATCAGGCCCGAAAACTTTTACGCCGAGCACGCTGCGGAAACCGGTAGTAAGCATCTCGGTGCGCGTCTGGATTGGCATCCAGAAGATGTTCGCCATGCCCGGCGTTTTGATGTTGGCGTTTACTTCGGCAAGCAGTTTGTCCCAGGTCATGCCGCGCCGCCATTCGTTAGGCGGTTTGAGCGCGACAATCGTTTCGAACATCGACAGCGGAGCGGGATCGGTGGGTGTGTCGGCCTGGCCGGCTTTGCCAAAAACGGTCAGCGCTTCTGGAATTTTCTTCAGTTGTCGATCTTGTATCTGAAGAATCTTTGTCGCCTCGGTGATCGACATTCCGGGCACGGCGGTCGGCATGTAAAGCAAAGTGCCTTCATTGAGTGGCGGCATGAATTCGCTCCCGAGTCTTTTGAACGGGAAAATGGTGATGAGAAGCAAAAGCGCCGCGCACGCGAGCGTGAACCAGCGATAGCGCAGGACGAAATTGACGAACGGCTGATATCCCGAAATCAAAAACCGGTTCACCGGATTGTCTTTCTCCGGTGTGATTTTGCCGCGAATCAAAAGCAACATGAGAACCGGCACGAGCGTCACGCCGAGAAACGAGGCGAAGAACATTGAAAACGTTTTCGTAAACGCGAGCGGCCGGAACAGCCGGCCTTCCTGCGCGGTGAGCGAAAACACCGGGATGAAACTCACCGTGATGACGAGCAGAGCGAAGAACAGCGGACGCCCGACGCTTTTCGCACCGCTGATGATCACGTTGGCGCGCTCCAATCCGGATGGCTCGCGTCCATGTTCGTCGCGAAAATGTTCCAGCGCCTTGTGCGCGTTCTCGATCATGATGATCGCCGAATCGACCATCGCGCCGATGGCAATGGCGATCCCGCCTAACGACATGATGTTGGAGGTCACGTTCATCCACCACATCGGGATGAACGAGAGAATGATCGCGATGGGAAGCGTGATGATCGCGACCAGCGACGAACGCACGTGCCAGAGAAAGACAACGCAGACGAGCGCGACGACGATGCTTTCTTCGATCAGCTTCTCGCGGAGTGTGGCGATCGCGCGCTTGATCAAATCGCTCCGGTCATAAGTCGGCACAATTCGCACGCCTTCGGGCAACGACGATTTGATCTCCTCGATCTTCTTTTTGATGCCATCGATGACGTTGAGCGCGTTTTCACCGTAGCGCATGACAACGATGCCACCGACCGTCTCCCCTTTTCCGTCAAGCTCGGCAACACCGCGCCGAATGTCGCCACCGAGATGGACTGAGGCGATATTTTTTAGGTAGACCGGCGTCCCGTTATTGACCTTGAGAACGATGTTCTCGATGTCTCCGACGTTCTTGATGTAGCCGCGACCACGAATGAAATACTCGGTCGTCGCCACTTCAAACACGCGCCCGCCGACGTCGGCGTTGCTCATTTTGATCGCGTTAACGACTTCGCTCAGCGGAATGTTGTAGGCGACGAGCGCGTTCGGATCGAGATCGACCTGATATTGCTTTACGAAGCCGCCGACTGGCGCGACTTCGGACACGCCTTTCACAGACGCGAGCGCATAGCGCAGATTCCAATCCTGGATGGAGCGCAACTCCGCGAGATCGTGTTTACCGCTGTCATCAACCAGCGCGTACTCATAAACCCAGCCGACGCCGGTCGCGTCCGGGCCGATTACAGGATTCACACCTTCGGGGAGCGAACCGCGCACCGAGTTTAGATATTCGATGACGCGCGAACGCGCCCAATAAATGTCTGTCCCGTCCTGAAAAATGACGTAAACGAACGATTTCCCAAACATCGATTCGCCACGAACGAATTTCACTTTCGGCGCGGCGATGAAAACGGTGGAGATTGGATACGTGACCTGATCTTCGACCAGATCGGGTGAGCGTCCTTCCCAATCGGTGTAAACGATCACCTGCACGTCGCTCAGATCAGGGATCGCATCGAGTGGCGTGTGGACCAGTCCATAAATTCCTGCGGCGACGGCAAAGATGACGAAGATGAAAACGAGAAATTTATTCCTCGCGCTCCTCTCGATCATGCGCTCGATGAACGTCTCCCGCTTTGGAACCGCTTTCGCCTCCATCGAATCCTGCTCCGTCATGGCTTCGTCTCTGGCGTGGTGCCATCTCCGGTCTTTTCGTCTCCCGCGAAATCTTTCAGCGCGCCTTGCACTTTCGATTCGGCGTCGATCAGAAAGTTTGCGCTCGCGATGACGCGCTCGCCTTCGGCCAAACCGCTTTTCACTTCGTAGATGTCGGCGTATTTCTCTCCGAGTTGGATGATGCGCGGTTCAAGCTTTCCTTCGCCCTTGTCGACGAAGACGACATTGCGCGTCCCGGTCGGCATCACTGCACTAACGGGCACGGTGAGCGCCTCGCCCATGTTCATGGCGAGTTCCGCGTTGACGTACATGCCGGGCCGTAGCTTGAAATCCGCATTCGGAATATCGATCCGAGCTTTAGCACTGCGTTTTGCCTCGTCGATGAACGGATTGATCAAGCTGATCGTGCCCTCGAATTTTTCCCCGGGATAAGATTTCGCTGTGATCGCGAGCTTCTGCCCGGCCTGCAACATCGACAATTCGTTCTCGTAAAAGTCCGCCCAAACCCAGACGACGCTCAGATCGGCGACTTCGACGAGCATGTCGCCCATTTTTACGCTCTTGCCTTGCTCGACCGGCACCGATTGCACCACGCCGCGAGACGGCGAGAGCAGCGTAATGGTGTCAGTCGCTCGTCGCGTTCTTTGCAGCTCCGCGATTTGCTCTTGCGTCACATTCCAGAGCTGTAGTCGCCGCTTGGCCGATTCGATCAGACGCTCCGGCGTCTCGCGCGCTCCTTTTGATTTCGCTTCGTCGCGCATCCGCAAGAGCTCGACAAACTCGCGCTCGGTCGTGAGCAGGTCCGGGCTGTAGATCGACAGAAGTGGCGCGTCTTTTTCGACGATTTCTCCCGGCGAGGTGACGTGCAGTTTTTGCACGTAACCGTCGACCCGCGAGACAAATTGGGAGTTGCGGCCTCTGTCCGGCACGATTGCACCGACGGAACGAATCGTGTGTGCGAGCGGTTTGCGTTCAACTTTCGCATAGGTCACGCCGATTTGCTGCTGGCGTTCGACCGGAACGACAAACTCGCGCGTCTGCGCGCCTTGCGTTGCAGCTTCAGGTTTCGTTCCCGGCATCCCGGGCATGCCTTCCGTTCCCTGCATTTGTCCAGGCTGCTTCTCACCGCCGCCTTTCTTCATCACCGGCACAAGATCCATTCCGCAGATTGGACATTTGCCTTTCGGATCCTGCGATTTCACCGAGGGGTGCATCGTGCAGGTGTAGTAATCGACGTTGCTCGATTTGCTCGACGCGCCTTTTTTCATGCACGACGCGGCGCCAAGGAGCAGCGCAACCAACGTCATCAACAAAGTGATCTTTCGCGTAAATGTTTTCATTGTGATCTCCTTTCAGCTTTGAGCTGTTGAGCAGGCCGCGCGTAGAGTTCTGTGCCGGTGACTGCCTCCAAGTCCGCAACCGCGATTTGATAATCCGCCAAATGCTCACGCGCGGTCGCCTCGATATCGCGCAGGTTTCGCTGCGCGCTGATCCAATCCAGGAACGATGCTTTGCCGGATTCGTAGCTCAGTCGTGTCGCCTCGAACGCCTGTCGCGCCTGCGGGACAAGTTTGTCGCGGAAAAGTTCGACGTGATGATGCGCAGTCTCGATTTTTTCCAACTGATCGCGCAGGAGCCGCAACGCTTCCTTTTGTTCGCGATCGAGACCCTGCTCCGCGGCGCCGACGTTTTCGCGGGCTTCGCGAACTCCGGCCGAATATTTTGATGGATTCATCCAGGGCACGGTGAACGAAACTCCGGCATCCAGTTCGCTGACCGCTTGCGACGCATCGTTATAGCGCTGGCCTTTCAGCATCAGCGCCGGATCAGGAATCCAGGCGCGGCGCGCGAGCTGAAGCTTCGATTTTTCGCTGTCGATCTTTGCGTGTGCCATCTGCACTTCGGGCCGCTGCGCCAGCGTGATCGCTCGCAATCTACTCAACGAGAGATTGGCTTCGTTAATGTTTGCGGCCGCAGGCGTGCCAAGCGGCGCGAACGCGTCGCGATTCATTAGCGCGTTCAGTTGCGATTGCGCGTCAGAAAGGTTGCGCTCCAGATCACGCCGTGTTTCCAACAGTTTGCTGTAATCGGTTTCCGCAACCAGGGCATTGGCCGTGCTCTCGACGCCAGTCTCGTATTTGGAGCGGCTGATGTCGGCGATCTGTCTCAGCGAAACGAGGTTTTTGCTGTTGATCTCCAGCTGCTCGTAAGCGTTCGCCAATCGGAAGAACGAAGCACGCGCTTTGGCGATAACGTCCAGCTCCGCCCGCCGCACCTCCTCGAAGATCGACAATGCCTCCGCTGCCGCGGCGCGCCCGCGCAGAAGATTTTTTCCGGTGATCGGGATCAGCTGCTCGACTGTAAGCGACTGATCCATGAACGCGTTCGGCGGCACGTCAACAAACCGGCGAACTCGCGAATCGCCGGCGATGCGCGGGTCGTCCCATGCGTTTGCTTGCTGCACGCGTTGGACTGCCGCGCGCCAGCGGTTCTCGGCTTGCTTGATTGCAGGATTGTTCGCGAGCACCACCTTCGTCACTTCGCGTAACGAAATGTGAGCGCGCGGAGCTTCGGTGCCGGCGTCGCCGGATTCCTCAGCTTGAAGAATTGAAGTTAAAGCTAAATAAAATGGTAAAAGGTAATTTGTTTTCATTGATCCAAACGAACGGTTGAGGTCCAGATGTTCCCGTAAATGGGGACACCCCGGGCTTTAACGTCCGTGGATCAGATGAGACGAATGCAGGTCAGTGCGAGCGTCGGCGGCGAGTGCGCCGTGCAATCTCTCCTCGAAAAAACCCGCGAGGTTCTCGCGACTGGATCCAGTCCCAGGAACGCAACCGAAGAAGGCAAAGTCGCAATGTTCTGTTGAACCGAAGCAGACTTTGCAAGCGGCTGAGAGACTGGAGCTGTGTTCTTGCGCGACGTCGCGCAACAAGTTTTGTTTGCGCAACAATCGGATTGACAAGCCTTCTGGCTCGACGTGTTGGACAGAATGCAAGTTCGTGCGGAAACGCACATCGGCCCTGCCGCCAGCGCCGCAGCCATTACCAGCGAAATCGTGATCCTCCTCAACATGCAATTCCCGTATAGCACAAGTTAGACCGTGGGTCGAGGCAGCCGTTCAGGAGAATTAGTGGCGGTACCGGCAAACGAACCGCGCGTTAATCGCTCTTTAGAAACCTGGTGGTGATGCTAGATTGCAGCCGGTGAGTGTGCCGGCGCGACTACTCTTGGCCGTCTTAGCGGTCAGCCTTGCTTCTTTAACGCCGGTTCTTCCAGGCGAGTCTGGTCCGATCGTCCACCAGAAAACTTGTTGCGCCGATCTGAACATGGGCGCCGGCCTCCGCTGCCCAATCAATCCCGGCGGAACAACCTCGAGTTCTGCCACATGTTGCACGGCGCCTGCGGCTTGCCTGCTTCTTTATTTCGGCAGCGCAAATGCGTTCGTCGCGAACTCACGCTTGATCGGCACAATTTCAATAGCGAACGATCGCATTAATGCTCGGTCGCAACGGCCGCCAGTGCCGCCGCCGCGCATTACATTCTCCTAAGCGACGGTTCGACTCGCGATCAAACGCGCGGTCGAATTTCACAAAAAACTCAAACAGGAGAATTGTATGAAATATCTTCTATTGATTATAAGCCTGGCAGCTTTGATTGGCACGGCGACAGCAGCGACGACGCCGAAAGACAACTGCTGCAAAGGCAAACAATGTTGCAACACGGGTTGCTGCAAGAAATAGCAGCGTGAGTTGCTAAAAATCACGGCGCCCTCGCTGGGAAACCGGCGAGGGCGTTCGTTTTGATAAATCACGTAGCTTCAAGAACGACGCACGCGACGGCGTGATGGTCGGTGTGGCTCAAAGTAATTAGCGCCGATGTCACGCCCCGTTTCGTGGCCAGCTCTTGCGCGGGTCCGGAGAAAACCAGGAACGGTTCGCCGCTTTTCTTCTTGAGAATGTCGATGTTACGCCAACCCATCTCCTTCCCGATTCCAGTGCCAAACGCTTTCGCGACCGCTTCCTTTCCCGCAAATCGCGCAGCCAGATGGCGCGCCGGAAATTTCATCGACATCGAATATTCAATTTCGCCCTCGGTAAAAACGCGGCGGAGAAATTTTTCGCCGAAGCGATCGAGCGAATGTTGAATGCGCGCACACTGCACCAGATCGACGCCGATGCCAAGCACACTCATCCTCTGTAATCAGCCATCGCCGCCAAAAGTTCTTTGACTGCGTTTTCAATTCCAACGAAGACCGCCCGCGAAACGATCGAGTGCCCGATGTTCAGTTCGGTGAGGTGCGGAATTTTGTGGATCAGCGCGATGTTGGTGTAGTTGATACCGTGACCGGCGTTGACTTGCAGTTTCAATTCTGACGCAGCTTTGGCCGCGGCTTGCAAGTTTTCCAGCTCCTCTTTCTCGATCTTTTCCGAAAACGCATTCGCCAATTTGCCGGTATGCAGCTCGACCATTTCGACGCCCAGCTCATGGGCCACATCGATTTGCTCCAGGGTCGGATCGACAAACAAACTGACGCGAATACCCGAAGTTTGAAGTCGTTTGATCGTCGGCTCGAGTTCCTTTCGATTCGCCACAACATCGAGACCGCCTTCGGTCGTCACTTCCTCGCGCTTTTCTGGGACAAGACAGACTTCGTCGGGCACAATTCGCAAAGCAACATCGACAATCTCCGGCGTGTTGCCCATTTCCAAATTCAGTTTGGTCATGATGTTCTGGCGAAGCCGATCGATGTCGCGGTCCTGTATATGGCGCCGGTCGCTGCGCAAATGCGTAACGATCCCCTGCGCGCCGGCGCGTTCACACATCGCAGCCGCAACCACGATATCGGGTTCGGCATTCTTCGATTCCGGCATGCTCGCATAACGTGCCTGCCGCAACGTGGCGATGTGATCAATATTAACTCCCAATCGCAGTCCGCTCATTGAGTTTCAACTCCCGAAAGCTTTCGAGATGAATAGGAGCAAGAGTCGCTCACAGAGCAAGCAGGTGCTTCCGGAAAACGAAATTCGTTGCACGCGGTGTGGCAGATGTGACAACTCGTTAGTCGCTGCGAACGCGGACGAAATCGCGAACATTAGCGCCGTCATCCCAATTTGGAGCGACGGCGACGCATTCCTTTCGCTCGTGCAGGGTGCCCTTGGGGCAATTGCACGGCTGGTATTACAGATTCAGGCGCGAGTCCGGCGAAAGGCGAAGCTTGTTTCTGGCTTCACCGGTTTGCCGTCCATCTCGAGTAGCGGATACGCCAAAAAATTAATCGGGCCGGTCGCCGGCGCAGGATCGACAATCAAATCGCGCCCTTTGGTCAGTTCGAACCGATTGGCCGGATGATGGCCGAAATAATAATCGGCCAGCTGCGGATTTTTCCATGCTTCGCTGATGTCGACCGGGACCCAGCGGCCATCGGCGAAGAATTCCGCCCAGCAATGATAGCCTTCAATCGCGCCTTCGTTTTTGTCCGCCGGAATTGTTGCGCCGATGGCAAAGCGAGCCGGAATTCCGACGCTCCGGGACAACGCTATAAAATAAGCGTGAAAATCACTGCAATTGCCTGTTTTCGCGTCACATGCGTAGATCGCGTCTCCCCTGCCCCAACCTGTGCCGGATTTGTCGTAGCGCATCCGACCGAGCACATGATCGTAAAGCGCCTTGGCGCGATCAACGTCGCCTTTTTTCCCCGCAGTTGCTTGCTCGGCCAGCGTCTTAAACGTTTCGTTTAGCGGCACGAGCTTCTCCGGACGAAGAAAGCGCCCAGGATCTTCTCCCTTTGACGGATACGCCGCTTTCTCTTTGCGCACGACCAGATAACGCAGTTCGATCATCTTGCCGCTGTCGGAAGATTGCGGATGAAGCACGCAAATGTCGTTGCCATAATCGCGATCCTGCACCTTGTCCCACTTGATCGGGATACTGATTTCCTCTTGCGTGACGGTCTGAAACGCATCCGTCTTAGCCAATGGAATCCAGAGTCGGGCGTCACCTTTGATCTCGGGAAGCTTGACTCGATAAACAAACTCGAACTCATCGGAGCCTTTGACGATACCGGGTTTATCAGCGGCCGGACTCGCCAACGCTCCGAAAAAAACTAGCGTTGGGACAATTAGCGAACGCATAAAGGCGCGAGAGGTTTCTAACCCGAAACTTTTTTCCAGACGCCGCCTTCTTCTTTCCAATTGTAGAGCGGCTTGCCGTTCACCTTATGGAGGGATGTTTCGGTAACCTTCATGTCCCCGGGTTTTCCGGACATGAAGAAATCAATGTCATAGGTCGTGCCGTCGGTCGCTTTCATGTCGACGCAGGCAAAATATTTGCCTTCGCCCAGACTGGAGAGCCGGTCGTCATGCACTTTGACCAAATCGAGGGCGAGGTCCTTGCCCTCGTGGTTCACGTGAAACTTCTTGTCGCTAGAGTTTTTGCTCTCGCTGCTAATGTGCTTCTTGATTCCAGTAGAAATCTCGGCCGTGGTGACTTTCTTTTCCGCGCCGTCTTTCTTCGGATGCTCGCCTTTGTTTTTCCCTTCGGTCTTCTTCGGATGCTCCGGATGTTCTTGAGCAAAGTTCGACATCGTGGGAGTGAAGAACAACGCCACTGCTGCTGCGATGATGAATCGTGTAATCATAGGATGGGATTGGATGTTTGGAGTTTAACTGGATGTTCGACGCTTAAACGAATCTTTTTATTCCCGCCGAATAGCGCAGAGGCGCTCATAAAGATGCGCAATCGTTGCAATCGGGACGCGCAAAATGTAGAGCGCTGAAAGGAAAAAGAATGCAGCCGTTAATCGATACGGACCTATCTCTTCATAGCGGCGCGGACTTGGCACAATCTTACTGGCCAGTTGGCGAGTGCGGCCGCGTTGACGCAGCAGCCGATAAAACTCGGCGTCCTCGAGCACGGGCAAGTCGGGATAACCACCGATAGCAGAAAAATCTTCGCGCCGGCAGAAAATACCGTGGTCACCATAGCATCGACCAAACAATTCAACGGCGAGATTTCCCCCGGCGTCGCTGACCCGATAAATCAACTTGCGGCGCGGGAAACGGATTCGAAAACAACCACCGACCACCTGTCGATCTCGCAGCGTGCGAGCGATCTCTTCAAGACAACCGCGCGGCACTTCGCAATCGGCATGAACGAACCAGAGCACATTGCCGCCCGCCACGTTCGCGCCGGCATTCATCTGAGCGGCCCGACCGCGACGGCCCGTTAGGACGCCGTCGCACAGTTGGGCGACCGATTCGGGTACGCTTTCAGAGCCGGCGGCGGTGACCAGAATCAGCTCAGCCGACGGCGCGCGTTCGCGCAGGTGCTCCAGAAATCGCTGAATCCGGCCACCTTCATTGAGCACCGGGACAATGATTGAAATGCTCGGCTTAAGTTTCGCGGTGCCGTCGGATTGCCGCTGTGCACTCGCTGATGATAAGCTCATCTCCTTCATGTTACCGCTGCATCCAATCCCGTTATGGGACTATATCGGACGTCCGCTGCTCGGCGCACTTTTTCTCGCGCTCCTTTATCTGCAATGGCGTCGTCCATTGCGACGCCAGCATTTCACCATGGTGGGCCGGCTAGTGCGCAATTTCGTTCTTTCCATTCCTGGATTCGCGATCGTCCGTCTCCTCATGTTGCCGATTCCGTGGGCGATCGGCGTCTGGGCGCAAGATCGACATGTCGGTCTGCTCAATTGGCTCGAGTTGCCGAGTTGGGTCACGCTCGTCGCCACGTTTCTGCTCATGGATTATGCCTACTGGTGGTGGCATTGGGCCAATCATATGCTCCCGCTCTTCTGGCGATTTCACAATGTCCACCATACCGATCTGGATCTCGATGTAAGCACGGCGGCGCGCTTTCATTTTGGCGAAATGCTTTTCTCGGCCGGATTTCTTTCGCTCGCTGTCGCGCTCTTCGGAATCGCGCCGATGATGCTCCTTATTTTCTTCATCACGTTCGAAGCCGCCACTCTGTTTCATCATTCAAACTGGCGACTGCCGATTAACCTCGAACGCATTTTGAATTTGATCATTGTCACCCCGCGCATGCACGGCATCCATCACTCTATCGTCCAGCGCGAGACCAACTCGAATTGGGGGACAATCTTTTGCTGGTGGGACAAACTTCATTGCACCTTGCGCCGTGATATTCCACAGGACGCCGTCACCATCGGAGTCGCCGCGTATCGCGACGAGAACGAGCTCACGTTAGGTAAACTTTTCGCGTTGCCATTCGGCAGACAGCGCGAGTGGCGCTTACCCACCGGCGAGCAGCCCGATCGCGAGCCGCGACCGACGGATGAACTCGCCGAGTAGCGTCGGTATTTAAAAATATGGTCGAAGAGCAGGTCGGCCGGCTGTAATTGCGCCCGTGCGTGCCCTGCTCATTCAATCCCCCACGGCCGAACAAACTTGTCGATCGTCCAAATAACCATGACGAGAAAAACCGTGACGCGAAGAACTAGCAGCGCCCCGCCGACGCGGTAGTGGAAAGTGAAGACGCCGGTTTCGCCAAAATTTTGACCGTGAGAGGTTCCGACAAAATTCTTGGCGCAACCATCGTGGCGCCGCACGCGGGCGACTTGTTGCACGAGTTTGTACTGGCGATGCATGCGAAGATTGGTCTGGGCAAAATTGCGTCGATGATCCATGCCTATCCGACATTCGCCGAGCTCGCGCGCAAGGCGGGCGACAAATACAACAAGACGCGACTAACGCCGCGCGCGAAAAGGATTTTCACCTGGCTCTACGACCGCGCGCGCAGATGAGTAACGATAAGACAGGCAATTCCAAGAGCGTCATCGGGCGGCTCATTGCGCTGTTAGTGAGTGTGATCGTGCTCTTCCTCGCGATGAGATTTCTGCCGGTCCAGCAGTGGCTGCGCAACTTCAACGACTGGGTTGGCCAAAGGGGCGTAGCCGGCATTTTCATATTCATAGCCGTTTACGCAGTCGCCACAGTTTTGCTCGCGCCGGGTCAGTGCTGACTATTGGCGCCGGGTTCGCATTCGGTTTATGGAAAGGTTTTCTCGCTATTTCCGCCGGCGCAACCCTTGGTGCGTCATCGGCGTTCCTTGTCGCTCGCTTCATCGCGCGGAACAAAATCGAATCGGTCGCGCAACGGCATGAAAAGTTTCGCAAGATCGATAACGCGATCGGCAAACAGGGCGCGAAACTAATTTTCCTGCTTCGACTCAGCCCGGTGATTCCGTTTAATCTGAGCAATTATTTCTACGGCCTAACGACCGTGAAGTTTTGGTCCTACGTTCTCGCGAGTTGGATCGGCATGATGCCCGGCACCTTCCTATATGTTTACATCGGCGCGGCAGACAAAGCGGCGGTTGCGGCAGCGGCCAGCGGCGAAGCAATGAAACGTGGCTGGCAATACTGGACTTTCACAGGGGTCGGCCTCGCCGCGACCATCATTGTGACAATTTGGGTGACGAAAATCGCGCGCGATGCGCTGCGCGAAACCAAAGCTTTTCAGGAATAAAGCAGCCTGCTAAAACTTCGCATCAATATGATCGAACCCCATCGCACTGAAAGCATCGTCCGGGAACGCTACGCCGCCGGAGCAAAAGAACGCGCGGACAACCTTTGTTGTCCGGCCGAGTACGATGATGAGTTATTGACGGCAATTCCGCAGGAAGTCATCGAGCGCGATTACGGCTGTGGCGATCCGTCACGTTATCTGCGTGAGGGCGAAGTCGTTGTCGATCTTGGTAGCGGCACCGGAAAAATTTGTTTCATCGCCGGACAGATTGTCGGTCCGAAAGGCAAAGTCATTGGCGTCGATATGACCGACGAGATGCTCGAAGTCGCGCGACGTAGCGCGCCGATCGTGGCGGAACGAATCGGGTACTCCAACGTCGAGTTTCGCAAAGGACGCATTCAAGATCTCGCGCTCGATCTCGAATTGTTAGATCGACAATTAAAACAAAATCCAATCACGGACGCCGCCTCCTTTCTTGCGGCCGATGAATTTGCCGAAGAGCTGCGCTTTAAACATCCATTGATCGCCACCGACTCAGTGGACGTAGTCGTGTCCAGCTGTGTGCTTAATCTGGTCGAGCCGAAATCCAAGCGGCAGCTCTTCGATGAAATTTTCCGCGTTCTCAAAAAAGGCGGTCGCGCTGTTATCTCCGACATCGTCAGTGATGAAGAAGTGCCGGAGGAAATGCAGAGCGATCCCGAGCTTTGGAGCGGCTGCATTTCGGGCGCGCTCACAGAGGAACGCTTTCTCGCTGCGTTCGAGAATGCGGGGTTCTACGGAATTCAAATCTTGAAACGCGATGCGCAACCGTGGCGCACTGTGCAAGGAATTGAATTTCGCTCCGTCACGATCGAAGCCCTCAAAGGAAAACAGGGCGAATGTTTCGAGCGCAATCAGGCGGTCATTTACCGGGGTCCGTTCAAGGAAGTGCTCGACGATGACAATCACCGGATGGAGCGCGGCAAGCGTTACGCCGTTTGCGATAAGACTTATAATCTGTATCGCAAGGCACCGTATCAGGAATTTTTCGAATTTGTCGATCCCGTTGTCGATCTTCCATTGACTGAAGCGAAGCCGTTCGATTGTTCGCGGACCTCACTCCGCCATCCGAAGGAAACCAAAGGTCAGGATTACGACGTGACCACGGAAGCAAACAACAAATGTTGTGATGGCGGGAGCTGTTGCTGATGACGAATCGGTTTTCCGATCGACTGGCCGCGGCCGGGCTGCAGTTGCGTCGTGGGCGCCCGGAAATTCTCCAGATCAACGTCGGCAAGCTTTGCAATCTCACCTGCATGCACTGTCACGTGAACGCCGGGCCCAAGCGCAAGGAAATTATGACGCGTGAGACGATCGACCGCCTCATCGATTGGCTGACCAAGACCGATATTCCAATTGTCGATCTTACCGGTGGCGCGCCGGAAATGATTCCGGAGTTTCGATATTTCGTCGAACGGGTGAAAGCGTTGCGGCCGTCGCGGCACGTGATCGATCGTTGCAATCTCACGATCCTACTCGAGCGCGGTTACGAAGACCTCCCCCAGTTTCTTGCGCGAAAAAGCGTCGAGATCATTGCGTCGATGCCGTGCTACTCGCCGAAGAATGTGAACGCGCAGCGCGGCGAAGGCGTTTTCGAAGGAAGCATCGCGGCGCTCAAGCTACTCAATCGATTAGGCTACGGCGTGGCCGGCGATTTGCCGCTGCACCTTGTTTACAATCCGGTCGGCGCCTTCCTACCGCCACCGCAAACGGAACTAGAATCGGACTTCAAGCGCGAGCTAGCCGCGCATTTTGGAATTGTTTTCAATAAACTCTACACGATCACCAATCTGCCCATCGCACGTTTTGGTTCTTATCTCCGGCACAACAACAAGCTCGAAGAGTACATGGAGCTATTGATTGAGAATTTCAATCCGGCGGCAATCGATGGGCTGATGTGCCGCAACACGATTAGCGTGGGTTGGCGCGGCGAAGTCTACGATTGCGATTTCAATCAACAACTCGACATGCAATGGCAAAACGGGAAGTCGCTGTTTTTATGGGACATCGATCCGGACAAGATCGACAACCGCGAAATCATGACGGGCGAGCATTGTTTCGGTTGTACCGCCGGCGCGGGCTCGAGCTGTGGCGGCGCACTTATTGCCTAACTACTCGAGCGGAAATTCGATTCGTTCTTCCGGCTCGCGCGCCACCAGATTATTTCGCGCGATGATCCGCGCGCATGTGTTCCACCGCAGCAGTGCGTCGTCGTGGCCGGGCAGGCGAATCGCTTCGGCTTTCTCAAACCAATTCATCGCTTCGCGAAAAAGATCGTAAGCCTGGAATCGGCAGTCGGGCGTGTTCTGTCGAAGCTTCGCCTTCGCGCGGCGCTCGGCCACGATTCCGGTGTAATACGCTCGGTCGTAGTCCGATTTCATCCGCGAAAGAAGTTCTTTCGTTTGGGTATCGCTGACCGCGTAACCTTTCTCGAACCGATCGGTCAGGGCTAGCAACAAGGTTATGATCGCCTGTTGGTTTTCGGGCTCAGCTTTCAGAATGTCGAGGCAGATGCTTTCGGCTTCCCCAGGCTCGTTAAGTAAACGATATCGCTCCGCTTTTTCCAACGCGGCGGGAATTGCTTCTTTCGAAAGTGATTTCAGTTCTGACACGTGATCCGCAATGGTTACACCGGCTTCAGTCGTTGTCGATCTTGTCGCCGTTTCAACCAGCGCCAAAACCATCCGAACGGGTCATAAAATTTGTCCACCACCCGTTCTTTCAACGGAATGATTCCGTTGTCGGTGATCTCAATGTTTTCCGGGCAAACTTTGGTGCAACACTTCGTGATGTTGCAATAACCGATCCCTTGTGCGTTTCGCAATTCTTCCAATCGATCTTCGGTGTCGAGCGGATGCATCTCGAGAGCCGCCACGTGAATCAGAAAACGCGGCCCGATAAATTTGTTGTGCATCTGATGATCGCGCAGGACATGGCAAACGTCCTGACAGAGAAAACATTCGATACACTTTCGAAATTCCTGGACGCGATCGATGTCGGCCTGTTTCATCCGCCAAGTGCCGTCCGGCGCGTCAGGTGGGCGCGGTTTAAACGGCTTGATTCTTCGCTTCACCAAAAAATTCCACGACACATCCGTGATCAAATCTTTCACGACCGGAAACGCTTTCATTGGCTCGATCGTTACCGGCCGGTCGAGCGGTAAATCGCTCAAACGCGCCATGCACATCAGCTTCGGCATTCCGTTCACTTCCGCCGAGCACGATCCACATTTCCCAGCCTTGCAATTCCATCGGCACGCTAGGTCATTCGCCTGCGTTCGCTGAACCTGATGGACGGCATCGAGCACGACCATTCCTTCGGAACATTCGGCCGTGTAATCCTGAAACGCGCCGCCGGTCGCGTCGCCGCGCCAGATTTTGAACTGAACATTCATGTCACCCGTTCTCCTCGACGACCCGCTTCAAATAATCGGGCATTTCCGGAAGCGGTTCCAACCGAATCCGCATCGGCTTGTTTTCGGCTTTAGAAATGATCGTGTTCACTTTTGCGAAGCGTTCCTCCTTGTTTGGATAATCCTCACGAAACTGGGCGCCGCGACTTTCTTTGCGCTCCAACGCGGCGCGCGTTATCGCTTCCGATACGGTCAGCAAATTCTTCAAATCGAGCGCTGTGTGCCAGCCGGGATTAAACTCGCGATTGCCGGTAACGCCTGCGTTCTGTGCTCGCTCTTTTAACTTTTCCAACTGCTCGAGCGCCGCCTGCATTTCAGATTCGGTCCGCACAATCCCGACATTGTCCTGCATTAATTCCTGTAAGGCTCTCTGAATCTCGTAAGGATTCTCCCCGCCGCCCCGCTCAAACGGTGCAACTGCTTCCCGCGCAATGATGTCGATGGTGTCGGTCCGGCTCGGACTGTCGATCTTGCCTAACGAATTATCTTTAGCAAAGCGGGCGGCGAACTCGCCCGCGCGTTTTCCGAAAACGAGAAGATCGGAGAGCGAATTTCCGCCGAGCCGATTCGCGCCGTTGATTCCGGCTGCGCATTCGCCGGAGGCGAACAACCCCGGCACACGCGACATTTGGGTGTCGGGATCGACGTGAATCCCGCCCATGATGTAATGCGTGGTCGGTCCGACTTCCATCGGTTGCTCGGTGATGTCGATGTCTGCCAGCTGTTTAAACTGATGATGCATGCTTGGCAGTTTTCTTTTGACGTACTCGGCGGCGTCCGGAAGTTTTTGTTTGATCCAGGAGATGTCCAGATAAACGCCACCATGCGGACTTCCCCTGCCTTCTTTGATTTCGCGCACAATGCAGCGCGCGATGTGATCGCGAGTCAATAGTTCGGGAGGACGCCGCGCATTCTTGTCACCTTGACAATAGCGCCAGCCTTCTTCTTCGTTGTCGGCCGTCTGCGCGCGATAATTTTCCGGAATCTCATCGAACATGAATCGCCGTCCTTCTTTGTTTGTGAGAATGCCGCCCTCGCCGCGCACGCCTTCGGTCACCAAAATGCCCATTACGCTCGGTGGCCAAACCATTCCGGTGGGATGAAACTGCACGAACTCCATGTCGATCAGTTCCGCGCCCGCTTCGTAAGCGAGTGAATGTCCATCGCCGGTATATTCCCAACTGTTACTGGTGATTTTGTAAGCGCGGCCAATTCCGCCGGTTGCGAGCACGATTGCTTTCGCTCGAAAAATTTTGAAGCGGCCACGTTCGCGTTCGTAGCCAAAGGCGCCAACGGCGCGATCGCCATCTTTCAAGATCGACAGGATCGTGTGTTCCATGTGCACGTCGATGCCGCGGTGCACGCCATGATCTTGCAGGGTGCGAATCATCTCCAGACCGGTACGGTCGCCGACATGGGCAAGCCGCGGATATTTGTGGCCGCCAAAATTGCGCTGCAGAATGCGCCCGTCTTCTGTGCGATCGAAAACTGCTCCCCATGCTTCCAGTTCGCGCACGCGGTCCGGCGCTTCTTTCGCGTGCAACTCGGCCATGCGCCACTGATTCACATATTGACCGCCCCGCATCGTGTCGGCGAAATGCACTTTCCAATTGTCGCGCTCGTCCACATTGGCCAGAGCGGCGGCGATTCCACCTTCGGCCATCACGGTGTGCGCTTTGCCGAGCAGTGATTTGCAAACAAGTCCGACCCGGGCACCCGCCGCCGACGCTTCAATCGCCGCGCGTAATCCCGCGCCCCCGGCGCCGATCACGAGCACATCGTGTTCAAGCGTCTCGTAGTCAGCCATTCGCTAAATGATCCGGAAGTCGTGCCAAATTCCCATCGAGCAGAGGCGCAGGTAAAGGTCAGTGAAACCGACCCAGAACAAACTCAGCCAGGCCCAAAGCATGTGACGCTGATTTAAGCAGGTGACGCAGCGATATGTCTGAAACGACGATGTCGATCTTGCGAGTTGATCGCGGAAACCGCCGATCAAATGGCGGAGCGAATGGCAACCGAAAGTGTACCCGCTGAGCAGGACAACATTAATCGCAAGCACGATGGTGCCGACGCCGATGCCGAAAGAACTGCCGCCGGTCACCGGACTGTTGAACCAAAGGGCTTTCCAAACGTCGTAACTCAGAATCAAAATGAAAATGAGCGCGAGATACAAAAAATAGCGGTGCACATTTTGCATGATCAGCGGGAACGAGCGCTCGCCGAGATAAGTTTTGCGCGGTTCGCCGACCGTGCACGCGGGCGGGTCGGCCCAGAATGCTTTGTAATAGGCGCCACGGTAATAATAACAGGTGAGCCGAAATCCGCCTGGCGCCCAAAGAATTAGTAACGCCGGCGAAAAGATTAGCCAACCCGGCCACCAATTTGGTTTTGGGCCAAACCAGCTATGCGGTGAAGCACCGAAAATTTCCGGTGAATAAAAGGGCGAAATGTAATTGCCGAAAAAATAATGGGCGCCCTGAAAAGCCGCCCATGTGGAATAGACAACAAAAGCCGATAATCCGAGAAAGACGAGCAGCGGTTGCAGCCACCAAACGTCAGCGCGCATCGTTTCGCCAAAAGATCGGCGTGGAATCGTCGACGTTGTTAATCCATTCATTGGCCGTCGGCTCCCTCGATCGGAAGTTTCGCTTTCTTCCACGCCTCCCAACTGCCGGGAACGTTCCAAAGCTCCTTGAACCCGGCCGGCTTTAAAATGCTCGCGGCGATACTTGAACGATAGCCGCTGCCGCAATAGACAACTGTGGACTTACTACGATCGAGTTCGGCCATTCGTTTACTTAACTCGGGCACAAAAATGTGGCGCGCGCCCGGCACGTGTCCTTTTTTCCATTCACCGGGCCCGCGAACATCGACAACCTGCAGCGACGATTTCCGCTCGTTCAATTCGTGGACGCTCATCTGGCCGATTCGTTCGATCGGAAATCCGGCGGCGTCCCACGACTTCATTCCGTCGATCAGATATCCGGCAAATTTTGTGTAACCCGTCCGGACAAACAATCGCAGAACTTCTTCCAGATCGTCATCATTTTCGAGAACAAGCAGGATCGGTTTCTCGGGATCGAGCATCCAACCGGCCCAAACCGAAAGGATCGGCGAGCCGCCAATGTTGAGCGCGCCGGCGATGTGACCGCCGCCAAACGCGAGCATTGTTCGCACATCGACCAGCTGGCCGGCTTTTTTTTCCACGGCCGCCTTGAATGCTTTCGGCGGCAACCCCGGCACGCGCGGCAAACTGCCAAGCACTTCCGGTCCGCTCGCGTTTACCTTTTTCATTCGCGGATAATAGGTCGGCACCGGCGGCGCGGTCGCAAGCGCATAGTCGGTGAATTTTTTCACGTCATCGAACTGGAGAAATTTATTGTGCCGGCGTTCATAACCGATGGTGCTGGTCAAACGAGCGCCAATGTCCGCGCCGCACGGTGAACCGGCACCGTGATTCGGATAAATCATGATGTGATCGGGCATCTTGAGATAAAAATCGCGCAGGGTATGAAATTGTTGCTCGGCGAGCTGCTTGGTGTGTTTTTCGCCCAGTAAATCAGGGCGGCCGGCGGACGAAACGAAAAGCGAATCGCCAGTCAGAATTCCCCATGGTTCATCGGGAAGTTCCGCGTCCGCCAACAAATAAGCCACATGTTCCGGCGTGTGTCCCGGAGTATGTCGCGCGGTAATAAGCACTTCGCCAAAAGTAAAGCGATCACCGTCTTTAATTTTCTCGACCTCGAATTTGTATTCGGCCCCGCCTTCGTGACTCGCAAAAATTTTCGCCGATTCCAATCGCGCACAAAGTTCGCGCGAACCGCTCACGAGATCAGCATGAATGTGCGTCTCGAAAATATGCGTGATCGCCACGCCCGCTTCCCGCGCCATGTCAATGTAAATGTCGCAGTCCGGCCGGGGATCGAACACCGCTGCAACGCCTTCATCATCGTCGCCCACGAGATAGGACAGCTCCGCGATCCCTTGGGTCTGAACGGTTTTGAAAACGAGCGACACGCCAAGAGTTAACGCGAAGCTGTGTGGAACTTCAACAACATGCGTGTCTTGGTGGATCGGCCGCTCCGCGGGCGATGCTCAATTAAATGCGGTTTGGCCGCCTGACTTAACATCGAGCAGGGACTGCTCGATCCACCTCATTTCACTTCGACCGTGATAGGCAGCAGGTGATTAATCATGTACGTGCCGCGGTCCGGATCGCGTTCGGTCGGTTGTGTTCTGCCGTTTGAATCGGTCGCGCGCGCAATGAGCGTTGCTTTGCCCGAACGAGCGGGTGTTTTCCAACTACATTCCCAGAGGCGCCACGCGTCCGGTTTTGATTCGCCGATCAATTTTGCTTCGTTCCAAGTGGCTCCGTCGTCGCTACTAATTTCGACTTTCTTAATTTCCCCATTACTCGTCCACGCCGCGCCATGAACGCGCACGTTTGAATTTGCTGGAACAGTTTCGCCCTCGCTTGGCTGCGCGATCTCGGCTTTGATTTGCATTTCGGAAAGCGGAACGAGCTCGGCGTTGTCCCCTCGCCTTTTCCAAAATGCGTAGTCGAGCGTTTGATAGTAACCGTTGAACGGTCTGTCGGTGACAATGATTCGCTGGAGCCATTTGATCGACGCCATCGCGTACCAACCAGGAACAATCGCGCGTAGCGGAAAACCGTGTTCCGGCGGAAGATCGACGTCGTTCATTTTGTAAGCGAGCAAGACGTCGTTCGCTTTTTCTAACGGAATGCTGCGCGCGAAGTTCAAGTCGCCCGCAGGACTTTTTGGATCTTCCAGTTTTCCACGATCCGCGCCCTCCAAAATCACTTCGCGCGCAGCCGGCTTAACTTTGGCGCGATCGAGCAAGATCGACAAAGGAACACCAATCCATTCGGCATTCCCGACCGCGCCAAGTCCCCATTGCACGCCTTTGACTTTGGGCTCGAGAAAATTTCGGTTGTTGCCGGCGCACTCCAACGTGACCGGAACTTTCTTCCATGCAAGTTTGGTCAATTCGTGATAGTCGATTTCAAAAGGCTTCTCCACTTCGCCCTCAATCCGCAGTCGCCATTTGTTCTTGTCGATCTTTGGAATCGGAAAATGTGTCCGAACGTAAAACGATTTCGTCGGCGTAATAAAACCATCGAGCGTCTCAAACGGCATCTCGAGATTGAGTGGAGCCTCGCCGCGAACAATTTTGCCGTCGATAAATTGTTGCTCGCTTTGCATCACCTCGCGCCTGATTAAGTGAACGCTAAAGCGAGAATCGGGAATCGAAAATCGAAAATGAAAGTGGAGCCTAGGGGATTACGCACCCTGCTAGTACATCCCAATAATGATGCCCCTTGTTAGATGTGGGCTCCCCTTTTTCAACGTGGAGCCTAGGGGATTCGAACCCCTGACCTCCTCAATGCCATTGAGGCGCTCTACCAACTGAGCTAAGACCCCGTTTTACCTATGAGAATCGACGGGACAATTGGAGCTAAAAATATCCCTTGTCCACCGATTTTATCGGATGCAGTTGGGGGCTATTCCGGCGCAGTGATTCGCGGAGGCTGGCGTTACGTAGTCGATGCTCGGTGTCGTGATGGTCGCAGGTTCGTCATCGAATCCGACGAGATTTTGACCGCGTCTCTGGAACTGGAAGCGATGTTATTGTGAACTAGATTCACGTGACCGTGAAATTCGCGACCATTATCGCAGCATTGTTCAGTGCCCAGTTGGTGTGTGCCTCACCTACCGAGATTGTTCCCTTGCCCGCTCCTACCACGACGGTCGCTAAACAAAGCCGCACAACACTCAAACATCGCAAGCGCCCGCTTCTTTACAGTCCAATCCCCGCGGCAGTGCCCAATATCATCGCGTTGAATCAGCAGCTTCCAGCGGGTGTGAAAAACGTGTCAGTCCGAGGACGAAACGCTCCCATCAGTCCAATTGAGAACAACGTCTACACTGTCGAAGGAGATTTATGGCGAGTGAAAATGGAAGACAACGATGACGAGTATCATTTGGAGATCAGCGCGCGCGGTGCATCCCGAACCACGGATCGAATCGTCGCCGAAATTCCTCCGGACCCCGCCTATGCGGGCACCCGTCGGCAGCTTGTCTCAATGCTCCCGGGAAGCTATATCTTCAAACCGAAAACGTCGCGGGATTTGGCGCATTCGATTCCTATTCGAGTCACTGGATACGCGTTCTTTGATGGCCACCATTGGAGCAGCAAAAGCCTGCGTGGCAACAAGCACGGAACAGCGTTCACCGCGACTTTGTGGGAGATTCATCCCGTTTGGAAAGTTGAATCTGCGCACTGAATCACATGCCGCTTGAATCGTCCGATCGTCAGTATTTGAGAGCCGCGCAGGGTTACTTGGAACTTGGTATGTATTCGGAAGCGGCTGCGGAGTTGGAGAAGATCGACCCGGTTTGTCTTGCCGTGCCGGAGGTGCTCTCGGTCCGACTATCCGTCTACGCAGGGCTGCAAAAATGGGAAATGATGCAAATGGCAGCAAAACGGTTGAGCAAGCACAACCCGAAGAATATCCAGTGGGCGATTTCACTCGCTTACGCGACGCGCAGGGTGGAATCAATTGAGGCTGCAAAGTCGGTTTTATCAGAAGCGGTGAAATCGCATCCAGAGGACCCGACAATTCATTACAATCTTGCGTGCTACGAATGCCAACTGGGGAATTTATCTGCCGCGAAAGAACATTTGGTCCGCGCAACCAAAGCAGGTGTAAAATTCAGAACGATGGCGCTGGATGATACCGATTTGGAGCCATTGTGGTCGGAAATTGCGCGGCTCGACGCGTGAGCCATT
>WNGK01001330.1_pt1 | contig 26586 bp, 25 predicted proteins | sample 5400601 | NCBI WGS metagenome assembly WNGK01 (sample SAMN13153376, study PRJNA577476) | soil metagenome | isolation source: 60 cm soil or saprolite under Garry oak tree replicate 1 | place: USA:California | collected 2016-06-15
TGTCGTAAGAACTGTAACTTCCTGCCGATTATGAAATAGTTGCCTGGCCTGTACAATGCCGTATTGCTTATCGAGCAGACTTAATGCAGCCCTCAATGTTGCCAACGGGTCAATTTCTCGTGTCACATGAGGCAGCTTAAGCACACTGATGATAAAACCGTCGCTGCGCAAACATCTTGAAGCCTGATTTAGCAAACGCGCGGCATCTCTTGCGTCCATGCGCATGTCGTTGACAATCACTGCAAAACTCATATGTGTTTTGATTGCATCCTCGAGATAGTTCTCAGCGTATCCATGATAATGCTCTAAGCGAGGATGTTCTGCCAGGCGCGGGTCGAGATTGGCCGGATCTACTGCCACAACGTGCAATCCCGCCTCCAGTAGCAGGCGTGTCCAACCGCCAGGGGCCGCGCCAAGGTCGAGCGCGCGCCCTTTCGTTGGGAGCGTGACTCCAAAAACCTCTAAGGCTTCAAGTAATTTAAATTCTGCCCGGCTAATCTGTTCTGGCGTTTGAGCAAAATGCCGCGCTCCGCCAGGCCAATCGCTCAAGTTTTCCCTGGCCAGAGAGATGCCCAGGTAGCCCTTTCCTGCTGTGCAAAGTAAGGAAACGATGATCTGCGGTTTTTTGATCGACTCAACAGCTCCCGTTTCCTCGATAATAGCTTCAGCCAGCGCTTTATTTACTTGTCCACTGCTATAGGGCCGCCTGCTGGAACTCCCCTCACTTTGAATGATACGAGTCTGTACCGCAAAGCGTTGCCCTCGCTCTAACCGTTCAAACGTGGGCAAGTTTGCCGTAGCTAAAGCTAGTCTGCCCACATCACTCTCGCTATCGCTAAGAGAAACGATAGCCTGTACCGGCGCGATATGCCGCACAAAAATAGAATGTTGCTCTGCTGCCAGTCGCATCAGCGTGGAAATGTCAGGAGCCGTGCATAAAGCGATGCCTGGCGCCAGCAGTTCGCTGTGGCTGAGCCGTTTATCGAAGCGCCTGATTTCAGCTAATCCCGCGTCTAAAAATTCTGGGTGCGTGGTGACTATCACTAAATTATCTTGAATCACAGTCCTCCTATGAAACGTCCCTTTACAAATGTTCCCTTTGGATCGAATTGGTTTTTGAGTCGTTGCATCAGGTAAAAATCTGAACCCGGTTCGCCCCAGACATTGATGCGCCGCTTCAGATCAACGGGGCAGCGTTCAACGACCAGGCTGCCGCGGGCATCTTCGGCGTGTAAGCGCAGTTCCGCGATGGCCTGGACAAGGCGAGGTGTAGCATCGCTGGGACGAAGCTCAATGAAAAGTATGCCGTTGCCTGCGTGAGCTACAATCGCTGCTTCAAGGTCATGCTGACGACAGACCCGCTCGACCGTTTCCAGATAAGAGGCTACCCGTGAAACAAGTATAGCAACCTTACACGTCACAGAACCTTGTGTGTGTTCTCGTACTACCTCCCAGAAACGTTCCTGCGCATCGCCAGCCAGTTCATCGCCCATCAGCGCAACATTTTTGCGGGCAAGCAAACGTGTCTCGTCAATCTGGCGGTTGATCGTCGCTGTGCCGCCCTCGAAGTTGACGGCCAGTGTATACCTGTTTGTCGGCAGGTTTACACCGAAGAAGTCGCTCATATCACTGGCCGCTCCCGGGTCGATTAACTCAATAGCGCTTGGTGTCAAGAGTGAGCCTAGAAGAGCAATAACCATCTGCACGGCGTTCGCGGCTTTGGTGAAGGTCAATAAAAGTGTGCGTTCTGCTACCGGGAGGGGATGCAGCCTGAAATTAGCATCGACAATAATGCCCATCGTGCCCAATGAACCAACAAAGAGTTTGTTGAGATCATAGCCAGCTACATTTTTGACGACGCGTCCCCCACTCCTTGACACGTCTCCATTGGCCTGTACGACGTGTAATCCAATAACCAGATCGCGAGCGGAACCGTAGCGCAGGCGCTTAGGGCCACTGGCATTAGAGGCTAATATGCCTCCGATAGTAGCCTGGGCCGCGTCCGGCGGATCAAGGGCCAGCCGTTGACCTTGTTTTACCAACCGGGTTTGTAATGCGGCCAGGGTCAGTCCCGCTTCTACATGACAGGTGAGATCAGCCACTTCATGCTCTAGCACTTGCGTCAGTCTATTTGTTTCGAGTAATACATCTATCTGCTCCGGCATGCCTCCTATACTGATGCGCGACCCACCTCCTCGCGTTAGCAAGGATAGACCATGTTGGTTGACCAGGGCTACAATTTGAGCGACCTGTTCCACTTTTGTGGGTATCACGACGAAGCGTGGCAGGAGTCCATCTACAGTATAGTTCCGTAATGTATCGGCTTCCCTGGTCGCCTGGGTTGCTGGCGCCACTGTTTGAAGTGCGGTAGCGAACGATTCTATATCATCCATGGAGTCTTTTGACCTCCGCAGTATTAAACCTACAATTGCTTTACGTCGGCGCAACGTCCTGGCATAGGAAAGAGTTTCCCAGGGTTGAATAACTGGCGCGGGTTCCATGCCTCGCGTACCTGTTGCATCACTCGCAGATCGACTTCATTGAAGATAAGCGCCATTTCTTCCTGTTTTTCGATGCCTACACCGTGTTCCCCGGTAATCGTTCCTCCAACCTCAGCACAAACTGCCAATATCTCATGGCCAGCTTTGCGTACACGCTCGACTTCACCGGGAATCAAGGAATCGAAAAGGATGAGCGGATGCAGGTTGCCATCGCCAGCATGGAAGACGTTGCCGACGCGCAGTCCGTAGCTTGCGCAGATTTCACCAACGCGCCGTAATACGTAGGGCAGGCGTGTGCGCGGCACTACTCCATCCTGGACGTAGAATTCCGGGCTGATGCGCCCAACGGCCCCGAAGGCGTTCTTGCGTCCTGACCAGAACAACTGACGCTCAGTCTCATTTGCCGCGATACGCACAGCGCGCGCGTGATGCTTATTGCAGATGGTGACAATCTGCTCTATTTGTTCGGCTACGCCTTCGCGTAATCCTTCGGCCTCCATCAACAGCACGGCTGCGGCATCCATGGGATAACCAGCGTGGGTATCTGCCTCCACCGCCTGTAAGATCATTTGATCCATCATTTCAATTGCCGCAGGTATGACGCCGCTGGCGATAATTTCAGAGACCGTGTTCGAAGCATCATCCATTGTATCAAAGACAGCTACCATCGTTTTTACTGCTTCGGGCAAGTGGACGATACGAACGATGATTTTCGTGACAATACAGAGAGTGCCTTCTGAACCGATCAATAGGCCCGTGAGGTCGTAACCGGGAGTATCTTGTGTCCAACCACCTACCTGCACAATTTCGCCCTCTGCTGTGACAATCTCTAATCCCAGCACGTGGTTGGTGGTGACACCGTAAAGCAAGGTATGCGGGCCACCCGCGTTTTCGCCGACATTGCCGCCGATGGTGCACGAGCGCTGACTACTCGGGTCAGGCACATAATAAAACCCCTGCGGATTCAGGGCGTTGCTCAAGTGCAAATTGACCAATCCTGGCTGTACCACTGCGCGGAGATTGTCGTAATCGACCTCGAGGACACGGTTCATGCGGGTAAAGACAATGACGATGCCACCATAAATGGGAATGGCGCCGCCGCTTAGACCCGTCCCGGCTCCTCGTGGCACAACTGGAACGTTGTGGCGCGCTGCTATTTTGACTATAGCGGCCACGTCCCCTGTGGAGGCCGGCAAGACTACAATGTCGGGTGTACAGCGATCAATAGAGGCATCATACTCGTACAGCATCAGATCATAGGCTGTATGTAAAACATAGCGCGCTCCAAGCAGCGCACTGAGATCTCGCGTCACTTCCTCTTTTTTGGTTTCAGAAATACGTTCATACAAGGGAGTGGTTGTTGGAGGCAATGCGGTGATGCTCATGAAAAGAACCCTCCTGAGATAGTTATGCTATGGTCGGTGATGATACAGGTGACTTTGGTTCTATATGATGATGATACCATGTGATTGCAGTAAATGGAAGGAGATCACACCCTGCCTGCTGCGCTCCTTTCACACATTAAACGGATCAGGAGGATCGGCAGGCGTCAACTCGGTTGAATGAGCTTTGCAGAAGGCTCTCCAACACCAGAGCATTGTCAGCGCGAGACAAATGAGTAGCGCTATAAGTATTATCCGTCGCGGCATATCCAGTCCAGTATTACCTGAGAGCGGTGCCGTAGATACTGTTATTGGAACTGAGGTGGGGGTCACTTCCGGTAATTGTAGATTGCTCCATTGGGGTTGTACGCCATTCACCAGTGTCTTGGAAGTGTTGGTAGCAGTGTCTCCACCTTGAACGTGATTTGCTGTGTTTCCACTTGAGCCATTCTGCCCGCTCGTGGTTGTTGGAGTTGCCTGTGAAGCTGCGTTGCTGGCATCAATAGTGGGGTTGGCTGTTACTTGCCAGGAGGAGGCTCCATCAGCCGCGCGAGCATAGGACTGATCGGAGGCAAGCTGGGGAATGGTGACGTAGTCAACCACTATGCCTCCAATGAGTAATCGTAAGGTTGATGTTTCGGTCGAGAGGAAACCGGCATCATAGCGAGGGAAGAGCACTAAGAAACCATGCGCTGCTATGCTGGCATCAAAGGGTAAGTGGTAAAAATTCGTATTCGGGCCACTATCAATTTCGGTGTGCGCTGCATACAGGTTATATGGCTGATTCTGCGTGTTATACAGCTCGATCCAGGTGTCAGATAGAAGAGAGTACATACCAGAGTTTTCTGAACAGTTCCATGTTGAGTGTGGCGCCAGTAATACTTCGTTTATGACAATGGTTCCAGGCACTGCCGGCGCGGGCTTAGGCGCGCCTGGAACTCCAGGTGGGATAAGCGGGGCGCAACCATGACCACCCAGAGTAGATGCAGAAACGGAAAGCGTAGTTATGCTTAAGAGAAGCGTTACAGCGAGTAAAACAGCCACAAAATGCCGCACATTGCCACCTTCCTCTTCGAGAGGTTATAGCGTTTCTTTCATCAAGCGCCTTGACAAGAGTACAATGTAACCTCGGGGAAAATTAGTAGAGATACTTATATTCCACCCCTCGATTACGTGAGAGGCGTTTTTGTATGAAAGGGCGTACGACTCCTATACTTCTTTCGCCGAGAGTAAAGGCAATAATTGAGCCGATGATAATACCACAGATACCGCCGAGGGCTATGCCTTCGAGAAACATGCGATTCCGAAAAAATGTCATCGTTGTCACCTTTTCTGTCTGATAATTAGTTTTATTGCAGGTACACCACCGCTTTTGCTTCATTCCAGAGACGCTCTAAGCGGTAGTATTCCCGTTCTCTGGCCCCGAAGATATGTACGATGACATCGCCGAAGTCTAGCAATAGCCAGCCAGTCTCGGCAACACCTTCTCGATGAAGTACTCTGGCTCCCTGTTTTCTTAATTCTTCGTCAATTGTATCTGCGATGGCTTGAATCTGGCGCGTGTTGTTTCCACTGCATATTACAAAGTAGTCGGCAAAGGCGGCTACATCTCGGATATCCAATAAAATGATGTCCGAGGCTTTTTTGTCAGATGCGACATCTACCGCGGCCTTTGCTATCTGGGCTGGATCGAGCAGAACTTCCTCCACAAATGCTTCCTATCTAAGTAATCTTTTTGCCATTTGCATATCTTGCAAATGGCAATACATCCGTCACTATATGCGCATTATAGCATGGGTAAACAAGGGTTGTTAAGAGGACAAAATGTCCGCAAAACTATCGGTCGCTGGCCTCATCATTTTATCAACTCTGTCAAGCCTAACCATGCCTCCCTGGTAGTATGACGTTCAACAGTGACGTTTTCTAAAATTTCTGAACGAAGCTCCCCAAGGGTGCCCCAACCTTCAGCCTCCACGTCGTATTTATGGATGGTTTCCTCGTTGCGTTGTCGCGCCCACACAAACGTATCGTCTGGGAGGTTGGTGTATTTTTCGACGACGGCGCGTAACATTTCTCGAGCGACATCTTCGACGAAACGAGGGTTGTTGTGGGCTTTGTTGACAACATAAAGTTCATCAGGTCGCTTAAGAAGGGCGTAGTTCTCGGAACTCATAGCGCTTTCGGCGAGGGCGATGAGGTCCCTGGCTTCCACGCTGTGTTCTGTCCCGATCATCAGTGTAGCTCTCCCTCGTTGGTTATGGGTTGCCAGCGGAGTCACGTCTAACATTTTTGCAATCACATCATCGGGAAAACCTTCCTCTTGTAATCGCTGGCGGGCGAAGGTATGAACCATGTCCTGCGCACAGGGACAGGCAACCATTCCTTCAACTTCGACACCCAGCAGGCAGCGACTGTCCTCCCTTGTCGCGACTGCCTGGGCAATTAATCCGTAGACTTCTTGCGTTCGACGCCCAGAGACTGGCGTCCACTTCTGGAGGGGAAGTGTCGTGCGAATATATACCTCGGCGCGAGATACTTTCTGTCTCTCGACAATTGCCCTCGCCATATGTTTCGCCAGTACTTCGATTTGGGGCCACGGGTTTGACGCCATCTGTTCGATGACCTCTTCCAGGGCATCGCTGAAGCGCGACATATGCGCTCCTGCCTGTGTTGGGTCAAGATCAGCATAGAGGTCAAACGTTGCGTCAAACCACTGTTGATGATGCTCGTTGCCGATCAAAAGCGCTTTCCTGACCCCGACAACGCCGGTCCGTCCAAGGCGAACATGTACCGTTGGTCGACCGCTCTGGATATCATGATCCAGGGAGATTCGCAAGTTTGCGGCTATTTTTGTAATTCCATCCTGTCCTATAGCATTCAGCAGTTCTTGCACAGTTTTCCCGCTTGCGGGATCAACTTTCTCAGGCGCGATTTCCGCCAGCGGAGCAAGTACAAAAGCTCGGTCGGCCATGCGCTCGTGTGGCACAACCAGATCGTCCTGCATAATGTGGAGGTCGTCATAAAAAATGATATCAATATCGATTGGGCGCGGACCATGGCGAAACGAGGGTTGGCGACCGGTAGTTACCTCGATCTCTTTTGCGCGTTGCAAGAATGCTCGCGCGGAAAGCCCTGTCCCGCCGGCGCACACTATATTCAAATAGGGCGGCTGGTCAGTATTTCCAACTGGCTTTGTTTCGTAGACGGAGGAGACGACTGATATCTCCATAATATCTCGTAGTTGATGGAGTGCGGCGGTAAGGTTGTCACGGCGGTCGCCCAGGTTGGATCCTAGCGCCAGGTAGATTGTATGGATTGCAATGGGCGCATTCCCATTCAATGGAAACAATGGTGAAATGATAGTATCTAAGCTCATGTATATGTAACCTCTCTAAAGAAAGCGTAATTTCTTATCGCCTTTGATAACAAAACATAGCTCGGATTCGTTCCCACCTCACAAAAGTAATGCGAAAAAATGAAACAGGAGCCTCGCTATGACACACTATGTCTACAGGCTCCTGTTTTCGAGTAACGTCTCAGCAAGCGTTGAATCACTGGTTAGCGCGTTGTCCAGAAGCGCTCTAAATGAACGGTATGGACAGGACGAATGCCGTGAGTATACTCCTGCATCACTTTATACATGCTGGTCTTGCTGGCGAAATTCAATGCAGTCTGAGATGTATAAAGGGCTGCCGCCTCCTGGCGTATGGGGAGCATTTCGGACATTTCGACATAAGCCGGCTCAAAAGCAGCGCCTAATTCGTTGAGACGCGCTGTGAGTGCTTCCTCTCGCAATACATAGGGAAAGTCTTCATAGAGTTTGACATTTGCGCCGCGTTGAATCAAGCGGTCGGCGGCGGAACATACGATCTGGTGATCAACATGCCGACCGGCAGCAAGAGGAGCATACCAGACTGCATCAGGTAGTCGTTCATGCAGCGCCACCAGGTCCTGTGCCAACTGCTTATCAATCTCAATGTCTGCAGGGTGAACCGTGCCACCAATCAGTTGTTGCTTTTGAGTATAGTATGCTGGATTGCCACGATAGATGGCATCAAGGTAATCGAGCCACAGGTAATCGGCGTGGATATGGCCTTGAGCGTTTGCATCTTCTTTGCGCCGGTGTTCCACCAGCTCTGCCGCATCCATATTGGCGCCGCCCATTTCCTGTTGAATCTCCAGGGCTAAAGGGCTGAGGTTCAAGCCTCGCGACGGTATACCACTGAAGACGGTAATCACCAATGGGCGTAATCCGTTGCTCACCTGTACGGCCAGCGTACCACCGCAGGAATAGACGGCGTCGTCGAGGTGCGGTGAGAGGAAAATATGCCGGGAACTCGTCGTAATGTCATTAAAACTCGTGAGTTGCAAAGTTGCGCTCCTTTACACATAAACGTAAGTTGCGAGATGCTGGCTGCGTTAGAGCAGGTTCCAGCCTCATTATACACGATTTGAGCAAGAACGAAAAAGAGTTGTATAGCTTTCTGAATTGTTTTCTGACCAGTTTTCTAAGGTAGACGTACCCCATCATCAGCGCATTCGAGTAGACCATCTTTTGCCAGGCCATCGACCGGTTTCTGTATCCAGGAAAGATCATCCTCATTAAATGTGGGCTTGATTTGCAATCCAAGCTCTGCCAGTGAGATCCGTTGCCCGGCGGGTATATTGCGTAGTAAGTCGACGATACGGCCACGAAAATAGCGGTTGGTGCTGGTAAAGGGTTGTGTTTGATACGGTGCCTTTTTTTCTGCGACTTTCCGTAATTGGCGCAGCGCCGTTCCCGACGGAAAAAGGCTATACTGTTGCATCTCTGTATAAGCACAGCAGGATTCTTGCAACACGCAAGCTGTACACCGGGGGTTACTACTGGTGCAGCAAGTAGCCCCAATATCCATGAGGGCCTGGTTCCAATTATAGGCCTGGGCGGCAGGCAATACCTTTTCTGCCAGCGTCAACATTTGCCCGTCATTAAGCTTGGGCTTGGGGATCTCCAGGCCAAGAAAAACGCGATGGAGCACGCGGCGAATGTTCGTATCGACGGTGGCTACCTGCTTGCGATAGGCAAAACAGGCAATTGCTCCAGAGGTATAGCGGCCAATACCTTTGAGTTTGAGAAGCTCATCAATAGTATCGGGTATACGTCCACCATATTCCGCAATGACCTGGCGCGCAATACCCTGAAGGCTCACTGCCCGCCTGTTATAACCCAGCGGCGCCCATACAGAGATTACAGTAGCAGTGGGGGCTTGAGCCAGGTCGGTAAGAGTAGGAAAGATAGTGAGAAACTGCTGATACTTCGGAAGCACTCGATCTACCTGCGTCTGTTGCAGCATAATCTCCGACACAAGAATAGCGTACGGATCGTTCGTCGAACGCCACGGTAGGTCCCGCTGCTCAGTTCGATACCAATGCAGCAAAGAATCATGTACCTGAGCTACGAATTCAGGCGCGAGTTGAAAAATAATATCTGGAGACAGTGATCGCTTGCTCATGCAATAGTACTCAGATCAAGATATGACACGCTGAGGAGTTATTTCGTCACTGGCATCTTGCTGGCCTTGCTCTGCTTGAGTCTTTTCGTGTTGATGGAACATCAAAGAAAATATGGTATCGCCGCCTTCTTGCCAACATTTCGCATCCGGTGCTGGTAGATTCTCACAAAGAATCCAGTCATCAGCATTTTTTAGGACATGACCCTTAATACATTTCGCATACATCACGCTATCGTTGAAATCGGGATCATCTGGCTTGACTCTGGGCGAAGCAATCTTTGGAATGAAAAACTTACACCAGGGCACAGTTTTATACCTTCCTTATTCTCAATTGGTTGACCCAGTATAAGGGTCTCATCTCGCTGGTTTCTCTACGCGCGTAGTTGACTGGCGAGGACAACCCCATTATAGCGCATCGAGAGACTTTTAACTAGTGTTTGGGTCTTGCCCGCCAGGGTCGTTGTGATATTATGGGGGAACAAACTGCTCACCGCCATCTTCTATGAACAGAACATGTGCGATACATATCCTGAGAAACAATAGAGACAAGTAAGAGGAAGAATGTGCAACCAATCACCCCTTTGATCTGGAACCCAATTTTACGCCAGCACCTTGTCAACGCGCCACATCGTATGAACCGGCAGGAGGGCATAGCAACGTGTCCGTTTTGCGCCGATATTACGGGTGGGAAAATTGGTGTTGAAACACAAGTCTGGCTCCATCTCAATGACTTTCCACCTCTGCAACCTCCTGTAGGTGAGGCATACGTTGTTATATACCATCGGGACCATCATCGTACCTTCACACAGTTGACAGTAGATGAAGTTACTGCGGTTACCCATTTATGGCGCGATCTTTACCGTGACCTGGCTGCTCGTTATCCCACGGTGATGATTTTTGAGAACAGCGGTGAGTCGATTGGGCAGACACAATACCACCCGCATGGTCAAGCCTTTGGGATCTCGGTGATTCCGCCTGTTTTGGAGCGTGAGCTAGATACAGTAGTAGAGGATGTCGCCGCCGGGCGAGGTTGTCCTTTTTGCCGCGTGCGCAGCGAATTTGAGAGCGGGGTCTACGAGATAGCAGCAAATACAAACTGGCAGGCGTTTTTACCACCATATGCTCGTTATCCCTATGAGACGCACCTCTATCCCAGGCGTCACATTGCCAATCTTGACGGCATGCAAGATGAAGAATTAAAGGATTGCGCGGAGTTATTATTACGCGTGGTGCGTGGATATAATGCTCTATTCGATGGAGCGATGGCTCCAATGCCGTATTTATTGGGCATACACCAGCTTTCAGATGAACGGTTTCATCTGCATATCGAGATACTCGCCATAGGCCGCGCGCCCGGAAAGCTCAAATTCGCCGCCTCATCCGAATCTCTGTGGGGAATGTGGACAAACGATTCCTTGCCGGCACAAAAGGCGCAAGAGCTGCGGGAGGCCATTGAGAGGGTAGAAGCATGAACAAGGCAGTCACTATTCCACAGCCTGCGCTCACTGCGCTTGCGCAATTTCCTATAGCCTTTTCGGATGGTGTAGATTATACTGCAGCGCCTGGCATGGCATGGGCGCCAGGACGGGTGAACCTGATTGGTGAACATACAGATTATAACGATGGATTTGTCTTGCCAATCGCGGTAGACCGCGTGGCGGCGTTTGCCGGTCGGGGACGAAGGGACGGCGTCGTGCGACTCTGGTCGAGCCATTATAAGGCGTATGCAGAGTTTTCACTTGCAGGATTGCCTGCGACATTTGCGCGGCAGCGAGAGGCTTTGCCTGGTTGGGCGCGCTATGTGCTCGGCGTGGTCACAGAACTGGTTAACGCAGGAGTGACACTCTCGGGCGTTGACGCTGTGATTGCCGGCGATGTCCCTCTCGGGGGGGGCATGAGTTCATCGGCTGCGCTGGAAGTAGCTGCGGCACAGGCGTGCGCGCTGTTCTCCCGTGGCAAATTCACTATCGGAACCGAAGCAGCAGGCTTGACGCCAATGCAGGTTGCTGCTATTTGCCAGCGCGCGGAACAGATTGCCTCCGGTGTGCGCTGCGGCATTCTCGACCAGGCAGCTTCATGTCTGGGACAACCTGGCAGAGCTGTTTTGATTGATTGCCGTTCATTGGAGTACCGCTACCTGCCTTTTGACGCTCCCAATCTCTCCCTGGTGGTCATCGATACGGGTGTGCGGCGTGAATTGGCGTCCTCGGAGTATAATGTGCGTCGCCAGGAGTGCGAAGATGCCACGGCGCTGTTGCGAGAGATCATTATGCAGCGCGAACCTGGAAATGAAGCTGCGCGCTCTATTACTGCTCTACGTGATATTACGCGAGAACAGTTTAATCGCTACGGGGCGGAACTTCCAGCAACATTGCGCAGGCGCGCGGGATACGTGATTGCTGAAAATGCGCGTGTCTTGCAGACCGTCAGGCTGCTGGAAACAGCTTCTTTTGAGGAGATAGGGATGCTGCTCTGGCTATCACATGCCGGCTTGCGCGACGAGTACGAAGTGAGTTGTGACGAGTTGGATACTTTAGTGATGATCGCTAAACAGGTTGAAGGCGTGCTGGGCGCGCGCATGTTGGGTGGAGGATTCGGTGGTTGTACGATTAACCTGGTGCGTGACGAGGCTGTCGAGCCATTGCGCCAGGCTGTTGAACGAGAATATCCTCCGCGCAGTGGGAGAAATGCCACTATCGATATTTGCCGGGCCTCCGGTGGGCCTGGAAATGCATGGGCGAGGTAATGTACATGAAACTCTTCCTTTCTACAGACTTTGAGGGTACCAGCGGCATTGTGGCCTGGGAGCAGATCATTGAGGGCAATGCCGAGTATGAACAGGGGCGCAAGCTGCTTACTAACGAGGTGAATGCGGTCATCGCGGGGGCGCTGGAGGCTGGAGCAACGGAATTTGTGGTCAATGACGCGCACCATTATATGCGGAATCTGCATCCGCAGGACCTTGGCGGGCAGGCCACCTTGATTACGGGGAGGCACAAACCGCTCTATATGATGGAGGGCCTTGATGCCAGCTTCGATGGCGTGTGTTTCGTCAGCTATCATGGCTCTATCGGCGCGGAACGTGCCATCCTCTCCCACACGTATAATCCAGGCGCGGTCTGGGAGGCGCGCATCAACGGCGAAGTAGTGGGTGAGTCCGGCATCAATGCGCTGGTGGCCGCTCATTATGGCGCGCCGATTATTTTCGTTAGTGGCGATCAGGTGACGGCACAGGAGGCGCAAGTCGTTGCGCCGGACGCGGAGAAAGTGGTGGTCAAGCATGCGCTTGGACGTTTCGCCGCTGCTCACATTCATCCAACAGTTGCCTGCGAACTGTTGCGCGAGGGCGCTGCTCGAGCCGTTCGCGCTGTAAAGACGATGCGCCCCCCTGAGTTTACGCTGCCCGTGTCTCTGGAAATTACGTTTCTGGTCGCTGATATGGCGGAAATGGCGCAGTGGGTGCGTGGGGTCGAACGTGTGGCGCCGCGTACGGTCAAACTGGTCAATGAGAATCTGCTTGACCTCTACCGTATGTTTGTCACAGTAATTACGCTGACAAGAGCACTCGTTGACCGCTAGCTTATGTACAGCTCTTTTGTAGAGGCGCAATCAATAGCGCCTTTACAAAAGAGCATAGAAGATTACGCGTTGCTGTGATCTGAAGACAGGTGAGCCTCTTCCTCAATGTTGGTATGATTGCCCTGAGAGCGTTCAATATGATCGACTAACTCAGACAGTGCGCCAAGGCGCTGTTCAAGCGACTGCGCTTGCTGGCGCAGGGAGTGGATCTCACCGGCCAGCTCGTGGAACTGTCCATTGAACCTGGAAAGGGCCTGTGTTTCATCCAGGTTTGCCAGTGTTGTCTCGGTCGCAACAAGTTGCCTGGTAGCATTTTCATCTATAGGTCTCAATCTGACTGTTGGATTTCCATTTGCGGGAAGCGTTGCTAGAGGCTCCGGGTTTCTACGGGCCACCTCGGCTCTTTGCTCACTCACGCCGAGCAAAACAGCGCCGAGAATAGCCAGCCCACCCACAAGCAGCAGACCTCCAATAATCAATAAATTCACTCAATGCTCCTTTCAATACGAGTCAGGGAATATGCCAGTGCCAGGAAAGAACTGGCGTTAAACCTTGCTCGCTACGCTAGTGAATATGGATAGTTACTGAAACACTCATACCTGGCACAATATTTTTGCCGCCAGTGCCGTCAAGGCTAATTATGACGGGAATGCGTTGTCCAACCTTGGTAAAGTTGCTACTGGTAGGGTCCTGGTTGGGCAATAGCGAGAACTGACCAGCCGTTGCTTTGACGATTTGTAGAACATGGCCAGTGAAATTTGTGTCGCTGTAAGAGTCAATGTGTATGTCAACGCTTTGACCAACCGCGATATTGCTGATAGCGTTCTCATCGACATAGGCGGTAACAGTGATCGTGTTGAGATCTGTTACCGTGGCAATAGGCAAGCCCGCGGCAACAGTCTGTCCTTCCACCGCTGGCACCTGCAAAATGGTACCGTTTAGCGGACTGGTAATGTTGACCGTGGGCGCGCTGCCGGCAACCCCATTTACACCTACAGTGGACGCGCCGGTAATTATGCCAATTGTTTGACCTTGAGTGACCGCATCACCCAGTTTCACATTAAGGGTTGTGAGTGTGCCTGCCATTGGAGCACTCATATTGATGATCTTAGCAGTCAGTTGAGCATCATCTGTGCGGTAAAAGGTGTAGCTGTCGTAAACCCAGTAAGCGATGCCACCGCCAATGGCGGTGAGGGCCAGGAAAATCAGGACTGGAATCAGAATTATGCGTCGCATTGTTATTATCTCCTTCAATCGATGAATGATAGGGTCTTGTAGGAGCGCGTGTGCGTCTCTACAAAGCATATTTCGATACGTGAATGGTTATTCAACCGTAGCAAACACGGGTGTTGAAGCTTCATCCTCAACAGGCACGCCCTTAGCTGGCGCTGCTTCAGAGATACTCTTCGGTTTGCGTGATCCGCGTACAAACAGTACCGAGATGATAGCCAGGCCAATGACCACGAGGGTGAGAGTGAAGGCGTCTTGTAAAGCAAGCACAAAACTTTGTCTCTGTACCAGCCTGTATATCACTTGCAAGGCTGCCGACTGTGCCGCGAGTGGGTTAGCGCCGTGCGCTACGAACAGCGCCTGTAAGCGCGTTACCAGTTGCCCAAGAGGTGAACTTGCTGTCACCTGATCGGCGAGATGAGAATAATGTATTACGGACGCTGATTGTACCAGGGTTGCCAGAACCGCGATACCCAGCGAACTTGAAACAGAACGCATGACGGTGTTCATGGAGGAAGCCTGGCCTAACTGTCGTGATTTTACTTCTGAAAGTCCGAAGACAGTCAATGGCTGCACGGTGAGACCGAGGGCAATCCCGCGTAAAACAAGTATTGACTGGAGCCACCAGTAGGGTGAATAGAGTGTAATAAACGTGAGTTGCCAGGTGGCATATGCCAGTATGAGCAATCCAGGTAGCATTACTGCGCGTACCCCAATGCGGTCTACCAGGCGGCCGCCTATGACGACACTCACCATTGAGGCTAGCGCCTGGGGGAGCAGGATTATGCCAGACTCAAAGGCGCTCAGCCCCCGTATATTTTGCAGGTAGATCGGAAAGAGGAATAAGCCGCCGAACAGGCTGAAAACCACAAAAAGGCTTGCAATGATGCTGGTGGTAAAGGGACCGTTGGCGAAAAGCCGCAGATCGAGCAGGGGTTGTCCTCCCCGATTGACGATGATAAGCTCGACAGCGGTAAAGATCGCCAGTGAAATCAGACCTCCGCCCAGGCAACCAACCACTGTGGCGGAGGTCCAGCCATCTGTGGTGGCAGAAGAAAGACCATAGAGCAGCGAAACCAGGCCAACGGAAACGAAGATGAAACCGAGGAAATCGAACGTCGTATTGGCTTCTGGTCGAGACTCGTGTAAGAATATAGTGGCGAGAATAAAAGCCAGGATGCCGATGGGAACGTTGATGTAAAAGATTAACTGCCAGCCCGCGTACGTCACGAGGTAGCCCCCCAGGGTCGGGCCAAGAGCGGGAGCCAGCAGCGCGGGGATACCAAAGACGCCCATGGCGGCGCCGCGTTCCTGCGGTGGGAATTCGCGGAAGAGCATGGTAATGGACAATGGGAACAGCGCTGCTCCACCGATTCCTTGCAAAATGCGGAAGAAGATGAGAGCGGGTAAACTCCATGCCAGGCCGCAAAGCGCCGAGCCGACGGTAAACAGGACGAGAGAGATGAGATAAAAGCGCTTGATCCCCAACCTGTCAGAGAAAAAGGCCGATGTCGGGGTCACGACGCCAAGGGTCAAAATGTAGGCTGTGAGCACCCACTGGACGGCATGGATGTCTGCCCCAAAAGCGATTTGCAGCCTTGGAATGGCAATGTTGACAATGGTTTGATCGAGGATGCTCATAAACACCGCGATAATCACGACCATTGCCACGATCCATTTGTATTCCATTCTTCTGCGTGGCTGGATAGCTGGCGCAGCCTGTGCATTGACTTGCATATGGAAAAACTCCTTCTAAACGACGCAAAGAGTAGCGCTAAACGACAGCATCAGATGAACGAGGCGAAACTGCTGTTTCGTCATTGGGTGATTGATCACGCCGCACTATACCATATAAAAGTAGGGAAACTAACTGGTCAATGATTTCTTCTCGTGAGAGGTTTGCGAACGGTAAGAGGTCGTTCAGTCCGCGCCCGATGGCGTGCATAGCAAAAAGCATAGCAATAACCTGCACGAACAGGTTTGCATCGATATTTTGGCAGAAATTGCCCTCTTGTTGCCGTTTTTGGATATATGCTGCGATGCGCTTGCGCCCCTTGACAATCTTATCCGCGAGAATATGGGCAGCCTGGGGATGCGTGTAAATCAGCAAAATAGCCAGGCGAGCAAAGTCACCCTGGGCGGCAAACCCGTCATAAAAACCACCAGCCAGGCGACGTAAAATCGTTTCGTCATTGAGCGCTTCGCCATTCTGCAAATCCAGTTCAATCTGCTCAATAACCGGGCGCAATATTGAATGCGGACCATAGTGCTGGATAATCGCTGAAAGTAAATCATCTTTGCTGTGGTAATGCCAACATAAAGCCCCTCGCGTCACTCCTGCCTCTGTGGCTATATCATCCAGGGTTGCCGCAGAAATACCAGAGCGCGCGAATATCCGCACAGCAGCTTCGAGGATTGCCAGGCGCGTGTTCAGTGTTGGAATATGATCAAGCAGACCTCGTTTCACTAACTCCGCCCGGAGTTCTTCTTTTCCTCCTGTAAAATGATAATAAAAGGCTGGTCGCGATAGTTCCGCTGACTTGATAATCTCTTCTATGGTAATTTCATCGAAAGGACGCTCTTCAGTAAGCAGGGTCGCGGACTGAATAAGGCGTTCTTTGCCGGTGCATTTTCCTTTAAAGGAACGCTGCTCTGTCATCAATCTCAATCAATTTCGTACTATGCAGGAAAAATAACTATACCATACAGTAGCTATGCTAAGTATAGTAAAGTCTATGGGAAAATGTCAAGGGGAATTTCGAGGCATGACATCATCAATGCGTATGCAAAATGTGAAAGACGGCCAGGTTCATATGAGCTATACGTACTACGAGTGAGTGACACTACTTGACGGAACACTGCATATAGGATACCGTTATACCTGATGATTTCTGTTGGCTTAACATGAAGCAGACTTAGGAGAGGTTTTGTGGCGATACAATGCTCTTTTTGTGGCTCTCCATTAAAGGACAATGCTCGTTATTGTAATCAATGCGGAACGCTTGATGCATCGCATCCCTTCAGCCCTAAGTCATCACCTGCTGCAACTGCGGGAGAGTCCAACAAGACAGGTGGGGACAGGCGTGAGCAAATTGCTCAGCAGCCACCTGCCCGTTCTTCAGGGCATTTGGCGCCAGATGAACCTCCTTCGTGGATGAGCTATTTGGAAAATGGGCCGCGCCATCAAGTTCCATCTGGCGGATTAGAGTCGGGGCAACAAGAAAAACCGCGCGAAGACCCGAAGGCGTCTAAACAGGTACGTGAGCTACGGGTCAAGGTCTGGGAGCAAGAAGAGCCTGAGATAACAGCCGTAAATGGGCGTATTACAGAAGATGATCTTGAAGATTTACCTACCAGGCCACTCGTAGCTGATTCCCCAGAAATACACAAGCAGCGTAATGCCCCCTCCTCAACTCCAGGTAAAGCACAGCAGGCTCGTACTGACGAAGTGGAATATCTCGATACCGCTCCGCTGGCAACACAGGAGGGAACCAGACCGAAGCACACGCCTTTACCAATCGAAGAAACACAGCAGCGACAAGAACGTTTGTCACAACAGCATTTCGATACGAGCAATCGCCCGAGGCGCCAGAGTTTCTCAGCGCCTGCGCCTGCATACCCGCGCCAGGAAAGTCGGTTTGAAGAACAGCGCCCGGCTATTTCTACTGCGCCGCTTGCAGAGGATTGGAGACAAACCCCCCCTTCACAGTCTGCAGCGCCCTCTACTCGACGAACCAGGCGTCGCAAGGGCCGGAAACTACCGCTGATTATGCCGCTGTTACTCATCGTAGTGGTGGTGTCTGGTGTTCTTGGAACATGGATTTTTGTGTATCATCCGTTTTCCGTGCCTGGAATCACGCAGCCGCAGCAGAGTTTTAGTAATACTCAGCTTGGTTTGTCTCTGAGCTATCCTAATGGTTGGCAGTCACACATTGATGTGGGAAAGGCGACCGTACATTTTCATGATACTAGCCATACTGCCGGAGTGGATATTGTCGTTGCCAGCGCGCCCATCGGTGGTCCCGGCGCGTATCTGCAGCAAAAGGCGAACCAGCTTGGTTTGACCGGCCTACAAAGCTCATCAACTTCCTTTGGGGGAGCGTCGTGGCAACAAATTCGGGGAAATGTCCTGGTAAGGGGAGCGAGCTACACAGAAACCCTCCTGGCAACGATACATAAGCATACCGTCTTTACCATGATGCTCCTGGCGCCTCAGACCACCTATGTCCAGGAAGAGCAAATGGTATTCTCAAAGATGAGAGCATCATTTCAGTTTTTATCTTAACTTCCCCGCTTACTTATCCACTAAAAGCGCCCGGTGTGGTATACTATGCGCGAATTTTAGTATGAGTCGCTCGCTCATAGCAGGGCGGTAGCAATAGCCCTACTTGCATATGCTGAAGAAAGCTCGTTGAAGGGAAAGAAAGGAGAGCGCAGTGGGGATACTGGCTGCGCTTACATCTTAGAAGCATGGATGACATTCGTTTTGAACGACATTTTCGCACTCTTTACTCGGAAGGTTACTACATCATGCAAGGCAGTAGCCTTCAGAGTAACAATCGTCTGGGGACGGTTGATATCCATTTTACGACAACCGCGGTACACGGAACGCTTATTTTAGAGCGGGAGTTGGAAGAGACTGACTTAACTAAACTTATTGAGCAGATTGACGAAGATCTCGTGCTATCCGCCGATATGCCACGCGAAGATTTTCTCGTCAGCGTTTACGTTGGGAAGGACGTTGGTTTCTATAGCGATGAATACTTTGCCGAGGAGAACGACACCGGCGCTGGCTTCGATGAAGATGAAGAAGAATAGTGCTCTTATCTGCTGGCATCAGTCCTCTATCAGACCGCGTCGCATCGCATATTTGACCAGTTCGGCGCGGCTGTGAAGGTTGAGTTTGTCCATTACATGGGTGCGATGAGTATCGACCGTTTTAGGACTGATCACCAGGCGTTCTGCAATCTGGTTATTGGTGTAGCCCTCGGCTACCAATTTTAAAATTTCTCGTTCGCGCTCGGTCAGACTACTATAACTATCTTTCTCTTCGCCGCTGCGTACGCGTTGCAAATAATCTCCAACCATGATGGATTGGGCCGTTGGCGAGAGATAAAATTGCCCGCTGCGTATGACGCGTAAAGCTGAAATGAGTTCGGTATCGGCGGCTTCTTTGAGCATATAGCCAGAAGCGCCAGCACGTAACGCCTGAAAAACATACTCTTCATTTTCGTGCATCGTAAGCACAAGCACTTTCACCTCCGGTATCAATTTTTTGATGTGTCGTGTCGCCTCGATGCCGTTCATATCTGGCATAGTGATGTCCATGAGAATGATGTCTGGTTGCAGGCGTTCTGCTTCTTGCAGTGCCTGTCTGCCATCTTGCGCTTCACCGACTACCTCCATATCTGGTTGCGCATTCAGCATCATTTTTAACCCTGCGCGTAAAATCGTATGGTCGTCAGCCAGTAAGATATGTATCTTCATCAAAATGATTCCCTGTCTTTCCTTTCATTAGATTGCCGGCGTCCCGGATTTACTGGCTCAGGTTGGATGTTACGGTATGCAATGGTTTTTCTATGGGAGCGAGGGGTATACGAACCTCAATGGTCGTGCCGTGCCCGGGGTTGGAATGAACATCTAACGAACCATCGAGTAGGACCGCTCGCTCATGCATCCCCGCGAGCCCTAAACCTCGTTCCTGGCCGGGAGTTTTGAGTAATGTTCCCGTATCAAAACCGATTCCATCATCTATAATGGCGCCATAGACCGCATCCGCGCTCTCTCTCATTGTAATGAGCACCTTCTTTGCGTTGGCGTGACGAGCGGTGTTGGTCAAAGATTCCTGGACTATTCTGTAGAGAGCTGTCTCCACTTCAGCAGGTAATCGCTGTTTGAATCCTTGCGCAACGAAGTCAACTTCAATTGAACACTTCTGCTGGTATTCTTTAATATACCAGCGCAGCGCGGGCAATAACCCTAAATCATCAAGGGCGCTCGGGCGCAGATCAATGCTCAAGTTGCGAATGGCGCGCAGGGTCTGGTGGGCGAGTTTGCGCGTATCGGCGATGCGGTCGTGGGCTTCTTGTGTTGTAATCGACTCTTCAAGTATTGCCAGGCTAATAAGTAACGAGGTAAGCACCTGGCTGGTTTCATCATGAAGTTCGCGAGCGATGCGCTTACGTTCTTGCTCCTGGGCATTGATGATCTGGCTGGCGCGCAGTCGAGTTGTGTCATCAATCGCTTCGAGCATCATATTAAAAGTGCGAGCGAGTTGATCGGCTTCGAGGTCAACGCCGGTCATTGGCGCTCGCAGCGAGCGCTCTCCTGCCTGGACCCGGTTCATGACCTTACCCAGGTCCTTTAGCGGGCGGAACGCGATCTGGAGCACAACAAAATTGAGCGCGATGCTAAGGAGCCAACCTACAACAACGAAAATGACCAGAGACGTTGGTGTTGCAAGAGCCTGGCGGGAGTTATGGAGATTTGATGCAAGCCAGGTTCCGCCCGTGGCTCCAACGAAGATAATCAAACTATTGGCGAAAAGAACTTTGTAGAATACTGGCAGGCTCAGCAATGGCCTGAGTACTTTAGGTATTCGCCGCCTTTCTTGTAACCCGGTTTTGGAATGGATCATGGCTTTGTTCACTTTGCAGATGTATGTTCCACGATAGACGCAACTATTGTAGCGGTAGTCTCAACGGCCTGTCAAATGAAGCGCATTATCCGCTAAATTTTCCATTGCCTGAGCATGAACTGCCTGTATCTCCTCGAGCAAAAAGATACTTGCCCTGAAAATCAGGTGTGCGGCATACAAAAATAGGGTATGCACCTGATGCTCGTTCAGGTGTGTGTAAGTATGCTAGATTATATGATATAATCTGCCACAAAGAATAAGAACTTTTGCGACCAGGCTTATTTGTTTTTTCTCACCTGGTTTGACAACAAGGCATGATCTTTTTGAGGAGGCAAAGTGAACTCTACCAGCAAAAAAAGCTTGCTCGATACCATGACCCAGAAGATGGTCGAGAGTCAAGTTTGGCGTTCGATATTTCGCCACGGCTACCCCGATACCCCGCTGAACCAATCCCTGGTGATGATGGGGAATGTATTTCTGCACTTGCATCCCGTCAAAGTCAGTCGCCAGGCAATGAAGATCACTTACACCTGGTGTATGGGCGGTATCTCGTTTTTCTTGTTCCTGCTGCTGACGCTCACCGGTGTCTTTCTGATGTTCTTTTACATCCCCGACACCCACGTGGCCTATGCCAATATCAACCAGTTGAGCAGCGCGGTATCATTTGGCAATCTTGTGCGTAATATGCATCGTTGGGCGGCCCACCTGATGGTCGTTTCTGTCTCATTGCATATGATCCGCGTCTTCTACCATGGAGCGTACAAGCCCCCCAGAGAGTTTAACTGGGTGATCGGCGTGCTGCTCTTCTTTGTCACACTCTTCTTGAGTTTTACCGGTTACCTGCTGCCCTGGGACCAGATCGCTATATGGGCTATCACGGTAGGCACTAACCTGGCCCCGTACACCCCTATCTTGGGCGATACGGTCTACAAAGTGATGGTTGGCGGTTCCAGTGTGGGCCAGCCGACGTTGATCCGTTTCTATGTTGCTCATGTGATTTTCCTGCCACTTGTTGGAGCGTTGTTGATGGCCGTTCACTTCTGGCGCATCCGTAAGGATGGCGGCGAAGCTGGTCCTCCGCCTCCCTCCCGCCGTGAAATTGAAACTCGCGCAGAGCGTCCCACGGTTGGCGCTGCTCGCCAGTAATTGAGAAGTCACTCCCTATGGTTCTGTCAGTGAGGAGATACCGAAACTATGTCAATTGAACAGGAAGAACCAAGAACGGAAACGCAGTCTTCTGCGACGCAGCGGCGTTATCGCACGCTGGCAGTGGTCAGGCAGGAAGCAATTACCCGCGTGGAAAAGCCCCTCGAAGATTCGGTCTTCGTCTGGCCCCACCTGCTGGTGCGAGAGTTTTTTGCCGCGACAATAGTCACGGTGATGGTCACCTTACTGGCCCTGCAGATCGACGCGCCTCTGCGCGCTCCTGCTGATCCAAATGTGACGCCTAATCCGGCAAAGGCGCCCTGGTATTTCCTGGGCTTGCAGGAACTGCTGCACTACTTCCCGCCAACCACCGGTGGTGTGCTCATTCCTGGCCTGGTGCTGACTGCCCTTGCTGTGCTGCCCTATGTTGACCGCAACCCCAGCCGCGCCTATGCTGACCGCAAAGTGGCCATCGTCACCTTCACCATGTTTCTGGTCTTCTGGGCCGTGGTCACCTTAGCGGGCAGTTTCTTCCGTGGTCAGGGCTGGCTATGGGTATGGCCCTGGGTACACATGTACTTTGACTTATAGCCGCGTCTAATCCACAGACAAGACTGAGAGGATTACGTTGAGTACTGATGATATAAACAGGCCGCATATCACGCCGCAGCAGTATGAAATTCTGCACGGCGGAGGCGCTGAAGCGGCGGAAATTGCCAAAGACCGCTTATCACGGCGGCGTTTCCTGCGGCGCTCTATGCTCGCCGTGTGGGGTCTCTCGACAACCGCCGCTGTAGCTGGCTCACTGTATATGCTCTACCCCAGCCTGGCAGGTCAATTTGGCGCGGCGCTCGATGTTGGCAAAAAAACAGATTTTCCAGCTGCTGTGCCAGATAAATTTATAGTGAATCAAGCTGGAGTTTTCTACCGCCAGAGCGCGAAGACCTACGTGATCCACCTGTCGAAGGATACAGAGTTTCGATTGAGCGGGAACAATCTGACAGATCAATTGGATGCAGAATCGGTGGTAAAAGACGGCGATGGCTCCTATTGGATTGCGCTCTACCAGCGCTGCGTCCACCTGGGATGCACCGTGCCTTTCAGGAATGATTGCGTCAGCTTCAAATGTCCCTGCCACGGCTCGCACTATAACGTGGATGGAGAATGGCTCGATGGGCCGGCCCCTAAGAGCCTGGATCGCTTCATTCTCTCCTTCACTGGACAGGACGTTACTGTGGATACCGGCAACATCAATACGAAGGTGCCGCATCCCGACGCGACAACTCGCCTGATCCCTGTGCCGGGTGTACAGTGCGGCGCGTAGTAGAGGGAATTTCGTGCCTGCAAAGGCCCGTATCTTAAAGGTTGTGTTTTTATGATAGATCCAATTCAGGTTGCAATAAGCACACTTGTACTCGTGATAGCCGTCGGCGCTTTACTCTTCGTGTTCTATTCACGCACCAATGCCGTAGAAAAAACGGGGTACGGCGCGCTGATGATGCTGGCCCTCATCTCTCTAATGATCCCGGTTTTCTGGATCAATGAGAGCAACAACCAGGCAATGGCAAAGAATCAACAGCACATTACCTCCGTGCAGCGTGGTGTTGTGCTTTACTCGACCTATTGTTACCAGTGTCACGGAACTAAAGGGCAGGGTCACATCGGCCCGAAGCTGAATGATAGCACCGCCGTCAACGGTCTTAGCGATTTTGACCTGACCCGCATCATTAGCGCTGGTATCTATGACACGGCTGACCCGACCAAACCCCTCATGCCCGCCTGGAGCCAGGATTTTGGAGGGCCGTTAGATAATTATGACATTCAATATTTATTTGATCTCATTCGTTCATCTGACCCGACCTATCTCCAGAAAAATGGCCTGGTTGGTGACAATGGCTTTAACCAGGTGCCAATCTACCTTCAGACAAACAGTCCCTCGGGGTATGCAACGGCTGTCGCGCAAGAATCCACCGGATCGTTTGGCGCCCCCGTTGATATGACCAATAAAAAGGCTGTGACGATAGAAATAGGGCCGCCACCTGCAGGGGCAACATGTACACCCGCCTGCTTCGAGATACCCAATGTGAAAGTGAAAGTAGGCACGGTCATTACCTGGATGAACAAGAGTACAACGCCGCACACCGCCACGGCCATTGAGGGCACAGATATTAGCAACATCAAGATTGCTAAGAATGTCTTCGACTCGGGGCTGGCCACGCCTATTAGTCCGGGAGGCACATACACCTACACGGTAACCGCGGCTGCCTATAACTTAAACCCGACTACACATACGGTCATCTATTACTGTCAGTTTCACCCTTCGATGCTGGCTGAACTGACGGTAGTTCAATAAATCAAGCTGTCGAAAGGGATTGCTTCTATGCAACAGGTTCAACAACGGGAAATCCCAGAACGCATTTCCTGGGCGCGCGCAATGATTTTCGCCGTGGGCTACTTTTTCATTGCCGCTCTCCTGATTGGGCAAATCCCCGGCTATATTTTCAACCAGATGACGTCAGCGTCTCTGGTCGGCCTGGAACAAGGTTCGATTGCTTTAGCGGCGACCTGCCTGGCCGGTTTCATCGTAATCCAGGTAATAGTCCTGCTTTTCGATCCGAAACCTGTTATGCCCCCCGTGCTCTTTAGCGCCCTGGGCGCGATCCTGACGGTCGCTGGATTGGCGATAGCCCTGGCGACAGGGCTGAGCGGCAACCAATATTTCCCTCAAGCCAATACTTCCTGGTACCCTGTGCTGGGAGGCACGGTCCTCTGGTTCCAGCCTGGCGCCGTTGACCTCGTCATGGTTGGACTGGCGGTCTTGTTTGTCGGCGTAGCCATGATCTTTTACAGTGCGCTTGCCCTGCGCGAACGCGCCAATCCGGATCGCAGAGACCTGGGTACGACCCCTGCCGTTCGCTGGATGCTTATCATAGCGATTATGATACTGATCATTTTCATGGTTGGCTATACCCTGGTGAACGACAATGGGCTGGCTTATCGCATCGATCCGAAGAATGCAGCGCAGGTACAGTTAATCCTTGATGTAATTCTCTACGTCTTCCTGGGCGCGGCGGTCTTGATGACCTTTGGCGCCTTTGCGCTGCGGCTGCATTATCTGATGCGACCGGTGCGTAAGCGCACCATGTCGCCTTTGTACGCGGTTGGCGCTCTTGGATTGGCGCAGGCCGGTGTAATATTACTACTGGTGTGGTTATTTATCTATCCGCTGATTGCCTGGATGCATGGCTGGACCTTTATAGGGCTTGGCGACTACCTGACGCTCTGCGCGAAAAAAACGGCCATTCCTGCGAGCTGCGCCTTTTCACCGCAGGCAGGCTACATCATCGATACCGCGATCACCAGTGTCTTTTTTGTGCTGCTGATGGCTGCGATCTTCGTGTGGAAGCCAATGCGCAACCTGGTCGTCGTTGGCAGCGTTACCACCGCGGCTGTGCTGGGGCTGGCGACGTTTCTGGTACACACCAGCCCCACTGAGATTCTAACGGCCATGTTGCTCAGCGGTGGTATGTTGGTGCTTGCCACGATCTGGACCAGTGTCGCGCGCCGTGAGTTCGCCGTTGTCGGTGAAAGTAACCTGGGATGCCTGGGTATGTGGCTCGTCTTTGGTACCTGCCTGCTTATCTACGTTGGATCGTTTGCGTTCTTCTCTATTCCGTTCTTTCCCACTGATCCGACGGCGCCAAACATACCCTATGTCTCGGGAACTATTATTCCTGCGCAACCGCCGCCTAATACGCTGGTCACCCCTGGCCAGGCCGATGCTGTGGTACTGCTCGCCGTTATGGGTGTTTTGGCCGCAATCCAATTCTACTTCCTGGTGCGGAATCGCTATAAGGTATAGCCTGGCCGCTTTCTACGCAGAGGTTGATATGGTAAGATTATCCATGTCAACCTCTTTCTTTAGCCGCGCTATAATAGAATCAATCAAATTGTGAGCACGGGAGCAAACCTTTATGCAAAATGAACGTCCTCTCAATATCCTGATCCTTGCTGCCGAAATTGTGCCGTTTGTCAAAGTTGGCGGTCTTGCTGATGTGGTAGGGGCATTACCAAAATCTCTCAAGGCTCTGGGACACGATGTGCGCCTGGCTATGCCCCGCTATGGACAAATAGATGTTGCGCGCTTTGGCCTCACTACGCTGCTGGATGCAGTCTCGGTGGATATGAGCACATTTCACGTTCCTGTCAGCGTGCGCCAGGGTTCAATAGGAGACGCTATTCCCGTCTATATGATTGACGCCCCTCGCTATTTTGAGCGCGAGAACATCTATGGCTATACAGATGACGGCGAGCGTTTCATCCTGTTCTGCCGGGGTGTTTTGGAAGCAATGCGGGCCTTGGGCTGGTCTCCTGATATTATCCACTGTCATGATTGGCACACCGGCATTGTGCCGAATTGGATGCACACTATCTACCACGATGATCCCTTCTATGCCGCCGCTGCCACCGTCTATACCATCCATAATCTGGCCTATCAGGGCATTTTTGGCTACCGCATCCTGGAGGTGGCCGGTGTCGCCGCTCAAGGATTTCTGTATCCACAGATTGCGGAGTTAGCAAACGTCGTTGATATTATGGGACGCGGCATTCTTTTTGCT
>WNGK01001705.1_pt1 | contig 26576 bp, 20 predicted proteins | sample 5400601 | NCBI WGS metagenome assembly WNGK01 (sample SAMN13153376, study PRJNA577476) | soil metagenome | isolation source: 60 cm soil or saprolite under Garry oak tree replicate 1 | place: USA:California | collected 2016-06-15
CCTCGCCGTTCGTGAGGCGGTGCGTGCGGAAACCGGCCATCAAGTCGGCACGGTCGGCTATATGAAGGCGGAACCTGGAGCTGTCAACGTCGTACCTGGCCGGGCTGAGTTCCCTGTTGAGCTGCGCGATCTCGATGCCGCGAAAATAAAGCGCATGTGGGAGTATATCCAAGCGAAATTCAAGCAGATCGACAAGGAAGAGAACGTCGTGACGCTCTGCACATCAGTAGACGATACGGAGCCAGCTCCGACGGATCCCGCCCTGCAGGCGGTCATCCGTGACGCCGCGAAGTCCCTCGGCCTTACCACGATGGACCTGCCCAGCGAAGCGGGGCAGGACTCCCAGCAAATTGCTAAGATTGCGCCGATAGCCATGATCTTCGTCCCCAGTCGTGACGGCATCAGCCATTCCCCGAAGGAATTCACTTCTTGGCAAGACGTAGCCAACGGTGCCGAAGTTCTTTACCGTGTGGTTTTGCTTCTCGACCGGCTGAATCGCAACTGATTCTCCGAGCGGGATTCCTGGGTGTTTTCAACCACCTCATCACCTGCCTCCTTATTTGACTTATAAGGTTCTATCTGCCGGAGGGGTTGCATTCAGATTTCGGTTTGAGCCACCATGCGATCACTCCCGGATAGTCGCTAGCAACCCGGAAGTTAAGCACTCGGCCGAGTTCGAAAATCGTCTGCCAGAGTGTACCCATTCGGCTGAATTCAATCCTAAGCTGCTGAAAGCAATAGTTCAGAAATGTCGCCATTTTGCAGAAAAGTTCGAAAATCGTCTGCTAGGGCCGACCAATCTTTTCAAAGAGATAAAACGAGATAAAACGCACTTCTGATTCTCCGTCTACAGCGGTGTTGACGATTTCGTAACAGTGAAATCCTGCACGTACATCTTCGCACTGTTCTGGCGTCAGAGTTACCGCGAACGGCAGCTTCGCCCAGTGCCAGCTCGGATCGGTAGACTGCCGTGACGTAGCGCTGTGACAAAAACATCTCGTGCGGCTGCAAAGCTCGCATCTGTTTCCCGTTTTCGGGGCCGCTCTCCCGCTTGGTCATGTTGAAGATCACGGCATGGGTATGAAGCTGCGGCGCCGCATAGCGACAAAGCGCTCCTAATGGTCGATCCCGTAAACGCGTTGAGGCGCAAGACTTTGCTGTGAACCGGCGGAAGCTTCCGGTCCGAGGCGTGAACAGATCAAAGACCATCTCCGAGAACAAAGGAATCGACGGAGCCGCGGCGGCACAAATAGCAGCCCATCACACGCGCGACCGCAAGAAACTGCTGTCGCCTGGAGAAGTCTTACAGCGGCACCGCGAGCTGGCCGCACAGTATGGGCATCAGGCGGACCGTGTAGTCGCCCAAGCGCGTGAACATGGGCAATACCAGACGCGGGAGCCGGAGATGCAGGCGCAGCGGGCCGTGACCTGGGCGCGCGATCATGTCTTCGAGAGATCGGCTGTAGGGGACCACCGCGCGATTCTTGGAACAGCGCTCGGGCGCGGCATGGGAGAAACCACGTACGCCAGAATCCGACAGGAGTTCGAGCTCCGGATCGAGACCGGGGAGTTCCGCGAAGTCTCGCACGTTGGCGTCGGCAAACAGTACAAGCACTGAAAAGGCTGCGCCCAAAAGCTCAAGAAAGGCGCACCGGAGTGGTCCGACTGGGATCCGATAGCAGCGCTTTCCGGTCTCTTCGATGACTTTCGTTGTTCTCGGAGCCGTCAAAGTCGTCGAAATGAAATGCTGTTGTCTAGTCCGTTGGCTTAGGCTTTTGTCGAAACGGAAACCTCGCACACGCCACGTTGTAACGCGCTGAGCCGTCGGTGAAACGACAACTTTCGACTGCGAAACACCCGGTGGCCGGTGGGGTAGTCCCGGCAAGCCGGCCTCGGATCTCTACCTCTCCGCTCCCCTCTCGTCGCTCCACACTTTTCAAACGCTGCCGACGATTCTTGGTCGATTGCATCGTATAGTAAAAGTTGTATAATCATATCACCGTGAAGGACGTTGGGCGAACACCGGCAGAGATTCACTGGGAGGGAGATTCAAAAGAGACCCTGAGCGGTTTTTCGAGGGACGTGAAACTGGGCCTCGGCTACTCTCTGCGCAGGCTACAGAACGGTGAGTTTCCGGCGTGCGATAACGCGATCGATGCCGTCGATCGGGAAAGGTGTCTGGGAACTCAAGGAATCGGATGAGCGGGCTTGGTACCGGGTAGTTTATCTCTAGAAGATTGGTAGCGTGATTTACGTGCTGCATTGCTTCGAAAAGGAAAGCCGAAAGACGGACAAGCGAGATGTCGCGACCGCGCGAACCAGGTTGAAACAGGTTCTCAAGCGTATTCAAGAGGAGAAAAATAGTGAAGTCCGAAAATAGGCCAAGCCACATCACGAAGGAAGATGTTTTCGACGATCTCGGATTGTCGCGTTCTGAAGCGTCAGCGCTAAAGGTCAAAGCGACGCTGCTCGATGCGATCCTCGGGGAAATCGGGACCCGTGGCTATACGCAGAGGGAGCTTGTTGAGATTCTCGACGAGTATCAGCCTTCTGTGAGCAACCTGGTACGAGGAAAGATTGCCAAGGTGAGTCTGGAAAAGCTATTGACCTATTCTGATCGGCTGAAGATGAAAACCACGCTCACGGTCCACCCCAGCGCACGAGAGCACCGTGCACGAATTCATCTCGGTCTGAGGACCGGTTCGAATACACGAGCGCGTTCGGGCTCGCGAACTCGTCGGCACGCTGTGGCGATTGGCTAAGGCTAAGCCGGATATCCTGTCGAGGAAGGGGAGTTCCGATGGTATGTTGGTCCAGTGTAGGGCTATTGATTAGGCAGAGTCGTAGTCTGACAGAGCGCACCCGCGAAGTAGGCACTGTACCCAAAACGTACCCAATATCCAACAACGCCGCCCTTTCTTGCCATTCTCGCCACTTCAAGAATCAATAAGTTACGTCGCATCAACAACACTCGATATTCGATCCCGAACAGCTCCACCAAGAATTTCTCCTTTTAGAATATCCCTGCCCGAGGCGGAAGTCTGCGCTCAATTCAAATCTGAAAGCACGGCTGTAGTGAAGCCGCCGTTCTGGCCATCTAGACCTACGATGGATCGGATCTGCCCGGCGCTGAATGAGAGCGGATTGCTGTCAATCTCCGCTTGTGGCACTCCCGCAAGCGTGAATATTACTTCGTAACTGCCCGCGGCGAGTGTTTGGTACCCCGATGCCGATCGGTATGCGAGATTGGCGAAGGTGGGGCTGCCCGGCGTGATAGCGGTGCCGGAGGAAACTATGTACACGTCGGCGGTCCCAAGCGTGGCCGACGCATTGATGACTCGAATCTCGATGTTGCCGGAGGAGGGGGCAGTATTGTTGTCGCTCAAAACCACGGTGCCCGAGCCCGTGGCCAGAATCGTGTTATCGCTCTTCGACGGAATACTGATTGTCTGATTGACCAGGATGTTGGTCGTTCCCGTGTTCTCGATCTGAAGATTCGGCGAACCGGAACTCACCGATGAGTACCCGGAAGCCGCACCGTATATCACGCCGGTGGCTACGCTCTTGCTATTGATCAGCATGTCGAGGCTGGACTGGCCTACAAAGGCATTCATCAATCTGACGCGTGAACTGCTTGCTCCGCATCCGGTGGTTACCAAGACTGCGGCTAACGCAAACAGTCCAATAGCAGCGGGGGCAAGCTTCCAGAGTCGAGTCACTATGTTCTCCTGTTAACAGAAATGATTGTGTGCCGTATTCGGACTGATGCGGGAGTTGAGAAGCAAAGTTGCTGGAGTTGCGTAAAGAGTGGTCAATGCGGCGTAAAAGGTTGTAAAGGATTTCTGCGGAGGAGTTGTTGGTTCAGAGACGATGATGTCGTCTCGCTGCGTACCGATTGTCGCTCAAAGGGGAGAATCTGCCCGCGCCGGAAGACCCTGGTGGTCATTCTCCCATCTCTACCTCCACGTCGCGATGCCAGTCTGCTTCCGAGTGGGCCCGAATCAAACGCACGCAGCGGTTCCAACGCAAAATCGCGTCATCATTTCCCGCCGGACGAATCTTCTCCGCCTCAGCGTAGCAGCGCATAGCCTCCTCCAGAAGCACTAGCAAAGTGTGCGGTGGACGGCGGGCTTGCAGTTGTGCTTTGGCGCGGCGCTCGTGCAGCAGTCCCATGTAGTAGAGCCGTTCGTAGGGATTATTCAGTTGCTGAAAAGTATTTTCTGCATCCGCATAGCGGTCAGCAGGGCCGCCGGTGAACTGATCAGTAATCGCCAGACCTGATAGGCGCAAAGCTAATTGATGCCCAGGGGCTACTGCGAGCACATCGTGGCAGATAGATTCAGCCTCTTCCGGCTGGTTAAGAAACCGATAAGTTTCAACTTTGGCAAGGGCCTCGTCCACGCCCTCGATCGAAATGGACTTCAGTTGGAATTCCACCGGCCCTCCTTGTTCCTACTTCTCGCCGGCCTTGCCTGCTCCCATTATTTTACGCACCAGACGTAGAACTGGATCGTAGAAATCATCCACCACGCGCTCTTTCAGGGGAATGATCGCATTGTCGGTGATGTGAATCTCTTCGGGACAAACCTCAGTGCAGCACTTGGTGATGTTGCAGAGCCCGATGCCCAGTTCGTCCTTGAGCAGTTTTGTGCGGGAGACCCCATCCAGCGGATGCATCTCCAGGCCGGCGATGCGCACAAAGAAACGCGGGCCGCCAAACTGTTCATGCTTGTCGTGCTCGCGCAGAACGTGGCACACGTTCTGGCACAGAAAACACTCGATGCACTTGCGAAATTCCTGTACGCGGTCCACGTCGGCTTGCGACATCTTCCATTCCACGCCTGGCCGCGGCTGGAATGCTGGAATCTTCTTGTTTACTTTGTAATTCCACGAAACGTCGGTCACCAAATCCTTGATCACCGGAAATGATTTCATCGGGCGGATGACGATGGGCTGGTCCTGCGGCAGGGAATCCATGCGGGTCTTGCAGGTCAGTCGCGGCCGGCCATTCACCTCCGCCGAACACGACCCGCACTTGCCCGCCTTGCAGTTCCAGCGCACCGCCAGATCGGTGGCTTGCGACTTCTGCACATAATGCAGCGCGTCCAGCACTACCATGCCGGGAGCAATAGGCACATGGTAGTCGGCGGTTTCACCCCCCTCGCGAGTGCCCCGAAAGATTCTCAGCGTTGCGTCTGCCATGTCTTAGACTCCGGTCCCTTTCTCGTCTGCGAGCAGCGATTGCAATTCTTCCGGCATTTCAGAACTTGGCACCTGGCGCAACTCCATCGCATCGCCTCGCCGCGATATGACGTTGTTTTGCTTTCCCCACGCGGGATCGAAAGTCGGGAAGTCAATGCGGCTGTGCGCTCCGCGACTCTCGCGGCGGGCCAGCGCGCTACGGGTCACGGCCTCGGCCACGGTGAGCATCGACTTCAAGTCGCGGCACAAATGCCACCCGGGATTAAACATTCGTGATCCACTGATGGCAAGCTGCCCGGAACGCGCTTTGAGCTTGCTGATTTCCTCCAGCGCTTCAGTAAGGTCTTTCTCGGTGCGGAAAATTCCCGCAAGGTTCTGCATGGTTTTTTGCAGCTCTTCATGCAGAAGGTAAGGGTTTTCTCCAGCTTTGCGTTCAAACGGCACGAGCAAGTCGCGCTCGGTTTCCTCGATCTGGGTGTTGTCAAGCTTGACCGGACCATTCTTCTTTGCATGTTCGGCGGCCGCTAACCCGGCGCGCCGTCCGAAAACCAGAAGATCAGAAAGCGAGTTGCCGCCCAGCCGGTTTGCGCCGTGCAATCCTGCGGCTGCCTCTCCGGCGGCGAACAGTCCCGGGATGGAAGCTTCTCCGCCTTCCGCGCCCACCCGAATCCCGCCCATCATGTAGTGACAGGTGGGACCAACTTCCATGGGCCGCTTGGTGATGTCAACGTCGGCCAGCTCGCGAAACTGGTGATACATGCTGGGCAATTTCCGCTTCACGTACTCAGCCGGTTTGTGCGAAATGTCGAGGAATGCCCCGCCATGCTCGGTGCCGCGGCCTTCCTTTACTTCGGTGTAGATGGCGCGCGCGACCACATCGCGAGTTGAGAGTTCCATGCGCTTTCGATCGTAGCGCTGCATGAAACGTTCACCGGCGCGGTTGGTCAAGATACCGCCTTCACCTCGCACTGCTTCCGTTACCAAAAGCCCTTGTACGCCGGGAGGCCACACCATTCCTGTGGGGTGGAATTGCACAAACTCCATGTCCATCAAGTCGGCGCCCGCTTCGTAGGCCAGTGCCATACCGTCGCCGGTATACTCCCAGGAATTGGAAGTTATCGGCCAGGCTTTGCCAATGCCGCCGGTGGCGACCACAACTGATTTCGCTTTGAACACGACGAAGCGTCCATTCTCGCGCCAGTAGCCGAATGCGCCGCCTACCCGATCGCCATCTTTGAGCAGACGCGCGATTGTGCACTCCATATAGACGTCGAAACCAAGATGCACGCCGCGGTCTTGCAAGGTGCGTATTAATTCCAAGCCGGTGCGATCGCCCACGTGGCACAGGCGCTTGTAAGTGTGTCCTCCGAACGCGCGTTGCAGGATGCGTCCGTCTTCGGTCCGGTCGAAGAGCGCTCCCCATTGTTCGAGCTCACGCACCCGATCAGCGGCTTCCTGAGCATGAAGCTGCGCCATACGCCAGTTGTTGAGAAACTTTCCTCCGCGCATAGTGTCTCGGAAGTGGGCGCGCCAGTTGTCTGCGGCGTCCACGTTTGCCATGGCGGCTGCGACTCCGCCTTCGGCCATCACGGTGTGAGCTTTCCCTAAAAGCGACTTGCAGACCACGCCAACGCTGGCTCCTTGTGCCAGCGCCTCAATGGCCGCGCGCAGACCCGCGCCGCCGGCCCCGATGATTAACACGTCATGTTCGTGGGTTTCGTATTTGTGGTTCACAAGAGCCTTAAGTCCCGCATTGCGCCTGAAGATACCAGGCGCACGTAAAAATCAGTTAGGCCAACCGAAAAGAGACTTGCCCACGCGAACAGCATGTGGCGTTCATTCAGGAAGCTCAGACTGCGCCATGTGGAATGACGCTCGCGTCCAAAAGTCGCGCAGGAAAAACAATCAAGGTTGCCGCCGGCCAGGTGGCGAAGCGAATGGCAGGAAAACAAATAGAGTGTAAGCAGGATTACATCCACCAGCAGCACAATCGAGCCCACGCCCACGCCAAAGCCGTTGTCAAAAAAGAAGCCGCGGACCGCGTCATGCCAAAGAAACGCGATGAACACCACTGCCAGATAAAGAAAATATCGGTGCGCGTTTTGCAGGATGAAAGGGAATTTGGTCTCGCCCGAATACTTGCGCGCCGATCTCTCCGCCACCGCGCAGCCAGGCGGATCGAAAAAGAAAGCGCGGTAGTACGCCTTGCGATAGTAGTAACACGTGGCCCGGAAGCCCAGCGGCCCTCCCAAAATCAGCAATGCTGGAGAATACTTCCAGTAGTGGTGATGGGCATCCAGCAGCGGCGAGTAGAAAGGAGAGAGATACGGTCCCCATTGGAAATACTTTCCCTCGATTGCCCTCCAGGTCGCGTACGCGGAAAATGTTCCCAGCACCGCCATCACCGGCAAGATCTCGGACCACGCATTTCCCTCCGCCACGTTATTGCTTTGAACATGTGAAGCAGACGCCACAGATCCTCCCACTGGCTTACCAGGTGCACACAGAAATCACAAAAGCGAGATTATAGTCTGCCACGAGGCCGAAGTGAGCTGAAAGATTGATTCCGTGGCGCATCGGACATTGGCGAGAGAATCCCCGCATTTGGTGACCGCGGTCTCGGCTCACTCAATCGCGGCAAATGATTGTCACCAGCGACTCCCGTGACATATATTGTTCGTTCTGCTGAGCCCGTTCGCCGAATTAAGGCGGCTTTGTCCTGGAGGTTTCAAATGCCTGCGCTATCTCGCCGTGAGTTGTTACGCTCTGCGGCCGCACTTTCTGCTGGTTCCTTCACCGCGGGGCCATTCTTGTCCCGCGCTCATGCGTTGCTGGCGGCGTATCCCGGCACAGCTTCGGCGGAAGCGTTATCCGGGGTGGCTCCGCGCGAGCATCTGCTTCTTGATTTTGGCTGGAAGTTTCAGTTCGGTCACGCGAGCGATCCCGCGCGCGACCTGGGCCTGGGCAGTAGCCAAAGCGATTTTGCCAAGACCGGCGATTTTAAGTTTGCCACCGAGAAATTCGACGATTCTAAGTGGCGAGCACTAAACCTGCCACACGATTGGGCCGTCGAGTTGCCCTTCGTGCGCGATGAAAGTCTTCAGAGCCATGGCTACAAACCGCTGGGCCGGAGCTATCCCGAGACTAGCGTCGGGTGGTACCGGCGCAGCTTCGATATCCCAGAGAGCGATCATGGCCGCCGCATTGTCCTCGAATTCGACGGCGCTTTTCGCGATGCGCTGGTCTTCGTTAATGGATACTTTTTGGGCCGCAACAATAACGGCTACGCGCCTTTTCGCTTTGACTTCAGCGACTTCGCCAATTATGGTGGCAAGAATTATCTCGTAGTGCGCATGGATGCCAGTTTTGGCGATGGTTGGTTCTACGAAGGCGCCGGTATTTATCGTCACGTCTGGCTGACCAAGACCGACGCCGTGCATCTCGGACATTGGGACAGTTATGTCCGCACCGACATAAAAGGGAATGCCGCCACATTGAATCTTGGCACGGCTGTGCAGAACCGAAGCATGCAGGCAGAGAGCTGCCGGGTGCGCTGGCAAATCCTCGACTCGATAGGGAAAACCGTTGCTACCGCCGAAGCTGCGCCGCAGCAGATCGCGCCGGATTCGTGCGCAGCATTTTCGGCCAGCGCAAAACTGTCCACCCCGGCGCTATGGTCGCCGGAAACCCCGGTCCTCTACTCTGCCATCGTGACCGTCGAGTCCGGCGGCAAAGTGCAAGACGCAGAGCGCCTGAGCTTCGGCGTGCGCACCGTAGCCTTCGACGCCGACAAAGGGTTCTTCCTCAATGGCAAGTCCGTCAAGATCAAAGGAACCTGCAACCATCACGATCACGCGGGCGTGGGCGCGGTCCTGCCCGATCACTTGCAGTGGTACCGCGTCGGCGTGCTCAAGGATATGGGATCGAACGCAGTGCGCACCTCGCACAACATGCCCACACCGGAGTGGGTGGAGGCATGCAATCAGCTCGGCATGATGATGATGTGCGAAACCCGCCTAATGAGCTCAAACCCAGAAGGTCTGGCGCAGCTCGAACAGATGATCAAGCGTTATCGCAACTCCCCGGCCATCATCATATGGTCCATGGGCAACGAAGAGTGGATCATGCAGCAGACTGAGCAGGGCGAGCACGTCATGGCCTCCATGGTGGAACGCAGTCATGAACTCGATCCCACCCGGCTTTGCACGGCAGCGGTGAACGGTAACTGGGGCAAAGGCGTTTCGAAGGCCCTGGATGTCGAAGGACTCAACTACAATCTGCACGACATCGACGCCTACCACAAGTCTCATCCAAAACAGCCGCTCATCGGATCGGAAACAGCGAGCACGATTTCCACGCGCGGCATTTACCAAACCGACAAGCTGCGCAACTGGGTCAGCGCTTACGATGTGAACCACACTTCATGGTCTGAGCTGGCCGAGGAGTGGTGGAAGTTCTACGCCGCGCGCGAGTGGCTGCCCGGTGGTTTTGCATGGACTGGATTTGACTATCGTGGGGAGCCCACGCCCTACGGCTGGCCGTCGATTAACTCACAGTTTGGCATCGTTGACATCTGCGGCTTCCCCAAGGACAACTTTTACTATTACAAAGCCTGGTGGGGTCGGGATCCGGTGTTGCATCTGTTTCCGCACTGGAACTGGGAGCAGCGTGAAGGCGAGATCATCCCTGTCTGGGTGCATTCAAATCTAGATGAGGTCGAACTTTTTCTAAACGGCAAGAGTCAGGGCAGCCAGAAAGTGCAGCCTCTTACCCATCTCGAGTGGAAGGTGAAGTACGAACCCGGCGCGATTGAAGCTCGTGGAAGCAAGGGCGGAAAAGTCGTGCTTACCGAGAAGCGCGAAACTACTGGCAAACCGGAATCCATCGCACTCACTGCTGACCGTACTGAGATTGATGCCAACGGCGAGGACATCGCCGTGGTACGCGTGGAAGTGCGTGACAAGGAAGGCCGGCACGTTCCCACCGCAGACAACCAGATCAGCTTCAAAGTGACTGGCGACGGCGCGCTGATCGGCGTGGGCAACGGCGATCCTAACTGCCAGGAATCTGACAAGGAGCCCAAGCGCAGTCTATTTAACGGACTCGCGCAGGTTATCTTGCAAGCGAGTAAGACTGCCGGCGCAATCGCGCTGGAAGCCTACACTGAAGAATGGCCGGGGCCGAAGCTGCCGTCGGTGACTCTTACCATTACAACCAAGAAAGTGGAACCGCGGTCGTCGCTGTGAGGGCCGTGAAGAAACAGCAGTCTTAGACATGTCATCCTGAGCGAAGCGGCATGATTCGCTTAGCGAATCATGCGGCGCAGTCGAAGGACCTCTAGCAGCGAGGACGAGCGCAGGCTTGGAAAGGAGTCCTCACGTTGCATTCTCGCGTTAGCTTCCAGAGAACCTTTTTCGCTGCCCTGCTGTGCCTAACTGGCTGCTCCCACCCGTTTGGTTATCACGACCCCGCGCCGCCCCTTTCAGCTATACCTCTTCCGGTCGGCTTTCGTAACGGCTGGATCCTCACCTGGAGCGACGAATTCAACCAGCCCGACGGTTCGCCTCCCGATCCAACCAAATGGAAGATTGCAACCGGCGGCGACGGCTGGGGCAACAAAGAATTGGAGTACTACACCGCTCGCCCGCAAAACCTGCGTGTCAGGAACGGCAATCTGGAAATGATTGCGATCCAGGAGAGTTATACGGGCCCCGACGGCGTGACCCGAAACTACACCTCCGCGCGATTGAACACTGCCGGCAAGTTCGATCAGGCCTACGGACGTTTCGAAGCCCGAATCAAAATTCCCTACGGGCAGGGGATCTGGCCCGCCTTCTGGATGCTGGGCAATGACATTGACAAAATCAGCTGGCCAACCTGCGGCGAAATCGACATCATGGAAAACATCGGCCTCGAGCCAGCAATCGCACACGGCACAATTCATGGGCCCGGATATTCTGGCGGGAAAGGAATTGGCGCCCCTTACCCACTCGCCGCCGGACGTTTTGCCGACGGCTATCATGTGTTCGCCGCCGAGTGGGAGCCGAACCAGATTCGCTTCTATGTGGACGACCACTTGTACGCCACCCGCACTCCCGCCGACCTGCCCGCCGGAGCCAAGTGGGTCTACGACCATCCATTTTTTGTGATTCTTGACCTGGCGATTGGCGGTCAATGGCCAGGCAATCCTGACGGTACAACAGTTTTTCCGCAGACCATGCTGGTGGATTACGTGCGGGTTTATAGACGAAATTGAATCATTGAATCAGCGGGGGATTGAATCATTGAAAAGCAAAGAGTAAGCCTCGGATACGACGGATTTTCCATTTCGAAGGTTTATCCGCGATAATCCGGAAATCCGTGGCTTGTTTTTCGGTTTTTGATGATTCAATCCCCCGCTCATTCAATGATTCAATTGTAAGGGCGTGCTGTTCCGGTTCCCCACAAAGCATTCGTGGACGAAGGGCTTGGTAAAGCGCTGCATGACATCCGTTGGAATGCTGCCTTCCTTGAATTCCTCAAACTTGAATTTGATCGTTCCCCGAGGCTCGCCCGCTGGGTTCACCCTCGCCACTAAATACCCGTATACATCGGTCTTGGCGGCCTTGGCATCGCCGGCAGCCGGCGGCAGACGATAGCGCTCCGCCCCTGCGGTTCCGATGATCCATCCCGGCAACACGCCGCCGTTCGCCTTCCAGTACTGGGTATTGTAGATTCCGTCCATATAAAAATGTGAGTGGCTGGCCAGCACGTACACGATTTTGTGCGCGTCGTTCTGCATCTGGAGCAGCCAGGTATAGACGTGCCGCCCAGTCTCCACGCCGCTGGGATACTCATTCATGCTGTGGTTGGCGGAAATGCTCTCCGGCAGCGCTTCGTGCATTCCCACTACGACGGTTCGAATTGCGTCATCCCTGCGGTCGCGAGCCAGCACACCTTCAACCCACTGCATCTGCGCCGCGTCAAACTGGTCTTGTGTTGCGTTGTCCAGATAGATGAAGTCAATACCGTCACGCATCCAATGAAAATAGGTTTTGGGCGTGGTGGCTTTCGGATCGTCTTTCAATCTTTGCTCTTTCAGTTCCGGCCGGTTTAGATATTCGTGAAACTTATGCACAAATGCCTCCCTGGATTTCGGCGGCGCGGTCTCATGGTTGCCGATACCCAGAAAGAAGGGCACATCTGCCCAAGGCTTAATCTGGTTTTCGATGAAGTCGTCCCAGGCATGCTTCTCGTAGTCGGCAAGGTCGGTAGCTTTTCCCTCAACGGTCCTTTCTTGCAGGAAATCCTGATCCGGTCCATAAATCTTGCGCAGGTCACCCAGATGCCAGTAGAAAGCGACGTTGTGCTTGATCGCATCAGCGGCAATCGCGGGCATGACCACGTCGCCGCAATTGCGGGAATCGCCGGAAACCGCGAACGTCCAGGTCTCCGACGAGTCTTTGGAATCCGCCGCGTAGATCACAGGGGAAAGAACTAGCGCCAGAGCAGTGACAAAAAAAAGTCTTGCGTTGTGCATACGCCGTTCAACATCCTCCCAATAGATATGGCTTAGGCCGCTAGTGTAACCTTTTTCATTGGGGCGAATCTTGACCAGCATGCGCAGAATCTCTCGACGTATAGTCCTTGCCGCCGCGGCCGGGTTACTGCTCATCCTTGCGAGCAGTCTGAGCTCTGGTGACTCGACAACCGCGAAACCAATTCTGGTCGAGCTGTTTACTTCCGAAGGTTGCTCCAGTTGTCCTCCTGCGGACGCTTTGCTGCGCACTTTGGACAACACCCAGCCAGTCCCGGGAGTTAACTTGATCGTGCTGGGCGAGCACGTGGATTACTGGGACGACCTGGGATGGAAAGACGTATATTCGTCGCACGCATTCACCTTGCGCCAGCAGGCGTATGCCGATCGCATGCGTCTAGCTAGCCCCTACACTCCGCAGATGATTGTGGATGGAAGTATCGAATTGGTAGGAAGCGACGACGAGCGTGCGCATGCTGCTTTTGAAAAGGCGCGAAGCCTTCCCAAAATCATGGTCCGAATCTCATCCCTGAAAATCGAACACGGAAAGGTGCTCGCGCACATTGAAACAGATCCTCTGCCGTCGCAAGCGGAAGTTTTTGTTGCGCTTGCCCTCGAACATGCGGAATCGCAGGTCCTACATGGCGAAAATGGAGGTCATCGGCTGGCACATGTCGCAGTTTCGCAGAGTCTGACCAGTATTGGGAAAGGCGCAAATGGCCAGATGTTTTCGAAGGACGTAAATCTTGCCCTCAGTACACGCAGGCAGGCCTACCGCGTCATCGTCTTCGTGCAGGAGCCGAATCAAGGAAAGATCCTCGGCGCCGCCATTGAGCGAGCGCAGGAGTAGTCCTCCCGCGACCTTTGCGTAGTTCAGCGTTCTTTGCGGTTAAAGGCTATCCATTCCCTCATACTGCCGCTTCCGCCGGCTCACGAAATGAATCCTCAGGCTCGTCTGCTTCCATTCGCACGTGCCGCTTCGCTACCAGCATGTAGATTGATGGCACCACGAACAGCGTAAAGGCCGTTCCGATGATCATACCGCTGACCAGCATGATACCGATGCTGTTCCGCGCTCCCGCTCCGGGCCCAGTTGCGAAGACTAGCGGCAGATGGCCGAATACGGTGGCCGCTGTGGTCATCAGGATGGGGCGCAGTCGAGTACTGGCCGCCTCAGTGACCGCGTGGAGCTTGTCTCTTCCTTCCTCTTGTAGGTGATTTGCGAACTGAACGATCAGGATTCCATTCTTGGATATCAGACCCACCAACGTGATCAGTCCTACCTGGCTGTAGATATTCAGGGTGGTCAAGCCGAGAAACGAGAATGTCAGCGCCCCGGCAAGGGCCAGCGGCACCGATCCCGCCAGAATAATGAACGGATCGCGGAAGCTTTCGAACTGCGCTGCGAGCACCAGATAGATCAAGACTCCCGAGAGCAAGAACGTCCCAAGAAACTTGCTGCCTTCAACCCGGAGCTGGCGAGATTCCCCCGCGTAGTCAACCGTGAAGCCTTGCGGCAAGGTTGTCTTGGCCGTGTCTTCCAAGAACGTCAATGCCTTGTCGAGCGGTACTGGAGGCGGAATCACTCCCTGAATTCGCACCGCATTGAGTTGCTGAAATTTGTTCAGCGAACGCGGTTCAGTGGTGGTCTTCAGGCTGGCGAAAGTTGAGAGCGGGACCAACTTGTCATTCGATCCCTTGACGTAGATCTGTGCTAACTGATCTGCAGTCAAACGCTCTACCCGCTTTACCTGCGGGATCACTTTATAGCTCCGGCCCTGGATGCTGAAGCGGTTCACGTAATTTCCGCCGAGCAGCGTAGAGAGGTCCTGGCCGGCCTGGCTCAGGTCAACTCCTTGGGAGCGCAGTTTGTCGCGATCAAAAACCACTTCAGTCTGCGGCTGATCGAACTTCAGGTCCACATCAGCGAAGATGAACAGCCCACTGGCCATGGCCTTCTGCACGATTTGACGCGCAAGTTCTGCCAGCTGCTGTGGCTCTGCCGACGACGCGATCACAAAATCGACCGGAAAATTTCCAGCGCCCGGTAATGGTGGTGGTGTCAGCGGAATCACCCGAATACCCGCAATCTTTGACAATGGTGCGGTTGACTCAACCAGAAGCTGCTGCGCCGTCTTCTTCCGCTGGCTCCACGGCTTGGTGACCATGCCGCCGAATCCGCCTTGGGGGGTCGTGATCTGGAAGATGCTTTGGCTCTCCGGGAACCCGCGATACACGTCGTAAACTTCCTGGGTAAACAGGTTGGTCTGATCGATGGTAGCGTTCGCGGACGATTGGATGACTCCGAAAACCACTCCCTGGTCTTCAGCGGGCGCTAATTCCCGTTGCGAGAACATGTAAAACGGAACGATTAGCAGCAGCACAATCGCCCACAGCGTGAGCACAACCGGCCGATAACGCAGCGTGCCGGACAGGGTTCGAGTGTACCAGTTGCGAACATTGTCAAAGCGGCGGTTGATCCAGCCCGCAAAGCCGCGCTCGCTGGCTCCTTCGCGCAAAAGCCGGGATCCCATCATCGGCGATAGAGTCAGTGCCACGATTCCGGAGACAAGCACCGCACCGGCCAGTGTGAACGCGAACTCGCGGAACAAGGCGCCGGTCAGCCCGCCCTGAATAGCTACGGGGGTGTACACCGCGGCCAGCGTGATGGTCATAGCGATGATCGGGCCCACCAGTTCACGGGCGGCATCAATGGCCGCATGGAATGGAGACTTGCCAAGGTGAAGATGGCGCTCCACGTTCTCCACCATTACGATCGCATCGTCCACAACCAGGCCCACTGACAGCACGATCGCAAGCAGGGTCAGCAAGTTGATGGTGAATCCGGCTGTGAGCATTAGGAACACAGCCCCGATCAGTGAGATGGGGATAGCAATGACTGGAATGAGCACCGAACGAAACGAACCGAGAAACAGGAAAATGACGACGATGACGATTAGCAGGGTTTCGGTCAGGGTGTGGAGTACTTCGTTAATAGCGTCCTGAATGTACGCGGTTGAATCGTACGGAACTCCCAGCTTCATTCCCGCCGGCAGTTGGGCATTGATCCCAGGGAGGGTCGCGCGAACTTTCTTGATGACTTCCAAAGAGTTCGCCGTAGGGAGCACCCATACCCCCATGAACGTCGCGGTTTCGCCATTGAAGCGAACATCCTGATCGTAGTTTTCGGCTCCCAGCACCACGTCGGCAATCTCGCCCAGCCGCACCACGACGCCATTCTGTTCTTTGACCACCATCTGGCGAAAGTCTTCCGCCGTCTTCAAATCCGTGTTCGCCACCAGGTTCACTGAAACCATGGAGCCTTTTGTGCTCCCCAGGGCGGAAAGGTAGTTGTTCTTCGACAGCGCGTCGTGCACATCAGAAGGAGATACGTTACGCGCCGCCATCTGGTCTGGCTTCAGCCAGATCCGCATGGCAAAAGTGCGGTTGCCAAGAATGTCAGCGCGCTGCACGCCGCTGACCGCGCTCAGTTTGGGCTGCACTACTCGCGTCAGATAATCGGTAATCTGATTCTGATCAAGGTCGGCGGAGGAGAAGCCGATGTACATCGCGGCAAACTGGGTGTCGGCAGTTTCCAGTTCGATGATCGGAGCTTCAGCCTCCGGAGGAAGATCATTGCGAACCTGGGCCACTTTCGCCTGGACCTGAGTGAGTGCCGCGTTGGTGTCATAGTTGAGCTTCAGGTGCACGCTGATGGCGCTCAGCCCCTGCGCGCTCGTCGACTCCATGTAGTCGATTCCGTCGGCGCTCGCAATCACTCGCTCCAGCGGCGTAGTGATGAATCCGCGAACCAGATCGGCGTTTGCTCCCACGTACACCGTTGAGACCGTGACCACGGCGATGTCGCTGCGCGGATACTGGCGCACGCTTAACGAACGTATGGCCTGCAGCCCTGCGATCAGGATCACCAGGTTGACCACAATCGCGAGAACCGGTCGCTTAATGAACAGGTCCGTTAACTTCATTATTAAGTGTCCTCAGGCTTGGGTTTGGGGTTGTTTGGCGGTTGCACCTTGTTATTCACTTGGACGGCGGCGCCATTGCGTAGCTTAAAGACCCCTGAGCTCACAACTTCATCCCCAGGGTTGACACCGGAGATGACCGCTACCTGATCGCCTCGCGAACCCTCCACCTTCACGAACTGCTGGCGCACCCCGCGGTACATCTTGCCCTTGGGATCGGTAAGGTTGGTGACCACAAAAACCGAATCCCCATATGGAGCGTAGTTGATAGCAGACGCCGGCAGGGTAACCACCTGACGGCTTGCGCCCAGCACTACTTGCACCTGAACAAACATTCCCGGGCGTAACTTGCCCTCGGGATTCGGAAGAGTCGCCTGTACCTGAATGTTCCGCGTGGTTTCGTTTATGACGGAGTCAATTGCCGTTACCCGGCCGGTGAATGTGGCGCCGGGCAGATCGTCGCTGGTAACCCGCAGCGTCCGGCCGCCCAATGACCTGACAGAGTTCTGCTGCGGTACGCCGAAGTTCACGTAAATCGGATTCAGCGCCTGCAGCGGCACGATGGCCTGTCCAGCGGCAAGATACTGGCCCAGGTTGACTTGACGCAGTCCGAGGATTCCAGAAAACGGCGCGCGAATAGTTTTTCGCTGAATAGTTGCCCGAATCTCTCCTACCTGTGCTTCTGTCGACTTCTGTTGGGCGCTGGTGTTGTCGTACTCGGTTCGAGCAAGGACGCCTTGCTTCACTAATTCTTGTGCCCGGTTGAAATTGATACGGGCCCAATCGCGTTGTGCCTCGGCCGCCGCCAACTGGGCTTGCTCCTGCCGCGTGTCTAGTTCGACGAGCAGGTCTCCGGCGCGAACCGCCTTGCCGGACTCAAAATTGATCCGAGCCACTGTGCCAGGGAGATCCGCGCTCACGGTCACTCCTTGAATAGCCGCCGCCGTGCCGATCACGTCGAGAGTTGACGGCCAAGTCTCGCGCTGGGCAACAATCGTTGTGACCGCGTCTGGAGGGGGCGCGAAATTTGAGCCCTGCGCGATCGCTGCCGCAATCTGCCGGTACTTCACAAAACCCAAGCCCGCGACGAGTGCTAAGACCACCGCCAGCATCAGGATCATCCGCTTTAACATGGTTTCCTCTTAATTCGTGACCGGTGAGGAAGTGCTTACGACCGCTGCCTTAAGCTCCGGATTTCGCGTAACTGCGCGCCGGCTTAAACAAATTGGATGTCAGACCGCTCGCGCAGGCTCCAAAGATTCGTCGGCAAAAACACCAGGTTGGTTGGCCAAACTCCGCTGAATCGGTAGATTACGGGGCCGCAGCGCAGGATTCAAATTTGTGAAGTCGTGACTGCCGCCAATAAACGAAACTGCCCGCCAAACCGTGTCGCGAACGAGTACCCTTTCATGTCCCGTGCAATGACGGAGTGAACCTGGACATCCCTAATAGGTGACCATACGGTTACGCGATTATTCTTGTTAAGCAGAAAGCCCGGGAATATGAGCAGGCCAGTCTGCTAAATTGTTGACTTATGAAGCCTTCCCGCAGCTTCGCGAGTGATAACAATGCCGGGATCCATCCCGAGGTTTTGAAGGCAGTATCCGCAGTTAACCAAGGCCATGTTGTCGGATACGGAGACGACTCCTACACCGATTCGGCCGTGCGCCTGTTCAAACGCCATTTCGGAGACGATATCGCTGTGTTTTTCGTCTTCAATGGGACCGCCGCCAATTGCTTGGGCCTGAAATCGCTTACCAGTTCCTACCACGCGGTTATGTGCGCCGAGGCAGCGCACATTTATGTGGACGAGTGTGGCGCCCCGGAAAAATTTACCGGCTGCAAGTTGATCCCGATTCCCACCCAAGACGGAAAGCTAAGGCCGGAAGCGGTGCGCGCCGCGTATCACGGAATCGGGGTTGAGCATCACGTGCAGCCGCGGGTAGTCGCCATCACTCAATCCACCGAAGTGGGCACAGTGTATAAGGCCGAGGAGATTCGCCAGTTGGCATATTTCGCCCACGAGCGTGGCATGTTTCTCCACATGGACGGAGCGCGCATCGCCAACGCGGCGGCGTCCCTCGGTCTCGGCCTGCGTCAGGCCACCCGCGATCTCGGCGTGGATGTGCTCTCATTCGGCGCAACCAAGAATGGCGGTATGGGATCCGAGGCAGTCGTTTTCTTCGACCCGAAGCTTGCCGCTGACTTCAAGTTCTACCGCAAGCAGGGAATGCAACTGGCCTCCAAGATGCGATTTCTCTCCGCCCAGTTCGAAGCCTTGCTTAAGGACGGCCTCTGGCTCCGGAATGCGCAACATGCCAATCGCATGGCGCTACTGCTAAAGCGGGAGTTGAGCAAGATTCCGCAAGCAAAAGTGGTCTATAAGGTCCAAGCCAATGGAGTTTTTGTTAAACTGCCACGCCGCGTCATTGCGAAACTGCAAAAGCGCTACTTCTTTTATATGTGGGATGAAGCGCAGTCCATGGTCCGCTGGATGTGCTCCTGGGACACGACCGAGGCCGATGTGAGACAGTTTGTGGATTTTATTTGCCGCAGCCTGTAACCCAAACGTAAGTTTCGCAGACACGCCGCAGCCATCTCCCGAAATCCTGAGCGAAGCAACGGATGTTGTGGAGGGAATGGTGCGCCCGGAGAGATTCGAACTCCCGACCTACAGCTCCGGAGGCTGCCGCTCTATCCAGCTGAGCTACGGGCGCGTGACTCTAGTTTACATCGGAACCGGCGATTGCTTTTACAACCACGCCGGGGAACGATGACAAACAGCGGAAGGTTAAGAGCCGACAACCGAGAGCCGCTTATCTCCGTCCGTGTCCGCGCTCGCGGTCGCCACGGTCGCCGCGTCCTCCGCCACCACCACTGGGGCGCTCGGCCTTGGGACGGGCTTCGTTCACGTTGATAGTGCGCCCTCCGACTTCGGTCCCGTTCAGCCCAGCGATAGCTTTCTCGCCTTCTTCGGCATTCGCCATTTCCACAAAAGCGAACCCGCGTGACCGCCCGGTTTCGCGGTCAGTCAAAATACTTACACGGTCCACCTGTCCGTAGCCTTGAAAAAGCTGGCGCAGCTCATCTTCAGCGGTATTGAAACTGAGATTCCCAACGAAAATGTTCTTCATGTCGCCCCTCTCTCCGCGAACCGGGGCCACCACCGCAGCCAACAGAACGCTGTTTTACCAGGGTTCGCAAACGCGCGGAGAGTATAGCAAATCCCGGGACTTGGGCAAGTCCGCATTGGGATTGCCGGCTAGGCGCCTTGGCGGCGAAGGTCACCACTGCGAGGCCGCTCCCGGCAAAGGTTTTCGCAGGCCCGGACCACTTCCGCATCCTCCGCCAGGTGTTGGCTCGAAGCTAGCTAGTAGTTCTCGGACGTGTAAACCACGTGTCCGCCTACGATCGTCAGCAAGACTTTCGTGTCGCCAATCTTTAACGGATCAGCCTTGAAAACATCCTGCGAGACCACAATCAGATCCGCTAACTTGCCCGGTACCAGTGAACCCTCGGTCTTTTCGCGATGTCCGGCAAACGCCGCGTTCCAGGTGTAGCCTTTGATTGCCTCGGCCAGGCTGATGCGCTGTGCCGGAATCCACCCGCCCTTGGGTTCGCCATCGGTCGTTTGCCGCGTGACGGCGTTCTGCACGCCGGGCCAGGGGTTCAGAGTCACAATCGGCCAGTCACTGCCAAACGCCAGAACGCCATCCGCGGCCTGGATGCTATGCCAAGCCCATGCTCGTTGAGCGCGCTCCGGCCCAACGCTGGGCTCCCAGGCTGTTAAAGCATCCTCGCCTGGATAAGCGTGGAGCGGCTGCATGCTGGCAATTACGCCCAGTCTCCCGAAGCGAGGAATGTCCCCTGCAGAGACGTCCTCAATATGCTCGATTCGATGCCGCGCGTCGCTGGTGGAATTTTTCTTCGCGGCCAATTCATAGGCGTCCAGCGCGACCCGGATGGCGCGATCTCCGATCGCATGGGTGAAGATTTGAATGCCGTACCGATCGAGTTCCGCAACAAAGCGCTTGTATTTCTCCGCGTCCCATAGCAGCTCACCCGACAGAGAGGGAGCGTTGGAGTATGGCGCGAGCATGGCCGCAGTACGGGTTTCGATTACCCCATCGAGAAAAAACTTTGCCGCGCCCGCCGCGATCCAATCGTCGTGATAAAGATCGCGCACTCGCAGAATCTCAGCTAGTTGGCGCTCACTCATCTCGGGCGGGTCGAGCCGGTAGGCGAGATAGAAGCGTAATGTCAGTTCACCGCTGCGGCGTAACTCATTCAGCAGATCAACGCTCTGCAGATCGTCTCTATGAGCATAAACACTGCCCGGAACGTGAACTCGCACAATACCAAACTGATTCGCATGTACCATTCCGGCGCGGATCGCCTGAAGCTTGGCCTTGCGGCTCGGTTCGGGAATGACGCGGCGAACTAGGGCGTCCGCTGCATCTTCTTTTATTGCGCCCGTCGGTTCCCCGGTCGCCGGATCGCGCACGATCTCGCCTCCCGGCGGATTCGGGCTGTCCTTCGTGATGTGCGCGGCCTCCAGCGCCTTACTGTTGGCCCACCAGGTGTGTCCGTCGTAGCTCTCCAAATAAACCGGGCGATCCGGAACGATTGCATCAAGGTACTTCTTGTCCGGAAGTCCCGATGATCCGAATACGGGATACATCCAGCCGCGTCCAATCAGCCATTGATCTTTGGGATGCGCATCCGCGTAGGTCCTCACCCGCCGCACGATTTCGCCGATCGTGGTTGCATCGTCGAGGTTGACCTGCTGCAGAGTGAAGGACCCGTCGAGAAAATGGGCGTGGCAGTCAGTGAAGCCGGGAAGCACTAGCCTCCCCTTGACGTCCATTACTTTCGTGGAGGCACTACGGTAGTGGGCAATCTGTTGATCCGTTCCGATCGCGAGAATTTTGCCGCCGCGAATGGCGAGAGCCTCGGCCCACGGCTGTCGCGCATTCACGGTGTAGATGTGAGCGTGAACTAAGACGATATCAGTGGAGTGGCCAGGACTGTGAGCGAGCGAGAAGCATGAGAGCAGAATGACTGCGGCAGAGCCAAGCAAGTTCTGCATAAAAGTATCGGTCATTCATTCCGAGCGGCTTCAAGCCGTGAGGAACCAGCTTTTCCCCTGCGCCGCCGGTGCTGTTAACCGACGGCAGCTTCCTCCTCCGCAGACCGGGGATGGGAATGACAATGCCTTTGATAAGTTCACCATCCCTAAAACGTCGGGGGCGTATTCACCCAGAGAACCCAGGTTTCCGACCGCCCGGGATTCGTCCAATTGTGCGGCACGGCGCTCTCAAAATAGAAGCTGTCCCCTGACTTCAAGTTGTATTTTTCGCCACGCAGAAAAATCTCCAGTTCGCCCTTGAGCACGAACAGAAACTCCTCTCCCACGTGGGCATAAGAATCGCCACTGCCAGCGCCCGCCGCAATGCGAAACAGATGTGGCTCCATTACCGTATTGCCCCAGGCCAGTAGTTCCATGCGGACGCCCCGCCCCGCTTCCAGGACTTTGCGCGCGTCCGGGCGGACCAGGTGTTTGGTGGGCTCCGCGGTGTCGTAGAAATCCAGGATATTGGTTTTGTAATAGCGAGCAAGTTTGCGGAGCGTGCTCACGGACGCGCTCATCTGGGAGCGTTCGAGGGCACTGAGAAATCCAACCGAAATGCCGGCCGACTCGGCCACCGTGGCCAGAGAGGCTCCTTTCTTCAGACGCAACTGCCGCAGGCGCGCGCCGATGGCCCTCGCGGCACCATCGCCGGGCGTATTCGCCAGACCGTCGCGCTTGAGAGCCTGCACAATTGCGGGCGCATTCATGCCCCGCACTTTGCGCAGAAAACTGGCGCGCTTCAGCAAGCGGACATCCTCCCGGGTGTACAGGCGATACCTGCTGGCGGTGCGGCGCGGCTGCGCCAGGCCGAGACTTTCCCAAATGCGAATTACCGTGGGGGAAATGCCGACCAGCCTGGCAACGTCCCCAATCTTCAGATACTCGTTCTTGAGAGAATCGTTGTTGCTCTGCTTCGCGGACATTGACCGTCCCAACGCGCTTGATCTGCGGAAGTTTTCGCTTGACAGCTTTGTTCGCTGCCGACTAACCTTTCTGGATTATAGCAAGGTTTGTGGATCGCGCAGCCGCCCTAAAATTTTCAAGTTGAGAAACTCGGAGGTATCGCATGTACACTCCCCCTGCACTCCGTCGCGCCGTTTTCTGCTGCGCCCTCATGACGTCTCTCTTGCTATTTTTCTTGCCCGCTTCGGCTCAGAGCACGGGCGGCCGCCTGATCGGGCGCGTAGCAGACTCGACCGGTGCTGTCGTCAGTGGTGTGAACGTCACTCTGGTGAATGAAGCCACTGGAGTGAGCCGCGAGTCCAAAACCAACGATAGTGGGGACTACAGCTTTGTCGAAGTTGCTCCCGGCAACTACCGAGTGGAGTACGTGCTGCAAGGTTTTAAGAAAGATGTCCGCCACGACGTCACGCTTTTGGTGAACCAAGTTCTCACCCTGAATGTCACAATGCAGCCCGGTGGCGCACAAGAAGTAGTCGAAGTCACATCGGAAGCGCCGTTGGTGGATACGACCAGCACGCAACTGGGCGCGGTGGTCGATAATCGCAGCGTAAACCAGTTGCCGCTGAATCAGCGCGACACCTACCAGTTCCTTCAGTTACAGCCTGGCGTTGTATCCCCATTTGCGGCGGGTACTGGTGGCAATATTGTGTACGGTAGTGACCAGACCGGAGCGGTTTCAGTCAACGGTGGCCGCGGACGATCCAACAATTTCAGCGTGAATGGCGGCGACGCCAACGATCAGTTCGTAAACCTTCCCGCGGTTCAGCCCAGCCCAGACAGCATCGAGGAATTCCGCGTGTTGACCAACACGTTTGATGCCGAGTATGGCCGCAACTCTGGGTCGGTGGTGAACGTGGTTACAAAATCGGGTACCAACAAATTGCATGGGGATATCTACGAATTCTTTCGTAACGACAAGCTGAATGCCAGGAACTACTTTGAGCAAACGCGGCCGGAATTCCGCCAGAACCAATTCGGCGGTACCCTCGGGGGCCCAATCAAGAAAGACAATACCTTCTCGCCAGGGTGACTTCTCCGAGGGATTTCTGCCTGGGGATCCCAACTTTCCGACTTTTACAGGTGCGCTGTCCAACTCGTTCGCATTGACCCAACGCTCGGGATGCCAGACCGCTGTAACTGCTATCGGCGGAGGCCCGATCGCCGATGGTGTCTCTTATCAGAGTATCTTCCCCAATAACCAAGTTCCAATCGCCTGCATGGACTCGGTCGCTTTAGATCTGCAACAACTTGTGCCCCTCCCGAATCGCCCTGATGGCACGTTTCAGGGCACAGTGATTGGACGGGTGCGCGGAGATCAGGCCACTCTGCGGTTCGACCACAGGATCAACGAAAAACAGACGTTCAACGCCTATTACTATTTCGACGATGACCACACCATCCAACCCTTCGCCTTCTTCCAGTTCTCCGGGGCCAACGTGCCGGGCTTTGGCAGTTCGGTCGCCGAACGCTTCCAGCAGTGGAACCTGAGCCATACCTGGAACCTGAACCCGACGACGATCAATGAGGCCCGATTCACGGGCCAACCGGCAATTGCTTCAACGATCCCGCCAATCCTGGGTTCGGAATCACTCCGAACTTGGGAGCGAGCCGGGAAGGCCTCCCCTTCATCCAGATTTCCGGCGGATTCGTGCTCGGCAACAATGGTGAAGGTGAACTGCCGCAGGTCGGAAACAGCTTTCAGTGGTCCGACAGTTTGACCAAAGTGAAGGGCACACACACTCTAAAGTTCGGCGCTGATATTCGGCGCCAGCGCTTCGATCAAACTTTGTACTTCGATGTCAACGGCGAATACTTCTATTTTGGTGGAGGCCCGAACGATACTGGCTTCCAGAATTTCTATCCCAATTACCTGCTGGGATTTCCCGACGAATACGGACAGGGTTCGGCTCAGAAGGAGGATGTGCGCAGCACTAGCCTTTCACTGTTCGCCCAGGATAGTTGGAAAATCAAACCCAACCTGACCTTGAACTACGGCCTGCGCTGGGAACTGACCACACCCATCGCAGATGTCGGACACCGGGTGCAGACCTTCCGCCCGGGACAGCAGGACACAGTGTTTCCCTGCGCCATAGGTCCGGTCGGGGCCGGAGAGCTTGGGGTACCCACAGGGACGTCATGCGCTCCCGGTAGCTCTCTCGAGTCTGTTTTTCCCACTGGCCTGGTGATCCCCGGGGATAAGGGTGTACCCAACGGGTTGACCCAAACTTACTACAAGGCATTCGCCCCTCGAATCGGATTGGCGTGGAGTCCAGGAACTTCGGGTAAAACCAGCATTCGCGCGGGTTTTGGCTTGTTCTATAACCCGATAGAACAACTCGTCCTGGAACAGTTCAGTGCCGAACCGCCCTTTGGCGGCAGCTCGTTCGTTTTCAACACTCTGTTTGACACCCCCTTCCTAGGCCAAAACGGCACCACGGTGAATCCCAATCCTTTCAATGGAATCTTGAGTCCTAAACCGGGCCAAAGTGTGGACTGGTCAGTCTTTCGTCCCATCCTCCTGTTTGGCGAATTCCAGCCGCACATGCGTTCTCAATACTCGGACCAGTACAACTTTACGATTCAACGCGAACTGGCGAAAGATACGGTGCTTCAGATTGGCTACGTGGGCACGCAATCCCACCGCCTTCTGGCCACTCACGACATCAACTATGCCAACCCACAAACCTGTTTGGACATTATCAACATTGCCTCAGCCAACCCGGGGGCGGTTCAAGATGGGTTCGGAAACCAGGCATCTTGCGGACAGTTTCTCGAGGACAACCCATACTTAGTCACTGTTCCTGCCGGTTTTCCCGGCGGATTTCATATGCCCAACGGCTCCGTTGTCCAGGGAACGGGACAGACCTTAAGTTTTGTTGGCTTGCGGCCGTATTCCTCGCCGCAATGTAGCGCGACCACTGGCTACGACCAGGTCAACCAAGTGTTCACCAATGGTTGCCCGTCCGACGGTATCCCCGTGTTCAGCAACATTTTCGCCCAGGACACGATAGCCAATTCGGCATACAACTCGCTGCAGATGAGTCTGGAGAAACGCTTTTCGCACGGATTGCAACTACAGGGCGCCTATACTTGGAGCAAATCTTTTGACCAGGCCTCGAGCTTCGAAAACCTGCTCAATCCCATTGATCCCCGCAAGAGCCGCGCCCTTTCGCTCTTCGATGCCCGGAATCGTTTCGTGTTGAGCTACTACTGGCAGATTCCAGCGCCGAAATATGAAGGGGCAAAAGGGAAGGTGCTAGATGACTGGGCGATCTCAGGAATCGTCACTCTCCAAAGCGGGTTCCCGATTCGAATCACTTCTCAGGCGGACAACGAACTGATCAGCAGCTTCGATTTCGAGACCGCAGGGGAGCCCAATCAACTGAAACCGTTCAAGGCATTGAACGCTCATAACGGCGGTTGTGCTCAGGGTACAGGACCGACCTCATTGGAGGGCGCTTCGTGCTCGCCGGTCTCTAACCTCTATTTCGATCCCAACACCTTTACCGAGAACCCAGGCGTTTCCCCTTCACTGTTAGGCAATTTCGGAAACGCGCCCCGGACGATCTGCTGCGGGCCCGGGATCAAAGACTTCGATTTCTCCATCCAAAAGAATATTCCGATGACAGAATCGAGTCACTTGGAGTTCCGCGCCGAGTTGTTCAACGCCTTTAACCACACGATGTTCCTGAATCCCGACGGAAACACCACAGACGGTTCAACCTTCGGTGAAGTTACCCAGGCGCGCGATCCGCGGCTTGTACAATTTGCTTTGAAGCTC
>WNGK01005032.1_pt1 | contig 26524 bp, 18 predicted proteins | sample 5400601 | NCBI WGS metagenome assembly WNGK01 (sample SAMN13153376, study PRJNA577476) | soil metagenome | isolation source: 60 cm soil or saprolite under Garry oak tree replicate 1 | place: USA:California | collected 2016-06-15
GGTTCTTGCCCTCAATCAGGAGTAATGAGCTGAGCGCGCTGGCCAGAGCGAGTCCGGCGGCGATAAGCATGACCACGCGAAAACCGGCAATAAACGACTCGTTGATGGCCTGTACAAGCGCCGCGTGCGTGGCACTGCTGATACCAGCCGGAATATTTATACTGGCCAGCTTGCTGTGCTGGGCAGCGATCACCTGTCGTATAGGGTCTGGTATGTTCAACATTGCCAGGCGACTATCCAGGCTGCTTGTAAAGGTGTACGAGACAAAGATGCCCATCACAGCAATGGCAAGCAGCCCGGCTGTGCGAGATACGGCATTGTTGACGCCAGAGGCAATACCGGCATGGCTGCTGTCCACTGCACCCATCACTGCCGTTGTAAGTGGCGCGACGCTTATTGCCATCCCTATTCCCAGCACAACTGCCGCCGGGAAATAGGTTGTCCAGTAGCTGCCACCGATATCCGGCACGGCGAAGAGGGCAAAGCCAATCGAAGCGATAATCGGTCCAACAACCAGTGGAAGCTTGGCGCCGTAGCGACTTACAAGCCCACCGGACCAGCGCGAGAGCAAGAACAAAATCAGGATCAAAGGCAGCAGGGCAGCTCCAGCGGCCGTAGGGGGGTAACCCTGCACCTGGATCAGGTTGAAGGGTACGAAGAATAGGGCCCCGCCCAGGGCTGCATACAAGAACAGCGTCAGGAGGTTTGCCCCACTAAAGGTGCGCGAACGGAAGAGGGTGAGAGGCAGCATCGGGGATTTGCTGTGGGCTTCCAGGAAAAGAAACGCAATTAACACTATTACACCAAGTGCCAGGCTGCCGAGTACTACCGGGTGACCCAGGCCCAGGTTGTTCGATTCGATAAAGCCGTATACGATGCTCCCCAGAGCAAGAGTTGCCAGCAATGCTCCCCACCAGTCCAGGCTGCGGGGCGCGTCTTCATCACGGCTCTCCGGCACGTGCCAGAAGAGGAGGACAAGTACTGCTGCCGCCAGCGGGATGTTGATAAAGAAGACCCAGCGCCAGGAGGCATACTGCACCAACCAACCGCCTAACACCGGTCCCACTGCTGCGGTGATCGCCGTGAAACCGGACCATGTGCCAATGGCCTTCCCGCGCTGCTTGGCATCAAAAGATGCGCTGATGATGGCCAGGCTGCCTGGTACAAGGAGAGCGCCACCTATCCCCTGGACTGCACGGGCAATGATCAGTGAAGTCGTATTGGGTGAAAGCCCGCACCATACCGAGGCTACTGCGAAGATCACAACGCCCATGGCGAAGATGCGCCGCCTCCCATAGTGATCGCCTAGCGACCCGCCTACCAGGATCAGGGCAGCGAGAAAGAGCGAGTATGCCTCTACGATCCACTGCACGTCGGCGACCGTAGCCTGCAGGTCTCGCTGCAACACCGGTAGCGCTACATTGACGACCGTGCCGTCAATAAAGGCCATACTTGACCCAAGGATCGTCGCTGCCAGGATCCAAGCCCCGCTATTCCTCTTTGTACTGGAGGAAGTGACAGGGGATGGAGCGGGTGCGGAGTGGATGACGCCGGAATCGCACGGTGGTTTGAGTATGTTGGCCATTGGGAGTCTCCTTGTATTTCGACCGACGAGTCGGGACCCAAAAAACTGCTGCTTGTCTTCATGCCACCCTGGCAAATTTCAGGAGATCGGCCATAGTGAATTGTCCCTCTTGTGCGCCTGGCAGTTCGGGTTCCCAATCTGACCCGGCATTGAGATAGGAATTGGGGTCACCACCGATGAGCCCAAGTAGGACCTCGGCAACGATACGACCACCAACATCACCCAACCTCTCGCCGTGATGGCGGACCTCGGCTTCCTTAAGGATGTAGAACCACAGCGGCGTCTCGCTCTGCCAGCCCAACTTGCTCAGGCCAGCTTCGTCCCTGGTGAGTGGTTCGACACTCATGGCTCTCGCCAGAGCTTCGCCAGATGGCAGGTCAAGGGCCTCTCCTCTCACAAGATCACGATACGCAAGCGAGTGATCCTCCGGAATCGCGGTTTCTCCAACCACTGATTTAGGCAGATCGATGAGCGAGTGGGCAAGAATGGTATCGATGCGTTTACTGGCCTGTGGTGGTCGGGAGTCATCTACTCTAAAGAAGTAGGTCCACTCTACAGCCCGGTCGTGCGGTACAGGACAGGTGCCTTCGCAGTCAGGGAAGACCTGGCCTTTTGCACCCATGCCATTCAGAGTGTAGATGAGCCTTACCTGGCTGTGACCATAGCGATACGCTGCATCCGCGAACTCTACGGGTATGTACGGGCTATCGGCATAGGCATAGAACTTTAAGCCATTGGTTAAGATATCGTCCACGAGTTCCTCACCAACCGTGAGGGGGAGAAACTCATTGACGACGATCCACTGGTAGTGCCATCTTACCAGGCGCTGCGCCTCACTGAAAACATTAGAAGCTGGTACGCCTCTATCTCTCAGAGAGTCGATGATCGCATTGTGAAATTGCAGGAAGGCCAGGTGCAGTTGTGAGATGATCAGATGGACATCGTCGCGTGGATCACCAAGGAGTGCCCGCCCCTGCCGGTTCCTGGGAAGGTCCTTCAACTCTCCGCTATCATTGATGCCGATCAGAAATTTGTCCGCGTCATTGATGTCGTAGAGATAGGGATTACCTGTGGGCCCAGCTCCATACAATGATTCGAGATCAAGACGAGGCGTTCTGAAGTTGCGGAGTTCCTTGAGGCGAGCATGATGCAAGAGGAGGCTGCGATCAGCGGTGATATCATGCGCGATGAACTGCCCCAGGAAGGTAAATCCGGCAGGGATTCGTGGATTATCAGTCGCGGCTTCATTCCCGTGCATCATGGCTTCGGCATCCATGATGGAGCCTGACTTTCCCAGGAACAACAAGATGTTTTCGTCGGTCTCCGGGCTGGGAAGGCCGGGGAACATCCTGCCGTATTTGCCTGCGTCTGCCATGGAGAGCGCATCCTTTAGATGGGGTGCGATGACGCAGCTATGTGTAGCCATATGAACCTCCTGATGAAATACCTGTCGAGGAGACTAGAACATGACCTGGTCAACGTAGCACCAGCGCCAGTCTTCACCGGGCTGGAAGGACTGGATAATGGGATGGCCGGTCGCATGGAAATGCCGGGTAGCATGCTTATTCTTCGAGGAGTCGCAGCAGCCAACGTGCCCGCAGATAAGGCACTCGCGCAGGTGTACCCACGTATCACCAATTTTCAAGCAATCCTCGCAGCCATTAGCACTCGGGGTAACTTCCCGGATCTGGTCGAGGTGCGTACAATTCGTTGCCATCAGTTTTTCTCTTTCTTTTCTTTGATAGAAGCTCTTCAAGGCGGTTTAATCCTACAGTAGACGAATGAGAGTTTGCCAGCAAGTAACTCAAGATGCAACCCTCACAAGGTGATTGGTAACTCATCTTATCACATTGTGAGCGTCTTCGACTGAAATGTCTTTGCCACTTTCTGTGAGAACAGTACACCTGGTCAGGGGTTCATTATATGCCATGAGTTGAGAAAAGACATCTTCCATACGGCTAGCTGGACCTGGAAAAATGGGCAGGTTGGGGTCTTGTCCTACTTGCGGGGCGTATCCGCGTTGTAGATGGCACTTATTGCTTATCTTCGGTGGCACCCAGCATTTTGAGTGAAGTTTTCTGAGCCTCTGTCAAACCTTTCGCACCAGCGAGGTTCATGCGCTCATAGGGTCTATCGCTTCTCAATGTTGTTATACATTCTCCTGTATCCGCGTTCCAGAGTTTGATTGTTCCATCATCGCTCCCGCTGGCAACGGTACTTTCAACAGGACTAAAAGCGACTGACCATATACAACTACTGTGCCCATGCAAGACCCTGAGGTATTGGCCTGTCTGGGCATCCCACAGGCGCACTGTCTCATCATGACTGCCACTTGCAAGGACGTTCCCATCGTGGCTAAAAGCAACAGACCTTACCCAGCTGCTGTGCACATGCAAAGTCTTGAGACAGTGACCGGTTCGCACATCCCATATCTTTACCGTCTGATCGTCACTACTGCTGGCAATGGTGGAATTGGTTGGGCTAAAGGCAATAGACCACACGCGGTGAGTATGTCCCTGTAGAACCTTGAGACACTCACCTGTCTGGGCATCCCAGAGCCGTACCGTCTGATCCTCGCTGCTACTGGCAACAAGCTGGCCATCAGGGCTAATAGCAACGCACCAAACTAAATCATTATGCCCTCGTAAGGTCTTGAGACAGTGACCTGTACGCACATTCCAGAGGCGTACTGTTTGATCATGGCTAGCACTGGCAAGAACACTGCCATCAGCATTGAAAGCAATGCAGCGAACCAGATGGGTATGTCCTCGTAGAATCTTGAGGCACTGAAAACCACCGCTCGCACTCGATTGGCATGCCCTCGCAGGGTCTTGAGGCACTGACCGGTACCGACCTCCCACAAGCGGATAAGCTGATCCTCGCTCCCACTGGCAATCGTCTGACCATCAGGACTAAAGGCAACTGACTTTATCAAATTGGTGCTATATCCCTGCAATGTCTTAACGCATTGTCCATTACGAACTTCCCAGAACCGCATAGTATCATCTTCACTGGCACTAACCAGAACTTTGTCACTAGGGAAGAAAGCAATGGACCATATCCGATTGGTGTGGCCTTGAAGGACCTTAAGACAGTGGCCGCTACCGCTATCCCAGAGGCGAATTGTCTGATCATCACTGCTGCTGGCCAGGATCTGACCATTGGATGTAAAAGCAATCGACCGCACACGATGAGCATGACCATGCAAAATCTTAAAATAATCACCACTGCTGGTATCCCACAGGCGGATGGTTCGATCATCACTGCCGCTGGCAAGAACTTTACCGTCAGGGCTGAAGGCGATTGATCTTACTGCTGCTGTATGGCCGTTCAAGACCTTGAGACTGTGGCATGTGCTGGTATCCCAGAGGCGAATAGCCTGATCATCACCGCTGCTGGCCAGAATACTCCCGTCGGGACTGAAGGCAATCGATCGTACCCAATGCATATGCCCTTCCATGGTGTTGAGAGGAAGACCGGTGCTGACATCCCACGTGCGCATTGTCCGATCTTCGCCTCCACTGGCAAGAACTTTGCCATCAGGGCTGAAGGCCACGGACCGGACGAGACTGGTATGGCCACGCAACACTTTGAGGCACTCACCCGTATTGGTGTTCCAGAGGCGGATGGTCTGGTCTTCGCTGCCGCTAGCCAGAATGCTACTATCAGGACTGAAAGCCACAGATCGTATCCCGTCCTCGTGTCCCGGACAGGTAAAGAGTGGTGTAACAGTGTCTGCATACCATAGCCGGACCTCGGCAGTAGTGGTTCCGGCTGCTAGCAATTTCCCATTTGGACTCAATGTCACACAAAGGATGTTACTGAACGTATCACTGAAGACAGATGTGGCAAGGTCTGAATGGGAGAAATTTACCTCGGGTAAAGCTGCACCTTGTAAATAGGCCTGTCTCACCGCAAGATGAGAGAAATCAGAACCACGTAGATCGGTGTGTAAGTAGACCAGCAGATTGAGCAAGTTGCCTGCTGCATAGCTGGATTGTGAGGGATGTAGCGTGCGCAACGTGGCGAGAATGCGCTTGAATTTCTTCTCAATCTCTTCTTTCCTAAAAGCGGCGAGCAGCCTTTCTGCCACAGGTGCGAGGATGAGGCGGACCTGGCTATCTCTTACATAATCATTGCTATCAGCCTTGATCAGGGCATGACTGCCAAAAAGCTCTATGGTCTCCGTTTCAATTTCTCTGCACACCCGCTCTACAAATCTCTCGGTCGCATATTCTGTGATCACCGGTTGGAGGGTGAAACGCCCGTCACCATGTGTCTCGATCATAGAGCGCCTTCTCAAGGAGTCAAAGACTGCAAGGATTGCCCCCTTCGATACTGGATGCAAGATGTTTGCCTGTATTTCATTGAGCGTTACTACCTCACGTTCAATTGCCAGCCAGAATATGACATCCTGTTCTAGCCCCGATAAGCGATGAAATTGAAGGTCTAAAAGATCTTGCATTTCCCCAAACACAGTCTGCTCCTCTCTAAGGAAGCTCGCGATATCGCCCCCAAATAGCTCCCGAATAGGCTCGGATATCAATTTCAAAGCCAGAGGATTGCCTGAATAGAGGTGTACCAGGGTTGCCCATATATCATCTGAACCAAACAGGTCTTTGTCCTCCAGCAGCTTTTGTCCATCTCCCTGCTCCATGCCAGGAAGTAATAAAGATCGCATGGGAGAAATGTTTCCCTCCATGCGAGCGATCTCTTTTGGCTTCTCCCGGCTGGTTAGGAGGAGAGAGCTTTGATGATCCACTTCTCCAACGCGCTGAAATAACTTGCCATAACCTTCATATCCCGCTAGATATTGACCGGCACGTTTGCCCGCTTGTAATACAGACTCGACATTATCCAAAATGAGGAGACAACGGTGCTCTCGTAAAGATGTGATGAGCAGAGAAATTTGCGCGTCTAGATCCTTTGGCAAATTCATGCGGCGTTGATTAGAGACAAATTGGAGAAAACTTACCACGATGCTCTCCACGGATGGAGCGTTTTGCAGTGAGCGCCAGAAGACATAGCCAAAGTTATCCTGCACCTGTTTTGCTAGCATCGCAGCAAAAGTTGTCTTGCCCACACCTCCTATGCCCAATACTGCTATCAACCGGCAATGATCCTCCATAATCCACCGTTCCACCTCGGTAAGCTCCTTTTCCCGTCCATAAAAGTACTCAATGTGTGGAGCTTCTCCCCAATCCTTTTGCCAGGATATATGCTGTGAGGGCTTGTCTGCATTGATGTATTTGCTCACTTGTCCAGATGTGACACCATTGCTGCCGGCCTCTTCTAGCAGCTCCAACTCTTCAGCATTCTTTCCAAAGAGTTCAACGAGGCGCTGACGGAAGTGAGGGCTAGGAAAAGCCTTTCCCTGTTCCCATCGACCTACTGTCTTGAGATCGCTTCCAATCATCTCTGCTATATACGCTTGTGACCAACCGCGCAGTTTGCGTTCATGTCTCAATTTTAGATACCAGGTCAACTGCTTCTCCATTCCGGTGTCTGTTGTTCTCAAGCTGTAAAAGGCACCTTTGTACGTAGAATAATAAGGCTTGAAGTAAATTGTCCCATACTTGTCCTATAAACGCCCTCTAGTTGCGGTTCCAATCTGGTTCTCAGCAAAGTATCCTCATCGTATAGACGTGTTGATGGAAACATTGCAAAAAAGGAGCTAAGCATGTTTACGAACTCTGTCACCTCGTATTCCGATGGTATTGATCTCAACAGTGAAGCCAACTGGAGCAATCTCTATGCTTCTCTTCGAGCTCTTGCCAGGCATCTCGTATACTCTTTTAGCGTCTTTTCCTGGCGGGGCCAGGAAGAAGACATCATAGAGGATATTGTACAAGAAACGGCACGACGCGTCATTGAGCGCAATCGCAAAGCCGAGCGTGGAGAAGCAGACCCGATCCACTCTTTGAAACAAATGATGACGGTCATTGCCCAAAATTACTGCACAGATTTATGGCGGATTGATCGTAGATTGTTACATATTTCTCCACAAGACTACGAGCCTGAAAGCCTTGCAGGTGTAGATCAACAGGCTCAAACCTTGGAGGCGATAGATGAGAGTGTGTATCAAGAGTTGCTTTTTCAGCTTGTAGCGCATGAGGTTGCCAAATTCCCAGATAAACAGCGGAAAGCCTTATTGATCGACCTGGCGAATCGCATGTGTTTCGATACACCTCCGACCTCACTCCAAAAAGCTTTCTTAGAAGAGGGGATACAGTTACAGCAGTACCAGCAACCACTACCGGCAGACCCGCAAGAGCGTGGCAGGCATGTCTCGATTCTGAGCTATGCATACCGGCGCGTTGCTCATCTGTCCTGTGTACAAGAGTATATATCTGCTGCATAAAGAACCACCTCGCACTTCAAAGTTAGCAGGCACTCCAGGAATAATTGTGTTCGGTAGCTCAGGAAGATAGCAATAAGTCTGTCTTTCCTGAGTTATTGAAGCATATAGCTCCAATATTCTATCCACCTCATTCCAGTTGATCTACAAGTAAGCTAGCGCTGAGCAAGGCATGTTCGCGCTGTACCTCTGTCAACGAGGAGAACAGGAGAGTGTTTAAAGCGGTGTAAAACAAGGCAATGTGGTACTCATTCGTATTGTCGTTTGGATTCTGTTCCACCAGCCTGTGTGCCAGTTTGCGTAAATGCACAATAATAGCATAGACCTTAGCGAGTGCCTTATTCTCAAAGGGCAAGGTCGATGGCAATTGCTCCATATGATTGAAGTATTCAGTATTCGTCAAGACTGCCTCCATTTGGAGGCGTTCATCTAGCATGGCCTCTTCCGCTCTCAGCAGTTGAAAACGTAGAGCTGAGTCCAGCATAGCGACATCCCGCAGAATATGGCTCTGTCCCGTCTCTTGAAAGTCGATGAGCCATACATGTCCAGTGTCATCTATCAGCAGGTTATGTGGATTGCAGTCTCCATGAGTGGTACATATGTACGTTGGACATATAAAAGACAGCCCATCCATCTCTAGCACAGGATTCGTAAAGGTAAGATGGCTTGTTAAATTCCTGAAGGTGAGCCTGTTTCTGCCCTGTACCGAATGAAGCTCCTCAGAAAGCACCTTCTCAAGCATCTGCGGCGTATAGCCAAGTAACTGTTGATAGTTCTCAGTCAAATTGAGAGGTTGCAGGTTTCCACGATTACCATACCAGGCACTACATGTTTCGTGAAAAAGCTGATCTATTGCCTCCTTAATCTGAGGCACATCTGAATGACGGTAAAATTCGCGGAAGTCCACCAATGCGTCGTTGGCGGTTCCTAGCAGCTTGTAGTTCAGGCCAGCAAGATGCGAAGTGTATCGTAAATCAAGGATCATAGTATGACGCCCACCTCCAACAAAAGGTTGAATATATTTCTTGAAGTTGCGGTATTCCTGTTCAACCTTGCGAAAGTCACCGAACTTGACAATCACCTCTTGTCCAGCACCTCCATCGGCATAGAATGGCTGTATCCGTAGCACACCCGTCCCACTTTGTCCAACTGGCAAAGGTCGTATCAGTATACTCTCGGCCTGATAGAACAGGCGGCAGAGTAAATCTTCCAGCTCGGTAGCAACTAGCGTGTATAAAGCTGTACCGCGTAAGACCCGCGCTCCCTCTATTTCCAGGCTTTGTATAGCCTGCTCTAGACTACTTCCCTTTTGCCAGTGAATTTCGAGTTCCAGATTGACGTTCACATCCTCGGCGAAAACATTCTCAACGCTTTCAAGGAACATTGGTTTTTTGAATTCTTCTTTGAAAAGAAAATCTGCCACCTGGTGATTTTTGAGCGCTGTACGCGTGCGTTCTTTCGTACCATAAGCCGAGAGCATGATCACTTTGGTTGCTTCGCTCAGGCCACGCGAATCCAGCTCTTTCAGCAGATTGATGCCATCTTCGTTGGCCTGATCGGCCTCGTTCATGCGAATATCTACAACCAGTACATGATAGATGGCATCATCCAATAGCTCCAGAGCTTTTGCAATTGTGGGCGCAGAAGTTGCCTGGAAACCTTCACGCTGCAAAATCTCAGTGAGTTCTTCACACCAATCCTCGTCATCATCTACGATTAAGACGCATCCTCGCCTGTTCATACAATACCGTTCCTTTCTAGTGTTTGATATCCGAAAATGTTTTCTAACGTTTCACGCACAATATTGACCAGTTTGGCAGGATTGTAAGGTTTATCTAGAATGTCATCCACACCTTTCAGGAAGAGCGTTCGCATTGTCAGCCATGAGAGAGACGTACAAAGTACCAGTAAATGTTGCTTTTGATTAAGGACTTCATCAATCAACTGTTGCTCTTCTGTTCCGATGCGTTTGCAACCGAGTAGAACCAGCTCGGGCTTCTCTTCCTCCCCGCATTCCTGAGATGGCAAGTCATGGTAGGTCTCGAGCATATCTACAGTGAAACCAGCCTCCCTCAGGGCGTTTGTAGAGATTTCGCGCCAGTAGGGTTGGTGATCGATTAATAGAATGCGCTTATTGACACTGTCAGATTTCATGATATTCCTTTCTCTGCTTTTGGTAGAAGTAATGTAAAAGTCGTTCCCTGGCCTACCTGGCTTTTCACCCTCAAATCTCCATTATTTTTAAGGGCATTAGTGCGAGCGCTCCAGAGACCGAAACCAGAACTACCCTTGGTTGAGAATGAGAGCTCAAAGATTTTAGCTTGCTGCGGTGGGGGAATACCAATTCCGGTATCGATCACTTCCAGGGCTACAAAGCGGCCAACGTTGTGAGCCTTAAGTGTGATCGTTCCCCCATTGGGCATCGCCTGGATGGCATTTGTAACCAGATTGCTCAGGATATCGGCGATCATTTCGTAAACAGCTAGCAGGTGAGATACATCCTCATCAATTGTCAGTTCAATGTAAACAGTGGGCGGTAATGTTGGAAGGGCTTGATCTCGCGCTTCTTCAAGAAGTACTCGTGGTGGTATAGTAACCGGTTCACCTGATTTGCCTAATTCTTGCTTCAGGTTTCTGCTCAAGTCCAGCACTCTTCCTGTCACTCGCACAATGTTGTCTAACTTCTTTGCAATAACTGGATTGGTGGTGGAGTATGACGCCAGCTCGAGCCGGATATCATCGACATATGACTCAACGAGCCCCAGGCTGTTGCCCCAACGGTGCGTTAATTCGAAAGATACCTGCCCAATCGAACTCATAATTGCTGCGGATTGTGCCTGGTGTTCGAACTCGTGACGTTCCTGCGCTGTTTCCAGCCGGTAAATTGTGGTTGCCAATTGCTGCACGAGTCCCTCGAAGAAAATCAAGTCGGTATCTCGAAAGCAATCAATATCATTATGACTGAGTTCTAGATTACCGTAGTATCGCTCTTTGAACACAATAGGTATGGCAAGTAGGGAATGCATTGTCAGGTCTGATAGTTGGGCAGGAACGATACCAGGTGGTGGATTGCGAATATCGTGTATGACAATAGTACGTCGCTCCCGCGCTACTAATCCGGTGATTCCTTCATTCAACTTTCTATTGGAGAGAGGGGGGAGTCTTTATCTTGCAATGTACGTGTTACTACCAGCTCTTCATTAGTATCGTCGTAGCGATAGATAGCTACTTGACATTGACTATGCTTCTCTGCAATGCTCAGGACGACTTCATAGGCTTGTTCAAGTTCCGCCAATTCGGTGATCTTACCGAGTTCTTGCGCAGCCTGGTACCACAGCTCAAAACGGTTTGCCTCCTTTCTGGCTTGTGCGTATCGCTCAGCGTTTTGTAATGCAACAACAGCGAGATCAGCTAACCCTTGCAGCAATCGCTCGTCGCTCTCACTGAATTTGGTAGCATAGGAACTTTCAACATTGATCACCCCACGTAAATCAGTTCCCGCAAGTAGTGGCGCAGCCAGTTCAAAACGGGTTTCGGGGGCAAATTCCATGTAGATTTCTTTCCAGGATGTCTGAGATACATCTACATTCACTAACTGTTTGTTTCTTGCCACGTGTCCGACAATTCCCTGGTGCAGTCCCAGGCGGATGCCTCTCTTATCCTCGGTCACACCTCGTGCGGCTACTATTCGCAAGTCGTTTAAATTGGGATCATAGAGCAACAATGCCCCCAGGGAGGAGTGCGTCAATTCCAGCGCTTTCTCTAAAATGAGATCAAAGACATGCTCGTAGTCAAGATGGCTGGTGATCTCCTTGCTGATTTGATTAAGTACCCGGCCTTCCTCTGCTAAACGTTTCTCCCTCTCATAGGCCTGAGCATTCTTTATCGCCAGCACTACCTGTCCCGCCAGGGTAAGCAGGAAATCTTCATCTTCTTCACGAAATGCGCCTTCCCTTGTGCTCTCAAAATTTAAGACACCCACCACCTCTTCACCATCAAGGAGCGGCACATCTAATTCTGAGGTGGTATCAACAATTGACCGCATGTAGAGGTCTCGCCATCGCAGATCATTGTGTACATTATCCACTCGGGCAGGCATTTTATGCTCCAAAACCCAAAGAGTAATGCTTTTGGCCTCCTGCAAAGGGAGAGTCAGGTTTTGCCTGGCTTTGGCATGGGGTCCTATTGCTGCTGGTACTTCCAGGGCCTCTTTATGTGCGTTATAGAGTAGGATAGAGGCTTCCTCAGCCGGTACCTGTTTGTGCGCTAGCCTGAGAATGATGTTTAAGACAGATTCAAGATCCAGAGCCCGGCTCAATTCGCGATCAATGGTCTGCAAAGTCTCCAATTCATGCTCGCGCCGCAGGCTCAAGGTACCAAATACCTGTGAATTCTTGATGGCGATAGCTGCGTGGTGCGTCAAACCCTCAATGAACAGCTTCTGGGAAGCATCGAAACGTTGTGGCTGGTGGAAATTGACAAACAAGACTCCGACCGGTTCATTTTTAACTCGTAATGGCGCCACGGCTATCGAGCTGATTTTTTCACGCAGCGCGAAGTTCTCTTGCTGAATATGAATAGTCTTACCTAACTCAGAATATAAATTGGCGCTCTGCCTGGCGAAGATTGGTTTCTCATGGTGTAGCATCAGTACGGCGACATCATTGGGCTGGCTGGGAGACATAAACTTTGGGGAAGAGGCCAGCAATGTTCCAGCTATGCGCGGTGGAAATGCAAAATGCTGTTCTTTTGACAGGTAAGGATAAAGGACAACGATATCTGCCCTGGTAGCCTCTTGAATTTTGTCGACGACTGCTTGTAATGTTTGTTCCGCATCCAGTTGCTGTGTAAGAAGTTGGCCCGTCTCGTTGAGCAAATTCAGTCTGCGATACAAACGGATATTGTGACGTGCTAGCGCAATATGATTCGCGAGCAACTGGAGGATTAAGATGTCATCCTGATTGTAGGCGTTGGGTTGAAAGTGTTGAATCGATACCACACCTGCGGACTCATTACCTAAAACCAGGGGAACAAAGATAAAAGATTCGTGTGATCCTATCCCTGGGGTATCGGCAATCCGCAACCTTTGCAGATCAGCCTCTTGACTCATGTGCCGTATGAACAGCGTTTTCTTTGTCTCAAGCACATATTTATATACTCCTTGTAAGGGAATCTCATTCAGGTGGACAAATTCTCCTTTTTCTTGGACGTACATATCAAGTGTATTGGTTTGTGGCTGATAGATCGTTAGCACAAAGCAACTGATGTCAAAGATGTCCACTGCATGCCTGCGCAGTTTCTGAAAAAGGGTATGAATAGTCTCCAGCTCATGGTTGATATGCTGCCCAATGTGGGCAACTATCTGGTAGCGCCGCAGTAACCATGTTTCTTGCAGGATAAAGGAAGATTGATAGGCGAAGAATTGAAAGAGTTCAAGTGCTTCGGTGTTGAATTGTTGCGGTTGTTTGAAATAGAGATAAAGAACACCTGGTGCCCTTTGATGGTGTCTCATGTGCAAAGCCAGAGCAACGAGAGAACGAGCCCCTTCTAACTGTGTGAACATAGCGTGTGGCTCTGGCATCGATGCTACATCTTCGATCACAAAGACACTTTGTTCGAGAAACTCTTGAGCGAGCCATGCAGGCAGTACTTGTTCGAAGGTCTCAAAATTGCTTTGTGGTACGTCCTTTGTTCCGCTCGCAAAGCTAATCAATCGTTTCGTCGTGGGATTCATTGCAATGATGGCGCAGGCATCTGCTCGAAAGATTTTCTGTGCTATCTGTACGATGTTTTCTAGTGTTCCGGGGAAACCTTTGAGATTTCCCGATATTTGTTCCAGTGCCTCGAACAACTCCCTAGCTTTGTGCGACGGCTGAGTTTCCACTCTTTACCTCCAAATTCACAAGGTGCTTTATACAGAATCTAGTTATAAAAAACTCTAATTGCCTAGGAGTCATTTTTCTTATCAATAATGTAGACGAAGAACATGGAAAGAAATAAAAATATATGTGTTTGATTTCCTGAAGGATAAAGGAATAATGAGCTAGAAGTTAGTCTTTTTCCAGTCAAGATAAAGATATCGTCTTCTTTTCCTGATCCATAAACTCTCTAGAAGTGTATCAGCTCGGAAGCACAGCCGCATCACCCACGAGTTCACGCAGTCGAAGGGCATCATGGACAGCGTAGCCTTCAGGGTCGTTATTGAAGTAGACGTAAATTTCTCGGTCTTCTGCTGCATCTGCGGTTAGACGTTTGGCCCAGAAGGTGAGTTCTTCGTCGGAGAGGCCGATGCCGTGGGCTCCGTGGTGGAAGCGGAGGTAGCGGAAGGGCCCGATGGGTGGAATGTCGAGGGGAGTAGGTAGGGAGCCGCCGATACTGATGACCAGGGCGCAGTTGGCATTGCCTAAAATGCGGCGAAGGGATTGGATGGTTTCGGGTTGGAACCAGGTGGGGTCGCGGAACTCGAAGGCGATCTGGTGGTTGCGGGGTAGGAGGGTGATGAACTCTTCGAGACGCTGTGGGTTGGCGTGCCAGCGGGGTGGAAGTTGATAGAGGAAGGGGCCAAGGTGTTCGCCCAGGCCGCTGGCAGAGCCAATGAGTCGTTTCACTCCTTCTTCGGCATTATGGAGTTTCTTCATGTGGGTGAGGTAGCGACTGGCTTTGACGGCAAAGAGGAAGCCAGGGTGGGAGGCGATTTGTTCGGCCCAGGCGTGGAACTGGTCATAGGTGGGTAGGCGGTAGAAGCTGCGATTGATTTCTACTGTCGGAAAGTGCCGGGCATAGTAAGAAAGTTGCTCGCGTACGGGGAGGTCGGGTGGGTAGAAGGGTCCGACCCAATGGGGGTAAACCCAGCCGGAGGTGCCGATCCAGATCATAGCTATCCCTTTACTTCTCCTTGAATGTTTTTCTGTTGTATTTACTGTGTCTTTCAGGTAACATATTCATGCAGTTAGTATTTCTCCATACAACATTTTGGCATAGGTAGGCAAGTCTTCTACTTTGCATCACGGGGAATAAGTAACAAAGGAGTAACAAATGTTATTGCCTGAATTGCGTGCTGAACTAGCTCTTTACGCCAAGAAAATGTATGATAGTCATCTGGTACAGGCAACACAGGGCAACCTGAGCGCTCGTGACCTTGAGAGTGGATACATCTGCTTGACGCCGAGCGGCGCAGACTACCAGTTGCTTACGGCCGAGGATATTGTGGTGGTAGATGAGAACGGCAGCGTTGTCGAGGGTAAAAGACGGCCTACTGTTGAGACTCCTGTGCATACCTTCATTTTGCGGCGTCGCCATGACATTCACTGTGTCATGCACACCCATTCACCTTACGCCACAGCATTTGGCGTCGTTTATCAGCCTATTCCCGTGGTTTTGTCGGATTCGGCTCTCTACCTGGGCCGCGAAGTGCCAATAGCGCCCTATTGTAAGTCCGGAACTCCAGAGTTCGCCGAACTCGTTGCCAATACGCTCAACGATGGCTCCGCGGTCATCTGGGGCAACCACGGTGCAATGGTTGTAGGTGTGAATCTCCCACTCACCTTCTCCATCGCTCATGCTCTAGAGGACAGCGCTAAGGTTTATGCCATCGCCAAGCAACTTGGTAATCCAGTTCTGCTGACACAAGAAGAAGTCATCAAACTGCGCAATTTCTGAATAAACGGGGGAGCAGTCGAGATGTTTAGAGCTTCATATATTGGAGAAAGTCCTTTACCTTCTGGTTTTCGATGCTCGTTTTCTCAGCGTAGGCTAAAATTTCCGCCTTCTGCCGGGCATACATCTTCTTGATCAGTTTGCGCTTTGAAGGATCTATGCCCCTGGGCGAGGATTGGCTGATTTCGTAGAGAAAGCCGGTCATGTCAAGCAGTTTCAGTTCCTCGTGCAGCGTCTGGTCTTCTTCTATGGAAAAGGCATGCAGGATGTCCCTCTGAATGGTATCGATGGCTTCTTTCACGGGGGCGGTTTTGAAAAAGGGAAGGATATCACCGATCACCGCCTCGTGCACATCGTGCATTAAGGCCAGGGTAACCAGGCGGTCGCGTTTTTCTTGTGGGTAGGAGTTGAAGGCAGACCAGTAGAGCACCAAAAAAGCGACCGCCACGGTATGCTGCCCGACATTCCACGAACCAAAGCCCGAGACGCTGTAAACCCTGGGGATGTTGAAGATGTTCATCAGGAAATCCAGGTTGGGGTGTTTCGAGACATGACCCAACATCCCCTGGGGAGTAAAGATGTTCTCAAAGTCAATTCGTTCGTTCATATCTCAAAGGGCTTCTAAACCGGCAAGGGCTACTTGCATATCCTCTGAGTAGTGAGCTCCGCTTACGCCAATGCCACCAATGATCCCTGTAGCATCCTTGATAGGATAGCCACCACCAAAAACAACTAAGCGGTCTGTTTTAACGATGCCATGCAGGAGGGGTGGATCATTCTGGATGAATTCGTACCATTCGTGCGTTGCCATGCCACCAAAGCTAATGGCTGTATACGCTTTGTCCTGTGCAATTTGTACGCTTAAGAGAGGTGCCCCATCCATTCGGCGAAAAGCCTTGAGCGTACCATCCTCATCACAAATAGCAATGCACATTTGTTTTCCCATCTCCTGGGCCCTGGCTTCGGCAGCTTTAATCATACGTTCTGCTGCCTCAATGGTAATGCTGGATTTTTGGAAGCTGTTTCCTGCCATAGAAATGTCCTTTCTTCTAGTTGTTTGATCCGTCCTACAAGTAGTGTTCAGTTGAATGATTTGGAGCGGGCTATGTTTACTTGCAGGTATTCAGCTGGAGGGGTTTACTTGAAAGATTTTCCCTCATTGATAATTTATAACCAACTAATGGTTCTGTGTCAATAAGTGACTTTATAGCTCTTAATTAAATTCTAGATGGGTTTTCCACGGTTGAGATAATGTTTGAACTAAACATAGTTCGTCTTGTTGCATTTCTTAAGTTTTCTTGGTACTGTATTGTATAGAATACCTTCACCACTGAGTAATTGGTAATGTTCATCTTCACTCACCTCGTATCTGGGGTCTCAGGTACATTTGTATGCTAGCAAGAAAGCAGCATGCTGAAAGGAGGCTATGCGATGACAAACGAAGCAAACCCTATCATCGTCAGTCGTTCCGTTGAAGAAGACAAGGGCACCAGCGGCGTGGTTCAGGATGTGTTTGCTGCTGAAAATTGCTCTGCTACGTGCCCCACTTGCCAGCAGTCCTGCGCTTTGACAGCGGGGCATGCGGGTCTGCACCATTGTGAGAATGGGCATGATTGGATTTAATCTCTCCATGAATCGGACGAGTAGATTCTGTTGCCCTCTCTAGAAATTGACCCAGGAGCCTGGTAGCATCAAACTATCAGGCTTTTTTCCCGCTTGAGAAAAACTTGCACATCAGGTTAAATGTTCAGTCCACATTACTGGTTGACGCCGTAACGCTTTTCTAGAGCCTGAATGTCAGGAAGGCCAATGTGATCGGTGAACTGGGAAAAGGTGACCATCTGAGAAGCAATGGAGGCCGGCGTTTGTCCCTGTTTGAGTACCTCCAACAGGCTAAACATGCTGTACGTTGCTGCAAAGAGCAGGCTGACAGGGAAGATAACGAGTTTGAATCCGAGGGTGCGGATCTCCTCAAGGGGCAAGGGGGGAGTCTTGCCACTCTCTGCCCAATTGAAGAGTAGCGGTACGCCGGGAAAGGCCTGTGCAATGCTCCGAAGTTCGGTCATGGAACGGGGAGCCTCGATGAAGATGACATCGGCTCCTGCCTCGTGATAGGCTTTGCCTCTGTGTATGGCGTCCTCAAGACCATGTACAGCGTTAGCATCGGTACGTGCAATGATCACAAAGTCAGGGTCTTGCCTGGCTTCAACGGCGGCGCGGACTTTCTGGACCATTTCATCCATAGGTATGACCTGCTTTCCCTCCATATGCCCGCATTTCTTGGGCCAAACCTGGTCTTCGATATGCAGGCCGGCAACGCCTGCGCTCTCGTACTCATGAATGGTACGCCGTACGTTTATTGGGTTGCCATAGCCAGTATCAGCGTCCGCGATGAGCGGCAGGTCGCCCGCAACGGAAGCGATGACAGCAGAAATGGCGGCAGCGCGGCTCACCATCTCGCTCATGGTCAGCAGACCAACATCGGGCTGTCCGAGGACACTGGCAGCCGTCCCAAAGCCTGTCATGTAGACGGCAGGAAATCCTGCTTGAGCGATGAGGCGGGCACTCAAGGCATCATATGCTCCGGGGGCAACGATCAAGTCAGAGTGTATGCTATGCTTCACTGATCTGGCAAGGAGAAGATGGACTATGCGAACGATCCAGCTCAGGGTGTAGTAGGCAGGTACTGGGGCGGGCGACGAATCTTTGTGCCTTGCTCGAAGGCGTAGGCGAGTTTGATGAGAGTTGGTTCGCTAAAGGCTCGTCCCATGAAGGTGATGCCGACTGGAAGATCAAAGATGTAGCCAGCCGGGACGTTGATAGCGGGATAGCCGGCAAGCGCGGCTGGCTGCGCGCTGCCTCCAAGAGGAGGATCGCCGTTGACTAGGTCAATCAGCCAGGGCGGACTACTGGTGGGCATGACCAGCGCATCGAGCTGGTGTTGATCCATAACCGCATCAATGCCTTCTTGTCGCGAGAGGCGGCGGCACTCGTCGTGCGCGGTGAGATATGCAGGATCGTCAAGCGAGGTGGTGTCCTGTGCTTTCAGTAAGAGTTCCTGACCGAAGTACCTGAGTTCTTCCCCCGCATGAGCGTTGTTGAAGGCAATGATGTCGGCTAGCGTATGTACCGGTGTATTGACCAGCTCGACCAGGTATGAGTTGAGATCGGCCTTGAATTCAAACAGGAGCGCGGTAAGTTCTGATTTAGATGACGATATTTGCTGCGCCGTCGGGATGTCCGCAGGATCTATGATGACCGCACCAAGGTCTCGCATCCTCTCGATAGCTGTATTGGCGATTGCGTCAGCCCGGGGACTGTAGCCAAAATAGACCTCGCGGGCGATGCCGATACGTGCACCACGCAGACCGTTGGGATCAAGGAACTGCGTGTAATCGCTGTAGAATTTTCCGGCGCTTTCCTGTGTCGCGGAATCGAGCGGGTCAACGCCGGTGAGAGCTCCGAGCACGGTTGCTGCATCGGCAACGGTACGACTGATCGGACCAACCGTATCCTGGCTGTGTGCGATGGGGATAACTCCGGAGCGGCTGGTGAGGCCCACCGTGGGCTTGATCCCGACCACGGCGTTCGACGAAGAGGGGCAGAGAATTGAGCCATCCGTCTCAGTTCCCAATGATGCGGTAGCTAGATTTGCCGCGATGGCCGCTGCCGAACCAGAGCTTGAGCCACAGGGAGTGCGGTTCAAGACATAGGGATTGCGTCCCTGCCCGCCACGGCCGCTCCAGCCGCTTGATGAGGGATTAGAACGGAAGTTGGCCCACTCGCTGAGATTCGCTTTGCCCAGGATAACGGCTCCCGCCTCGCGGAGCCTGCGGGTCACAAAGGCATCTCGTGGTGGACGCGATCCCAGCAGGGCCAATGAACCGGCAGTGGTCTGCATCTGGTCTGCTGTGGCGATACTGTCTTTGAGGAGAACGGGGATACCGTGCAGGGGACCGCGTGGGCCTCTAGCGTGTCGCTCCTCGTCAAGCGACCTGGCTATCTCGAGCACCTCGGGATTGATCTCCAGGATGGATTTGATGCTGGGGCCCTGCCGGTCAAGCGCGGAGATGCGCTCAATGTACATTTGAGTGAGTCGATGTGCAGTGAGCTGTCCCGAGGTCATGGCGGCTTGCAACCCGACGATGGTTACCTCTTCCAAATGAGTGTGCGGGCCTCTTATTTCCTCGTTCATTATTGCTCCTTCTTCACTGGATTTTCGTAACTATTGAGGTCATCTCTCTTCTTGATTCCTCACTGCCTGCGGCAGTTCGCAACTTACACATGAATGACCGAGTCGCCGTAGGCGACGAGAAGTCCTGCATAGTTACGAATTTTCTCACATTGATGTGTGTCTACCAGGTAGGTAATCGCAGCGGCTATCGAGCTATTGGCCGCATTGAACAAAGCGCATTGGGTAGCGGTGAAGTGATTCAACACCGGTACGGGTGACACGGACCAGTTCGCCTACCTGCACCCCCATGCGCTCATCTTCAGTGATCACGTTGGGCTGGATTACTATGGTCATGTTCTCTCTGAATGTGAATGGCCGGGGCGGCCTGGCACTTGTTCGCCTTGTTCTCAGGACCGGAGGCAGGTATCCCCCTCCAAAACCATGCACAAGGTCGTCGTATATAGTGAAGCCGGCGCTGTGAATGTATTCGCCGGCATCCAGGACATCATCGCTGGTTGCTCCCGCACGGATTATATTCGCGATGCGATTGAACGTCTCTACTGCCACATCGTACATTCGCCGGTACTCTGATGCGGGCGCTGCGCCGATGGCGAAAGGGCGAAGTATCTGTCCAGGATAGCCGAAGTACTGGGCGCTTATTTCAGTAATGAGAACGTCACCTTTCTCGATGACCCGGTTTGAGGGGTGCTGCGCAGGAACACATACAGTTGGATTGCGCATGGGTGTGGTGGCCATGTAGTGAATGTGGTTCTTGCCTCCCTGTCCCAGGTAGGCTCCCTCGACAATGGAGACCAGTTCATGTTCGGTAATGCCTGGACGAGCCTCACGTTCAAGCGCCTCAATGGCTCGATCGCTGAGCTCTGCTCCCTTGCGCAGAAACTCGATCTCCTCGTCGCTCTTGATGAACCGGAGCTGCTGCATCTGCGCTGTAAAGTCCACGAGTGCAGCTTGCGGGAGCGCGCCCCTGATAGATGCATATTGTTGAAAGGGGATCGTGCCGACCGCACCGATACTACCGTCTACCAGCCCGCGCTCCCGCAGGTTTTCTACTGCGGCATCCGTGGTAGCTGGACCTCCCCAACGCACATCTGTGATGCAAGAGACCTGGCGGGCGTTGGGAACATGGTTGAACATTTGCACGAAGAGAGTTGGCTCACCGCTGCCTGGAAAGACGAGGATAGCTTCCCGGGTGACCGGGAAGTTTGAGAGATATTGTACCTCGTGGTGCGAACCGGTTGTGCCGTACACGAGCAGCGCTGAGAGACCAGCCTGCTGCATCCCTGCCCTAACTGCCCTATAGCGGCGGGAGAATTCGGCATCTGAAAAGCACGGGTACAAACTGCTAGTATGCATAGTACTTCTCTCTCTTCTTGATTCCTCACTGCCTGCGGCAGTTCGCAAGTGTTTTGTGTGAGTTGGAGATTTTGCAGCATGCGGCTGCAAAGTCTCCAACTCACGCATGAATAGGCGAGCTGCCGCAGGCGGCGAGAAGTCCTCAATAGTTACCTATTCTTTCAGCTTCTCCCAGCTAATCACATTTTCCAGCAGCATAGCAAGCAGGATGCCCATGACAAGCCCATTCTGTACCAATGTGCGCACGAGGTCTGGAATGCTGCTGAAGACAGTTGGTGGCAGGCTCATTAAGGCCAGGCCGAACATGACGGGGGTTGCAATACGGTAAATGGTCTTGAAGGAGAAGGAGATGCCCTCGATGGTGTTCAGGGCAGCGCCGAAGAGTTGCAGGTAGGTGACCGGCAGCGATGCAAACAACTGTCCGAGAGCCGGTATAATCCCGAGAAGGATGAAGAGAGCTGCACCAATCAGAAAAGGGGCACGCTCGAGCAAGCGGGTGGCGCGCAGAAAACCAAGCGATGAGACGTAAGGCGCATAAGGGACGATGCCGAGCACACCGGCAACGACGGAGTTGAAACCGGTAATGGCAAACGAACGCCTATACTGGGCAGGGGAGATGGGAGTTTTATACAGTGCCTCTGCTCCTTCAAGTGAGGCAAAGGTATTGGTCATACTAATCAGCCCGGTCAGCACAATGGTGACAATCACTCCCAGGTTGGCGGCCAGCCCGCCCCAGGGAAAGAGAGCAAACAGGGCGCTGCCTGCTGGTGCGAGCGCCAGGGTATGGCCTGGAAACAACAGGCGAAAGGCAATCCAGCCGACGATAATGCCGATCAAGAGGGCAAAGTTACTCACGAGCCCACGTCCCCAGATGCTCAGAAGCAGTACCAGGACGACCAATCCCAGGGAGAGCAGAGCAATAGGCGGTTGAATGCGCGGTCCATCCGCCAGCCCGATCATGCCTTTGAAAAAAATCTGAATTAATTGTGCCCCCAGGAGGAAGTAAAAGGTGCTGGTGACAATTGGGGTGAACAGGCGTCGCAGCGCCCATCCCACTCCGAGGATACCAAGCACGCTAACCAGAACGCCGGAGATGATAATGCCGGCTTCGAGGTTCCCTCCGAGGTCTGAGAGAGATTGGCCTAAGGCTTGTGCGCTTGCAGCCAGACTGAGAATCACTCCCCACCACAGTCCTGCCGGGCCTTCCATGAGCGGTAAGCGGTGTCCTATCACTCCCTGGAGGATACAGGCGATGCCCGTATAGATAAATGCTCGCTCGAGGGAAGCTGTGATGACAGCAGGGGGAAGATGGAAGGCAGAGCCAACGGAAATAGGGATTACGACGACGTTGGCGAACATGAAGAAGAGCCATTGAACCCCTGCCAGTACAGTTGTTATGGGGGTGATGCTACGAACGGACTGCAAAGCCTCTTCCTTTCTTAAATTCACCAAGTAACTATTGAGGTCGTTTCTCTTCTTGACTCCTCACTGCCTATGGCAGTTCGCAGGTATTTTTTTTGTAAGATGCGGGCTTTGCAGCCGCCGGCTGCAAAGCCCGCATCTTACATTTGAATGGTCGAGTGCCTGCAGCGACGAGAAGTCTTGAATAGCAACTACACAGAAACGATTATCCATAATGTAGCACATTTTGAGGTTTTGAAAGGGGGGCAGGGGCTTGTGTTCAGCAGGTAATTGAGGCGTTGATGGGAGTGAGATGATGGGCACGAGTCGCATCGTCAAGAATACTCTCTCCTCTCTTCAGTCTACAGTATGGAGCAAGCTCATCAGCAGTCAATTTCGTGGCATGTCCGTTTGTCCTCTACAGGAGAGTATGGCTGGCTGCAGGATGGAGAGCGATAATGTGGTTTCACAAAATAATCCGAGTATCTTTGACCTTCCTTTTGGCCGATAGATCGGCCCCTACAGCCAGTTCCGTATAAATTTGTGAATGTGCATTATCCTGGAGTTTTCTTTTGTCAGGAGGGGTGTGATAAAATGATATCTCCACAAGCTGATTTAGGGGTTGGGTTGACCATGGTCAATTTGAACCCCGTATAAGAGCTTCTTCTCGCATAGGTACAAGATAAGCACATAGAAAAGAGAATGCTACGAATGGAAAATGAGTATGAGTCGGTGAATTCCCAACATGAACAGAACTCGAATGAGGATGCTGCGTTGCAGAACGCGGGAATTGATCCTGCCCTGTTGAAGTCGCTTGAGTGGCGCTCGATTGGGCCTTTTCGTGGCGGGCGCGTTGTTGCTGTGGCGGGAGATCCATCCTCGGTCGGTTCGATTGCCGTCTCGGCATCTGATGCCAATGTGATCTACGTTGGCATGGGTGAATCATGCATTCGCGGTAACGTCTCGCACGGAGATGGAGTCTATAAATCGACCGACAGGGGCAAAACGTGGATGCACCTGGGTCTGGAGAATACGAGGCATATCGGGAAGGTGCATATCCATCCCCACAATCCCGACCTGGTGTATGTTGCGGCGCTGGGCCATGCGCACGGGTCGAATCCTGAGCGAGGAGTGTATCGCTCACAGGATGGTGGCAAGAACTGGGAGCAGATTCTGTTCCGCAGCGATAAAGCTGGAGCGATTGACCTGGCCATGGATCCGAACAACCCGCGTATTTTGTATGCCTCTTTCTGGGAAACCTGGCGTCTGCCGTATACTCTCATAAGTGGCGGCGAGGAGAGCGGCCTGTTCAAGTCAAGCGATGGTGGCGATACCTGGACTGAAATCACACGTAACCCAGGCTTGCCTAAAGGTCTTCTGGGCAAGATCGGCATAACCATCTCACCTGCTAAAGAGGGCCGCATCTGGGTCGTTGTCGAGGCGGAAGATGGAGCGGTTTTCCGTTCAGACGACGGAGGCGAGAGCTGGCAACGACTCAGCGAGGAAAGCAATCTGCGGCAGCGTGCGTGGTACTACCAGCATATCTATGCCGACCCGCAGGACTCGGAAACCCTCTGGGTGCTCAATGTCCAGGCCTGGAAATCGATTGATGGCGGCCGTACGTTTTTCGACGTGGCCTTTCCCCACGGGGACCACCACGACCTCTGGATTGACCCGGCCAATCCCCGGCGCATGATCGAGGGGAATGATGGGGGAGCCTGTGTGACCTTCAACGGCGGAGAGAGTTGGTCCAGTATATTTAACCAGCCCACGGCGGAATTCTACCACGTCACGACCGATAGCCAGGTGCCTTACCGTGTCTACGGCGCCCAGCAGGATAATACGACGATCAGCGTGCCCAGCAGATCGCCTCGTGCGGCCATCACGCAGTCGGATTTGTACGAGGTCGGAGGCGGTGAAAGTGGCTATGTTGCCGTGAGATCTGATGATCCAAACATCGGCTATGCCGGGAACTACCAGGGATACATTACACGCTACGACCATCGCAGCGGCCAGCAGCAAAACATCGCGACCTGGCCTGAAATGGCGTCAGGGGAGGGGGCTAAGGACCAGAAGTACCGCTTCCAGTGGACATTTCCCATTGTGCTCTCGCCTCACGATCCGAACATTCTCTATATCACGGGGAACCATGTGTTTCGCTCAACCGACGAGGGGAACAGTTGGGAGATCATCAGTCCCGATCTCACCCGCAACGACGTCAGCAAAATGGAGCCTTCCGGTGGTCCCATCACCGGGGATAACACCGGCGCAGAGTACTACTGCACGATTTTTGCCTTTGCAGAGTCGCCGCTCCAGCGCGGGCTTCTCTGGGCAGGTTCAGATGATGGCCTGGTGCACATCTCGCGAGATAACGGGCGAAAGTGGGAGAATGTGACTCCCAAAGATTTGCCGGAATGGGCTCTCATCACTATCATCGAGCCCTCTCCCCATGATCAGGCTACGGCCTATCTTGCCGCGACCTGCTACAAGCTGGATGATTATCGCCCGTACCTCTTCAAGACCCATAACTATGGAAAAATCTGGACGCAGATTACCATGGGAATTCCTGAAAATATCTTCACTCGGGTGGTTCGCGAGGACCCGGTACGGCAGGGACTACTCTACGCGGGGACGGAGACAGGCGTACATGTCTCGTTTGATGAGGGTGAGCGCTGGCAGTCGCTGCGGTTAAATCTGCCTGTGGTAGCGATTCATGACCTGGTCATCAAAGATGACGACCTCGTTGCGGCAACGCATGGGCGCTCATTCTGGATTCTAGATGATGTGACACCGCTACGTCAGATGAGCGAGGATATGCAAAACAGTGAGGCTTACCTGTTCAAGCCACGCCCTGCTACACGTTTCATGACCACCTTTAGCTTTTCGCGTCCGGCCAGCTCTGGGAAGTTTTATCGATTGACCGGTGCCACCATGGCTACCATTCGCCGGAAGAAAAAGCCCGATGGGGAGATGGTGGACGAGTACCTGGATGCCGGGAAGAATCCGCCTGATGGCGTGATAGTGACCTACTACCTGAAGCAAAAGCCGGAAGATGAAGTGAAACTGACCTTCTTCGATGCCGGGGGGAAGGAGATCAGGACCTTCTCGAGTGAGGAGAAGAATGGGCAGCCGTCCAGTATTCAAGATGCGGCAGCCGGGGCAAGCGACGAAATTCCCGGAGCCGGCGGAGTCATAAAAAGCGAAAAGAAGGATGACGAGAAGAAGGAGCCTCGTGTAGCCAAAGAGGTGGGAGCGAATCGCTTTATCTGGGATTTGCACTATCCAGACCCGACTAAGGTGGAAGGATACGTGGCTGCAGAAAGCGCCCTGGCGGGGCCAATAGTGCCCCCTGGTACATACCAGGTGCGGTTGACGGTTGGAGATCAGACGTTTAGCGAGTCTTTTGAAGTTGAAAAGGATCCACGGGTGGCGGCGACGCAGGCAGACCTGGAGGCGCAATTTGAGCTGCGGCTCAAGATCTGGGAGAAGCTCTCGGAGACTCATGATGCCCTCAATATGCTCAGAAATGTGCGGCAGCAAATCGAGGAGTGGGAGCGGCGCACGGAGGGGCAGAAGGATCACGAAGCGGTAACCAGGGCGGGCAAGTCACTAAAAGACAAGCTATTGGCCGTTGAGGACGAGCTGGTTCAGTGGAAGGCAAAGAACAGGCAGGATACCTTGCACTACCCTGTCAAGCTCAATGCCAAGTTAGCGACTCTATCTGGAGCGGTGGCCAGTGCTGATGCCGCACCGACACGGCAAGAGTACGAGCTTTTCGATGACCTTGTAGCTCGCATCGATGTACAACTGAAGCGCTTGCAGGAAATTCTCGATACGGATGTAGCGGCCTTCAACAAGTTGATCCGCGAGTCGGACGTACCCGCCATCATCCCGTCCAGGACACCTCCTACCAATCAAGAAAGATGAGAATGTGGAGAAAAGGAGCAGACCTATAGGTGAAGTTGTCAGTAACCTG
>WNGK01001522.1_pt1 | contig 26522 bp, 31 predicted proteins | sample 5400601 | NCBI WGS metagenome assembly WNGK01 (sample SAMN13153376, study PRJNA577476) | soil metagenome | isolation source: 60 cm soil or saprolite under Garry oak tree replicate 1 | place: USA:California | collected 2016-06-15
CCCCTCTGTGTCAGCTGTGGTTAAGCCGTTTTCTTCGGCCGCTTATAAAACGGCGTCGGCACCACCTGCGCCCCCACGCCCCGCCCACGGACTTCTACCTGCAAAGCCGACCCCACCGCCGCAAACTCCGGCGGAACGTAAGCCAGTGCGATATTCTTCTTCAAAAATGGCGCCGGAGATCCACTGGTGACATATCCAATTTCGCGACCGTCGGCAGCCTGCACCTTATATCCATCGCGCGCGATTCCGCGCTCGGTCATCTCGAGACCCACCAAAGTGCGCTTCACGCCCGCAGCTTTGGCTTTCTCCAGCGCGGCCCGACCGATGAACTCGGCTTTCTCCATCTTGCAGAAGCGGTCCAGTCCCGCTTCCCATACATTGATCGTATCCGAAATCTCGTGGCCGTAGAGCGGAAGCTTGCCTTCGAGGCGCAGAGTATTGCGCGCACCAAGGCCGCACGGAACGACTCCGAACTCCTTACCCGCCTTTTGAATCTCATGCCACACCCGAGTGCTAGTCCCCTCATCCGCCGGAACATAAATCTCGAACCCGTCTTCAGCCGTATAACCAGTGCGCGCAATCAAAATGTTCTTGAGTCCAGATATTGATCCTCGCGTGACCCAATAAAACCTCACCGCGCCCAAATCTGCGTCAGTCAGTTTCCGCAGCAGGTTGACGGCTTTCGGCCCTTGGATCGCAATCTGCGTGAAGTCGTCTGACAGATTCTCGACCGCGCAGTCAAATTGCCGCGTATTCTCCCGCACCCAGCTGAAATCTTTTTCGCGGGTGCCCGCATTGATCACAAGCAGATACTCATCCTCGCCTAGACGGTGAACGATCACGTCGTCCACGAAAGTCCCCTGCGGATAGAGTAGCGCCGAATATTGCGCTTGCCTCGCTGCCAGCCGCGAGGCATCATTCATCGAAATGTGCTGCACTGCCGCCAGCGCCTGCGGTCCCGCCAGGCGGATGTCTCCCATGTGGCTAACGTCGAAGATGCCAACGCCAGTTCGCACCGCCATGTGCTCGACCATGATGCCGCCAACCGACGCCGGATACTCCACTGGCATGTCCCAGCCATTGAACTCCACCATCTTCGCCCCCATCTGGCGATGGACGGCGTTCAGTGGAGTTTTTCGTACGGAGGGAGTAGTCGAAGGTTCGTGCGTGGTCGCCTCAACAGCGGACAAGAAAACCTCAGCCTGAGGGCAGCGGCTAGTCTGCCAGTATGGTGTGACTGTTTACCGTACCATGCGCTTTTTCAGGCGGTCAAACGGGAAGGCTTAGCACAGAGGTTAAGATGTTTTTGTCTGTTACCGCCCGAACTGCACCGTCACCCGCGAGCCCGCCGCTACGTGCGTTCCTGCTGGCGGCGACTGCAGCCGGCCCACGCCGCTGCCTACTGCTTCCAACTGCAGCCCGGCATCCTCGGCGGATTCAACCGCAGCCCGCACGGTCTTTCCCACAAAGGACGGAACCTCTATACCGCCTTGCTCGACGTCTAAGACCACGGTGCCACTTACAGGTAGCTTGGTTTGCGCTGCCGCTGCTGCATCCATTGCGCTCGGATCCGTCGGCTGGAGCGTTTGCCGTTTTCCAACTGGGAATTCATGCCCCAACTCGCCCTCTCGCATTGCCGCTTGCACGATGTGTCCATCGGCTGCAGCATTCGCGGTTAAGGGCGTCTTCTGAGCCTGCCGAACGGGCGCCTGTGCCACACCTGGCCCCCCAGACGCTGGCTCTGAGGAATCCCCGTTCACCTCTGCCGTCTCCAGCGGCTCTCCGGGATGGTCAGGCGTGCCCTCTTCCAAATCTTTATCTCTTGCCTTTGCTGAAGCCAGCAGCAACTGATGTTGCGGCGCCAGCGGTAGATCGTGAGGCACGTGCAGGTACTCCAGCGCCTGCTGCGCAACTCTACGAAACACTGGCGCTGAAACTTGCCCACCTTGGTGCAGTCCTACTGCCGAATCCAGAATTACCGCGACCACAATCTGCGGATTATTTACCGGTGCAAATCCCGCGAACGATCCGACATATTTTGTTTTCGAATAAGCGCCCGTCGCCGGATCTACTTTCTGCGCTGTCCCTGTCTTCCCCGCGGCCGAATATCCTTCCAGAATTGCCTTGCGCCCCGTGCCTTCGAGCACAACTTTCTGCATCATGGACCGCATCTCTGCCGCCGTAAATGACGAAATCACGCGATGCTGGTTGGCCGGATGAAACGTGACCGTCTGCGGCGCGGTCTTTGGATCGGCATGCGACGGTACCGTTCCTGCCACGATGCGCGGCGCAACCCACACACCATCATTGGCAAAGGTTGAGATCAGGCCCGTGAGTTGCAAAGGCGAAATGCCAATTTCTTGCCCCATAGAAATCGCTGCGATCGACACTTTCGACCACCGGCTCACCGGCTTGGTCAGTCCCCGTGTTTCCCCCGGCAACTCGATCCCGGTCTGTTGCCCAAATCCATAGGCGCGAATGTATCGGTAAAACCTGTCTTCCCCCAGCCGCAGCGCAATCTTGATCGCTCCCACATCGCTCGATTCCGCCAGTACCCCCCACACCGGCAGCAAGCCATGCGGTTTGCTGTCGCGAATGCGCATGCCGTTGTAGACAATCGATCCCATCTGGCAGTCGAACACTTCGCTTGGATTCGTGACCTTCTCTTCCAGAGCTGCCGAAATCGTCACCAACTTGAACGTCGATCCCGGCTCATACACGTCGCTCACGGCGCGGTTCTTCATGGCCGCAGGGGTAACTTGCTTGCGCAGATTCGGATTGAACGTTGGCCGGTTGGCCAAAGCCAGAATTTCCCCGGTGTGCGGATTCTCCACCACTACGGTGCCGGCAATGGCTTGCGTGTCATGCATCGCTTGTTCGAGTTCGCGCTCCGCAATGTACTGGATATTCTGGTCAATGGTGAGGATCAGGTTCTCGCCCGGCTCCGGTCGCTTCTGGATGCTCGAGAACCATTGCTTGCGCGCGTCCACCGAGATCGACATCTTGCCCGTGCGCCCGCGAAGCTCGTCGTCAAACTCGCGTTCAATCCCGCTCAGGCCGCCGTCGTCCGTGCCCACGTCTCCAATGACCTGCGCGGCCAGTTCTCGCTTGGGATAGAAGCGTCTCGATTCCTTCTGAAAGTGAATTCCCCTCAGGTTTAGTGATTTGATGCGGTCAATGGTCTCTTCGTCCGCCTTCCGCGCCACCCAACAAAAGGTTTTGTGGTTGCGGCAATCGGACAGCACAACACGCGGATCTTCTTTGGTGATGCGGCTGATCAAAGAGATCGTGCTCGGAAGGTCGGGGATTTCAGTGGGGACGGCAAACGCCGAATCCACCTGGATCGACATCGCCAGCTCGCGCCCGGCGCGGTCGTAAATAACGCCACGGTTCGCCGAAACATCAAACCCACGCTGTTGCTGATGCTCCGCCTGCCTCACAAAGCTGCCGTAACGGAAAATCTGCAAATAGACCAGGCGGCCGCAAATCGCCACGCACCAAAATAAGAGCATCGCGCCCAACAGATACAGTCGCGAATTCTTGCCGAGGTTGGAATTAGTTGTCATGGTTCTTAAGCACTCAGCAGCAGCACTCGGCACTCAGACTCAGCCCATCGGCATCATGCAATTTGCAAAAAGCCGTAGTGGCTAAATGCCGAGGACTGACTGCTGAGGGCTGGTGCTCAGACAAACATGGCGGCCCACCGTTCAGGCGGACCGCCAAATATGTTTATGTGGGGACAGCCGCCCTCGGCTATCCGGCTCTACTGGCCCGCCATCACCCGCACCGGCGCAGCGCTCGCCACTACAGGCTCGCTCGGATCCGCGGTCGCACTATCGATGCGAATTACCTGGCCCGGTTCCGGAGGAACCAGTCCGATCCGCCGCGCAATCACATCAATGCGCTCCGGATCGCGCAAGGAGGCGTGCTCCAGCCGCAGGGCCCGATTCATCTCGCTCAAGCCGCTGATCTCACGCTTCGCCGATTCGATCTGATAACCGTACTCAATAGCCTTGAAATGCTGCCAGGCATACGTAAAAACCAACAGGAACAAGCACACCAGCGCCGTACAAAATTGCTTCATCTCCCGGTTGCGCCGCGGATCTTCCACCTTCACCAGCCGCGAGTTGTCGATCGCTTTGGTGAAGTAGATTTCCGGCGTACCCGTCCATAGAGTCTTCGGCCGTGCCGCCGGAACCATGCCTCGAATTGCCGCTGCGCTGGCTGCCATTATGCCGCTCCCATAAAAACGGTTTCACCCTGCATCGGCTGCGCATACATCGATGCCAGCATCCGCAGTTCCACGGTTTCGACGGCTTCCAGCTCTCGAGTGCAGTGCTCCGCGCGCTCGACAGCCGCCATCAGATCGTTGATCATTGTGCCTGTATACATTTCTGCCGCCTCCACCTAAATTCCTACCCAGAACCCATCTACGTCCCAGCGAACCTCCGTCCGCATTGAGAAAATACCCGGCAAGCCTTCTACGGCTACACCGGGAGGCCCGGCAGGTTTTCCGGAGCCTAAACTTTTAAACAGCCCTCGGGCGTCCGCCATCAGGCTTAAACCAACCGCAATCAGGCTTTCTTATCTGAAGCCTGAAGCCGGTTCTTAAACTTTTTCCGCCGCCCTCAGCTTCGCGCTGCGCGCCCGCGGATTACGATCGCTTTCTTCCTTTGTTGCCATTACCGGCTTCTTCGTCAGCACCCGGAAGTACTTGTCCTTTATTCCGTCGCGGAAGGCATCCTTTACGATGCGATCCTCCAGCGAGTGGAAACTGATGATCACCACCCGCCCCCCCGGCTTTAGCACCCGCGGCGGCGCTTTCAACAGCGCCTGCAGGTCGTCTAACTCGCGGTTTACGAAGATTCGAAGAGCCTGAAAAGTTCGCGTCGCGGGATGAATTCGCCTTTGTTCAGAATTCATTGGCCGGGCCGCGGCTGATATGACATCCGCAAGATGTGCGGTAGATCGTATCGGCCGCGACCGGACAATGGCTCTGGCGATTCTCCGCGACCTCCTTTCCTCTCCGAATTCGTAAATCACATCGGCAAGCTCGCGCTCGTCAAGGTGGTTTACCACTTGTTCGGCGGTAAGCTCCGACCGCGGGTCCATCCGCATGTCGAGCGGTCCTTCCGCCTGAAAACTGAATCCGCGCGCCGCATCTTCTAGTTGCAAACTGCTCACCCCGATGTCGGCCAGAATTCCGTCGATATTGCCTGGCCGTTGATCATTCGCAATTTCCGCGAACGATCGATGCAACAACGTAATCGTCGGCCAGTCCGGTCGATTACTTGCCGGACTCAATGTTCTGCGCGCGATTTCCAGCGCCGCAGGATCTTTATCGAGCCCAATCAAATGTCCCGGTGCGCCGAGGCGTTTTGCGATTTCTAAGCTGTGTCCGCCCAAGCCCACCGTGGCGTCGATATACGTCCCACCGCGCCGAACGGCTAAAAAGTCGATCGCTTCTTTTAAAAGAACCGGAACATGGCCAACCTTTATCCCGCCATGCCCAACCCCTTGAGGGGTGTCTGTTGAACCCTCGCCCACTAGATGCCCAGTTCGTCGAGCGTCTTCTCATCCTCAGGCGTGAACTTCTCTTCCTCGATCTCTCGCTTGAACAGCTCCAGGTTCCGCACGACCAGATACGTCAGGTTCCCCAGAACTGCCACCTCGCCCTTGATCTGTCCTGACTCGCGCAGCAACTGCGGCAGCAACAATCGTCCTTGCCCATCCATTTCCACCTGCTGCCCGTAATAATTCGTCCTGTCCAGAAATTTCTTCTTCGTGGGATTGAAATTGGAGAGCCCTGCGAGCTTTTGCTCGATCCGCTCCCACTCCTCGAAGGGATACACTTGAGCAACCTTTCCATCCACGCTCGTGATGTAAAATTGCTGCCCGTACTTCTCGTCGATCACCCGCTTGAACTCGGCCGGGACCTTCAACCGTCCTTTTTCGTCGACGCGAGTTGGGTGATTGCCGCGAAACATGGTCTCTATCTGTCATCCTGAGGCGACATGTCTTTCGTCGCCGAAGGATCCGGGCGCCTGGCGCGAAGCGTACGCGGTCTTTGCGGGCGAATAAGTCGCGCGTTTGGCGTGTTTCCTTAAGAGCTACTACGAAAGCAACGAGGGAGGTAAAAACGGCACAAAGTTCGGTCTCTTTCGGTTCGTCGGAGCTGTTTTTCGTGTCTCCGGGTCGGATTTCCACCGGCGCCTCGTTTTCGGCTCCACTTGCCCACGACCTAAAGCTGCTATTGCCACTATGTACCACTTTTGACCACATCTTAGCCCTAAGTTCTTTATTGTCAAGCAGAAACTTGAAGGTTAAGCTGTTACCAAAGTGTGATTTAGGGAAAGCGCGATACCTAGCGACTAACCGGGAAGATCACCACAATAGGTTGTGTTCGCCCTTTTGGTTCTTTCGCCATGCATTCGCTTACTTTTTTTCTTGCATTCCGCGCCCAACGGCCTGATCCCTGTGCAAAATCCGGTCCGGACCCCCAAGAAGCACCCTTCCAGGCTCCTACTTGTGAATTTCACCCTCCGGCTCCGCCTTCAAAAAGTTTGAACGTTCTCGCGAGAACTGTCATCGAAATGGCGAAATACTTCACATGAGTGACTTCTGCCGAGGTGAATTCTTATGAACAAGCCCCTTATTTCGTTGCTCTTCGCGCTAATTTCCGGATTTTCACTCGCCCAGGATGCCCCCGCCCCGCCACCAGCAGACTCAGCCCCGCAGCAAAACCCCGCGGACTCGACCGTCCAGCAAAATCCCCCGGTCGAGAATATGGATCAGCGGCCCGTATTCCGCGTGACGGTTTACGCGCGCACCACCAAGGCGGTGAACTATCGCCATCGCGGCGGTTCGACCATCGTGGACTTGCGCGGAACCGACCTCATGCCTGAGGTTGGCGGGCACGCCAAAGTTGACGGCAAAGTCGGACGCCTCGCCATCAGCGCCGAACTCACTCATCTGCAGCCCCCCGGCAAGTTAGGCGCCCAATATCTCACGTATGAGCTGTGGGCGATCACACCTGAAGGCCGAGCCGCCAACCTGGGTGAGATCGTTCCCAACAGCGACGGCAAAAGCAAAATCGACGTCACCACCGACTTGCAAGCCTTCGGACTGATCGTGACCGCCGAACCCTATTTCGCGGTCGTATACCCGAGCAACATCGTGGTCGCGGAAAATATCTTGCGCCAGGAAACGAAAGGATTTGAAGAACCCATCGATGCCAGATTCGACGTGCTCGAGGGCGGTCAGTACATCATTGACGTGCCCCCCGGTCAGCTTCCCTCTTCGCAGGCCGGGCCCAACGTCCCGCTCGATCTGCTGGAAGCGCGGAACGCGGTCGCCATTGCCAAAGCAGCAGGCGCTAAAGAGTACGCGCCAGAAAGCCTCGCCAAAGCGGAAGAAATGCTGGCACGCGCCGAAGACTACCTCGTGCGTAAACAAGGCAGAACGCCAATCGGCACCGCCGCTCGTGGCGCCGCTCAGACCGCTGAAGACGCGCGCGTCTTGACCCTTCGCCAAAAAGAGAAAGAACGTATTGCGGCTGATCAGCGGCGCATGCAGGAAGAGCGCGAAAGGGCCGAGGCCGACGCCAGAGCTGCCCAGTCGCAGTCTGAGGAAGATGCTCGCCGCCGCGCCCTGGCCGAAAGCGAGGCCAACGCTGCTTCGGCCCAGTCTGAAGAAGACACCCGCCGCCGCGCTCAGGCCGAAGCTGACCGCGAAGCCGCCGAAAAAGGTAGAGCGGAAGCTGAGCAACAGCAAGCTGCGGCTCTGGCAGAGCAACAGAAAGCTCAGACTGCGGCGGAAGAGTCCGAGCGCCAAAGACAAGAGGCGGTTCGCCAAAAAGAAGAAATGCGCGCCCGGCTGCTGGCACAACTCAACCAGGTATTGCAGACCCGCGATTCGCCACGAGGACTCATCGTCAACATGCCCGACGTGCTGTTCGACACCGGCCAGTACAGTCTCAAACCCGCAGCCCGAGAGCGCCTGGCGAGAATCTCAGGGATCGTGCTGGCGTATCCGGACCTGAAGCTAGAAATCGAGGGTCACACCGACAGCATCGGCGGCGACGAATACAATCAGCGCCTATCCGAAAAGCGTGCTGCGTCGGTCCGCGATTACCTTGTGGACTCGAGAGTTTCAATCAACAACACGGTAGCTCGCGGCCTGGGCAAGTCCGAGCCGGTGGCCGACAACAGAACCGCAGCCGGCCGCAAGCTTAATCGCCGCGTGGAGATGATCGTCTCCGGTGACGTGATCGGCAATCCGGTTGGACAACAGCCCAGCGCTGACTCTCAACCGGTCGCGCCTCCATCTGCCCAACCCTCAAATCCGCAGTAAGAAAATGGGAAAGGAAAGACACTGAACCTGCAGTGAACCGGGCTCAAGACGCTAAGGCAATGAACAGCGGCTGATACTCCAGCCATTCCCTCAGCCACCGGTCTCGGTGACTGCCGAAGAATGTTTCGAGTGCGAGCGCGGCCTGCCGCTGATCATCGTCTTGGGTACCGGATTCACGGTGCTTCTGATCGAGCAGGTCATTGATCTGCTTGATTAAATCTAGCAATTTCTCGTGGTCGTATTCTTTCGAAGCCCGTTCGCAAAGCTCACGCAACTTAAGATCGGTTTCAATATACGCCATCGCAGCACTATCTCCGTGGTGGTCGCTCAACCGGGGGCAGCACACGCCTCCCTATGAGGAGTGGGATTCCTGTTCATAGATTCAAACCCATTTCCCGGCTCGCAGTTTCGTAACTATAAAGTTAACCGTAAATCAGCCACCCCGCAGCAAATTCACGGCCCGCCGTAGCACCTCCGGCGTAACATTCGCGCCAGTTACAAGCGCCACCGTGTTGCCTCGCATGTCCGTATTCGCTTGTAGCAAAACCGCCGTGGCAGCCGCGCCCGAAGGTTCCGCCGCGACATGTTCCTCAAACAGAAGATGCCGGATCGCTCCCAGCATCTCTTGCTCGCTGACCAGGCGTACGTCGTCGACCAACTCGCGAATCTCGCGAACATTCTCAGCGTCGGGCGTGCGCGTGGCCAAGCCATCGGCAATGGTGTCGCAAGTTTCGGTGCTCACCGCCTCACCCCGCTTCCACGATAAGTAGTAGGCTGGAGCTCGCTCGGCTTGCACTCCGATGATCCTGACCTTCTTGTTTGCGAGATGCCTCACCGCAGACGCGACTCCGCGAATCAGAGCCGTATCGCCCATGGGAACGTAGATTGCGTCGACCTCCGGAAGCTGATCGACAATCTCGCAGCCGATCGTCGCCGGGCCCGCCGGCAGATCAGGATCGGTAGCATCGTTCAGGAAGAAGACATCCCGATGAGCTTTCGCGTATGCCGACGCAAGCCCAAATCCTTCCATCAGATCCGCGCCGTGCTCCACAATTTTCGCGCCCAATGCAGCGATTTTTCCCCGCTTCACGGGATTCGGATTCTCTGGCAGAAAAATCGTCGCCCGCACGCCCAGCAGTTTCGCGGCATAGGCCACGGCCGCGCCGTGATTGCCCGTACTCGAAGCCACGACTTCCCTCACCTTTCGCCGCGCCAGATTCACCGACAACGCGTACAGCGCGCCACGCGGCTTGAAGGATCCGGTGGGCAGATCGGTCTCAAGCTTTAGGTAGACATTGCCTCCCGACCGGGGTGAAACGGAGGGTGCAACCACAAGCCTCGTCTGCGGTAAATGCTGTTTCAGGAATTCCTGCGCTCGGCGGATAGCGGAAAGCGGGACAGGCATGGTTTCGTAGGGTAGTCTAAACGTTGCACGCGTTCAGGAAGGATCGCAGAATGGTCTGCCAGTTGTGGCAACATGCTGCGACAGTCTGCAACATGGAATATCAAGTTCAGTTCGAACAGTGGGTGCCCTTCCCGGTGGATCATGTATTCGCCTTCTTCGCTAATCCTAATAACCTGCCGCGCATCATGCCCCCTGCCATCGAGACCAAAATTGTGCTCTTGGCACTCAAGCCGCCCCCGCCCGACCATTCAGCTCTGGCGACCATGGCCAGCAGCCTTGCAGGATCGGGATCAAAGATCGTTACGTCCTTTCGCGTATTCCCTTTTCTGCCGATCCAAGCGCAGTGGATCTCCTACATCATCGAATTCGAGTGGAATCACCACTTCGCCGACATACAGGAGAAGGGCCCATTCAAAACCTGGCACCATCGGCATCAGTTCGCGACCGTCACGCGCAACGGAGTCAACGGCACCATCGTCCGCGACCTGGTCGAATATGAAGTCGGCTTCGGATTCCTCGGTGCGATCGCCCAAAACCTCTTTGTACGCCACCAAATCCAGCAAACCTTCGCCTACCGGCAAAACATTCTTCAGTCGTTGCTTCAGCCTTGAAAGCCCACTGTCCAGTGCGCTTGGATTCTGACGAATCACACCTATCGGAGTCATCCCGAAGCTCCCGCGCTATTACCAGCGGGGCGAGAGCCTGACCAGAGCGCAACCGCGAGGGATCTTGCGTGCATCGCTACGGCTAACAGGAGTCAAACTGCACTACCGCGATTCCGCTGGACACTCAATTGGTGTACACTTCCGCGCATCTGTAACCGGGCCATAGTTCTTACGACGCAAAACGCGGAGGCGCTCTATGTCGCTCAACAAAGGCAGAATCTGGCTAGGAGGACTCGCCGGCGGAGTGGTCTGGGTCCTGTGGAGTTTCGTCGTCGGCAAGTTCATCATCACTGATGCCCGTTACGCCGCCGCCCAGGCGAGTGGGCTGTTTTTGAAAACGCCGCGCTATCCTTTCTTCGCGGGCCAGTGGATCATCATGCTGTTCGTGCTAGCGATCGCGCTGGCACATCTGTACTCCTGGTCCCGCCAGACTCTGGGACCCGGTCCTGGCTCTGCCCTGAAGGTCGGCTTCACTGTCGGATTCATCGCCGGCTTTCCCCTGAACTTCGCTCAAGCCACATGGTCTCCAATCGATCGCGCGTTTCCCTGGGGCTGGATGATGGACCTGTGGGTAGGATCGATTCTGGCAACGCTAGTGGCAGGCGTAATCTACAAAGACTGAGCAACTATTTTCAATCTTCGACTGTAGATCGCCGGTTGAAGAACTAGTCCACCGCTGTGAGTAAATGTTCGTAGGGCATTTGAAATCGAAAATCGTAATTGATAAATGGTCCGGGGCGTAAGTTGACTCGCCGCGATGCAGCCGTTTTTCAGGCGGGACGAGGGATCTCGCGCGCAATGGTCTCGGCGATCTGGAGTCGAACCGCACGACTACTAACCCCGCTCGGAGTCGACTAGCAATTCTATGGCGGCGGATTCTCGCAATGGTTTCAATCAACAATCAAAAATCAACACTTGTTACTTAGCCGGCTCCACCACAACCGCCGTCCCATAAGCCAGTACCTCAGTGACGCCCTGCATAACCTCTGTAGCGTCATACCGCGCCCCAACCACAGCGTTGCCACCCAATTCGGCCGCGTGCTGCAGCATAAGTTCAAAAGCTTCCAGACGGGTCTTCTCACACAAGTTTGTGAGCAGCGTGATGTTGCCGCCGACGAGCGTCTGCAAGCCGGCGCCAATAGTGCCGAAGATGGAACGCGAGCGCACCACAATGCCGCGAACCACCCCCAGCGTGCGCGTGACCCGGAAACCATCCAGCTCAAACTGCGTCGTGACCATGTTGTGCGCCACCATCCGTCCACCGCCCGTGTAGCTTGTTGCCATAGTCTTCGCCCCCCGAATTCTGTCCCACTGACTCATCGTTCCGCCGCGAGTCGCGGCGAGCAGCTAACTATAACGCAGAAGGCAGCTGGCGAGACCCCATTGCAGCAACCGGCCGTGTCCTGGCCTGCTAAGCTGCGGCGCTGCGCGAACTCTGCGGAGTTTCTCTGCGTTCTCTGCGATGAAGGCTTACCCGATCTAAGGCAAGCTGTTACTCCAACTCGGCAGTGATGAAAAACTCCTGAGATGTCGCGTCATAGTGGGCGCGCAGCACGTTGGGTTTGCAGCAGACCTGGCAATCTTCAACGTAACTCTGCTGCCGTCCCGCGGATTCATCCACGATGACAGAGTTCCATTCGCCGCAGCCCGCACATTGATAGCTAGCTTCCATTGTTGCCTGCCAAAAAACGCGGCTGAAGCACCAGCCCATTATCGAAAGTTACGGCAGGATTTTCGCTACCCCGCATGTGACGCTGACCTTGTGCTGGGCACCAAGTCAGATCATCATAATCAAGGCGGATGCGGTACGGACAGATCGAGGGCGGCTGAGCTTAAGTCTCATCATCTCTAGATCTTGCCCGTAAGTTATTTGAAATATATATTTTGCAGAAAAATTTCCGCTCAGACGATGATTCCAATAGATCGGGGGAGGATACCCCATGTCGTGCGCAGAACTCCCGATTTCGGCACAGCTCGTTCGAGGCTTAATTTTGGGCGATAGACAGTTTATTTTGGGCATAAATTCACAGGCGAAATGGCATTCGCTTCGATCTCTACACCGCGCCGGAGGTTGCGCCGCCGTCGCTGCGTCCCGTAACTAAATCGGCATCGAGAATTGGCCATTGGCACTTCAGCTCCCCACTCTATAATGGCCGTTCTTCCCCATCGGAGGCTGCATGGTTTCGCGTCGTCGGTTTCTCCAAGTTGGCGGAGTGGCGGCCATAGCCGCTTCACCTCTCGGGGCTTCGGGCGAACCGGAGACGAAAGCCGACGCAACCTTGGCGCCAGCACTGGCTCGCCTGAAATCCCGAAAGGATGAAGCCAAGCCAATCACCCGCGAAGAGCGACAGCAACGCCAGGAGCGCGCCCGCCAATTGATGACCGAGAACGAACTCGACGCCATCCTGCTCATGGAAGGCACATCGCTGAAATACTTCACCGGCATTCGCTGGTGGGGCGGAGAGCGGATGTTTGCCCTGATCCTGCCGGCCAAAGGCATACCATTTTATGTTTGTCCGGCGTTCGAAGAAGGCCGCGCCCGAGAACAGATCGCCAACCCGCCCGACAGCAAAGATCCTGACGTGCGGGTTTGGCAGGAGGATGAGAATCCCTACCAACTCATTGCACAAGGACTGAAAGAACGCAGTCTCTCGAGCGGCAAGCTGGGCATGGAAGAAACTGTCCGCTTCGTTTTCAGTGACGGAATCGGCAAGGCCGCGCCGCAAGTACGCATCGTGAGTGCGACTCGGGTCACCGCAAGATGCCGCATGATCAAGAGCGCCCATGAGCTCACGCTCATGCAACTGGCAAATCAGGTAACGCTCGCTGCCTACGAGGCGGTGTACCGGGCAATAAAAGACGGCATGACGCAACGCCAGGTCGAAGACTTGGTCGCCGCTGCCTACGGGCAGTTGGGATTCCCCGGTGAAGCGAGCGCGGAAGTCGGGGAATATTCCGCCTTCCCCCACGGCTCGGCCACCCCGCAGATAATTCGCGAGGGCTCCGTCATCATGGTCGATGACGGTTGCACGGTTGAGGGTTATCAGTCAGATATCACGCGCACGTTCGTGCTCGGCAAGGCTAGCGACAAGATGAAAAAAGTATTTGACATCGTGCACCGGGCGCAAGCAGCGGGGCTCGCGGCGGCGCGTCCGGGCGTCGAGTGCGGCGACGTGGATGCTGCAGCCCGCAAAGTCATTACCGACGCTGGCTTCGGTCCTGACTACAAATTCTTCACACACCGGCTTGGCCACGGCATCGGCATGGACGGTCATGAGTGGCCGTATCTGGTACGCGGCAACGCGACCAAACTCCAAGCCAACATGACCTTCAGCGATGAGCCGGGAATTTATATTCGGGGCGAATTCGGCGTGCGTCTCGAAGACGACATGCACATCACGGAAAACGGTGCGGAACTATTTACACCACAGAGCGCATCGCCGGAAGAGCCGTTCGGGAAATAATTTTGAGTTTGGCCACTCCGGGTTTGCTACTTAATGTTCGCTTACGGATTGCGAACTGACGAGACATGCTTCGCCGTCCCAAGGTCTGGAGCGGCGAAGCGAATACCGGAGTCTGATCGACGCAGAGGCCTTAGCTGGGTACAATCTGTAGATTGTTGGTCACCGAGAAGATCCCAGGGACGCCGTTGGCGCGGATGCCGGCAGCGTTCTTGTCAGCCTCGTTGTCTACCACGCCTTCCAGAGTCACGTGGCCGTTGTTGACGATGATTCGGATCGGTTTTTGCACACCCAAGGCGTACTTTTGCAAAGGCTCGTAGCCATAGATGGCATGGAACAACTGTATGCGCAGGCGGTCGTCCATGGGAGACGGCGGCAATACTTCGATCTTATTGTCCACGCGTTCAACGCCTTCAATGTGCTTTACCGCATTCTCGGCATCGGACTTCAACGACGGGCGAACTACTTGACCGTAGAGAGTGACCTTATAGCCGTCGACCTTGTATGAGATGTTGTCGAAGACGCCGAACCAGGGAAGCATGAGCAGTTCGTGGCGCACTTCTTTCTGTATGCGTTCCTGGGAACGGGCTGAAGGCTGATCCCGTTGCATGGGTGCGGCCTGCGGATCGAGCTGCATGGACGAGGGCGCGTTTTGAGCAACGGCGAAGGTTGCGATTGCGAAGAGGGTAACGAAGAGGAGCACCCGCTTGCGGTTCATAGTATCTCCTTAACGTTCAATTCGTTCCCGGAGTTGAACAGGCAAACCGCGGAGCCTTGATACACACCAAACCGCCAAGAAGGTCTGCGTGCCTGATCAGGAAACTAACTCAATACTCGTGATATGGATCATGTTGGTCGTCCGATCCAGCGAACCAACAATCTTCACCTGCTTACCCTCATATTCCCTGGCTTTGTCCTGGTCGTCCAGCTCATACGTCTGCTTGTCCGTGGTCTTGAGAACATACTTGTTTCCCAGCTTGATGACTGTACCAGAAAGCGTCTGGGCCGCAGGGCCCTGCTTTTCTTGCGCGGGCGCCCTCGTATCTGGTGCAGGGTGCTGCTTCGGCGTGTCTTCTGTGGGACCCGCCTGTTTGTCGGCATTTGAATCGGGAACCGGAACGGGTTCGGGTCGCTGTGGGACGGGTTGCGGCTTCTGCATCTCGGACCATGCAATCAATTGGGGACCAAGAATTCCATCACCGGTGCGGAGAGCGGGTCGAGCGACACGTTCCTGCGCCAGGCTAACTCCGCTAAACAGAAGAGCGATCGTGATCAGCATCGTCCCATGCTTCATATGCCACCTCCTACTCAGCTGCGACAAGCGACGCTTATGCGGAAGGAGCGGAGCCATCCGACCATGGTTGTTCAGACAAACTTTCACGTATTAGATGTTTACCACCTGCGGTGAGAGCGGTCGCTACTGCTTATTACGCAAAAAAGCCTACAGTGTTTCCTGTAGCGCGCTTGCCCCGCGACAGACGTTGTTAGGCTTCGCCGTCCCAAATTGTAAGGCCCGTAAGGGTGCGTTCACAACGACATAGGCGAGCAAATCGGGTATCCTGCTCAGCAACGACTGAATCCCCAGTAGAGGGAGTGGGTAAATGACTGAACTAGGTGCGGTACTAGAACAGTTGAAGCAAGAACGTAAACGTGCGGAGGGTGAACTTCGGCAGCTGGAGGAAGTGATTGCGGCTCTGAGTAAGATGACCGGACATTCACGCCGGTCATCGAGATTCGGAAACCGCGCAAAGCACCGCCTGTCGGCTGCCGCCAGAGAGCGCATCGCAGCAGCGCAAAGAGCGCGTTGGGCGAAGGTGCGGGCGAAGGCGAAGAAGTCATCCTGAAGATGTCCAACTCTGTATAACCGCTGTGCAGGTCGGGGGCGCGGTTCGCCCCCTTTCTTATTTGCCGACCCCAAATTTCGACCACGCGGCGGTCGGACGATTCCTTGAGTAAATCGACGGCGCGACCGTGTCGCTTCGATGCGGGCAAATGATTTTTGTTTTTTCTTGACATTGAGTTTGCCGTCCGTAACACTAGATACATCTTTATTCAACTATGTGGATATTTATTCATAATGAATAAAACCCTTAGGCAGCGAGCAATTGTGGAAGCGCTCGGGCAAAAACCGATCGCCAACCAGGAACACTTGCAGCGAGTGCTGCGGAAGCGCGGATTCAAGGTAGGGCAAGCGACGCTTTCGCGGGACATTCACCATTTGAATCTCAGCAAGACCGCGACTGGCTATGCCCTGCCCCAGGGCGAGAACGCAGCCAGTTTGGCGCTGCCCCCGGCATCGCGATTGGTGCGGGAGTTCGTGCTTGACATTCGCGCGGCGCAGAATTTGCTCGTAATCAAGACCATTGTGGGCAGTGCACAGCCCGTGGCGGCTGCTCTCGATGAAGAAGACTGGCCTGAATCCGTCGGCACCATCGCCGGAGATGACACGATTCTGATCGTCTGCCCAGATAAGGAAGATGCCCAGAAAATGGCGACCCGACTTGAGGAGATGCTTGCCTGATGAATGCCGGCGTCAAAACCGCGGTGCTCGGCGCGACTGGATACTCCGGTCTGGAGCTGACGCGGATTCTTCTGCACCACCCTCGCTTAGCGAAACCCATTTTGCTCCGGCGCGACAATCGAACGGATGGCGCGGCAAATTTGGCCGATGTATTTCCGGCGCTGTCCGGCAATGGCAACTATCCCTTGCAGCGGCTCAACTGGTCCGCACTGAAGCGCCAGGGCGTGCAGCTATTGTTTCTGGCGACCCCGCACGAGACTTCGCGATCGCTGGTGCCCGAGGCAATGGCACAAGGCTTGCGGGTCATTGATCTCAGCGGAGCGTGGCGGTTGAAGCAGGCGCAGAACCGTGCCATCTACGACTTCAAGGACTCGGATTCGATCAGGGCTGTGGAACTTACGGAAAAGGCCGTCTACGGACTGCCGGAATTGAACGGCGAGCGAATCGCGAATGCCGACTTAGTAGCCAATCCTGGATGTTATGCGACATCCGTAATACTCGCGCTGGCGCCGCTGCTGAAGGCTGGCCTCACAGATCGCCAGCGGGGAATCGTTTCCGACTCCAAGTCCGGAGTATCGGGCGCGGGCAAGGAGCCCTCGTCCCGCACGCACTTCGTCTCGGTGGCTGACAATCTTTCTGCGTACTCCGTATTTAACCACCGGCATGTAGGCGAGATTATGGAGCAACTGCATTTGAACGCGCACGAGCTGACATTTGCTCCGCATCTGCTGCCCATTCCGCGAGGGATCCTGTCGACGATTTACCTGCACCTCAACCGCAAACTGAGATCCTGTGAAGTGGAGTCGTGCTTCCGCGATTTCTATTCGGGCAAGCGCTGGATCCGGCTTTTTGCGACACCGAAGCTTCCGCAGGTGCAGTTTTCGCTGCATACCAACTATTGCGATCTCGGATTTTGTCTGGCGGAGGACGGCCGGCGTCTTGTGCTCATCTCCTGCGTTGATAACCTTCTCAAAGGCGCTGCCGGACAGGCCGTGCAGAACATGAACCTGATGTATGGATGGAAAGAAGAGGAAGGACTGCGGTGACCATCGTGGTAAAGATCGGTGGAGCGGCGCTAGAGGACGCATCGACATTGCGCAAGTGTGCGCGCGCGATTTCGGACCTGGTGAATGACGCCCATCGCGTGCTGGTCGTCCATGGCGGGGGAGCTGCCTTGACTCGCACGCTGGATCAGTTGGGAAAGAAAAGCGAGTTCGTGGATGGATTGCGAGTTACGGACGCCGAAACTCGCGATGTAGCACTGATGGTGCTCGCAGGCATCGTCAATAAGAAGCTCGTGGCTGCAATTCAGACCACCGGAAATCCGGCAATCGGGCTCTGCGGTGGCGATGGCATGACATTTCGCGCCAGAAAAAAGCACATCGCAAATCGTGATCTTGGCTTTGTGGGTGAGATTTGCTTTGCGGACCCGAGCTGGATCGAGACCATCTGGAAAGGAGGCAACGTGCCTGTCCTGGCCTCAATGGCGCTGGGAGCAGATGGCGAATATTACAACATCAATGGTGATCAGATGGCCGCCGCTTGCGCGGTGGCGTGCACAGCTGATGCTCTGATTTTTCTGACCGATGTGCCAGGCGTCAAGAACGCCGAGGGAGCAGTGATTCCACGGCTGAATACAAAACAAGCCGCTAGTTTGGCTGCGGACTCTATCGTCAGTGGCGGCATGTTGCCGAAGTTGGAGGCATGCAGCCAGGCTTTGAACCATGGCGTGAGGCGGGTAAGAATCCTGCCCGCGGCCCAGGTTGAGGTACTGCCCCAGTTCTACTTCACCAAACTGACATGTGGAACGGAGGTGGCCTGCGTATGAATCGCGCTGACGTCACCGATGCCAAACCGCAGGCGACCTATCCAAACCCTTATGGCAAGGAGCAACGTTGAACCCTCAACTACAGAACAAAGCGCCGGTCGCGGCTACAATTTTCCCTCAAGCCTTCTGGTGTCATGATCTGATTTCGACTCGCGACCTCGGCCCGCAGGGGGTTCAGGCGGTGCTGCACTTGGCGGAAATCATGAAGTCGCGTCCATCGGTCTTTCAAAGAACGTTGGCGGGCAAACAGCTAGTGATGTTCTTTGAGAAGCCCTCGCTTCGTACCCGGCTTACGTTCGAGGCCGGAATGGCCAGCTTGGGCGGAACTGCCTTTTTTGTCGACCAGACTCATGGTCGAATCGATGCGCGAGAGAAGCTTAGTGACATAGCGCACAATCTCGAACGCTGGGTGGATGCCATCGTGCTGCGCACGTTCGCACAAGATACGATTGAAGGCATGGCGGAGTACGCGTCGGTCCCCGTAATTAATGCTCTCAGCGATCTGGAGCATCCGTGCCAGGCGTTGGCCGATTACTTCACCCTCGGGGAGCGGTTCGGTGACCTCACGAACGTCCGCCTTGCTTATGTGGGCGATGGCAACAATGTCGCGCACTCTCTGCTTCTCACCTGTGCTTGTCTTGGGTCTTCGATTCGAGTCGCCACACCCGCTGGCTTTGCACCCAGCGCGCAGATTGTCGCAGACGCCCAGGAGATCGCGGAGGGAACCGGCGCCGAGATTGAGCTAATGACGGATCCCTGCGCGGCCGTCACCGGCGTTGATGCGATTTACACCGACGCCTGGGCCAGCATGGGACAGGAGCACGAAGCGGACCAGCGGGCGAAGATATTCCCACCCTACCAGGTGAACCGGAAACTCATGATCAAGGCCGCACCGAATGCGGTTTTCATGCACTGTTTGCCTGCGCACCGGGGAGAAGAAGTCACCGACGAGGTTATGGATTCCGAAAACTCGATGATCTTTGAGCAAGCCGAAAACCGGCTGCACGTTCAAAAAGCCATTCTGTACTTGCTGCTGGGCGGCGCCGTTCGCCTGCCCGCAAGGAGCGCTCATGCCTGAAAAAATTGTGCTCGCTTATTCCGGCGGCTTGGATACTTCAATCATCATTCCGTGGCTAAAGGAAAACTACGCCTATGACGTGATCGCCATGGTAGGCGACGTGGGTCAGGGAGACGACATTGAGGCGGTCGTCGAAAAAGCTTACGCGACGGGCGCGAGCAAAGTGGTGGTTGAAGATCTTCGCGAAGAATTTCTCACTGGCTATGTCTTTCCTGCCCTGAAAGCGGGTGCTGTATACGAGCACAAATATCTTCTCGGTACCTCACTCGCCCGGCCTGTAATCGCGAAGCACCAGGTTGAGGTCGCTGTGCGCGAGGCAGCGTCTGCCGTGGCTCACGGGTGTACCGGCAAGGGAAACGATCAGGTTCGGTTTGAATTGACTTATCAAGCGCTCGCCCCCCAGCTAAAGGTGATTGCTCCGTGGCGGGAATGGTCGCTCAAGTCTCGTGAAGATTGCTTGGACTATGCCGAGCAGCACGGCATTCCGGTGGCGGCGAGCCGCGAAAAGATTCACAGCCGCGACCGCAACCTATGGCACATCAGTCACGAGGGCGGCGAATTGGAAGACGCCGCGAATGCTCCCCTGCCCACAACCTGGCAGATCACTTGCTCGCCGCAAGAGGCGCCTGACAGTGAAGAGCACGTGAAGATAGGTTTCAGCAAAGGGATTCCGGTCTCCGTAAACGGGATGGAGCTTGACCCGGTGTCGCTGGTCGAACTGCTCAACGAAATTGGCGCACGAAACGCAATCGGTCGCGTCGATCTGGTGGAGAACCGTTTTGTCGGAATTAAATCACGGGGATGCTATGAAACTCCCGGAGGAACTCTGCTCATGGCCGCCCATCGCGAGATAGAGGGATTGTGCCTGGAACGCGAAGTGGCGCATTTCAAGCAACACATAGGCCTCAAATATGCTGAGCTTGTCTACTTCGGTCTTTGGTTTACTCCATTGCGCGAAGCCCTCGACGCCTTTGTCGAGACTACCCAAAGGGAAATGACGGGCAGCGCCACCCTCACTTTATATAAGGGGAATGTGTCGGTGGTGAGCCGGGAGTCTGAGCAATCGCTCTATCGCACCGACCTCTCTTCCTTCACCATGGACGACAGTTACGACCAGAAGGACGCGGCCGGCTTCATCCGCATTCTCGGACTGCCTTCACGCTCGCGCGCCCGCGCGCGACAGGAGGTCGCACGATGAAAATGTGGTCCGGCCGATTCCGCCAGCCGCTCGATCCCGAGTTCGAACGCTGGCAACGGTCGTTTGAGTTCGACTGTCGCCTGCTACGCTACGAGCTCGCGGCCAGCAGCGCTCATGCCAATGCTCTCAAAGCCGCGGGCATCCTGAGTGCCGATGACTTGATCAACATCCTTCAAGGGCTGGAGCAGATAGGTGCACAGACAGCTTCACCGGGTTTTCTGAAAGACGACAGTGCGGAGGACGTGCATCACTTCGTTGAGATGCACCTGGTGGCGCTGATCGGTGAAACTGGATACAAGCTGCACAGTGGCCGCAGCCGCAATGAACAGATCGCGACTGATCTCCGCTTATACGTGCGAGCGGCGATTGATCAATTGCGATTCGATCTGGCTGAATTGTGCGGCGTTGTGACGAATCGTGCCGAGCAGGCCGAAAATGCCGCGATGCCTGCTTACACTCACTTGCAGCGTGCTGAACCCGTGCTGGTGGCACATTGGCTGCTGGCTTATGTCGAAATGTTTCTTCGCGATGCAGACCGGCTGGCCGACTGCCGGAGGCGCGTCAATCTTTGTCCTCTAGGTTCCGGAGCGGTGGCCGGAGCTACGTTCCCGCTGGATCGCAGCGCCATGACAGCGGATCTCGATTTCGCTGCTTCGACTGCAAACAGTATCGATGCCACCGGCGACCGTGATTTCGTCCTCGAGTTCGTGAACGCGCTTTCGCTTTTGGCATTGCACATGAGCCGATGGGCGGAGGAGATGATTTTATTTTCCTCGCAGGAGTTTGGCTTTGTCCATCTGCCCGAGGCCTATTCAACCGGAAGCAGCGCGATGCCCCAGAAGAAGAATCCAGATCTTCTGGAGCTGGCGCGGGGAAAAGCCGGTCGCGTGATCGGTGATGCAACCACGCTGCTGGTGGCCCTGAAAGGCTTACCGCTGGCATATAACAAGGACCTCCAGGAAACGCAGGAGCCGCTCTTCGACGCGACCGACACGGTGGTAGCGCTGCTGCCGCTGCTTACGGGCTGGATTAAATCCGTGGAGTTCAATCACGACCGCATGCAGGAAGCGGCGCGATCAGGGTTCATGAACGCCTGGGCGGCCGCGACTTACCTAGTCAAACGTGGTTTCGCTTTTCGAATCGCTCATGAGCAGATCGGCAAAGCCGTCCAGAAATGTATGGAGAAAGGCTGCGAGCTTCAGGATCTTTCGTTGCACGAGCTGCGGTCTCTGAATCCTGCGTTTGCTCAAGATTTTTATGAATGCTTGAGCCTCACTTCCGTGCTTGCGATCCACGACGTTCAAGGCGGCACGGCTCCGGCCCGAGTGCGACAGGCAATCGTCCTTGCCAAGAAACGAATTTCAGCGATGCTTGAGGAGATCCATGCGCACGCGTAAAGCGATTCTGCCGGACGCCCAGCGGATCCACGGCCTGATATCGGCCTATGCAGGCGATGGCACGCTATTGCCGCGTACCCTGGCGGAAATCTGCGAAAACATACGGGATTTTGTTGTCCTCGAAGATGGCGGGGCAATCATCGGCTGCGGAGCGCTCCATCTTTATGGCACGCACCTGGCCGAAATTCGCTCCATCACGGTGGCTTCGGCTGCGCAAGGCAGAGGAGGCGGTGGGCGGCTGGTGAAAGCGTTGATGGCAGAAGCCAAGAAGCAGCGCGTGGGTTGTATATGCCTGTTCACGCGCACTCCTGACTTCTTCGCACACCTGGGTTTCAAGACTGCGCAGCGAGAGGACCTTCCCGACAAAATTTACAAGGACTGCCACTCCTGTCCCAGATTCCACGCCTGCGATGAAGTAGCCATGGTGCGTGGTGAACTCCCAAAATTCGCGATACTTCCAGAGCCTGCGAACTGGCTGGTGAAGTTACAAGCCTAACCGGAAAGCCCGCCTCGCCCCAATCTGCGGGATCAAGATTCACCATTGGCTCGCCGATACTGATCGGCCATCCGAAGTGTTCGATATAGAACACCGCGTCATATTTGCCTGAGCTGGCTTACGGACATCCATTGACTACCGTGGGCCCGCGGCAGATGAATCGTGTCTAGCCTCCCTGAAATACCGCAGTGCTTTTTCCCAAGCCTGAGCACCCACCAGCCTACCAGTGGCTCGTCCGACAAGGTCAGCACTTTCAAAGTGGATTCCACCGTACCTACGGGAAATTCCTGCCTGGTTGGCAGCATCGGTGAACGTGGCCCAGTAAAGCGTTATTGGAGTAGCAGGAGTCACACCCGGCTCAACCGCAGAGCTACCCGGGTCGAACGTGACGGATGCGCCAAAGATGTCACTGTCAGTCCACCTCCTCAGGATCTCAGCCCCCGCAGCACTGAAGGTACTGTGTCCGGAGAAGTATTCCGGAAAAGGGGGAGTGGGGAAAGTAGACGGCTGATAAGGGATCCAGTTTCCGCCATCCATTGTTACAGTCCCCATGAACGGTCCTCCCCAGGCCTTAATCGTCTGTCCGTGGAACAGGAAAGGTATTGCGGTGACGGGCCGAACCGAATCAAATACCCGTTTCGCGTCCCATGCGGCAATGCCGGCATCGTGAATGGCCGCTGTCAATGCGAAGAACATTTTGGCATCATCGTCCACGGTGTGGTGGTCTCTGCTCGAAACGAATTGGGCAAACAAATCCCAGTGCCCGGGCGGCAGTTCCGTGTGCGGGCCATTGGCCCAGTACTCGGCAATCATCTTTTGCCTGTCGGTCAGACCAGCGCTGATTGCGATTAGAGCCTGAGCTTGGCGTTCGTAAGTCTCAGACGGATAGAGTGCGGGTCCGAGGCAAGCGCTGAAAAGACGGAGCTCATCTGCCGACCTCATCGCGAATGGTGTGACCTTATACCATTGCGCGCCGACAAACGACGGGGTCACGGTCATCGTCCCGTTGAAGTAAGTTAGCGGCTGCCAATGATTCGGGTTGAGGCTGGAATAGTCATAACCTGTCCCGAGTGGAAGCGTAGTCGCAGGACTTACCGGACTGTATCCGGTGTAGTCGGCGTATGGCGCACCACTCGCCGTCAGGTTACCGAGCTGGTTGGAGCCGTCGTTATGGCGGATGGCGAGGATAGCATCGCAGGTCACATTTCCTATTCCGGTCGCTGTCGTCGTGTCGGTGGAATTGTCATTGATGTCGTACCCAAGGCTGGCCATCAAAGCATCGAACACCAAGCCCTTATCGCCCGGAAATAAGTCCACCGCCGCACGATAGGCAGCGAAGCTGATGGCCTGGTTCTTATTCGCAAGGCTTCGTTCCGATTTTGGACGGCGAAGAGAGCCGCCGAACACAGTTCCCACGGCCGTCCGGGCGTAGGCCGCCCAGGCGTCGTAGACACAATTGTGGACAATGAACAGGGCGCGTGCGACCATTGGCGGTCCAATTTTTGAATCGCGCACGCCCTGCAATGCTGCATTGTTCCATTGGACGACGACATTCGGCGATTGCGGGAGCGCAGGAATCGCGCAGATGCTCAGGATTGCGAGTGCAACAGCGACCGCATTTGGAAGCCGGAATCGACAGGTATGTGGGTTTGTCATTTCAGCACCGCATTAGCGAAGGGTAAAAGCATGGTGCGCTTGCACCGGGGATTGCAATAGCAACATAGAAGCGCCTGAGGGTTCGTTTGTCGATTCGAGAACTGTCTTGCGGGCGCGAGTATACATCAAAATAGAGCACCGAGGTGATTTTCGCGCCACGCCTTTAGAAATTTAATGCTCCCGGAACCCCACCATTCGACAATAATGCTACCTAGCTGACAGGCCGAGGGGAACCAACGCAGTCTGAGCAGCTGCGGTCGCAAAAGGGTGAGCAGAATTGGTTTCAAAGCAGAACATCATTCCCTGGGTTTTCATAGTCGCTGCATTTTGCCCATCCAGCTTCAGTTCGAGCGCCATCACGATTATCACTTCGCGAGGCATCATTTTGGCCATGGACGGGAAGTCCGTTGATCGTTGCGTTGGACCGTGTCCGTCATCGAGAGAATCCAAGAAAATAGTTCTTATTCAGGACCGTGTCGTCGTGGGGAGTGTCGGCCTGTATGCCGTGCTTGGAGATGCCCACAACGTCGCACCGTACTATTTCCCAGCCTTAATTGGCCAAATAAAAGCTCGACTTCCGGCCGATGCATCTGTGTCCCGAGTCTCCGAAATCGTAAAAGAGGAGGTTGAGAAATTCTCTTCTTGGTTTGACGTGTATTTGAAGCGTGGGCTTCTTCAACAGAAGGACTCACCTGGGGATTACCCTCTCGAGTATCTGCTTGCGGGCTACCAAGCCGGTGTTCCTACGATCTACTCCATATATGCCGAGGTTGATTGGCAAGAACTACACCTCAAAGGCATCCAGCGAGTTCTAATGCACCCTGAACGGAACGGCCAAGACGACTTCGCAATCTATGGCGTTGGGTCGAAGCGTGTCCTTCTAGAACTCAAACAGGAGCAGGGCGAACTCTATCAGAGGGTAATATCCAAAGCTCCTTTGGAAAGTCGTATGTTAAGTGGAAAAAGAGAGCTCTCTGTCAATCAAGCCAGCAACTTAGTTCACGCACTTCTGGAAGTCGAAGCCGAAGCTAATCCAGAACAAGTTGGTCCGCCTTTTACTATCGTTACGATTCCCAGAAATGGCCCTCCCCTGATGTCAGTTATCGATGCTCACATCCATCCGGAACCCAGCCCGCTTCATAACAGTTCTGAGCTGGGAACGGCCTTTGCTTTCGTAGACCCTGATAAAAACCCGTCTGCAAGTCATTGAAACTGCAGGGCAATCTGTGCATAGAATTTTATGCACGGGAACAAGAGCGACATAGTATGCGTGAGAAGCGCATTTTTATTGGACTTTCTGATAGGTTCGCAAAACCCTTATCCAGCGAGGGCTTCGCAAGGGTTGATTTTTCTGGGGATAACCATCGTGGTGGCTCTCGAAGCCCAGATCACTGCGGTGATTACTGCTCAACTCAGAAAAGCGTGCATAACTTAGGTAACAACGAGACTTGTCTCGAATCTGCTGAATCCCTTCCCCTGACAAGACTGGTCGGTGTCTTCGCATTCTTGATTGAACCTTGGACTAGTGCGAACTGGGTAATCCAAAATGAAAAAAAGAGGTCGGCCAAGAAGGTGAGCGATTTCGAATCCTTATCACTAAAGTAAAACCTCACTCTAGTCTAGCAGCTAGGAGGCGGATAAATTAGGATGGTTTCGACTTTGGAGGTACCAGCGATGAGGGTAGGCGCACGCAACCGTATTACCGGGAAAGTCACAGATATCAAGAAGGGGAACCTGATGTGTCTCGTCAAGCTAGAGGTTCCCGCCCACTCCCGAATGGCATCTGTCATGACGATTGAGTCACTCGACGAACTGGGCATCAAAAAGGGAGACGACGTCGAAGTGATCGTCAAAGCGGTTAACGTCCTTCTGATCAAACACTAGTTGTGATGCGCTGCTTTCGGGCATGCACCGTTTTGGCCATTGATGAGTAGCCCTCGTTGAAGATCAGGTAGATAACTTCCAGGACCGACGACAAGCGTGCGACAAGCTCGGCACCACGGGGGACCTCAAAGGGAACGCGCTCTTCGGCCAGGGTACGTTTGGCCCGGACAATGCGTTGGGCGATGGTCGGCTCCGGCACGACGAAGGCACGCCCGATCTCCTCAGTTGTCAGAACCCGAGCAAGCGGAGCGTGAGTGCTACGCGTCCCTCGGTTGAGAGCACCGGGTGACAGGAGATGAACACCAGGCGCAGGAGGTCGTCGCCGACGTTATCGTCGATCGCGGTATTGAAGTCTGGCTCGGCCATCTCCTGCGCCTCAAGCTCGCGACCGAGTTCCTCGTGCTTGCGCTCCATGCGAGTGTTTCGGCGGATGTGATCGATTGCACGATGCTTGGCGGTGGCCATGAGCCAGGCGCCCGGGTTGGCCGGGATGCCCGACTTCGGCCACTGCTCCAGCGCGGCGACGAGAGCATCCTGCGCAAAGTCCTCGGCCAGACCGACATCGCGGACGATCCGCGCCA
>WNGK01001798.1_pt1 | contig 26483 bp, 32 predicted proteins | sample 5400601 | NCBI WGS metagenome assembly WNGK01 (sample SAMN13153376, study PRJNA577476) | soil metagenome | isolation source: 60 cm soil or saprolite under Garry oak tree replicate 1 | place: USA:California | collected 2016-06-15
CGTCCCTGTCTTCTGGGTCATCGCCATGTACTTCCCGCCCGTGTTTGCCGACATCAGCGCCGGCCAGCGCGGCGGCGTCGCGCTGCTCGGCGCGATGGCGTCGATCTCGTTCGAATCGCGACGGCCCTGGATCGCAGGCGCCCTCGGCGGCCTTGCCTCGGCGCTGAAGTACTACCCCGCGGCCATGATCATCGGCCCGCGCGCGGCGCACCGGATCCGCTACGCCATCGCGCTCGGCGCCGCCCTTATCGTGGTGACGGCAGTCAGCTTCATCCCGCTAGGGTTCGGCGGTGCTGTCTTTTACTACCAGCACGTCCTGCTCGCCTCGCTCGGCTCGCACAACGCCGACTGCGGATACGACTCGGTGCGCACGCTGTTCGATCGAGTGGTCGGCGGCGAGCCATACCTCCTGCCGAACCCGAACGGCGGTGTCGTCAGCGTGTCGCTGCCGTGGCACATGCCGGGCCTCGCAGCGGTGCTGTCCTACGCGAGCTCGGCCGCGTTCGCGGGTGCGGCCGTGTGGGCTGCGTGGCGCAGCGGATGGAACGCCCCTTACGGCATGGCTCTCGGCTTCTCGCTCGGTGCACTGATCCCCAACGAGGTGTGGCCGTACCAGTGGCTGCCGCTGCTCCCGCTCCTTCTGCTGGTCGCGGTGCGCGCGATCGAGCAGCAGCGCGGTATGACGCTGGTGCTCATAGGCGTGTTCCTGCTCGGGTTCTACCGGCCGCCGTGCGACCTGCCGTTTCCGAACCTCTGGACGCTCGCGGCGATCGCGATCTTTGTTCTGGGCGTGTGGGAAAATCGACTTTTCCGAGCGGCTTGATCAGATAGGAGTCGGGGGATGGCGCTGAACTCTCAAGTCAGCTTCACGTGGGTCGGGCACGGGACGTGGAAGTCCCGCAGCGCCAAAGGCAAAGAGGTCCTCATCGACCCCTGGGTCATGAACAACCCGGGCGCGCCGGCCAACATGAAGACGGTCGACAAATGCGACCTGATGCTCATCACGCACGGTCACTTTGACCACATCGGCGACGCGGTGGAGATCGCCAGGGCGACCAAGCCGAAGATCGTCAGCAACTACGAGATCAGTGAGTGGATGGCCTCGAAGGGCATCGACCGCGACTCGTTGATCGGCGCCAGCACCGGCGGCACGGTCGACGTGGACGGGATCAAGGTCACGCTCGTGCACGCGGAGCATTCGTGCGGCATCACCGACGGCGACCGGATCGTGTACGGCGGCGATGCGTGCGGGCTCGTGATCGAGTTCGAGAACGGCTACACCATCTATTTCGCCGGCGACACCGACGTGTTCGGCGACATGGCCATCATCGCCGAGCTCAACAAGCTCGACGCCGCGTTTCTGCCCATCGGCGACTTCTACACGATGGGTCCGGAGCGCGCGGCCAAGGCGGTCAAGCTCCTCGGCGTGAAGACAGTCGTGCCGATGCACTTCGGCACGTTCCCGGCACTCCACGGCCGGCCCAGCCAGCTGCAGGAGCTGGTCGGGAACAATGTCCACGTCCTCGACGTCAAGCCGGGAGACACGGTCTAGTCGGGAGAGGGCCGCTCGGTCGCGCAGGGTCCTCCGTGAGGTTCTGACCGAGCATCAAAGCCTCATGATCTAGCCCGACATGCGCGACCCGGTAGGCGCCCCGGCGAGCTGGCTGGCGCGCGCCATCCGGGACGGCCGCCTGTCGTCGGAGGAGGTCGTCCGGGCGCACCTGGAGCACATCGGCGCCGTCAACCCGCGCCTCAACGCGATTGTCTGGGTCACCAACGAGAGCGCCATCCGCCAGGCCAAGGCGGCCGACCGCCACCTCGCCAAGCGTGGCTTCGAGCCGCCGCCGCTGCACGGTGTCCCGTTCACCGCCAAGGACATCTTCGACACCGCCGGCGTGGCCACCACGGCCGGCCTGCGCAAGCTGAAGGACAACGTCCCGGACAAGGACGCGACCGTGATCGCGCGCATGCGCTCGGCGGGCGCGATCCTGCTGGGCAAGTCGAACTGCCCGCCGGGCGGTTCCGGCGGCGAGAGCTGGAACCCGCTCCATGGCGGCACGCGCAACCCCTATGACCTGACCCGGTCACCGGGCGCGAGCAGCAGCGGCGAGGCCGCCATCATCGCCGCCGCGGGCTCGCCGCTGGGCATCGGCAGCGACTCCGGTGGCAGCATCCGGGTGCCGGCCCATTACTGCGGGATCGCGGCGCTGAAGCCGACCACCGGCTGGGTGCCCAGCACTGGCGCTTACGGGCTTGCGGGCGGGCTGATGGATCCCCGCAGCCAGGTGGGTCCGATGGCCCGGTTTGTGAACGACCTGGCCCTCGTGCTGCCGCTCCTGGTGGGACCGGACGGCGTCGACTCGGCTGTGATCCCCATGCCCCCGCGGCGCCGCCGGCCCAAGCTGCACGGCCTGAAAGTGGCGTGGTACGCCGAGGACGGCATGGTCCAGTCGACCAAGCCTACGGTCGCGGCGCTGCAGGCGGCCGTGCACGCGCTCTCCCAGGCCGGCTGCAGATGCACCGAGGCGAGACCGCCGGGCCTCGACGAAGCACGCGAGGTGACGCTCGGTTATTGGGGCCAGGTGCGCATGACGCACGAGCGGCTCATCGCCAAGTGGGACGGGTTCCGCACCCGGCTGCTCGAGTTCATGGCCAGCTTCGACCTCATCCTCACGCCGGTGGCGGCGGACGTGGCGCCGCTCTACCGGGCCAAGATCCCAAGTGTCGACCAGTACAGCTACACCATCCCCTACAGCCTCGGCGGCAACCCCGCGGTCGTCGTCCGCGCGGGCACCTCGCCCGAGGGCCTGCCCATCGGCGTGCAGGTCGTGGCCCGCAACTGGCGCGACTACGCGGCGCTGGCCGCGGCCGGGTGGATCGAAAAGCAGTTGGGCGGCTGGCAGCCTGCTAGCTTGGGAGCGTGAAGTTTCGGTACTCGCGCTGGGACGGCACCCAGCGCGTGGACGATATCGACGCCGGGGACCTGCTGGACTCGCTGTCCGACGACCTGATGAACTACGGCGACCTCAACGCGGCGCTGCAGCGCCTGCTGCGATGGGGATCGCCCAACATGCAGGGCCTGGAGCAGCTCCTCAAGCAGCTGCGTGAGGCGCGCGAGCGCGAGCTCGGCCGCTACAACCTCGACTCCACCGTCGACCAGCTGCGCCAGGAGGTGCAGGACGTCATCGACACCGAGCGCGAGGGCATCGAGCGACGGCAGAACGAGGCCGCGACGCCCGAGGCGCGCAAGCTCATGGAGCGCATCGCCAAGCAGCGCAACGACCAGCTCGACCGCATGCCTGACGAGCTCGGCGGACGCGTGAAGGCGCTGCGCGACTACGAGTTCGTCGACGACGAGGCGCGTCAGAAGTTCGACGCGCTGATGCAGCGGCTGCAGAAGCAGATGCTCGACCAGATGTTCCAGGGCCTGAAGGGCTCGATCCAGCAGATGCAGGGCCAGGACCTGTCGCGCGTTCGCGACATGGTGCGCGCGCTGAACAAGATGCTCGAGGACCGCATGGAAGGCCGGACACCTGACTTCAACGGCTTCATGGAGAAGTTCGGGGACATGTTCCCGCCCGGCATCAACAGCCTCGACGAGCTGCTCGACCATCTGCAGCGGCAGATGGCGCAGATGCAGTCGCTGCTGCAGAGCCTGAGCCCCGAGGCGCGCGAGGAGCTGCGTCAGATGATGGACGCGCTCCTGCAGGACGACTCGCTGCGCCTGGAGCTGGCGCGCCTGTCGGGCTTCATGCAGGCGATGATGCCGCCCTCGGAGCTGACAGAGCGCTACCCGTTCTTCGGCGAGGACCCGCTGAGCATGGGCGAGGCGATGGGGCTTATGGAGCGCCTGCAGCAGATGGACCGGCTCGAGTCGCAGCTCGAGCGCGGCAGCTTCCGCCCGGACGACGTCGACCGCTCGCTGGCGCAGGAGCTGCTGGGCCCGGAGGCGCGCCAGGCTTTGGACCAGCTGCGCCGCGTGACCGACGTGCTCGAGAAGGCGGGCTACGTGGAGCGCCGCGGTCGCCGTCTGGAGCTGACGCCGCGCGGCATGCGACGCATTGGCCAGTCGGCGCTGAAGGACATCTTCGATCAGCTCAAGAAGACGCGGATGGGCCAGCACCAGCTGTACCGCGGCGGCATCGGCAACGACGCGTCAGACGAGCTGAAGGAATACGAGTACGGCGACCCGTTCCTGATGGACCTGAAGGAGACGCTGTTCAACTCGCTGGTGCGCGAGGGTCCGCAGGTGCCAGTGCGAATCGGCGCCAAGGACTTCGTCGTTCACCGCACCGAGCACGTGACGCAGGCGTCGACGGTGCTGATGATCGACATGAGCCGCTCGATGTTCCTGCGTGGCTGCTTCCTGGCCGCCAAGAAGGTGGCGATCGCGCTCGATTCGCTGATCCGCAGCCAGTACCCGCGCGACTCCCTGTACGTCGTCGGCTTCTCGAACTACGCCGTCGAGCTCAAGCCGCACACGCTGCCGCAGCTCGCACTCAACGACTACGTGTACGGCACCAACATGCAGCACGGCTTCCAGCTCGCGCGGTCGCTGCTGGCGAAGCACCGTGGCAACCGGCAGATCATCATGATCACGGACGGCGAGCCGACCGCCCACCTCGAGGACAACGGGCGCGCCTACTTCGCCTACCCGCCCACTTACAAGACCATCCAGCAGACGCTGCGCGAGGTGCGGCGCTGCACGCGCGACCGCATCGTGATCAACACGTTCATGCTCGAGCGCGGGCCGTACCTGACCGAGTTCATCAACCAGATGACGCGCATCAACAAGGGAAGGGCGTTCTTCGTCTCGCCGGAGCACCTTGGCGAGTACATCCTGGTCGACTACGTGAGCGGCCGGCAGCGCCGCCGGGCCAGCGCCCGCCGGGCCCGTATCGCGTAAGCCTGCTCTCGGCCCGTTCTTTATCCTGAACACGAAGCATGGCCATCACTGACAAAGTCGCCACCGAGCGACGCAACCTCAGCCCGGCCGCGCTCTACGAGCACGCCATCCGCCGCGACGAGGCGGCGGTGGTTTCGACGGGAGCGCTGACCGCCGAGACCGGCAGGCATACAGGCCGGTCGCCCAAGGACAAGTTCTTCGTCAAGGAGCCATCGAGCCAGGATGCGATCTGGTGGCACCCGGGCAACCAGCCCATCGGCAGCGATCGCTTCGACGCCCTTCTGCGCCGTATGCAGGAGTTCATCGACGCCCACGAGGTCTACACGCAGGACGTCTTCGCCTGCGCCGACCCGCGGTACCGGTTGCGTGTCCGCGTGGTCTCGGAGATGGCGTGGCACAGCCTGTTCGCGCGCAACCTCTTCATCCGGCCGAACGCCGACGAGCTCATGGGCTTCGAGCCCGACTTCACCGTCATCTCGCTGCCCTCGTTCAAGGCCGACCCAGCTCGCGATGGGACGCACAGCGAGACGTTCATCCTGGTGAATCTCGGACGCCGGATCGTGCTCATCGGCGGCACGGGTTACGCCGGCGAGATCAAGAAGTCGATCTTCACAGCCCTGAACTATCTGCTCCCCGCGCAGAGCGTCTTCCCGATGCACTGCTCGGCCAACACCGATGTGGACGGCTCCGACGTGGCGCTGTTCTTCGGTTTGAGCGGCACCGGCAAGACGACGCTGTCAGCGGATCCTTCGCGCCGCCTCATCGGCGACGACGAGCACGGCTGGTCCGACCGCGGCGTCTTCAACTTCGAGGGCGGGTGCTACGCGAAGACGATTCGCATCCGCAAGGACTCGGAGCCGGAGATCTACGCGGCCACCGAAAGCTTCGGGACAATCCTCGAGAACGTGGTGTTCGACCCGCGCACGCGCGTGCCGGACTACGACTCGGACGAGAAGACCGAGAACACGCGTGCGGCGTATCCGGTCGACCTGATCCCCAACGCCATCCCCAATGGGATGGGGAGCCACCCTCACAACGTGTTGTTCCTGTCCGCCGACGCGTACGGCGTCATGCCGCCGGTCGCGCGGCTGGACGACGATCAGATCCGCCACTACTTCCTGTCCGGCTACACGGCCAAGGTCGCAGGCACGGAGCGCGGTGTGACGGAGCCGGAGCCCATCTTCAGCACCTGCTTCGCTGCCCCGTTCCTGGTGCTCCCGCCCGAGCGCTACGCGGACATGCTCATCGAGCGCGTGAAGCGGCACCACGTCGACGTCTGGATGCTGAACACGGGCTGGGTCGGCGGGCCGTATGGCGTGGGCGAGAGGATGTCGATCGCGCACACGCGCGCGATAGTGCGCGCCGTTCTCAACGGGGACCTGCGCGGCGTGAACACTCACGTCGACCCGATCTTCGGGCTGCACATCCCCAACCGCGTCCCCGGCGTGCCGCGCGAGGTGCTCGACACGCGCGACAGCTGGCCTGACCCCGAGGAGTACGACCGGGCGGCGGCCAAGCTGCGCGGCATGTTCGAGGAGAACATCAACAACATCGGCACGAGCGCGTCCAGCGCCGGCTAACAGTGTTGCGCGTCGCCATAGTCGGCAGCCGGCACTTCGCCGACCCGGACCGCGTCACCGATTACGTGAAGAACCTTCCGGCCGGCTCGTCGATCGTCACCGGCAGCGCGAGCGGCGTGGACGCGGCCGCGACCAGGGCAGCGCGCACGCGCGGACTGCCCGTTCGCGTGATGCCCGCTTCGTTCGACGAGATGGCGGACGCGTCGAAGTCGGCCGCGCGCAACCAGAGGCTGGTCGACGCGTGCGATGTGCTGGTGGCGTTCTGGGATGGCAGCTCGAAGGGCACGCGCACCACGGTCGAGCGAGCGCTCGACGCCGGCAAGGAAGTCCACGTGTTCGTGGCCACCTAAGATGGAGCCGATGACCGTGGCGGTCGCGATCCATGCTCGGTTCTTCGCGCGGCTGCGCGAGCAGGCCGGCACCGATTCGGAGACCGTGCACGTGCCCCAGCGCTCGACTGTCGGCGACGTGTACGCCGCGCTCCGGGGCGCGCACCCGGCGCTCGAATCCAATCTCGATGCCGTGCGACCGGCGATCAATCAGGAGTTTTCCAACTGGGACGCCGTGGTCGGCGAGGGCGATGAGGTCGCATTCATACCGCCCGTGAGCGGCGGCGCGAACACGGTGGGCGTGATGTTCGAGGTCACGACCGAGCCGCTGGACGCCAGGCGCGCCGAGAGCGCTGTCACGCACGCCCGAGCCGGCGCGATCTGCACCTTCACCGGCATCGTCCGCGACACTTCTCGTGGCCGCACGGTGACCCATCTCGAGTACGAGGCCTTCGCTGAGATGGCCAGCACGCAGATGCGCAAGATCGCCGACGAGATCGCGGATCGCTGGCCCGAGGCGCGCGTGGCGATGGCCCATCGCACAGGGCGGCTGGAGATCGGCGAGGCATCGGTGGTGGTCTCGGTCTCCGCGCCGCACCGCGCGGAGGCGATCGCCGCGTGCAAGTGGGGAATCGACCGGCTCAAGGAGTCGGTGCCGATCTGGAAGAAGGAGCACGCCGCGGACGGGACTTACTGGATCGAGGGCGACGAGGCCGTCAAAGCATCGAGCTGAGGCTCTCGCCCGTGATCCCGAGAGCCCTCCACACGTGGCGCTGGTGTTTGCCGGTGTGGGCGCGCTGATGTTCATCATCCCGCTGGTCTTTGCCTTCACCGCGCTCGGCCGAGCCGATCAGCACCTGCCGAAGCAAGACGCAGCAGCAAGCACCGCCGCCCCCTCCTAGCCTCCCCACACGGTGGGGAGGGACGGTCAGTCCCTGACGCGCGCGATCGACAGTCCGTCGCGGATCGGCACGACGACGCCCTCGAGGCGTCGATCATTCGCCACGAGCTCGTTGTAGCGGCGCACGTTGCGCGCCTGCTGGTTCTTCGGCTGCACGACCTCGCCCTGGCGAAGCGCGTTGTCCGCCAGCAGCAGCGCCCCGGCATCGAGGTGCTCCAGGCAAAGGCCGAACACGGTCCGCACGACATCCTCGGATGGGAACGAGTTCAACAGGTCGATGAAGCAGACGTCGAACCGGGCGTCGAGCTTTTCGAGGCCCTTGACCGCGTCCTCCTCCAGCACCAGCGCGCGGTCGCCCAGGCCGGCTTCTGAGAAGTTGGCGCGCGCCCGCCGCGCCCGTTCCTTGTCCACCTCGTACGTCGTGAGCGTGCCGCCGTCGGTGCCGCGCAGCAGCCAGATGCCGCTGTAGCCGGTGGCCGTGCCGAGCTCGAGCACGCGCTTCCCACCCGCGATCCGCACAAGCAGACTCAGGAGTGCGCCCTCCTGCTCGTCGACGATCGGGATGCCTTCGCGATGCGCTTCTTCCTCCATGCGCACAAGCACCTTGTCCCGCGGCAGCACGAGGCTGTCCATGTATTCCTGCAGGGCGTCGGTGACCTCGACAGTCCTCATCCGCTAACGGTCTCCGGAGCCAGCACCTCGAGCACGCGCTCAACCTCCTCGTACGTGTTGTAGAAGTGGGGCGACAGCCGCACGAAGTCGCGGTGGATGCGGGCGACGATGTGAGCCGCGTTCAGGTCGCGAAGCACTTCTTGCGCGGACGCCCCCGGCTTGCGAAAGGACACGATACCGGACGCTTCCGCACGCGACCGCGGCCAGGGTTCGATGATCTCGTGGCCGCGTTCTGCCAGTCCTTTCGCCAGGCGCTCGGCAAGGTTCAGCACGCGGTCTTCGATCACGTCGACGCCCACCTCGAGCAGCAGGTCGAGCGCAGCGCCGAATGCGGCGGTGTCCAGCAACGAGACGACCGACTCCTCGAACCGACGCGCAGTCGGGCGCAGCGTGAGGTCATAGTCGAAGTAGCGCTCGTAGCCCGCGACCGAGCCGGAGCCCACGACCGGCGGCCACACTCGCTCCAGCAGCTCGGGAGAGAAGTAGGCGAAGCCGACTCCCGGTGGACCCATCAGCCACTTGCCCGCGCCGGCCGCGCAGCAGTCGATGGACATGCCCTCGACGTCGACACGCAACGCACCGGCGCTCTGCATCACGTCGACCGCGAATACGATGCCGCGCCGCCGGCATTCGGCGCCGATGGTCGCGATGTCCACGCGGAATCCGTTCCAGAACTCGACGTGTGAAAGCGCAATGACGCGCGTGCGCGCGTCGGCGAGAGCCAGCACGGCCTCGGGAGTGATCCGTCCGTCAACAGGCTTGGCGCGCCGGAACTCGACGCCGCGGCGCTCGAGCGCCATCCACGGGTAGATGTTTGCCGGGTACTCGCCGTCCGCGCCGACAACGTTGTCGCCGGCCGTCCAGTCCAGGCCTTGCGCCAGCAACGACAGGCCGTGCGAAGTGCTGCGCGTCAAAGTGATCGAATCCGGCGAGGCGTTGAGGAGCTTGCCGACGAGCTCGCGGATTCGGTCGGCCTCGTCCTGCGACTGGTGATCGCGATACGGCCGGTTGAGGATGCCCTCGACCAGCTGCTCGATGGCCGCCCGGCCTCGCTCGGACATGGGCGACACGCCCGCGTGGTTCATGTGGATGTAGTGCTCGGTGAGCGGGATGAGGTTGCGCGCCTCGCGTGGATCCATCAGGCCGCCTCGTCCAGAAACCGCAGCACCAGCGGCTGCAGCGCGGTGATGTAGTCGTGCAACAGGTCGATGGCCGAGGCCATCAGGCGATCGTCGAGCACTGGCGCCGGGAGCGTCTCGTACAGCCTCGACCACCCGCGGTCCCACGGCTCGAGCTCGGCGCGCCACAGCGCCGCCTTCACCTCGACCATGTGCTCGCGGAAGAAATCGAAGGCCTGCTCGTTCTGCTGCGCCGTGCCTTCGAAGTGCAGCCCGACCTCCAGCCGGCCGTCGCCGGTGTGGTGCCACGCCTCGAAATGAAGCTCCGGATGACCGTAGTGGAGCTTCAGCAGGCGGCTGTGACCGCGCATCAGCTCAAAGCCGCGAAGGTCGGCCGGGAGCCGGGCCCTCAGGCCCTTGCGCACGCCCGCGAAGAAGTCGCCCGGGGCAAGGGCTGCAGCGCGTGCCAATGATCGAATTATCGCGCCGGTACTATTGCCGGCAGTGGCGTACATCCCGACCGTCACCGAGAACGAGGGTGGCAACCGCGAGCGCAGCTTCGACATCTACTCGCGGCTGCTGAAGGACCGCATCATCCTGATCGGCCGGCCCATGGACGACGTGGTCGCCAACCTGGTCGTGGCGCAGCTCATCTACCTGTCCGCCGACGACCCCGACAAGGAGATCCAGATCTACGTCAACTCGCCGGGCGGGTCGGTCACGGCCGGATTCGCGATCTACGACACCATGCAGTACGTGCGATCGACGATCTCGACAGTCTGCATCGGCCGCGCCGCGAGCTTCGGCACGGTGATCCTGATGGCCGGCGCCAAGGGCCGCCGCTTCTCCCTGCCGAGCTCGACGATCCACATGCACCAGCCGCTCATCGGCGGCCGCGGCCTGCAGGGCCAGGCAAGCGACCTGGACATCCACGCGCGCGAGATCGTCCGCATCAAAGGCGTGCTCAACGAGCTCATCGCCAAGCACACCGGCCAGCCGATCGAGCGCGTCGAGCGCGACACCGATCGCGACTTCTTCCTCACACCGTCCGAGGCGGTCGACTACGGCCTGATCGACGGGATCATCGAGACGACGCCGGTTGCGGTGATGGCTGGAGCGGCGCAGGCAGCAAAGACTGCCTGAGCAGCAGGCGGCCGATCACCACGAGCGCGGCGGCCACCGGCACGGGCGCCGGCGCAAGCGCGGCCACGATCGCACCGGCTGAGAGGATCACCCAGTCCCAGGCATCGGCTCGGGGCCACATCACGAGCGCGAGCGAGACCAGAACGAGGTCCGCGGGCAAGGCGTGCGGGGAGGCCAGCACGCCGCCGGCGATCAGAATCGAAGCGGCGACCGCCGTTTCGTCACGTCGCCTCGCGGCGAGCCACACGACTCCAGCCGAGAGGACGAGCGAGACGATCACGAGTCCGTACGTCTGGGCGGCGCGCGGCAGGTAGACGGCCATGTGCGCGAGGTCGACCTCGCGCGCGATGACCTGCACGGTGCTCGCCGCCGGCGCGATGAAATGCGCGATCCAACCCGGGTCGAGGGGCAGGTAGGACGCCGTCAGCACCACGCCGGCTACCGCCCAGCCGGCGAGGACGCGCCATCGGCGGCCAACGATCAACGCCAGCCCGAGTGGCACGACCAGCTGAGGTTTCACCAGCGTCAGGCCGAGCGCGAGCCCGGCGAGAAACGGCCGCGACCACAAGGCAAACGCCGCGCCGAGGCCTAGCGCGACGATGCCGTCCAGCTGCGCGTTCAGTAGCAACAGCGCCGTAGGCACGCCGGCGAATCCAGGCAGGGCCGCGCTGACTGGCCGCGGCCTCGACGCGAGCCACAGGCCAAGCGCCAGGCAGGCGAGCCCAAAAAGGACCCACAACCTGCCCCCGAGCTCGGTGCCGAGCGCCTCGAATGGCACGGCCAGGAGCGCCACCCATGCGGGCGCGAGGAACGGCAGGATGCCCTGGATGCCGGGCGTCACGAGCTGGCGCCCGCCCGTGGCCTCGAGCTGGACGCGGCGCTGCACGTCGAGGTCGTAAAGGTGCGACGGGTTGGTCATGACGATCTTGGCGCCGGTCGCGAAAGCGGGCCAGTCGGAGTTGACGACGTCGTGGCCGGGCTCGGTGATCGGGTAGATCGCGAATCCGAGCGCGACCGCGGTCAGCGCGACCATCCCGCGCCAGCGCCACGCCCCCGTTCGGAAGGCCAGCACGCTAGGCCGCCGGCTCGACGCGCAGCGCTCTCGTCACGGGGACGATGAGGCCGCCCTGCACGAACAGCGAAAGAAGCACGACGCCGTAGGCGACGACAGACACGCGCGAGTCGACGCCGGGCGTGGCCGCGACCGACAGCGCGAGCGCGACAGCCAGCGCCCCGCGAAGTCCCGCCCACCAGGTGAGATGCCGCCAGGGCCACGGAATCGGCGGCGCGCGGATGGCCGCGATAGCGAGCAGGCCGTACACGGGCAGCGCCCTCGTCACGAGCATGATCACGAAGGTCGCGATGACCAGGCCGGCCACCGGCACCAGCTGCCACGCGGGCAGCGCGGCGCCGACCAGGATGAACAGCATCGCGTTGAGGACGAACGCGATCAAGTTCCAGAAGCCGAGCAGCTGAGGCCCGTGCAGCCTGCCGAACGCCGCGCCGTAACGCGCGACCACGATGCCGGCAACCACGACGGCCACGATGCCCGACGCGTGAAAGATGTCGGCGACCAGGTAGCTGCCGTACGCGATGACCAGCGTGGCGAGGATCTCCAGCGGCGCGTCGTCGGCGAAGCGAAGCAGCGCAAGGCCCACGAAACCGACCGCCAGCCCGACGACCGTGCCGCCGGCGGTGAGCTCGAGAAAGCGGACGATCGCGTCCGTCGCTGATGGCGATCCGCTAACGATCGTCCCCAGGACGGCGCTGAACGCCGCCACGCCGGTGCCGTCGTTCAGGAGGCTTTCGCCTTCGAGGATCGCGCTGAGTCCGGCGGGCGCTGCCACGCGGCGCAGCAGGGTGACGACCGCGATTGGATCGGTGGCTGCCAGGATCGCGCCGATCAGCATGCCGTCCGCCCACGAGAAGCCGACGAGCAGGTGGGTAAGCGCGCCGATGAGGACGACCGTGAGCGCAACTCCGACGGTCACGAGGAGTCCGACCGGAAGCAGCCGGCGACGAAATTCCGCCAGGTCGAGCGTGAGCGCGGCCTCGAAGACGAGCCCGGGGACGAACGCGACCAGCAGGATGTCCGCGCCGATATGCGGCAGCGGAGTGCCGGGCAGGAGCCCGACCAGCACGCCGGCGAGCGCCAGCACCACCGGGTACGGCACGAGCCGCGTCCTCTTGGAAAGGAGGCCGAGGACCGTGGCGATGCCGCCGACCAGGATGAGCAGCAGGAGGAATCGCTGCTCGGCGGTCATATCTCGATCGACATGCCGTCGCGCGCGGCTTTCACCTCGGTGCCGAGGCGCTGGGTGAGGTCCGCTGCAACCTCCCACGGATGCGCGCGCCAGACCGTCATCCCGAAGTGCGTGATGATCGCGAGGCGCGGTTTGGCGTCGCGAATGATGCGCTCGACGTCGGCGAGGCAAAGGTGCGGCAGGCCCGTCCTGCACTCCATGAGCACGAGATGGATGACCATCACGCCGGCCTTGTGCTGCTCGGCGATGCCTTCGTAGTACTCGGAGTCGGTCACCCAGCCGAGCCGGTCGCCGAAGCGGAAACCGAAGGTCTCGACCTGGTGGAGGTGCGCGGGCGAGGTGGCGAAGTCGACGCCGTTGACGCTGTACTCGGTCTCGGGCTGCAGCCGGACGATCTCTTGCGGGAAGTGGCGCAGGTAGTTGAGGACGACAGGGTCGCGGTCGAGCGCGTCGCCAGGACAGAACAGCCTCCCGCGATGGCGGAAACCGCCGTCCGTCATCGCCTCGATCATCACGTTCACGTCGTTGCAGTGATCGAGGTGGCGGTGGCTGATCACGATGGCGTCGAGCTTGGTCAGGTCGACCTTGCGCTTCGCGTACTGCACGACCGCGCCCGGCCCCGGGTCGAGGCTGATGCGCGTGTCGCCTTCTTCCAGGTAAAGGCCCCCCGACGCCGCGATCTGCTTGGCGACCATGAAGCGGGCGCCGGCGGTGCCCATGAACGTGAGCTTCACGTCTCCTCCCCACCTCGTGGGGAGGTCGGTCCTGGCGCGAAGCGCCACGACCGGGTGGGGGCGATCAAGTCTCTGCAACCTCCGACAGGGGCACCTCCGCCTTCTCCCCGAAGTAGCGGTCGTACAGCTGCTCGACGCGCTCGAGCGTATCGATCTCCGCGACCGGCTTGTCGTCCCGGATGCGCGCGATGCGGGGGAACCGAAGGGCGAAGCCGCTGGCATGCCGGTCCGACCGCTGTATCGAGTCGAATGCCACCTCCAGCACGACCTCTGGTCTTACCGCGTACCCGTAGCCCACATCGCGAACCTGCATGCGCAGGAACTTCTCGGTCATGGTCGCGATCTCCGCGTCGGTCAGTCCGGTGTACGCCTTGCCGACGTTGACGAGCTTGCCTGCCTTGGTGTCCAGCACGGCGAACGTGTAGTCGGAAAGCACTCCTTTGCGCTTGCCGTGGCCCCATTCGACCGCGGTCACGACCACGTCGAGCGTGGCGAGCGGCCGCTTCAGCTTCAACCACGCGAGGCCACGACGCCCTGGCGTGTACTGGCTGTTCGGGTCCTTGACCATCAGGCCCTCGTTCCCGCGCTCGCGCGTCTCCGCAAAGATGCGATCGAGGTCGTCGGGGCTCGTCGCCTCCTCCACGCGCGCGAGCAGGAAGGGATGCTCGAGCTCGAGAGACTCGAGCAGGCGTCGCCTCTCCTGCAGCGGCTCGTCGAGCACGGCCCGATCGTCGACCCACAGCAGGTCGAAGATGACCAGCGCCACCGGAACCTCGCGCCTGAGCTCCTCGTCGACGACCTTGCGACCGAGGCGATGCTGCAGCTCGAAAAAGCGAAGGACGCGTCCGTTGCGATGGGCCAGCACCTCGCCGTCGAACATCACGCCGTGCGGGAGTCGCAGCGCCGCCTCTGCGAGCTCCGGAAACGCGGCGGTCGTCTCTTTCAAGTCGCGCGAGAACATCTCGACGCGGCCGTCGACGTGGTGCAGCTGGCACCGCACGCCGTCGTACTTCTCCTCCGTCCAGACCTTGCCGGCGCCCATGCGGTCGAAGGCTTCCTTAGGTGCTTCGACCGGGCTCGCGAGCATGAAGCGGAATGGCTGGAAGGGCGTCACCTTCGTCGACTCGAACTGCTTGTTCTTGCATCGCACCGCGGTCTCGCCGATGTCGCCGGTGATCAGGTGGACTCGCTTGACCTGGGCGATGGGCACCTCGAAGGCCTCGGCGATCGCGGCTTCGACCAGGCCTTCGCTGAGGCCGATGCGCATCTCGCCGGCGATGATCTTGATCAGGAAGCGTGCCGCCTCGGGGTGCAGGCGGCTGAGGATCGCCTCCAGGGGGACGGCCTTGGCCGCGCCCTTCGCGCTGCGGATCGCCTCGAGCGTGGCCGCGATCTCCTCGAGCGAGGCGTCCTCGTTCTGGGTCCGCCCTTCCAGCGCCTCGCCCGCCCAGTCGCCGAGGTCGGAGTGCTTGCGAAAGATCCGGCTCAGCTCCTCCTCAGAGCGGCCGGAGATTGACTCCACGACCTTGTTGATGGCCCGCCAGCCCAGCCCCAGCGTGCGGCGCTGCGAGGGCCCGAACGCGCGCCCGGACATGAAGATGGCCGCCCGTCGCAGGTCGTCGTCGTCGAGCGTGCGGAAGTACGAGCCGAGGATTCGCGTCTTCTCCAGCGTCGCCGTCGTGGCTCCGACGGCCGCGCCTGTACGTGCGAAATCCTGCATACCGTTCGCTATCGTAGGGTCGATGCGCCGGTGCCCTTACCTGGAGGAGCTCGTGTTGAACCGGCGCGCTCTGCTGCGTGTGTACCGGTTCGACTGCCATGTCGACCACCTGTCCAAGCGCAAGTACTCGCTCACGGATTCGCCGCCGATCTGCGTCAGAAACTTCGAGGACTGCCACCTGTACCAATCCGAGAAGCGCCGCGAGGATCGGACGATATCCCGTTATACGGACTGATTCCCATGTGCCCTGTCTGCTCGGCCCCCGCCTTCACGCTCGACGGAGCGTGCGTGTTCTGTCACGCGCCGCTGGCCGAGCACGGCGGCGAGGCTGAGCTGCTGGAGTACCTGTCCGAGAGGATCCCGACCGCGCACGTCAAGCGCGGCGCGTGGAATCGCGGGCCGATCACAGAGGCTGCATTCGACGTGAACGGTCGTACGTTTCTGGCCCGGTGGAAGAACGAAGAGCTCGACCTCGAGCCGGCGGTCGACCTGACCGCCTGGCTCGACCTCCTGCTGACGCGACTCAGTGACATCGCGATGCAGGACGCGAACCTGCGCCGGTCGGTCCTGCGGTCCGGCTGGGCCTTGCGCTGACCAAGGTAGTAGTCGGCTACACGACATCGATCGACGGTTTCGTCGCCGACGAACAGGGCGGCGTCGAGCGTCTGTATCCGGATCTGGCGGACCTGCAGGACAAGCCGTATATGAAAGACCTCATCGCGGACACGGGCGCCGTGCTGATGGGCCGCCACACATTCCAGATGGGCGACCCCGACACGCTGGCCGACAACTACGAGTTCCAGGTGCCGATCTTCATAGTCACGCATCGTCCGCCGGCTCATCATCCGAAGGAGAACGGAAGCATCTCTTTCACCTTCGTCACCGATGGAGTCGAGCCAGCCGTGCGACTGGCTAAAGCCGCGGCGAAGGATCGCGATGTGATGGTCGTCGGCGGCGCCAACCTCGCCCGGCAGCTTTTCGCGGCGAATCTCGTCGACGAGCTGCATGTCGATGTGATGCCGGTGCTGCTCGGCTCAGGCTTGATGTTCTGGGGTCCGGGTCTCGAACATCTGCGTCTCGAGACGATTGACGTGTCGCGCGCCGGCGAGCGGACGACTCTGAAGTTCCGGGTGGTCCGCTGACGCCCTCACCCTGACCCTCTCCCGCAAGCGGGAGAGGGATACCTGGGGCCCATCACCCTGACCCTCTCCCGCAGGCGGGAGAGGGATACCTAGAGCGCCAGCTGCAGCTGCTCCGTGGCCTCCAGGGCTGACGCGCGGATTCCGCGCTTGCGCAGCGAGCGCGCAAAGTCCTCGGTGTAGCCGTGCACCGTGTAGACCTGATCGGCGCCCGACCGCTCCACCACGTCCATCAGCTCGTCGAAGTCGCAGTGGTCTGACAGATCGAACGTCATGTCGGCCCCGAACAGGCGCGCGAACTCCGCATCTTTCGCCCACCCGGAAACCAGAGCGGTGCGGTAGCGGCCGAGGCGCCGCACCTCGTCCTTGCCCGCCGGCGGTGCGATCACGACGCGGCCGCGTGCCTCGCCATCGAGCTCGATCCATTCCGGCAGCGGCCGGCCTGCGCCGGCGTACGCCTGCGCGCACGGCACGCAGCGCTTCTCCAGGGCAAACTCGAATCCGTACGGCGCCAGTGCCAGCATCATCTCTTCCGTCTTGCCGAGCGCGTGGCATAACAGGACTGGCGCGACGCGGCTGTCCAGCGCGCGGCGGCACCATATCGCGATCGCTTCGATGGTCGCGTCGGGGTCGCCGAAACGGAAGTGCGGCCGGCCGTACGTCGTCTCGACGATGAGCACATGGGCTTTCGGCACGTGCGTCTGCTTGCGTGTGCCCGGCACCCGCAGCTTGATGTCCCCCGTGTAGAGCAAGCTCGTCCCGTCGTGCTCCAGCAGCAGCTGCGCCGAGCCGAGCATGTGGCCCGCGGGCAGCAGCGTCACGGTGGCGCGGTCGCGGCGCATCGGCTCGTCGTAGCCGAGCATCCGCCAGCCGCGCGGCCGGCGCGACTCGGGAATGAGCCCGAGGGTCTGCGGCGTCAGCACGGCCTCTCGATGGCGCCGCGCGTGGTCGGTGTGCGCGTGTGAGATGAACGCGAACGAGCGCACGACCAGCGGGTCGAGCCACAGCCGGTGGCCCGGCAGCGAGACGCCGTGATCCCACACGACGTGGCGCGTCACGATGGAGCCTCGACGCCAATAGCCGCCAGGGCTTCGTTGGGGATGCCGATGTCGGCGACCGACATTTCGCCGGACACGCGAGGCCCGTCGGCGGTCAGCAGCCCGGCCTTGGGCAGCGTGAAGGTGACCGTCATGTCGGCGCGCACACAAGGAGAGTAGGCGACGCCCGTGTCGGAGTCGAGACCGGACGGAACATCGACGGCGACGACTCGCAACCCTGACGCGTTGATGGCCTCGATCCACTCCGCGAAGCGGCCTTCCGGCGCGCGATTGAGGCCCGTGCCAAACACGGCGTCGAGCACCAGGCCGGCGCCGGCGAAGTTCGGGTGATCACCGACCTCAACGCCCAGCTTGAGCAGGGCTTCGAGCTCCCGCAGCGCGTCGCCGCGCAAGTGCGTGCGCTCGATGCAGCTGACGGATGCGAGGCGGCCCCAGCGGTGGAGGTGGCGAGCGGCGGCCAGGCCGTCGCCCGCGTTGTTGCCGACGCCGCACACCACCGCGGTGCGGCCATCACATGCCCGCGCCGCCTGCCAGCCCGCAGCCTCCATCAGCCAGTCGAGCGCGATGCCGAAACGCTCGGAGGCGAGCCGGTCGAGCTCCCTGACCTGGGCGCTAGTCAGCGACGGGGCGCTGGACGACAAAGGAGCAGTAAGGGTCGTGCCGGTGGATGGAATCCGCCTGCGACACGGCGGTGTCGAGCAGCCGGGAGATGAGCTGCGGCGTGATGGTGCAAACCTGAGGGAACTTGAGCGCCGTGTTGCGAAACGGGCAGTTGTGGATGGTGATGCGCACGCCCTCTTCGACCTCGGTCTGCTCGGCCAGCGTGCCCGCGCGGCCGATCCACGCCACGACTCGTCGCAGCTTCTCGTCGAAGGCGAGACCCTCGATCTCCCTGCCGATCGCCTCGGCGTGGCGCGCGGCGACGCGCGAGAAGATCTCGTCCAGGGCTTCGGGCCCGCCGAGCTCCTGGACCTCCTGCAGCACCATCGTCGCGAGCTGGCCGTAGCGCTTGGGGAAGACGGAGTCCGCGCGCGCGGTGAGGCTGAAAAGGAGGGAGGGACGGCCGCGCGCGCGGCGCTCCGGATGGCTCACGACGAAGCCGTCGCGCTCGAGGTTGGTCAGGTGCTGGCGGATCGCGTTCGGGGTCACGCCGAGGTCAGACGCGATCGTTTCGGCGCTGGCTCGGCCTTTGCGCCGAATGAGCTCCAGGACCTCCATGCGGGTCGAGCGGCCCGCGATCATCGAGGGCATAGGTACGGCTGGCCTGCCGACCTAAACACTCTAACCGATTTATTACAGGTGATTCTTGACAAAATCCAAGGTGTACTTAAACTCTATGGGGGAGAGATATGACGATGATCAAGCAGGCCAACCGAGCCATCGAGCACATGACGGCCCGAGACCGGCGGGTGCAGCGGGCCAAGTACGCGCGCCGCAACAAGATGCATTACATCGACAAGCTCCTGAACGAGCTCGAGATGCTGAACCTCGCCGACCAGCGGACCATGCCGCCGGTGCTGTCGGTGGCGGTCAACAAGGTCATCGAGGAGTCGCCCGAGGTCACCGTGCTGGCGCAGGCGAAGCCTGGTTCCGTGATGGAGGCGATGGACGCTCTCTACGAGATCCAGGACAGCCTGATGTACAACCAGATCGAGGACGAATAAGCCCTAGATAGCTGAACCGGGGCCGGGCTCATGTGGGCCCGGCCTTTTCTTTTGGTGCCGGCTAGGTGCAGTCCCCTCCGGGGACGATGTCGATCGTCTGGGCCGGCCCAAGAGCCTTCAGGCCGGAACCCTGCGCGAACAGGAAGATGCCAGTCTGGCCGATGAACCAGATGCCGTGGGCGTCGGCGTGGTGCCGAGGGCCGATGCTTGCGAGCGCCACGCCGCTCGGCGCCAATGACTGTGAGGCCGCGCCGCTTGACGACAGGTACTCGATTCCCGGCGCCGATCCCGTGAGGTCGATCATCACCCCACCCTGCGTGTCGGTGGCGATGAGCGCGATCGAGTCCCCGCCGGGAGCGGTGAACGCAACTGTCGGCGTCGAGCCCGGCACGGTGCTGACCGTGAGGAGCTTGGTCGGCGCCGGGTAGCCGAGGACGCCCGGCGAGTCCACGCCCCACGCCGTCCCATGCACCACCTCGTGCCAGTCGTTGTTGCCGGAGACCGGCGTGATCGGTGCGATCGTCTGCGTGGTCGTGTCGAGCAGCCACAGGCCATTCGAGTCGACCGTTTGGCTGGTGAGCACGACTCCTGCCGCGGTGAACGCCAGCGGGGTCAGCTTGTTCGGGTTCTTGATGATCGCTTCCTGGCCGTTCTGGTTCGAGACGCGAATGGTCCCGTCAGCGTGCAGGTAGGCGTAGTGGAGGCCGTCAGGCGCGACCAGCTCCGGCGGGACGGGCAGCCAGCCGCCGGCGGCATTCGAGTAAGTGCCCTCACCAACACCGAAGCGCTGGGGTGAGTGATTTGTGGCCCAGATGATGCCGACAGGCTCATTGCTGCCGTCGATCTCATTGGTCGTGTCGACGGTGATGGCGCCGCTTGGCAGCGTGATCCAACCGAGCTTGGCGATGTAGCCGCCGCCGGCTATGCCGACCGTGGCCGGCATCTTGCACGGAAGCGTCGCGACCGGCGAAGGGGTTGGCGATGGTGTCGGGCTGGCGGCGGGTGATGGGCTCGGTGAGGTCGATGGCACGGTGCTGGTGCATCCGCATGCGCACAGCACGGCGATTGCCAGCAGCGCCCTCACAGGCATGCGCGGCACTATAGCCGGACGCCCGTTTCTTTTCGCATACTCACCGCCGTGGCCGGAGAGCTGAGTCCCGACCGGCAGTATTACTGGGACGGCGGGCGCTGGGTGAGCGCCACATCGCCCGATCGTGCGTGGCGGTGGGATGGATCGTCGTGGCGTCCAGCCGGCGAAGGTGCGCCTCGAGCGCGATCGTCACGACTGCCGTGGCTCATCGCCGGCGGGACGATCGTGGCCCTGGTGGCTGCGAGCATCGGCATCTACTTCGCCGTCGGCTTTGTGATGCGTGCGTCGCAGCGAGTCCTCCAGCCGGGGGGCCTCGCCTCATGCAGTTCAGCCCTTGCTCAGCCCGGAGCCGCGCTCTCTGAGGGCAAGTCGCTGTGCGGCGGCACGCTCGGCAGCGAATACCTTCTGGCCGACTGCACGCTCACCGAGGGCACACCGTCCGGCGTCGTGGTGTGGAAGAAGTCCTACAAGCCCACCGAGGGCGACTGGACGAAGACGACCGCGACCACGGGCTCTGACGGCTGCAACCTCTCCGCCCCGCCGGACGTCGACGTCAGCTTCGACACGGCTGACAAGCAGCCGCCGGCGACAGTCGTCGTCGCCGATTTCACGTATGAGGCGAGTGCCGGCTCGGTCGGCATCCAGCTTGCCTGCTCCCAGGCCGCGAGCTGCGTCGACATATCAATGTTCCAGGAGGGTCTCTACAGGCTCGACGAGGGACGGCCGAACGACGGCTGGGACAGCCTGGCCAAAGGCGTGGCGTTCGGGGTGACGTTTCGTGCTGGAGCGCCGAACCGCATGATCCTCCGGCTGAGCGGCCGGCACGTCAGCGTCTACCTGAACGGCAGGGGTGTCACGCGGGCGGATACGTCGCGGGTCCAGAGCTCCGGCTATGTGGACTTCTACCTCGACAACCGCGGCGGCCCCGCCACGGAAACGGTGTGGCTGCAGCGGCTCTACGTGTTCGAATCTCGATAACCTCTCTCCGGCCGAGTTCGTTGAAGGTGCAAGGAGGCGACTACTGATGATGGCTGCCATCGGCAACCTGTTCTCATGGACCGTCACCGCGTTCTTCGGTGCCATCTTTCTGCTGCTCGTCTTTGAGACGTGGGCGCTGTTCACCGGCCACACGCCGATCTCCGATTACATCAAGCCCGCCGTGCATTCGTATCCTGGCACGGCCTTCGTCATCGCGGTCGTGATCGGCATCCTCCTCGGACATTTCCTTTGGGGTCCGGCGACCGGCAGGACCTCGCCGTCGGGGAGTCAGCCGCAATGAGCGCCCTCAACGCGCCGGCCATCTTGTCCCTGATCGCGACGGTCGGGGCGTTCATCGCGTTCCTGCTCATGCTCCAGGAATCGCTCGCGCTGCGAAGCGGCAGCGACCCCGTGAATAACGGCCTTCGTTCGATCGTGCGTAGCTTTCCACGATCGGTCTACGCGCTCGCGGTGGTGATCGGCATGCTGCTCGGCCACCTGCTGTGGCCGTGAGCGGTCAGGTCGTGGCCTTCTTCTTTTCGTCCAGGAACTGCTGATACAGCCGGTACGCCTCCTGCTTGCGGCTGTCGACGATCTTCGTGTAGCCCTGGAGGGTGTTGAGGTTGGCGTGGCCCAGCACCTCCTGGACGAGGCGCACGTCGCCGCCGGTCACTTCCAGCAGCGTGGTCGCGGCGGTGTGTCGCGCGACGTGCGGCGACTTGAACGACCACGCGCCGAGCTGGCGGCGCAGCCGCTTGACGATAAATCGCGCGCCGGCCGATGTCAGCCGCCGGTTCCGGTCGTCGGCAACCGACCGGTCGTAATTGATGAACATCGCCATGGACGCGTCTTCACGGGTCGCGAGGTAGTCCTCCAGCGCGGCGCGCGCGTCGGCGGTGAGGTACACGGCCCGCTGCTTGGAGCCTTTGCCCGTGACGATCAGCCGGTTCCCAGTGCGTGGGAAATCGGTGCGGTCGAGGGCGAGCGCTTCGGAGATGCGGCATCCGGTGCTGATCAGGAATTGGACGAGCGCCTTGTCGCGCTTCTCGAGAGGCGTGCCCGATGGCAGCGCGGCGAGCAGGCGCACCAGCTCGTCCGAATCGATCGGCTTGGGCAGGCGCTGCTCGAGCTTCGGGAGCGTGATGCCGTTGGACAGGTCCCGATCGATGAAGCCTTCGCGTGCGACCCAGCGCAGCCAGGACCGGACGGCCACCAGCGCGCGGGCGCGCGAAGCCGGGCTTTTCAGGCGGGTCGCAAGCCGGCGCTGGTAGGCGCGCAGGTCCTCATGTCGCAGATCGGCGAGCTGCAGGGTGTGGCCGCTCTCGTGCAGGAAGACGATTAGCTTTTTCAGCTCGCCGTCGTATGCGCGGACCGTGTTGAGACTGCGGTTGGCCTCGAGCTGAAGCCATCCGATGTACTCGTTCGCCGCGGCCTGCAGATCGATGGACATGACGAGGCCGGATGCATGTTGACACAAGATGCCGCCGGTTACTCGCGGCGCCCGAACGATCTTTCTTGTTATGGGAGGCAGGCCGAGGGTTCGTGCCTCTAACCTTTTAGCGATGCGCCGATGGCTCGTGCTCGCCGCGCTCGTGGTGGTGACCGTGTGCAATCAGTCCAGCGCGGCGGCGACAGGTGTCGCCGATGTGGCCGTGCAGTCAGGCGACCTGCCCAAGGGCGTCCAGAAGTGCTCGGCCTCGGGCGACATCGACTCGTTCCTCAAGGCTGTCAAGTCGAAGGACCCGAGCACTTATTCGTCGACCAAGGCGGAATGGGACAAGGCGAAGTCGCACGGCGCGACCGCGGCGGAGGTCGTGTTCTACACCGACAGCAAGGCCCACTGCGACTCGATCACCAACTCGGAGAACGGCGACCTTGCGTCCGCGACGTATCCCGACACGGGCCTCGGCAAGAACTCGATCACTTTGCTGATTGCGATCGCCAATCAATCGTTCTTTGTCGCGGTGTGGCAGAGCAAGACTTTCATGGTGATCCTCGCGGTCATCAACATCGACACCGCGCAGGCCAAGAAGATCGCGAGCAACGAGAACAGCCGGATCAAGTAGCCGCCCGGGCTCAGACGCCCGCCTGTTTTCTCCGCACCGCGATCAGCTTCCTGACGAGGCTCTTGGGCAGCGGCTTGTCGATCGGAAAGTGCAGCGAGCCCGGCGTCGACCTGTATGCCTTGAGCTCCGCGGTCAGTTGCCAGAAGACCGAGCCGCTGTGCGGCAGGTAGGCGACGTGGTTCTTGAACGCGGCGAAGCCGCAGATCATCTTGCCCTTGAGGCGGAAGCCGGGCATGCCATACGAGATGACCTCTTCCGCCTGCGGGACGATCGCGCGGATCGTTAGACGCAGCGCCTGGAGCGTGCTCCGGTGCGGCTCGCCGATCCCCGCTAGATACGCGTCGATCTCGTGATGCGACATCGCTCGGACCCCTTATGTGGTGCTCTCAGCTTTCCCAATGAGAACGTGGCCTTTGCACAAAAAGGCACCCTTCAAGCCAGTTGTCCTTGGTCGCCGATGCGGCGAAGAAAGAAGGGGTCCCCGGTGAGGGGACCCCTTTGATCGATATCAACGTGTTCGAGCTAGCGGAGGTCGATGTTCTCTACTACGTAGGTACCTTCCGATCCGTCGGCGATGATGAATGGGATGAACCCTGGGGCAATCCGGGAGGTCGGGTTGGCGTCCGCGAAGGCAGCCCAGTTGGCGTAGTCCGCGCCCTGGAAGTTGACGTGGCAGTCGGACGATGAGGTACTGACCAAGGTGGCCACACCGGAGGCTCCACCGCAGCCGGCGGCGTCGAGGAAGGCGTACCCCTCAACGGTGCCGCCTACGCCGTCGGTGTCGATCGGGATGCTGAACCTCGGGGCCCCACCGGTTACGTCACCGGTTGACACGAACGAGAAGTGGACGGCATTCAGGGGCTTGGCACTCTGGCTCTTGGAGTTGAGGTACACGCCGCCGAACTGGCCAGCGCTGAGGACGATCGTGGCGCTATCGCCGTCCGCTCCAATCGTGACCGTGCCGTCTCCGAATGTCTGCAGTTTGTTCGCCGACGCTGACGCGGCGACGCCGCCAAATCCAATGGCAGCCACAGCCGCCACCGTGAGTACGATCAAAAAACGCTTCATGCGCCACTCCTCCTCGCGCCTCCCCAGTGACGCGGGCCTGCCGATCCTCCAAACTTAGGTTCGGTCTTGTATCGGGGAGTTTAGCAGCCGCTAATCAGGCCCTAGAGCCCAATTTTCCAGCCGCGTTAACTGTGCGCAGAGGATCCAGATTTGGGCAAGCCGGTACACCAGGCGGCTGTCAGAGTCCGCCCGGCGAGCTGGCGATCGAGATGGTTTGGACCCGGATGCACTGCTCAATCCTGACGTGCTCCCTGAAGCCCCGGACCCTTGGCGTTTCGTTTAAGGACGCCTCACCGACCTGTCTCGTAGCGTGTCGAAGGAGGTCCTGAGTCTACTAACGACGATTCGGCGGCTTCGTCGGTACGTTTGTGATGGTGACGCGAGGCGTCCCCTCGATTTCGGTAGTACCGGACGTGATCACCACACTAGGTGGCTTTCGAGTGTCCAGAGTGCCCAATGAACCGCTCATTAAGCCACTGAGCAAGGACGGGTCTATCGGCGCGATCGGCTTGTACCAATCGAGAGACGACAGGACTCCTGAGGCTCCGGATCGCTCCACGCGCGACTCCAACGATCTGACTTGGGTTGAGAGGTACTCGAGTTGAGCATTGATGGTTTCGAGCTGCGCGCCTCGTGGATCATTCGATTCAAGGTCAGCCATGTTTTGGGCGCGAGCCACATCGGTCACGATCGAGGCAGGCTTATAGCTTTCCACGATGACCACTTTCAAGGCTTCGATTAGCTCCCGGTTGGCCCGCTTCGCATCGGTCAACGAAATACGCCCTTCGCTTCCCAGTTCGATCACCCTTTCGTGGTGAACGTCGAAAGGCATCTTTGTGGCATCGTCGATTAGCAGAACGACAGGTCGTTGGAAGCTGTGCGCGACCCCCAGTTCGTAGAAGACGTTGGGGTTCCGCGAGCTTAGATCCGCAATCACGACTCGCGCCTCTGTAATCGCTTTGACGATTTGACGCGTGATATTTCCTGGTGCTGGCTCGCGATCCGATCGGTCAGTTTGCAGACTCACATGTGCAGCGGCGGGGGCGATGACAAACTCCATGATCTCGTCTGCTCGAACGCGTATCTCGGACTTGGCCGGGCCGATCGGACAAATCACGTATGCAATTCCCTCTGGCGCGCCCTTCGGAGCCTGCTTTCGTCCACCACCCTTCTGGCCCGCTGGCATGGCGTGCAGTTTATGGGAGTCCAGATGCGGATTTGCGGAGGATTTGCAACTCAAAACGAGGCCGTTACTGTTAACAGCGTGCCAAAGAGATGGCTCGTATACCCATTCACCAAGAAGGATGTTGACGGTGGGGCCGCGAAGCAGCGGCTATTTCAAGTGGTCGATCCCAACGAACCGGATGTGGTGGTGACATTGAGGGTCAGCAGGCGTGATGGCGAGGATGCCTACAACAAAATGCTGGAACCGGAAACGCCCGTTCCATTCGAGTGGCAGTTTGACGACCCGACTGAGGTCATTTATAAGCGCCCTCTCAAACCGCTAACGCCACCTGAAGGCTGAACGCCCAAAGGGAGCATTCATGCGCTATGAGATTGTCATCCCTCCGGGCGGATGGTAGGCCGAGCAAAGATAAAAAGGCCGGGGGGCTGAACCCCGGCCCAACGCCGATCTAACCGACTACTTCTTCGGCTTTGCCTTGCCCGCCTTGGCGACCACATCGAACATCGACCGGATGCGGCTGCCCTTCGCGCTAACGCCGCTCTGACGCACCGCTTTGACCACACCGCTTTTGCTGGCGTCCGCCGTCGCGAAGTTCTTGACGACCAGCAGCTCCTTGTCGGTCACCTTGCGCTTGTCCGGCTGAACCGACTTCTTGGCCACTGGCTTCGGCTTGGCAGCTTCTTTCTGCGTCCGCTCGGCGCTCGCCTTCTTGACCCGCTCGCGTTCCGCCTTGGCGGTCTTGTCCGCCTTCGCGAGCTTGGCCTTCTCCGCCTTCTCGATCTCGGCCCGTGCGACCGCGACCTTTGCCGTCCGCTGCTGCTCCATCTCTTCAACATTGGTTGCCATCCGGGAGCTCCGGGCCGGGTG
>WNGK01005991.1_pt1 | contig 26474 bp, 18 predicted proteins | sample 5400601 | NCBI WGS metagenome assembly WNGK01 (sample SAMN13153376, study PRJNA577476) | soil metagenome | isolation source: 60 cm soil or saprolite under Garry oak tree replicate 1 | place: USA:California | collected 2016-06-15
GCTGGCTCTGCGGGCTGCCCGGACCGACGCCGGTGATCAGCACGCCGTCATGCGGCGAGTCGAAGTCGGCGACGGGTGTCGGCGCCGAATGGCCGCCACCCCCGATGATCATGTGCACGGTTCCGGCGGAGGTGTCCGTCAGCGCGGGGTCGCTGCCCTGCGGCGGCCGCGAGACCAGCCGTCGACAGTACCTGTCGCCGGGAGACATCCGGCCCGGCCGGTCCCACGTGTCCGGCATCCATGGCATCCTCCAGGTAGATCGCATCGAAGTAGGTCTGCGGCGATCGTCCCGGTGCCGCTTGCACAGGCGGTTCATGGCGGGTGAACGGGTGCCGGCGCTGTCGTGAAGGCTCGCCCGCGGAGTCGGCGGGCGGCCGCTGGCGGCGCGGTATACCCGAGTCGTAGCGAGTGGCTGGCTGAACGAACCCGAGCACGCGGACGTAACTCAGGTGATGGCTGAACCGCTCGGACGGACACCTGCGATGCATTCTCCCGGCCTGATACTGCGCGGTGAGGTCTCCGCGCACGGCCAACCGCCGGCCCGGCTGACGCGGGCCGCGCGGCTGCTGGTCAATCTGGCTGGCGCCGCGGGCGCGGCGTTCTTCGCCCGGGCCAGCTTGCTGTTCTACCTGCACACGCACCGGCTCATTGGTGCCGCCACGGGCGCTTGTCGTCCTCGGCCGGTCCTTTGGCTTCGTCGCCGCGGACCGGGGCCTGGTGACCCGCGGGCCATACGCGGTAATCCGGCACCCCGTCTACGCGGCCTACGTGGTGATCCAGACGGGGTACCTCGTCCAGAGCATCTCGGTCCGGAACGTGGCCGTGCTCGTGTTCGTCACCGGCTGCAATATCGGACGCGCTATCGCCGAGGAGCGGGTGCTCGCCACCTCGGCAGACTACGCGGACTACCGGGCGGCCGTACCGTGGCGCCTGGTCCCGGGTCGGTGGTAGCAGCGCTCAGAACCCGGCTGCCACCGGTATGACGCGCTCGCCGAGCAGTTCGAGCGGCGCGATCTCGGAAACCCGCGGAATCCGGCCGTGCACGTGCGAGATGCCAACCGCGGCCAGGCTCCGGAGTTGCTCGAGGAGCGCGTCGACCTTCTCGCCGTCGGCTCCGGGGTCGAGCGACATCATCACGGTCTTGGCGATCTCGTCGTAGTCCCGGCCGACGTCCGCGCAGTGACCACGGAGCACGTCGAGCTTGCGCTCGAGATCGGGACTGGCGAAGAGGTTGCAGGCCTGCGCATACTGCGCGACCAGGCGGAGCGTCTTCCTCTCCCCGCCGCCGCCGATCAGGATGGGCGGGTGCGGCCGGCTCAGCGGCTGCGGCGAACTGAGCGTGCGGGCCAGCTGATAATGCCGGCCGCCGTACGGCCCCTCGTCGTCGGCCCACATCTGCAGGCAGATCTGGAGCGCCTCCTCCAGCCGCTCGAACCGCTCCGCAGTCGGCGGGAACGGCAGGCCGAGGCCACGCGCCTCGTCCTCGTTCCAGGCCGCGCCGATCCCGAGCCAGGCCCGGCCGCCGGAGACCACGTCGAGCGTCGTGACGCACTTGGCGAGCAGGCCAGGCTCGCGGTAGACGACCGCCGTCACCCATGCCAGCAGCTCGATCCGCGACGTGCAAGCGGCCAGGTAGCCAAGCGCGGTGTAGGCCTCGAGCATCTCGCGCTCGGGCGGCCCGACGACGCCGATCTGCCACACATGGTCCATCACGCTCAGCTTGGCGAAGCCGGCCTCCTCGGCCGCGGTCGCGACGGTAGCCAGGTCGGCGCCGAGACGGTCCGGGCCGCCGGGCCAGGTGAAGTCCGCCAGGTGCACGCCAAGTTCCATGATCAATCCCTTCGCTAGGCGGCTGAGTCAGCTGCTCTCGGGCGCAGGCAGGCCGAGTTCGGAGCGGATCACGCGTACCTGCGCCTCGACCTCAGCGTCGGCCGCCTGGTGGCGGCCGGTGAACGACAGTAGCGCGGCAAGCGACGTGGCGGCGGCCTGCTGGTCGGTCAGCCTGGCCCTGATCTCGTTGACGCCGATCAGGGCCTGGGCGGTCGCGGCGATCGCCGGCGGAAACGGGATCGCCGCCAGCTGCCGGTCGAAGTGACGTTCGGTCGCCGCTTGCGCCCGCAGCGCGGCCGCCGCGGCGGCTAGGTCGCCGCGGGCATGCTTGTCGTACGAGCGGACCTCGACATCGAGGCGGTGGTTGGCCGGCCTGGCGATGGCGAGATAATCGGCCGCCAGCGCCCTGATGCCTGGCCCCGCGGAACTGGTCGCGGGCCTGGCGGCCGGGTGCCTGGCCGGGTTGCAGCCCGTCACGGCCAGGGCCACGCACAGGCCGACCGTCGGGACGAGCGCCGGTCTGGTGCACTGCATAAGGCCAGCAAAGCACGGACGGCTGGCGCCGAACTTAGTGCCTGCCGATGAATAACACGCCAGGGATCATGGACTGCGGGCAGGGATCAGGTCGTAGTTCCACTCGCCGTGGAACTGGTGGCGCCTGAGCGCCCGCCGTTCGAGGTCCTTCATCTGCTGGTCTGAGATCTTGATGGGCCTCCAGCGGGAGCGCGCTGAAGAGCACGAAGATCGGCGGTGCCGTCGTCCTCACCAGCGCCAAAGGCTTCACGCTGTACTGGTTCGCCCCGGACACGAGCACGAAGTCGATGTGCAACGGCTCGTGCGCGAAGTCCTGGCCGCCGGTACCGGGGCCGGCCACGCTGTCGGCGGGCACGAGCGGCAAGCTCGGCACGATTACCCGCTCCGACGGCTCGGTGCAGGCGACGTTCGACGGCCACCCGCTTTACACCTTTAGCGGCGACAATTCGCCAGGTCAGATGTCCGGCAACGGCCTGAATCTTAACGGCGGCGTGTGGCACGAGGTCACGGTCTCCGGCAGCGCGCCCGCGCCCAGCCGGACGTCGAAGTCGTCAAGCTCCAGCGGCGGTTACGGGTACTGACCGACCGGCAAATCGGGCCGCCGCGCAATAAACGCGGCAACGGTCCGCGCGGATGCCGAGCGATATTCAAATTGGGCTTGCCCTTGCGTTAAGGGCGGCGGAAACTGACTGCAGGCGGGTGGCGAGGCGCTAAGCCGAGCCGCCTGACCTGCGGGGGGACCGACCGGGTCGAATGCCCGTCCTTCGAGACCAGCCGCGATCTTTATGTGTCGGACGAGCGGTCTCGAAGGAATACGCCGGAATGCCGTACGATCTCGCGCTTCTAGACCTGATCACCCCATATGTTCTCCAAGGTGACACTTTCGGGCAATGGCACGCGGCGCTTTCTGTCATTTACGTCAGCGATTACGCGGTCACCGCCGATGATCTCGGCATCGTGATCCGGGGGGTCGCGCGATTCAGCGGGGATGTCAGCCCGTACATCGACCCGACGACGATGACCTTCGGGGTGAATGCGGAGAACACCGAGGGACACCCGGCCAGCGACCCCGGCCGGCGCGACCCGTGGATCGACGTGCGGGATGCCGAGATCGACTTTGAGCTGAGCGCGCCGCGCGAGGTGTCGCAGAAGGTGGCATCGGCGGTCGCCGCGATCGGCGGCAGCGGCAGCTTCGCGTCAGCGGCGGCGGTGCTGGCCGCGTACGACGCGAACACGGCCGATCCGCCGCCCTCGGACTACCCGTCCACAGACTTCACGCTGGACCTGCTGCTGACCACGATCGTGCTGCGGCCGCCGTTCCTGCGCGGAGCCAAGCTCGATCCGAGCGGCATCCTCACCGAGGACCCGCAGCACGCCCAGGTGAAGATCACCCTTCCGAAGATCAAGGTGCGGCTCACCCAGGGATCGCAGGTCACCGACCCGCTCAGCGCCGACCTGCTGTCGCTGGGCGCCAGCGGCCTGGACGACCGCGACGACATCGGCGTGGCCGAGCTGATCACGATGGACCCGCCGTACGCCTTCATCGGCTCGTCCGACACCGTCGGCATCGGGTTCCGCACCGCGACCCTTGACCTGTCCGAAGGCTCCACGCCACCCGACGTCCTGGCGCAGTTCGGCTTCGACGACGCCTGGATGGGCGTCTACTTCCCCGAACTGCGCCTGTACGTCGCGCCGAACGGGGCGAGCGGCCTGGCTATCGACGCCAGCGCCACCGACCTGCTGATCGGCTTCGGCCCGTCGGCCGGCGTCACCGGCGACTTCGAGCTCGCGGTCGTCGACCAGGGCTCGGGGCCGGTGACCGTCAGCGCGCGGTTCTACGACGCGGCGGGCCGCTGCTACGCGATCACCAGGACGGGCGATGACACGGCGACCGTCGCGCTGCCCGCGAAGACGCGGATGGTCGTCGACATCGACGGCGGGCTGACCCCGTACACGGCCAGCGCGCAGATCGGTGGCACGGCGGACGCGCCAGGCCGCCTGTTCGACGTGGACTTCGGGGCCGGCACCTCGATGACGATCAAAGTCGCGGCGACCGGCTCTCAGCCCGGAGCGACCAAGACCGAGCTGACCATCACCGCGAATCTCAAGCCAGCCTCGGCCCCGCCGCCACCAGGAACGTCGCCGGCCCTTGACAACCCCGCCGTCCAGCTGCAGACCACGTCCGTCACGCAGAACGGCCTCCCGGTCAGCCAGCCCCAGCTGACGCTGATCTCGCAGACCTCCAGCAAGGCGACGATCGGCCTGGACGCCGAACCCTCAGCGGCCGCCGGTGCCCAGTGGGCGGTCAACGGCTCGGCGGTCGGCACCGGCCCGACGACCACCGTCGACTGCGGCCCCGGTGACACCGCCAGCGTCACCGCCACGGTGCCTGGGGCGGCGGCCGGCATCGGCGCCTTCGCGGCTTACTACCGCTTTGACCACCCCAAGCCCAACGCCGAGGACCCGGCTGCCTACTCGACCATTCCCGGCAACACCCGCACCGAGCCAGCCGCCGACCAGGGCCTGACCGCCCCGTGGCCGGGCGGCAGCGACGTCGCGACCGCGCTTGCCCCGCTGCTCAAGGATCTGGCCGCCGATACCCCGATCACGATCAAGGGCTACGCCAGCTACGAGGCCGGCGACGATACCAGTCCGACCAGCAGCGCCTGGATATACAACAACCAGCTCGCCGCCAATCGCGCCGCAGGCCTGCAGGCGATCATCGGGAAGTACCAGCCCGCGACGTTCACGAACGTGACCGCCGCGCCGGACATGACCAGCTGGCCGAGCCAGGGTCCTGGCACCGACGTCCGCCGGACCTTCTGGAAGGCCGAGGCTACGTGGACGCCGCAGCCGGCCCAGCCGGCGATCACGACGGGCACAGTGACGCGGCCAGCCGCCCAGCCGACCCAGCCGGTGCCGGTCCCCGACAACCCGACCACCGCCACCCCGCCGCCGCCTCCCAGCTGGTTCAAGAAGGTCGACGCAAAGGTCAGGATCGTCCGCGACCATTTTGTCGCGTGCGAGATCTCCGGCAAGTTCGACATCCAGACCCCGAGCGAGAACCAGCTGGCCAGCGGCGGGGTACCGAACGCCCAGATCCCGCAGTGGGGCGACGTCGGCAGCCAGAATCCAGCCGACGGCATTATCGACGTCCGGCTGGTCGTCCAGATCGACGACGCCACCGACGACATCACGGTCAGCGGCTACTTCGGCGCCGACCCGGCCGACAAGGACGGCCTCAAGATGATCGGCTGGCTGCCGCCGGCCCCGGATCCGCTGCCCGATCCCGGCTACGGCCTGGATTTCCTCGGCCTGGGGATCGCCTTCTGGCCGCTGATCGCCGACTCGGCTGGAGCGGCGGCCACCGACGGCGCGGAAGTCGAGCTGGCGGTCACCGCGGCCGGGTTCGCCGTCGTCGCCGGCCTGGCCGCCCTGCCGTGGTTCCGGGTCGAGCGAGTCATCTGGTACGGCGGCGAGTTCGACTTGCAGGCCCGCCCCGACGGCGACCAGGTCCTGATCCTGGTCGACCTCGAGACGGCGATCTCCGCCGAGATCTCGGTCGCGGGCCTGGACATCATCACGATCCCGCGCCAGACGCCGCTGGTGGTCCGCTACAAGGCGATCGGGTTCATCATCGGCAATCCGCCCGGCCAGCCGAGATTCCAGTTCCGGCCCTACTTCGACTCCTCCAAGGGCTACACGATCGACGCCTCGAAGCCCGGCGCCATCGAAGTGCACGACCCCTTCGACAAGATCCTGAAGATTCTCGGTGCCCGGCTCTCGCGGAACAACCCGTTCTACGCCGAGATCGACCTCGGCGTCGCGATCGACCTCGGGGTGGTCTCGATCGACCGGGCGCGGGTCAGGCTGAACCTCAGCCCTGGCGGACCGCCCGAGCTGACCGCGTTCGGCGCGAGCGTCGACATCCCCGGCGCCCTGTCCGGCAAGGGCTACGCGGAGATCGGCGCCGACGCTCAGGGCGATTCGGTCATCAAGGGCGCGCTCGACCTGACGATCACCCCGATCAACATCAGGATGGCCGCGACGCTGGCGATCGCCCAGATCTCAGCGGCCAATGGCGGCCCGGCGACCGGCGTCCAGGCGTCGCTCGAGGTCGACTTCCCGGTGGCCATCCCGCTGGCGGACTCAGGCCTAGGGATCTACGGCCTGATCGGCCTGTTCGCGATGAACTTCGAGCGGGACATGAGCATCATCCCGGCCGGCAACATCGAGGCCCCCGAGCTGGCCTGGCTCAGGGCCGCCCACGGTGACGTGGCCAACCCGCAGTACTGGTCGCCGAAGGTGGGCAGCTGGGCGTTCGGCGCTGGCGCGCTGCTCGGCACCGAGGGTACCGACATCCTGTTCAACCTCAAGGGCATGGTCCTGCTCGAGCTGCCCGGCCCGCGGCTGCTGCTTGTCATGAAGGCGAACCTGCTGGCGACGCTGCCCGACCTGCAAGGTGACGCGGAGGGCACGTTCCTCGCCGTGATCGACCTGGACTTCGGCCGGGGCACGCTGACGATCGGGCTGTCGGTCGACTTCCAGATCGACCCGCTGATCGAGATCAAGATCCCGGTCGAGGCGTTCTTTGACTTCAACGACACCAGCGACTGGCACCTGTACCTCGGCGAGTACTCCAACCAGGTCCAGGCCAGCGTTTTCGGTGTCTTCGACGCATCCGGCTACCTCATGCTGTCGGGCAGCGGGATCCCGGCCCACGACAATCTCCCGGCCGTCACCGGCTTCTCGATCGCCACCGGCTTGCACGTGTCCTACAAGTGGGGCATTGGCCCCCTGTATGCGCAGCTCGCCGCCGGGTTCGACGCGGTGCTCGGCTTCTCCCCGTTCCGGCTGGCCGGCATCATGAGCGTGCGCGGCACATTGCACCTGTTCATCGTCGACATCAGCGTCTGGGCCGAACTCGACGTCAACGTGGGCGACGACGGCCAGGGCGGCCACGTCGCCCAGATCAGCGGTCAGGTCTGCGGGGAGGTCGACTTCCTGTTCTTCTCCGTCTCTGCCTGCGTCAGCCTGTCGCTTGGCTCGGACGCGGTCCCGGTTCCCGACCCGCCGCCGCTGGTCGCCTCGCTGAAGCTGATCAGCCGCTCACCTGCCCTGGTGGTCGGGACGGGGGTCGACAAGCCGATCGATTCGGGCCTGGCAGACGCGGTCGAGGCCGACTCGGGCGGACCGCCTCCGAACCTTCCGGTTGTCCCGATCGACATCTTGCCCGCCCTGATGCTCGCCATGCCGCCGCTGCAGGACCCCGCGCTGACCTTCGGCGGCCAGGCGATCGGCGGTACGCCGGGCGCCCCGGCCGACGGCTGGGTCCAGCGCGGTGACGTCTGGTATCAGTACACACTGACCGCCGTGAGCCTGACCGGCCCGGTCACGGCGGGCGCTACTCCCGCCACGTGGTGGAACACCAAGGCCGGCGACCTGGCGCTGGAGGCTCAGCTCGCGCTGCTGAGCTGGGTTCCCGACCCCACGCCGAAGGCCGTCGGCTCCAGCGTCTACCTGGACGAGACCACGACTGAGAAATGGGGCACGGTCTGCGACCTGGCCGCGCCGCCGGCCCCGGTCCTGTGGACCTTCTTCTACCAGCTTGCTGGTCCGTCGGACGCCGGCTGGGAGCCCTTCGGCCAGCCGTTCCCCGACCCGCCGGGGACGATCAGGTCGACGCCTGGTGACCTGTCCCTGACCGTGACCGAGCGATGGCGCTGCGGCGACAAGTTCGCTGACCGGATGCGCGGTATCGTGCCCGCCGAGGTGGAGGTGTCGACCGTACCCTGCCCGGACGGCCGCACCTCCGCCCGGCGGGCGGGAACGGCACGGCCCTCCGCCCATCGGGCGGGCACGGCAAGCACCTCCGCCCAGCGGGCGGGAACGGCAAGCAGCGTCGGCAGCAGCCAGCCGCCGGTCACCGGCAACCCGATCAGCGCGATCCGAGGCGGCCTGCTCCCCGGATCGCCTGTTCCCAGCGCCCCGGCCAGCGACGGCTGCTATGGCTGGGCCCTCGCCTCGCCGATCTTCGACGACGGGCGCACGATCGACATCGGCGACCAGGACCGCGAGCCGCTGGTCCTCGATGCCTGGAATCAGCGGCAGTTCAAGCCGGGGCCGCTCGACGACGCGGTCGTCCTCACCTTCGGCCCGTTCGAATACGCGCGTTTCTACCTGTGGGTACCGACCCGCTTCCTGTACGGCGGCACCGTCGTCGTCTGCGCGAGCGACGCGAGTGACACGATCTACGACAGCCACGTCGTCACCAGCGCGGACGCCGCTGCGCCGCTGGACCTTCCGGCGTCCTGGCTGGACCCGGCCAGCCCCTGGCATCCCGACGTCATCGCGCTCGAGGAACTCGCCGCCATGGCCGCGAAGAACGACTACACGCCCGTCTTCGTCGAGGTCAAGGGGGCATCTGGCGCGGACCGAGTGCAGATCGGCTGCCCGCCGCCGTCGCGGCAGATCCGCCGCGAGATCTCGCTGCGGCCGTTCTACGTCGGCGGCATCGAGGCGCTGAAGAACTCGGAGCTGACCCGCTCCGACTACGACACGACCGAGCAGGTCCGCAAGCAGCAGGTGCTCTCCGATGCGCTGGGCCTGAACAGCTCCGACAACGCGCTGCTGGCGCCCGGCCAGCAATACCAGGTCGGCGTGACCTGGGACGCGAGCCGGGAGCGACGCGCGCAGGGGCAGCCGCCGTCGGATCAGCAGACCGTGACCGGCCAGGTGCAGACGTTCTGGTTCGCGACCGACGCGCAGCCGCCAGCCAGGCTGGACCCGTGGGTGCTGGTGGCACTGCCCGGAGAGGCCGAGCCGCATTTCTTCGGCTCGGAGACCGTCAGGGTCGTGTTCGCCACCAGCAACGTCGGCGACCTGTATGCCGCCTATGGCAAGAAACTCCAGGCCCGGCTGCGGCCAGCGTCCTACGTTCCGGTGAGCGGACCGCCTGGCGTGCCGCATCCGTACCCGCTGACCTCGGCGAATCTGCAGCCGGTTCCGGCCACGATCTTGTCGCCGTGGGAGAACTCAGCCCAGGCACTCGCCTCGGCCGGCCTCCCGTGCGTGAACGTCAGCGGCGAGCGGGTCAGGCACTCGTCGGTGACGATCCCCATCCCGCTTGACCTGTTCACCGACTACCTGCTGGACATCGAGATGCTCGACGCCGCGGCGCCCGACGGCTCGCCGGGGATGCGGGTGTGGCGCGGCTCGTTCTCGACCGGCGGGTTCGCGACCGCGGCCGATTTCGCCACGTCGTTCCAGACGAGCAAGGTGGCGCATCGCGGCGTGCACGCCGATGACGCCGGCAAGCTCCAGGCGATCGGGCCGGTCTTCGCCTGGCGCGACCCGCAGGGCGCGGAGTTCGACACCGCGCTCAGCGGCGCGGGGCTGCCCGCCGCGGCGGTACCGAAGATTCCCGGCGTCACCGTCTTCTGGGATCCGGACTTGCCGGCGCCCGAGCCGGCCGCGCTGCTGATCGACGCTTCCGAGCCGATGTGGCGCGACCGGCCGATCCCGACCGCTGTGACCGGACCGCCGCCGATGTCGGCCCAGCGCTACGAGCTAGTGCCGCAGCCCTGGCTGGAGCTCGCGGCCCAGGCTGGCGGCGATGACGTGGTCGACTATGTGGTCCGCGCGCCCGGTGGGCAGCGGGCCCTCGTCACGCTCAAGCCGGGCAGCAGGGGAAAGCGGGTCACGCTCGCGCTGCGCCGGGTCGCGCATACCGAGGCGTATCTCGACGGGCCGGGCGCGACCGACGACTTCTACCCCGTGCTCGACATGACGCTGTCGGCCGCTCCGTGGGAAGAGGTGGACTGACCCATGCCGTCGTACGTCGTCGACCCGGCCCTCTTCCATGGCGAGGGCGCCGTCGTCAACTGGGACGCGGTGGCCAAGCGGCTCGGGCTGCCGGGCGGGAACCTCAAGCCATACGGCTCCGTGCTCGAGCTACGGTGGATGCTCAAGGCGAGCATGGGCATGCCGACCGAGCCGTTCGGGATCTGGGCGCGCCCGCACGCAGCGGCGCCGCCCTGGCAGACGCTCGCGATCTCGTCGCGGCAGCTGCTGTTCGCCGGCCTGCTGACCATGATCACCTGGACGGACGGAGCCATGTCGAGGGTCAGCGTCGACGTGGAGGTGCCCGCGGCCGGCGGATACGCAGCGGCCTTCAGCGGCGGGCCGACGGCCTCGAACATCGGCGGCTTCGCCGCCCTGTACGCGGGCACGTCCACCGTCGAGGTGGCGGCGCCGGTGATCGACGGCCTGCTCGTCGCGCCGGGCGTCAACGTGACCGCGGTTCGCGGCCTGCGCCCTGGCGGTCTCGCCAATTCAGGCGGATGGACGCTGATCGAGCTGGCTGGCCTGCCGGTGAGCCTCGGGCGATGGGGCGACGTGGGCAAGCAGGGCGAGCCGCAGGGGATCGTCGGGTCGTTCACCGACGCCGAGTCCGCCGCTGCTGGCCGGCTCGCGCGCGGGGCGCCCCCGTTCGGGTGGGGACCTGACCTGGCCGCGGGCTACCCCGCCCCGGTCTGGGCCGCGCCGAGCTTTCCTGCGTTGGTCACCGAGGTGAACGATGAGCTTCTCGACGCGCTGCACGACATCGTGGCCGGGTTCCCGCCCGACCAGCAGGCCGCGCAGGTCATCACCGTGCCGCTGCCGCCACCGGAGAACTCTTCCGGTCAGCAGATGAGCGGCGGCGGCGCCATGACTCAGCTCGCCCCGCTGCCGATGACTCTGATGGCCGCGTCGGCCGACCCCTTCCTCAGCCTGGCGCTGGGGTTCGGCACCGCGTACGGCGCGCCGCAGAGCGAGACCGGGATCGTCGGCCGCGGCCCGGCGGACTTCATGATCACCGCGCACTGGGAGAACGGCCTGGACGGCGCGTCAGGACCGGAGGACTACGCCGCCGTGATCCCAGCCCCTGGCGGGGCGCTCCCGCCGGACCCCCCGGCGAACATCGCCGCCGCCGAACTCGGCGCCCTGCGCCCGATCGCCGCCGACGGCGACTGGCGCGATTCGGTCCGGGTGAGCTGGGACCGGCCGCCCGACTCGCAGCTGGTGCGCGTAGCGAGCTTCGCGGCGGCCCGGGCGGGCATCGACCCGGCCGAGCCCGCGGTGGCGCTGATGGACCCGCGGCGCAGCGGCGGTTACCGGCCGATCGTGATCAACCAGTCGACGCAGACACCGGACCCCGAGTTCTACCGGCTGAACGTGGTCGACCGCGAGCTCGCCATCCCGGCCGCCGCCGGCACCCGGCAGGTCAAGTACGGCGCGGCGATCGCCGATATCTACGGCCAGTGGTCGACGTGGACGTCGATCGACGAGTCGCTCGCCCAGCCCGACCTCGAGCCCGTCCAGATCGTCGGCGCGACGCTGACGCCCGCCGCTCCGGCCAGCGGGTCGGTCTTTGCCACCACGCTGGAGCTGGAGTTCTGCTGGGACTGGCGGATTCGCTCGCCGCTGCAGGTGACCTTCGCCGGAGCGATGTACCCAGCCGCCGGCCACGGCGACCCGCCGCCGTCGCTCACGATTCCCGCCGGGCTGGACCGGTCGCTGGCCGGCGGCGGCGGGCCGCTCGTCGTGACCTTCTCCGGGGACGTGCCGTCGGCTCCGGGATCGGTGCTCGTCGCGCTGAGCGCCAACGGAGATCAGGCCAGTGGCTTCGGCCCCGCGCAAGGCGACGACACCAGGCGGTACCGGCTCACGCTGTCCGGTCTGGCGATCGACTTCGCGGCCACCGGTTTCGCCGGGATGGCGATCTGGGCGCAGGGCCAGGAGCAGATCGCCCCGCAGCGGCTGACGCCCTGGTCGGCCCGGCCCGTGATCGTCTCCACTGGCGACCCGCGGCCGCCGGTCGTGCCCGTGCAGCACGTGCTGCGCGGCAGTCTGCCGGACGCGACCGGGTCGAGTCACGTCCAGATCGGCTGGGCCGCCCAGCCGAACGCCGCCGGCTACTACGTCTACGAGGCCACCGAGGCGTCCTTCGCCGACGCCAGCGGCCTGCCGGAGCCTGCCCAGTCAGACACGCTCGACCAGCGGCTCGCCGCCTTGAAGAACGCGTTCCGGGCGAATCCGCTGCGGCGGCCGTTCACCCGGCTGAACGCGACCGCGCTGACCGGTACCGGCCTCGACGTCAGCCTGCCGCCCGGGTCGACCGGCATCCACCTGTACGTGGTTCTCGGTGTCAGCGCCGGCCAGGTCGAGAGCGACTGGCCTGCCGGCCCGGCTCCCGACGACTCGCTGATCGCTGTCGCGGCCCCGCACATCACCACGCCCGCCGCGCCGATGATCGAGATCCAGCGCCTGCTCGACACCACGCTCACGCCGCCGGCCTACACGGCGAGCGTCCTGGTCACGACCCGGCCTGGTCCCCGGCCGGTGCGTATCGACCTGCACCGGGTCCGCGTCGACGACGCCGCCAGGGAACTCGACACGATGGGGCCGCCAGTGGCGCGGCTGACGGCGAGCGGCGGGGGATGGACAGTAACCCAGGCGCCCGACCCGGTCTACGGCCCGTACATTTCCACCGCCCGGGGCGCGGACGCACCGCCCGGCTCCTGGAAGCGGGTGTGGTACCGCGCCACCGCCTGGACCGGCGATGATGCCACCCGCGGCGGACTGGCCGGGCGCTCGGCGGCGAGCAACGCCGCCTGGGTGGTCCTGCCGCCGCCCGACGGCCCGTCCATCCCCGGCCTGCTGACGGGCGCCGGACCAGGTCCGGCCGATGTCTACCTGGAATGGACCTGCGCCTCGCCGGTGCCAAGAACCCCGCTCGGCCCGCACCAGATAGTGGTCCGCGCCAAGGTGTCCGGCGCTCGCGCCGGCACGACCCCGCTGCTGTCCCTGGACGCTGCCCTCGACGCGCTCGGCACGACCGCGCCGGCGGCCGGGTCCGGCGTGTGGATCTACGGCACGTCCTTCGGCGTCACCACGTACCTGGCCATCGTCCGCCGCGCGGCCGTCACCGACGCCGTCGACTTCGTGGTCCGGATCACCGACCCGCTCGGCCGGACCGGTGCGCAGCTGCTCACCATCCCGGCCGGCCCCGCCGATCCGGCGCCAGACCTGGAGAACCTGGCCATCCGGGTACTGCCCGGCCTGCCGCGCCGGACCGTCCTGATGTTCACCAGCACCTCGCCGGTGATCCCGCTGCTCGACGGGCCCTATGTCCTGCGGGTCACCGGCGTCAAGCAGCAGCCGTTCCCGCTCCCGCCGCCGCCGACGCTGACGATCCCGCTGCCCAGCGTGCCGACTCGGCTGCCCATCGGCCCGGTGCCGGAGTCCTACCTGATCCGCAGCCTGGCCGGCCCGCCGTACACCTATACGGTCGTGACGACGGCCGCCGTGGCCGGCTTCGTGGTCAGGATTACCGGGCCGGACGGCCAGTTCGTGCAGCAGGCGGCGAGCTGACATGCCATCGGTGACCATCACGACGATCACGCCATCCGACATCCGCGCCGACCTGCAGGGTAACGGGCTGGACACGCTCGGGCTGACCACTGTCGCACTCTCCACCCGCTGGGCGGACGCCACGCCGGCCGACACCGACTACGACTCGACCGCGCTGACGCTGAGCATCGGTGCGCTGCGCGCGCCCTTCCGCGGCATTCTCGACTTCGCTTTCTCCCCGGTGTCCTCGACCCTCGCCGCCGATCTCAGCGGTACTGACACGACGCTGACGGTGGCGGCGGGCGACGGCGACGCGCTTCCCAGCCCGGCGGGCGGCGACATCGCGCTGACCCTGTCCGACGTGGCTGGCACGAAACAGGAGATCGTCTCGTGCTCGGCCCGCAGCGGTGACTCCCTGACGATCGCCCGCGCCGCGGCCAACACGACCGCGCAGCCGTTCAAGGCCGGGGACAGGGTCCGGCTGAAGCTGGCCGCTGGGGGCCGGACCCAGGCCTTCACGGGGGCTGACGGCGAGCCGCTGAGCGGGACCTGCGCGGTCTACCGGCTGCACCCGGCGGCCGCGTGGCGGCTGGAGACGCTGATGCAGGCCAGGTACGGCAGCGGGACCAGCCCGCTGATCCTGCCGGTGCCGCAGGCGATGGTCGTCCGCGACGCGCAGGGCTTCACCGGGCCGCGCTGGTTCGAGCCGGACGAGGCGATGGCCCCGATCAGCGGCCCGGTCTCGTTCCACGACAGCCGGGGGCTGATCGTCGACCCGGTTTACGTCGCCTCGGTCTTTGCCGATCTCCAGGCCTGGCTCACCGGCCTGACCGGCGCGAACTCGACGTCCCCCGCAAACGGCGCCGGGGGAGTCCAGTCCATCGCGGGCCTCGGTTCGGCGACGCTGGTCCACGTCACCAGCCCGCACGGCGACGTGTACGCCCCGGCTCTTCAGGCCGCCACCCTGGTCACCAGCGACGGGACCGGGAATCAGACCGGAACGATCCCCGCCGGCGGGCTGACCGCGCTGAACGACGGCGACGGCATCGACGTTGCCAGCCCGGCGCCCGACGGCGGCCGGCTCCGCTGGGGCTGGGCGACCAACGGCGTCCTGGGCAGGACCAGGCTCGTCCCGCCGGCCCTGCCGACGACAGGAACGCCCGCGCCCTCGTTGAGCCAGAAGTTCTTTCGCCTGATGGTGGTGGACACCACCTGGGCGCTGCTGGGCAACCGGACGGGCTCAGAGATCCTCGACATCGCCGGCGACGACCAGGCCATCCCGGCCGACCTGCTGCCGAAGGTCAGGGACCAGATCGTGATCGACTACCTGGCCGACGGCCCCGATACGCTCGGCCAGGCATCGGCTGTCGCTACGCGGCCGTCGCAGCGCATGATCCCCGGCCCCGAACCCCGGCACCGGCTTCGGCTCTCCGCCCGCGTCGGCCAAGGACGGCATCACGGCCGCCTTCACCTCGGGCGATGACGTCGTCGTGACGATTGCCGCCGACAAGGTCCCCGACGGAGCGCACGTCCGGATCTACCCGCAGGTCTACGTCACGATCCCGGCCATCACCGCCGAGCCGTCGTTCCTGCGCGGCGACGGGGGAGCGGCGATCGCTCACGCTGGCCAGCCGACGTCGATCCTGCTGGTGAACCCGTTCCAGCTGGCCGGCGGCCAGCCGAGACCAAGCCCGGCCAGCCTGACGATGGACGTCGTGGTGGCGCCGCGCCGCGGGGCTAGGAAGATGTGGGGAGCCGTTGTCGTCGCCGTCGCGGCCGGTCCCGCGCCGGCTCCGGCGGACTCGTTCGCCGGCGCCAACGCCCTGACGGCCATGACGCCGGACTTCGAGTCGGTCGCGCCGTCGCCGCTGTTCGAAATCCCGGACACGGTCACGCTGCCGGGCACGGCGCCATCGAACCTGGTGGCGTTCCTGCGCGCACTGGCCTCCGATGCACCGCCGCGGCAAGGGCCACGGCCGCCGACGATGGCCAGGTTCGAGACCATCCTGGCCACCGGGGCGACGGGCGGGACCCCGAGCGGGACGCTGCTGTGGGAGGCCGTCCTCACCGGCGGCCGATGGGCGCGCGAGACCCGGTCGGCACTGCACGCCAGCGGGAACCCGGGTAATCCCGCCGGGCCCGACCTGCACGCGCCCGGCATCCACGTAACCGGCAGCCTCGCCTACGACCTGGCCAGGCACGCAATGCGCCGAGCTCAGCCGATCATCCCGTTCCCCGGCATCCCCAGCGCCACGCCCGGCTGGATCGTCGCGCTGGACGGTGACAACTTCAACGAGCCGTCGGACACCCCCACCACGACCACGAACACGGGCATCGGGGTTCTCCTGGAGACCGTCGCCGCGGTGTGCGAGACACCGGAACTGAGCCTGGTCACCCCGCCCGACCCCGGAACGAGCATCCAGCAGGCAGTGAACTCCGTCGCATCGGACATCGGGATCCCGGCGCCGACCGTGACCGCCGCGAACGACGTCCGCATGATCGGCGAGATCCGACGCGAGTGCGTGGTCTCCGCGCACGGCCTCAGGGACGCTCAGTGGTCCCTGCGCCGGGCGCTGCGCCAGGCGCGCGAGCTGATCTATATCGAGTCGCCGCAGTTCGCCAGGACCGCGCGCCCCGTCGGCGCGGCCACTGACGAGCAGGTTGACCTGGTGGCCGAGATCGTGACCAGCCTGGGTGATCATCGGAATCTGAAGGTCATTATCTGCGTGCCGCGTGAGGCGGACTTCGCGGCGAACTATCCCGGCTGGTCACGCGAGCACTATCAGGCCAGGACCGAGGCGGTCGCGATGCTGCTCGAGGAGGCGCCGGACCGGATCGCGGCGTTCCATCCGGTCGGCTTCCCCGGCCGCACGGCCTTCATCAGGACGACGACCGTCATCGTCGACGACGTCTGGTCGCTGACGGGAGCGACTCATTTCCGTCGTCGCGGAATGACATTTGACGGCTCGGCGGCCGTAGCATCATTCGACCGGCAGATCGAGAACGGTTATTCGCCGAACGTGCGGGCCTTCCGGCGGAACCTGATGGCCGCGAAAATGGCTGTTCAGCCCCCGGGAGCCAGTCCCCCGTCAGCGGACTTTCTCAGGCTCGGCCATCCGGCGTCGGCCTTTGCGCTGGTCACCGACTGGCTGGCGGCAGGCGGCCTGGGGCAGATCCAGCCACTGTGGCCAGGCCCGGCCGACACGAGCGTGCTGCCGGCCACGCATGACATGGCTGACCCTGACGGCTCGGACGGCTCGACCTTCCTCGGGCTGTTCGCCAGCCTGATCGCCGAAGCGGGTCACTGAGCACGCTGGTCAGCCAGCTGCCGGACCAGGCGCTCGATCAGGTCATAGGGGACCGGCTCGGAGAGCGGGAACCTGGCGGTGCTCCGGCCGGCCAGGTACGGCGCGAGCTCGGCCAGGAGGGATTCGTCGGCGGGCATCGGGTAGACGGCGATGTGCTTCTTCCACGCGCCGAAATGCACGAGACTGCGGCCCTGAAGGGTCATTGTCGGCATCTGGTAGCTGATCTTCTGGCCGGCCGCCGGGACGACGCGCAGGATCCTGCGCCGGATTTCCTCGAGGATCTCCTGGACGTCTGCGGGGAGCGCGGCGATATACTCGTCGATCGTCGCGAACCGCTCCGCCATGACGTTCCCCGTTCGATTCCACTGCGCATGACGCTGGCCAGCATGGCAGGTTGGCCGCCAGCTTTCACGACGAAAAGGCAAGCGCAGAGTGCCGCGCCAGGCCTATCGATGATTACGAGCCGGTGGCGTTTCGTAAGTACTCGCAACATGAAGGGGATCTGGTCATGGTGTTCACCGACGGCGAGCTTGCTTACCTCCGCTCGCAGCGGCTCGGACGGCTGGCGACGCTTGCAGCGGACGGGACGCTGCAGAACAACCCGGTCGGCTTCTCGGTTGACGAGGCCGGGGGGGTCATCGACGTCGGCGGCCGCGACCTGGGCAATACTCGCAAGTTCCGCAACGTGGCCGCCAGCGGCCAGGTTGCCTTCGTCGTCGACGACCTCGCCTCGGTCGACCCGTGGACGCCCCGGTGCCTGGAAGTTCGCGGCACCGCGGAGGCTCTGACCGGCCAGACGCCGTCGAACTCGTATCTGAGCCCGGAGATCATCAGGATCCATCCCAGGCGGATCATCAGCTGGGGGATGGGCCAGGACGGCAGCCAGAGCTCCAGCCGCACCGTCGGCTAGCGGCTCACCGCGGCCCCGCTCAGGAGTGACGGGGCCGCGCGGTGGCCTGAATCTGGTGCAGGAACTCAAGGTTCGATGAGGTCTCCCGAGTCTTGTCGAGCAGCAACTCCAGCGACTGCTGGGGGTCGAGCCCGGCCAGCGCGCGGCGCAGGCTGCCGACGGCCGCGAGCTCCGGCGGTGTCATCAGCAAGTCGTCGCGGCGGGTTCCGGACGGCATCACGTCGATCGCCGGGTACAGCCGTCGCTCGGCCAGGTCACGGCGGAGCCGGAGTTCCATGTTGCCGGTGCCCTTGAATTCCTCGAAGAAGACGTCGTCCATCCGGGACCCGGTCTCGACCAGCGCGGTGGACAGGATCGTCAGCGAACCGCCCTCCTCGACGTTCCTGGCCGCTCCGAGGAACTTGCGTGGCGGCTGCAGGGCCGAGGTCGCCACCCCGCCGGCCAGGATGCGGCTGGTCGCAGGCGCGGCCAGGTTGTAGGCACGGCCGAGCCTGGTGATCGAGTCGAGCAGCACGACGACGTCCCGGCCGAGCTCGACCAGGCGCTTGGCCCGCTCGATCGCCAGTTCCGCGGTCGTGATGTGGTCGTCGGCGGACTGGTCGAACGTAGAAAAGATGACTTCTCCGCGAACGGAGCGCTTCAGGTCGGTGACTTCCTCAGGCCGCTCGCCGACCAGCACGACCATCAGGTGCACATCGGGGTGGTTGGCGGCGATCGCGGCCGCGATGGCCTGCAGCACCATGGTCTTGCCGGCCCTGGGCGGGGCGACGATCAGGCCGCGCTGACCTTTGCCAATCGGGCTCACCAGGTCGATGATCCTGGCCGTCTGGGACCCGTGAGCAGACTCCAGGAGCAGGCGCTCCTGCGGATACAGCGGGGTCAGCTCGTCGAACGCGGGGCGCGCCCTGGCCGCATCGGGGCTCAGGCCGGTGACGGCGTCGACGCGGACCAGCGCGCTGCGCCGCTCGCGATCCTTGCCCGCACGATCGGCCCGGTCGTTGCCCTGGCGGGCTGGCCGCGCGGCACCGACGATGTGATCGCCGGAGCGCAGGCCGTTCTGCCGGAGGATGGCCGCCGGGACGTAGATGTCGCCCGGACTGCGCCGGTAGCCGCCGGTGCGGATGAAGGCCTGGTTACTCCCGGTGTCGAGGATCCCGGACACCGGGAATGTCTGCTCGTCGCCAGCGGCAGGCGAGCGCGCCGGGCGCGACCTGGCCTCGGCCTCATGGGTGGTGGTGGTCATCGAAAATCCTTTCGAGTCAGAACCCGAAGTCGGGCTGGTAGGGAGCCCGGAGTCGGGCTGGCGAGAACCCGGAGTCGGGCTGGCAGGGAGCCAGGGATCGGCGCGTGAGATCAGCGCGGATCGGGGCTAGCTGGTCGGGGGCACACGCGGCTAGCAGGGCGAACGTGGCCGCCGTCAGAGCGCCCTGGCCGAGCGAGTGGCCGAACATGAAATCGCCGGACGAATCCGGCATCTGATGTGATCCTCGACGCGCGCTGTCTCGCAGCGAGCGGAGCCGGTGATACCGCCCCATCCGGGACAGCTGCCCGCGCGGGCCACCTGTTGCTAGCCCCGACTGTATATCAGCCAGCGAATGTCCGCCAGCACGACCGCTGGCTGCGGCACCTCGAGCAGTATGCCGGCGCTGTCACGAGGGCGGCTCGCCGGTGAGGACCGGCTCGGTTATCCGGGCGGGCGGGGAGTCTAGGCCGCAGTGCGAGATGGAGCGCTGCACCGCGGCCGGCAGAGGTATCCGGCGGGCGGCCGCGCGCGGGTTGCGGATGGTCGCTGCGGCCAGTGCGCCGCCGAGAACGCACACTCCGGCGGCGATGAAGGAGGCGGTGCGGAAGCCGGCCGCGAACAGGCCAGGGTTGAGGTAGGAGGCGCCGGACAGGCCCGCGGCGGCGGGCAGCACGGCGACGGCGACCAGCCCCGCCGCGCGGGCCACATCGTTATTGACGGCCGATGCGGCGCCCGCGTGCCTGGCTGGCGCCGCGGCGAGCGCGGTGGAGGTGAGCGGGGCCACGATGATCGCCAGTCCGAAGCCGAAGACCAGGACGGCGGGCAGCACCTCGGTGAGGTAGCTGCCAGAGAAGCCGACCCGCGCGAAGAGCGCGAGCCCGGCCGCGATCACGAACGGCCCGACGGTCATCTGCAGCCGCGGGCCGATCCGCGCCGCGAGCGCACCCGAGCGGGCCGACAGCACGAGCATGATCACGGTCACGGGGAGCAGCGAGATACCTGCCTGAATTGGGGAGTAACCGGATACCTGCTGAAGCTGGATGGGAAGCAGGAACAGCAGGCCGCCGAGCGCGCCGTACACCGCGAAGGTCACCGCATTCGCCGCGCTGAACTGCGCCGAAGAGAACAGGCTGAGCGGCAGCACGGGCGCGGGGGCGCGCCTCTCCCAGGCCAGGAAGACGGCCAGCAGGGCCACTCCGCCCACGATCGCTATCAGCGGCCCCGGGCTGGCCCAGCCGACCGACGGCCCGTCGATCAGGCCGTAGGTGACCCCGATCAGGCCGAGGGTGACCAGCGCGCCGCCTCGAATGTCCAGCCTGCCGGTCGTCTCGGTGTCACGGGACTCCGGGACGTGCCGCCAGGCGACCGCCACGACCAGCGCGGCGAGCGGCAGGTTGATCGCGAAGATCAGCCGCCAGGACGCGGCCTGGATCAGCCAGCCGCCGATGAACGGGCCGATCGCGGTCCCGACGCCGCTGAGACCGGACCAGGCGCCGATGGCCTTGCCGCGGTCGTCGGGGTGAAAGGACGCCTCGATGATCGCCAGGCTGCCGGGGGTCAGCAGCGCCGCACCGACTCCTTGCAGGGCCCGCGCCGCGATCAGGATGCCCGCGTTCGGGGCCAGGCCGCAGAGCCCCGAGGCGAGGGCGAACCACGCCACGCCGGCCACGAAGGTCAGCCGGCGACCATACCGATCACCCAGGGAGCCAGCGAAAAGCAGCAGGCCGGCCAGCGTGAGGGTGTACGCGATCACGACCCACTGCAGGTCGGCCAGGCTGGCGTCGAACTCATGGCCGATCGCCGGCAGCGCGATCCCGACGACCGTCGCGTCGATCGACGCCATGGCCGAGCCGAGTACCGTCGCCAGCAGCACCCAGCGTCCCGGCCCGCTCGACAGCCGGAGGTCGGGTCCCCTGGCTGGCAGCGGATCACGGCCACCGATACCGTCCACCGCGCCTCCTGGTTCCGTGAGCCCCCCGCTCTCAGCCCGCCTGTTCTGGGCCGAGCGTATCGGGGTAGAGAATGATCGGTGAAGGGCAGGCTGCGGTCGGCAGGCGCGTGCCCGCCTTCGGGTCGCTCTGGCGGGGAAGGAGCTGGACGGGATGAGCCATGTGTCGCGCGGCTTTCACGGCCGACGCCGCGATCGGCAAGGGGCGCAGGACCGGGTGCCCCCGGGTCAGTACGTGACCGAGGATTTCCCCGTGCTGTCGGCTGGCCCAACACCGCGCACGCCGCTCGACCAGTGGACGTTCACGGTCGGCCAGCCCGGCGGTCCGGCCAGGTCGTGGACCTGGCCGGAAATCCGGGCGCTGCCCGCCGAATCGGTGACCACCGACATCCACTGCGTCACCCGCTGGTCCAAGCTCGACACGGTTTGGCAGGCGGTCTCGGTCGACACGCTGCTGGATCAGGTCGAGCACGATGCGGCGTTCGTCGTGGCGTACTGCGACGGCGGCTACACCACCAACTTGCCGCTGGACGACCTGACCGGCGGCCGGGCGTGGCTGGCGTTCGGATATGACGACGAGCCGCTGGATCCCGAGCACGGCGGGCCCGCGCGGTTGCTCGTGCCGCACCTGTATTTCTGGAAGAGCGCGAAGTGGGTGCGCGGGCTGCGGCTGCTCGACTCCGACGAGCCAGGGTTCTGGGAGACTTACGGCTACCACATGTACGGGGACCCATGGCGGGAACAGCGGTACGCGGGCGACTGACCTGGCAGTTCGCCACGGTCGGCGAGGTGACCGACGAGACGCCTACGGTCCGCACCATCGAGCTCGACGTGCCGGACTGGGCCGGGCACCGGGCCGGCCAGCACCTGGACGTGCGGCTTACCGCCGAAGACGGGTATGTCGCCGAACGCTCGTACTCGATCGCCTCGGCGCCGGGCGAGCCGGTCGCGATCACCGTGCAGCGGCTCGATGACGGCGAGGTCTCGCCGTACCTCACCACCGAGCTGCGTCGTGGCGACGAACTGGAGCTGCGCGGGCCGGTCGGCGGGTACTTCGTCTGGGACGCAGGCGCTGCGGGCAGCCCGCTGGCGCTGCTGGCTGGCGGGTCAGGAATTGTTCCGCTCCGGTCGATCCTGCGGCACCGTCAGCGCAGCGGCGCTGTGGTGCCGGCCCGGCTGCTGTACTCCGCGAGGTCGTTGCCTGAGGTGATCTACCGCGATGAGCTCGGCGGCTACCGCGACGTGGCCGTGACCTGCACGCTGACCAGGCGTCAGCCACCTGGCTGGGCCGGTCACGCCGGCCGCGTCACGCCGGCCCTGCTGGCCGAGGTGGCCTGGCCGGCCGGGCAGGATCCGCTCGCGTTCGTGTGCGGGCCGACGAGCTTCGTGGAGTACGTCGCGGACGGGCTGGTCGCGCTCGGCTACCCGCCGCACCGGGTCAGGACCGAGCGATTCGGCGGAGCGGGAGGACGGTAATGGATCGGCCCGACGCCAGTGCTGTGGACAGCAGTGCTCTGGACGGCAACGCGATCGCCGGCCTGCTGCACGAGGTCTTCGGCACCGAGATGACGCCGGCCATCGGGACCTGCGCGTCCTGCGGTGCGACCGGCCCGCTGGCCGAGTGCGTCGTCTACCTGCGTGCTCCCGGCACCGTGGTTCGCTGCCGCCGGTGCACTGCCCTGCTGATCGTCATCGTGCGGGTACGCGAGATGAACTGCGTCGACCTGCGCGGCCTAGCGGCGCTCGAGCCGGCCTGAGGACCGGGTGCCCCGGAAATCTGGCGCGTCGTACGATGACGTCATGCGGCGACGTTGCGCGGGATCGGCGAATCGCACAGAACGCTTCTGCCCGTGACCGAGGCACCAGGAACCGAGCAAACTGCCCGGCGGCGGGCCGCGATCGTCACGGTAGACGACGACCCGGGCGTCTCCCGGGCCGTCGCCAGGGATCTGCGGCGCCGCTACGGCGAGCGGCACCGGATCATCCGGGCGGAATCGGGCGCCGCGGCCCTGGACGCCCTGCGGCAGATGAAGCTGCGCGGCGAGCTTGTCGCGGTGATCCTGGCTGACTACCGGATGCCGGAGATGAACGGGATCGAGTTCCTCGAACACGCCATGGATATCTACCCGGGCGCGCGCCGGGCGCTGCTGACGGCGTACGCGGATACCGGCGCGGCCATCGACGCCATCAACGTCGTGGACCTGGATCATTACCTGCTCAAGCCGTGGGACCCGCCGGAAGAGAAGCTCTACCCCGTCGTGGACAACCTGCTCGAGACCTGGCAGGCATCGGATTACCGTCCGGTGCCGGAGACGAAGATCGTGGGTCACCGGTGGTCCGCGCGGTCGTCGCAGGTGCGCGAGTTCCTGGCCCGCAATCAGGTCCCGTACCGCTGGTACGCGGCCGACGAACCGGAGGGGCGCCGGCTGCTCGAGGCGGCGGGGGCCGACGGCCTGACGCTGCCGCTGGTGATCACGCCGGACGGGGATCCTTTGGTGGAGCCGACCGACTCCGAGCTGGCCGGCCGGGTGGGCCTGGCGACGACGCCGTCGGAGGCGTTCTACGACCTGATCGTCATCGGCGGCGGGCCCGCTGGCCTGGGCGCTGCGGTCTACGGCGCGTCGGAGGGTCTGCGGACCGTCCTGGTCGAGCGCCTGGCGACCGGCGGCCAGGCGGGGCAGAGCTCGCGGATCGAGAACTATCTCGGCTTCCCCGACGGGGTGTCGGGATCGCAGCTCACCGACCGTGCCCGCCGCCAGGCCACCAGGTTCGGCGCCGAGCTGCTGACCGCCCGCGAGGTCACCGGCCTGGACGTCAACGGCTCGGCACGGACGGTCACGTTCGGCGACCGGACCTCGGTCGGCGGCCATACCGTCATCCTGGCCACCGGGGTCGCTTACCGTCAGCTTGGTGTCCCTGGCCTGGCCGATCTGACCGGCCGGGGGGTGTTCTACGGATCCGCGCTGACCGAGGCCACCAGCTGCGCCAACCACGACGTCTACATCGTCGGCGGCGCTAACTCGGCTGGCCAGGCCGCGGTCTACCTGGCCAGGGGAGCCCGGTCGGTGACGATGCTCGTGCGCGGATCGTCGCTGGAAAGGTCGATGTCGCATTACCTTGTCGAGCAGGTCGCCGGCATCCCGGCGATCAACGTGCGGACCTGCACGGAGGTCGCCGAGGCACGCGGCACCGATCATCTGGAGCAGCTGACCCTGCGGGACAGCAAGACGGGCGAGACGGAGACGGTCGATGCGCAGTGGCTGTTCATCTTCATCGGCGCGGCCCCGCTGACCGGCTGGCTCGACGGCGTCGTGCGGCGAGACGAGCACGGCTTCGTGCTGACCGGGCCCGACCTGCTGACCGGCGGTCAGCCGCCGTCGGGCTGGCCGCTCGACCGCCCGCCTTATCACCTGGAGACAAGCGAGCCGGGGATCTTCGCGGCCGGCGATGTCCGGGCCGAGTCGGCGAAGCGGGTTGCCTCCGCGGTCGGGGAGGGCGCGATGGCCGTCATGCTGGTGCACCGCTACCTGGAGATGCTGTGACCGCCGCGCCGGCGAACCGGGCAGCAGGCACGCCGGCCTCGTGCAGCGCGGCCGAGCTGCGCGAGCTGTTCCTGTTCGAGGGTCTGACCGACGACCAGCTGGCCTGGCTCTGCCGCGAGGGCGAGGTGGTCGTCGCGGACCCGGGGCCGGTGTACGTCGAGGGCGATCCAGCGACCTTCCTGTACGTGCTGCTCGCGGGCACGGTGGTGCTGTCGCGCCGGGTCGGCGAGGACGACGTCGAGGTGACGCGGACGTCGGCGCCCGGCGTCTACGCCGGGGCCTTCTTCGCCTATCTGGGCGACCGGGTGCCACAGGTTTACAACAACTCGCTCCGCGCCGTCGAGCCGTCCCGCCTGTTCGCCCTGAAGGCGACGAAGTTCGCGCGGCTGATGCACGACTGGTTCCCGATGGCCGTGCACCTGCTTGAGGGGCTGCTCTTCGGGACCAAGAACACGCAGGAGGCGATCGGCCAGCGGGAGCGGCTGCTCGCGCTGGGGTCACTGTCGGCCGGGCTGGCCCATGAGCTGAACAATCCCGCTGCCGCGGCGGTGCGCGCCACCGGCTCGCTGCGCGAGCGCGTCGCCGGCATGCGGGGCAAGCTGGCCCTGATCGCTCGCGGACGGTACGACGGAGCGTTTATGGCCACGCTGACCAGGCTGCAGGAGGACGCGGCGGAGCGAGCCTCGAAGGCGCGGCCGCTCAGCCCGATCGAGGCCTCCGACGCGGAGGATGGCGTCGCCGGGTGGCTTGAGGACCGCGACATCGCCGGCGGCTGGGATCTCGCGCCGCCCTTCGTCCAGGCGGGCCTCGACACCGCCTGGCTCGACCAGGTCGCGGCGGCCGTGTCCGAGCATGCCGGCCAGGCCAGGGCGCTCGACAGCGCGATCCGCTGGCTCGGCTACACGGTCGAGACCGAGCTGCTGATGAACGAGATCGCCGACTCGGTGACCCGGATTTCCGATCTGGTCGGTGCCTCCCGCCAGTACTCGCAGCTGGACCGGGCTCCGTTCCAGGTCGTCGACATCCATGACCTGCTCGACAGCACCCTGGTGGTGCTCGGCGGCAAGATCGGCCCGGGCATCACGGTGGTCAGGGACTACGACCGGGGCCTGCCGGCGATCCCGGGCTTCCCCGCCGAGCTCAACCAGGTCTGGACCAATCTGATCGACAACGCGGTCGACGCGATGGGCGGCCCGGGCGGAACGGGGACGCTGACCATCCGGACGGCAGCCGACCGCGAGCGGCTGCTCGTCGAGTTCGCCGATACCGGTCCGGGCATACCTGAGCAGCTCACCGAGCGGATCTTCGAGCCGTTCTTCACCACCAAGCCGGTCGGCCAGGGCACCGGGCTCGGCCTTGACATCTCCTGGCGGATCATCGTCAGCAGGCATCATGGCGACCTGCGGGTGCTGTCGGTTCCCGGCGATACCCGGTTCCGGGCGTGGCTGCCGCTCGCCGCGCCCGCGAGCAGCGAGCCGGCCAGCGACGACGGGCCGGCCAGCGACGACGGGCCGGCCAACGACGACGGGCCGGCCAACGACGACGGGCCGGCCAGCGACAACAGTGAAGGAGCAGCAGATGACCGAGATGCCGGGCATTGACCCGACGGTCCCGCCCAGTGGCACCGGATGCGTCGAATGTGAGGCTAGCGGGGGCTGGTGGGTGCACCTGCGGCGCTGTGCCCGGTGCGGGCACGTCGGCTGCTGCGACACCTCGCCGATGCAGCACGCGACCGCCCACGCCAAGGGCACCTCGCACCCTATGA
>WNGK01007882.1_pt1 | contig 26464 bp, 16 predicted proteins | sample 5400601 | NCBI WGS metagenome assembly WNGK01 (sample SAMN13153376, study PRJNA577476) | soil metagenome | isolation source: 60 cm soil or saprolite under Garry oak tree replicate 1 | place: USA:California | collected 2016-06-15
TGCTGAATTGGTGCTGACCCATGGCGATCATGCGGCTGGGCCGATGCCGACCTCGGCCAAAACCGACGGTCTGTAAAACCGTCGGCTCAGCCTACGTTGGTTCGAACCCAACACCTGCCACCACCTGCGAAAACGGCCCCCGGGCTGCGGAAACGCGGCCCGGCGGGCCGTTTCCTTCTTGTCACGTCATGTATCACGGTACGTCACTATGGGTCGATGCATGGCAGTGTGCACGTACATATGGTGTACAGCGTCCGGGCAAAACTAGCGGTGCGTATAACCGCTCGCTTTGGCGATCCGCGCCGCGTTTCGTCCTTCAGGTGGACGCTCGGGCTGCTGGTCTGAGGCGTATCGGGTCGGCTGGTTCTCTGGAGCCCTGCTCGCACTGGGCGGCTGGCTGGTCTTGCGCGTCCCTGCGGCCGGGCAGGCGACTAGACCGGCCTGTGCCGTCTCGTCGGGCTCTATGGCGACAGTGACTGGGGCCACCACCCGAGATAGGGCCGCAGCGGCGTCGTGCCGGGCGGACCCGGGAGTACGCGGGCGCAGTCGCGCCATGCCGCTGAAGTAATCCTTCCGGTCTCTGTAGTGGCGGCGGTCAGGCTGCTGGCTGCTGGCCTGGGGCGCTGCTGGCCAGCTCGGACCAGTCGAGACAGTAGCCGTCCCACGGCCCGGCCAGTCCCAGCCGGTGCGGTCTCCGGCGGCGTTCTGGGCCTGCCCGGCTAGATCGGGCAGGGCGTCCGGCAGGTCAGGGAGAGCGGCGATGATCTGTGTCCCGTGGCGTTCTGCGGCACGGGAGCGGGACAGGAGGCTGGCCATCTCGCGGTCCGGAACGACGACGTGGCAGTAGGGCACGGCCTTGCTGAGCGCGTCGATGTCGTGGATCGCGTTCATGGTCCAGGGCTTGGCGGCGCCGCGGAACAGCTCGACCTTTAGGTCGACGGCGATCCGCAGCGAGGGGACCGCGTCGGCGAACTCGACCATGCGGCGGCGGGACACGTTCGGCCGTTCCGGGTCGTACCCGACTTCGCGTTCCAGGTTGATGCGGTACTCGCCGATCAGCGCCTGGAACAGGGCCTGGTGCTCGTGGAGGAGCTCGCGGGCCTGGAGGCGGACGCGCAGCTCCGCCTTGCTGGCCGGATGGTCGGCGAGTATGTCGACGTAGCTCGCTTCCCATTCCAGCCTGCTTGCCTCGACCTCGGTCATCGCCTCGGGCCGGTAGCCGTAGTGCTCCCGCAGTTCGACGATCTCTTCGTCACCCGGGCCAGCCAGGACCATCATCTCGGTGAGCTGGTTGGCCTTGCGGAGGAACTCCGGCATCCCCTCGATGGCGGCCGGGTCCACCACAGCTCCGTCCGGGCCGCGCAGGACTCCATGGCCGGGCTTGCCGTCGAACGCCCAGCGGACGCCGGTGCCCAGGACTTCCGGCGGCTGAGGGCGGAAGGCGGGCCGGTCGAAGGTCAGGTGCATGGCGTGCAGCATCTGGTGGCGCAGCAGGACATTGCGTGCTCGGAGGGTGCGGCAGTGGGAGATGGACGCCATGGTCCGGGCAAGGTCCGCCGCTGCCGCGGGCTGGTGATCTTGCTCGTCTCGATGTGATGGGTCGTGGAGAGGGGGAAGGCCACGCCGTCCGCTGCGGCATCTCGGACCGCAGCCAGCACCCGGAGGTCGGAGGCCTCTCGCGGTTCCCCATTTGCGGCCCTCGCAAGCCGGATCCACACCCACTGGTCCAGGTATACGCACGGCCTCACCGGATGCAGGTCCGGGGAGTGGAGTCCCGGGGAGTTGGTCACGTTGGTCATCATCCCTAGTCAGGCTGGCGGCCCGCGAGTGAATTTGAACTTGGCAGTGTGACGGGCTTAGCCTCGGAGATGTCGCCGTCACCGGGATGGCCGCCCTGCTTCCTGTTCCGGCCTTAACAGCCGGGGAACTTTCGGGACCCATTCCTCTGCGAGCGCTTCTCGTTCCATGCTGGCTTCTTCGTTGGCTAGCGAATGACCCCGCTCGGCTGCAGCGGCCCATGAGCCTGGGTAGCTCGCTGGCGCGTCGAGTATCGCGGTTCGGAGCGCCGCATCGGGAACATCGTCTGTTGCAGCGGTGCCGGGTGTGCTTTCGGTGCGTGGCAGGTCGACTGCCGTTGTCGGCCCGAGGGCTTCAAGTGCCCGGAGCAGGGCTGGGCTGGGCTCGGTGAGCAGGCGTGCGGTGACTGCCCTGGCGACGGGCCAGGCGGCTGCATCAGGACTGGCCAGTGCTTCCAGTTCGGCGTCGTGGACTGGTGAGAGCGGGTCGTGCGCGGAGAGCCCGGCGGTGAAGTGCGCTATGAGCAGCCTGGTCCGGGGGGAAAGTCCGGCGGAGGCGTTCCAGATGCGGGCATGGAGTCTCCGATGTCTTTGCATGACGCCGAGCCGGCTGGAGGAAGCGGCGGTGGCAAGCAACTCGCCGTCGGTCAGGTTTGTCAGGCATGCGTCGATGCGGCCGAGCTGGCTGATCACGACGTCTGTGCCTGCCGTGGCGAGGAGGGCGAGTGACCATGTGCGGCGGGACAGGGGGTCGGTGTACTTGTCGTGCATGGCTTCCCACCAGTCGCCCGGCCTCTGCTGGTGTACCTCCACCACGAACGTTCCGTAGTCGGTCTTCTCACCGAAGGGTTCGCCGCCCCGGTCCACCGAGCCGGATCCCACGGTGCCAGGTGCAGCTGCGCCGACGATCGCGATTTCGGCTGCGAGCCAGCAGGGGCCGGGACCGCGCGGAGCAGTTGCCTGCTCGCGTCCGTCCCACTGTCTGGCGATACGCTCGCGCGCAGCGCGGCCTGGCACTGTGCAGCACTGCCGAGTGCCAGCTGGCTTACGTCGCCGTGCCGCAGGCGCGCGGCGCCGACGGCCGCGCCGATGTTGAGCCATGGTGACTCGTCGGCTGTGCCGATGGCCGCGGTCAACCGGGGGGCCCACCAGTCATGGAAGTCTGACGTATCGAGACCTGTGCGGTCGCGGAGAATTGCCGCCCTGGCGAGCGCAAGTGGGCTGCCGGGGTCGGCCTGGATGCCATTCATCATCGCTGAGGCGATCTCGCGGCCTCCCGACATCGGGGGCAGGCCCGGGAAGTTAGCGGAGGTGCCCGGCTGTCCCGCGATCAGTTGTACGCTCAGGTCGTCGGCCAGCAGGCGTGCGATGTCGCGTTGCACGCGCATGGCGTTAGCGAAGATCCCGTCGTTCAGGAGAGCCCAGGCTGCCGCGCGTTCCTGGAGCGGGTGCCGGTTCCCGGCGATGGCGTCTTCGAGGCCGTACCGGAGGCCGGCGAGTTCGTTCGGCGATGAGAACCCGGCGTAGAAGCGCGCGACGTTCAGCCAGTACGTCCGGCCGATCAGGCGGCGCAGGATCTCTTGCTTCGGGAGGGGGTCGCGGCTGTCTCTGCCGGCCCACTCGGCGAGGAACTTGGCGGCGAAGTACTCGCGGACGGGCTGGACGGCGAACTCGAATGTGCCGTCCACCTTGCTGGTGAGCGCCCAGAACCGGTCGGTCGCGGCCTTGAGCAGTTCTGCGGCCTGGTGCTCAGGGCCTCCGGTGGCGCGGAAGTAGAGCAGGAGCGTGGTCTCGATGTCCTTGCGGGCCATCCGCCCGGCGGCGGGATCCGCCTCGACGCCGGCGTGCATGTGCCAGCCGAGGAATGCCGTGATCTCGTGGATGCGGGGCACCTGCTCGCGCTCGATCTGCTTCCGGGCGACCTCCCGGTCAAGGAGCGTCGTCATGTAGTCGGAGTAGAGCGGCGTCAGCGACGTCGGCACCGCGTCGCCCTTCCTGTTGATCAGGAAAAGCAGGATGGTCAGTTGCATCGGGTTGTCGGCAAGCTGTGCCACCTGGTCCACGGCGGTGCGTGACAGGAACGTTCTGCGGATATCGCGCCGGGCGCGGCCGTGGATGTCGTTGACATCGCACCACTTGCTGATGAACTCGCCCTGCAGCGCAGCGGTCAGCGGTTCGAGCCGCAGTGTCTGGAACAGTTCCTGGTCAGGCTCCGCCAGCCCGGAGGCGTTCGGCCGTGCCGTCACCAGAACCTGGAAGCGCCGGGTGCTGCCGCTTGCTCCCATGCGGGCAGCGGCGACGTTGATCTCCTCGACGACGATTGCCCGGAGTCCGGGATCGGGTACCTCGTCAAGGCCGTCGAGCACGAGGAGCACGGGGTACCGGGCGAGCAGGCTCTGCACGTCCTCGACGCTGACCTGCCGTCCGCCGCTGTACGCAGAGCAGAAGTCGGCGAGGAACAGCTCAAGGCTCCGCTGGCTCTTCTTGCGGCGCCTGGGGGGCTTTCGCAGGTCATCTTCACCGAACGGGTCGTGTCCGGACAACCAGGACGCATAGTCCGCCAGGTCGACGCGCAACGGCAGCTTCGGATCAGCTACCGCCGCGGCCGGCGGCCGGCGGCCGGCAAGCTCGCCAGCGGGCAGGATGCCGGCGCGGTGCACCTGAGACAGGTACTGGCCAAGCGTCGACTTCCCCTGGCCAGGCACGCCAAGCAGGAAGATCAGCGGAGGGGATGGCTTCAGCGGATCGGCCGGCTGCAGGAGGGACGCAAGGGCCCCGACTGTTTCATTACGCCTTCTGCCGCTGACGCCGGAAATGCGGCTATCCTGCCGCTGCGGGTGCAGCACCGCGGCCTGAACGTCGACGAACATGTCAGCGATGTTGACCCGGTCCATATCGACCTGCGAGAACTTGATCTTGGCGTCCTCGCGCCACTGGCTGGCCATGACCTGCAGCACCGTGTCGCGCATGCGCGCAGCCTGGCCCTCCACTTGCGAACCGTGGACGAGGTATCGCATGGCGTCCGCGCCGGCGAGCATCTCCTGGTAAGACCACTTGACGGAATCCGGCGCCGCGTCGACCTCAGCGTCGATGTCGGACTGCCACCAGCACTCGACCGGGACGCGGAACTCTTTGGAGTACTTGTCGAGCTGCTGCTGCAGCACCTGGATGCTTCCCGTGCCCTTGCCTGTCGTTGTCCCGGCCACGGACGTCATCAGGATGTACCGGGATATCCGCTTCTCCCGGACGAGGCGGATGATCTTGGCGCGCTCACCCTCGATGGCCTCTCCCAGCCACGATGCAGGGTCCTGCAGCAGCTTGCTGCTCCACTTAACCTGGAAGATAACGCTGTCATCAGCGATGGCGTCGATGCCCTCGTCGGCCATCCCGACGGGAAAGCAGCGGACGCTGCCGTACTTGAGACGGAGGAGCGAGGAACACAGCTGCTGGAAGTCCTCCTTCGACAGGCGCCAGTACAGGTACCTGAAGGAGTTACCGGGCTGCTCCGTGGCAGGTTTGGAGGCATTCGAGACCCGCTGGCCGGACATGGCAGCCTAGCCCGCGAACCCGACGACGGTGGCGCGCACCCCGGACACTGCCTCTCACCCTCCCGCTCGCAGCCTGCGGCCCGTCAGCCGTCGGCCGCGCATAACGCTAGCGCGCAGCGCGTCATCGCGCAGGTATCAGCGCGCCTCCGAGGTTCGTGTCGCAATCACGGTCGAACCCATCTAAGTCCGCATGCAGTGCAGATCAGGGGAACTGCTTGCCCCGGGGCCGCGTCGGCTCGCCGCTTCCGAGCCGCCCAGCCCTTGTCGGCGCCTTCCATGGCAGGTCAGGGCGCAAATGTACCTGGGATGTACCCTTGATGGACCTCAGATGCCGGTTCCGTCGACAGCCCATGCCGCGACACGGGGCGGTTGCCTGAGCGAGATCGCATCGCTCGGTGGTCGAAGGCCGTCACTGCTTCTGAACATGCCATCGCCCAATGGGCTCTCACAGGGCGCGGCCCAGGCCTGCGGCAGCGATTACCAGGCTGTCGGTGATCACGAGGCACCTGCTGATTCAGGTCCGCTGGGACCGCACCAGGCAGCCTGCCGGGTACTCTGCCCGGGGGACCCGACGACGGAACGCTATATATGGAGGAGGCCCGCTGCCTGCACTCCTTACGGTCCATCACAGGTGCGAAGTCGCCGATCTGCGCTGGTCTAGACCATTCAGGCCGGAAATGGACGGCCGGGGTGCCGAGCGCAAAACTCACGAGCGAACACGAGACAAATCGGACGTGAAAAAATAACCTAAAAACGGTATATCCGCAGTTCAGAGCGGCGCGCCGCGAGGGACTTGAAGCCTCAGCCCGCTGATTAAGAGTCCGCTGCTCAGGAGTTCTATTCACCCAATCTACCAGCATTTTTACCATAACATGCTGGCAAGATGCCCGCAACCTGCCGAGGCGGAGTGCCGCCTGCGGACGGGTGCTACCACGTGGTACCGGGACATCCGAGCGAACATGGAGCAAACACGGAACCCGGAGGTCTAGACCAATGCGGCAGAGGATCATCGCCTGCGACGGAGAAGCGCTCCGGTTAGGCGGGGGCCTGGTCCGCGATGCCGTTTGAGCGGCGGTCACTATCCGTAGTTTCCGCCCGTATCGGTAGCGGGAACCCGGTAGCACAGGGACAGGACATGGTCCCGGGATATAGACCTCCGGTATACCTGCTGTGTACCTCGGGTGAACCTATGTATCACGGCGGCGCGTCCGACCGCTCGGCGTGCTGGCTGCTTCCGGTCCCGGCGCCCAGACTCAGGAACGGGTTCTGGCACCGCACAGGGGCGGAAGCGCCCTGGCTTCAGGTGTCGTCGTCTATGAGCCCCATGCCTCGCAAGGCCTCGGTTTCGCCGGTCATCGGGGGCTCGGGGTCATGATCCGACGGGCGTGGTGGTTCGGGGCCGTCTGGTCCGGTCCGCACGACGGTCTGCACTCGTATGATCCGGTACCGCTGCCCGGCGACGGTCAGCCGGCTGACGCGCTCAGTCTCTAGCCTTGCCTCGGCCGGCTGGTAGGCGGCAAGCTCTGCGGGTGCGGTCTCGGCCGGCGCGGTCTGGCGGAGGTAGCCGAACCAGGTGGCCAGGGATTGCTGGGCTCCTCGTGGTGAGCGACTCGTGCCGCGCAATGGCCACCACAGGCCCCTGTCGCCCTGTTCGGCCCAGGCGAACCGGATGGGGAGCATCACGATCTCGGGGTAGGCAGTCAGTGCGCGCACGGCGTCGCGGGTGACGTCCGACGGGACCATCGGGCCTTTGGGAATGAACTCCCATCGCTCACCGAGCAGCTCGGGGCTGCCCGGCTGCTGAGGGCGGCCCAGCAAGCCTCCGGTCATCTTCTCCGCGGCTCGGTACTTTTCCCTGGCTGGTTCGGCGTCGCAGTCGCCGGGTCGCGGGGGTTCCGGGCCAGCCAGCTGGCTGTATCGGTACGACTGGTCGGCCCGGACGATCCGGAACTCGCGGCCTGCGGCGGTGAGAGTGTTGAGTCGTTCGGTCTCCAGCCGCGCAGAGGCGGCCCAGTACTCGTCACGTTCCGTTTCCTCCGTCGAGCGGGTCCGGGCCAGGAGCCTGAACCACCAGCCGAGGCCATCGCGTGCTGCTTGCGGTGCCGAGGCCTGCATGGAGTCCATCTGCCAGCCGTCGGCAACATGCTCCATCACGCCATAGACAGGGCCGGCCGGGAGGATCGCCGGGAACAGCTGCCGCGCCTGCAACTCCTCAGCGCGCGCCAATTCACGTTCTGTCCCCGGAGAAACCGGAAGATCACCAAACTGGGCCGAACCGTCGCTGTACGCCACCTGACAATCATCCAGCCGCCGGGCGGGAGTATGCACCGCTTTCGCGGACGCACGCCACGCTATCCGCTGCGTGTGGGTGCCAGCGAGGAAGACCGGCGTGCCGCGTGTGCGCTTGCAGTACTGGCCATGACCCGAGTCAGGCGCACCCCAGACGAGGAAGCCGGGCGGTCCCTGATGCTGTGGGCACGGTTTAACTGGCCTGTGCGACGCTCGCGGACGACGGCGGCGATTCGCTGGCTCGCCTCGATCGGGTCTTCATGCTCCCACACGGTTACGAGCGCCCAGCCCGCATCGCGCAGCCGCTGCTCGTTCTCAGCGTCGCGGCGCCTGTTCCGCTGAACCTTCTCCGTCCAGTAGCCAGAGTTGGCAGCGGGCGCACGATAGTGCTCGGGGCACCCATGCCAGAAGCAGCCGCGGACTTCGACGGCGACACGGGCTGGCCCGAACACAATGTCAGCCGTTCTCCGCACCTCTGGTATCGGGCAGGCGCATACCCGGTACCGCAGTCCGAGAGCGTGCAGCTGCCTGCGCAGCGCCAGCTCGGGCTTGGTGTCCCTGCTGCGGTTCGACTGCATGGACTTGCGCGTCGCCGGAGTCGACGCCCATGACTCGACCACGAACTCACCCTAGCCAGCGGAAGCCCGGTCAAGGCTGCAAGTGCGCCTCTTGGTGATCCTGCCGGTGGCCGTACTCGTCAGTCGGTCTAGCTAGCGCCCTCGTCCTCGTCGTCCTGGGTGCCGTCTCCGATCTCCCTGGGCTGTGGTGGGCGGAGGCGGTCTTGTTCCTCGAAGAATGCCTCGGCGCTGCGCGGGCGGAGGTTGAAGGCGTCGTCGCTGGCACGGCGGGCCCTGCCGAGCCTGTGGAGGTAGGCGACAACCGCTGACTTCAGCTCGGCTTCCAGCTGGCGGCCGAGGGACTTGCAGAACTCGTGCGCCTGATACACGACGCGGGGCACGATCTTCACCAGCCGCTTGCCGGTGAGGAAGTTGTGATCGGTGTCCAGCTGGAACCCGGTGTGGTCGATCGCGGCGACGAGGAGCCGGACGTTCCGCCGGACGCGGGCGGCGGCCCACTCAGGGTCCTTGAACCGGAGCGATTCGAGGAACTCGTAGCGAGGTGCCAGCGGGAGGGGGTCCTTGTCGGAGTGGCCGATGTAGAACATGACGTAGTCGGCTTCCTCGCACATGCGGACGTACGGGTCGTCCTCGATGGCATCGACCGTTTTCCAGTAGCTCTCATTCGACTGATCGGCGAGGTGGTCTTGCTGGCGCTTCTTGAGGTACGCCTCCCAGATTCCTTTCTTCTCCTGCTTGTACCTGCGGAAGAACTCGGTGAGCAGGGAGTGGAAGGGCCGGGCGACCGCGAACGTGCAGAAGTAGCCTTCCCCGCGGTCGGGGGCCAGGGGAGCGAGCAGCATGGTGACGAGCTCGTTGTCGGCCAGCATCGATCCCCTGGAAATGTCCCAGGACGAGTCGATGGGGGCCACTCCGGAAGCCTCGTGCCCGTAGCGGATGAACCAGTTGATAACGGTGGAGAACAGCTCCAGCTGGCTCCCCTTCACCGCCCCCGCGAAGACGGGGGCTTGGTGGCGTGCCCCGATGTGGGACAGGATCTGCCAGGACAGGCGGACCCCGGCCCGGACCATCTCTCCGTAGGCGTCGTTGCGCTGGTAGTGGTTCACTTCGCGTTCCTGGAGCGTCACGGTGCCGTCTCGCAGGTGCACGCGCGGGGCGGGCAGGTGCCTGCCGTCGCCGTGGAGGGCGGGGGCGTTGCCGATGAAGACCCGCTCGTCCGCGCGCCACTGCACGACGTCGGTGGCGCACTTGACCATGTGCTCGTACTCCCCGTCTTCCAGGTACTGGTCCCGGTACATGAAGGGCGCCATGACCATGCCGGCGTTGTCGGGGCTGTCGATCGCGCTGCGCGTGATGGGCACGCTGTAGAGGGGGGTGGGGTGGTGCTTCCTGTTCAGGCCTTCCAGGTGCAGGTAGACGATGGAGTTGTTGAAGGTGACGATCTCGCTGGTGCCGTCGTCGACGTGCGCCCTGGCGGTGTCGATGCTCATCACGCTGGGGTAGGTGCTGCCGTCGCTTCCGGCCACGACGACGTTGGACCAGTCGGGGGGCGTTTCTGGGTTGGTGACCAGGACGTGCTGGATGGCCGTGTCGCCGTACACCCGGACGGCCAGCTCCCGGTCCAGGGCGCCGACGTGGACGGCGGCGGGGGCGTAGCCTTCGGGGTCGCCGGAGATGCTGGGGGCGGGGGGGACGCGGATGGCGTCGGCGCTGAGCCCGAACCGGCTGTAGCAGATCTTCTCCAGTTCCCTGCGGGCCGCCTCTACTATCCGCCGGTGCTTCTCGTCGTCCTTGCCGTACGCATGCCATTCGGCGACTTGCATATTGTAGTGGTCGGCTTTCCAGACGATCATGTCCCGGACGAGCACCCGGGGGTCTACTTTCTGCAGTTCCAGTGCGGCCTTGCGCAGGACCGTCTTCTGGTTGGCCCCGACGTACTCCCGCGCGTCGATGAGCATGGCGATCGCCTGGGTCGGCTTGCGGGTGGCGGTGATCAGGTCGATGTCGTCGAGGGTGAGGGCGGTGTCGGCGTGCATCGCGGGCGCGAGCTTGTACCGCTGGGCGTCGGCGTCCGGGCCGTCTGCCTCGGCGAGGCGGCCGTCGAGGACCAGCCGGGAGATCAGCTTGTGGTATGCCTGCACGGTAACGGTGTCGCGGACCAGGTCGCCCTGGACCGTCTTCGTGCCCGTCGCGGTCAGGTGGTCATACATCTCGCGGACCGTGGCGGTGGGCTGCTCCTCGCGCAGGTAGCGGAAGATGGCCTGCTCCCGCTCGACCACGCCGAGCTTGCGCTGCTCAGCCGGCATCGCGGGGCCTCCTGTCCACGATGATGTCCTCCAGTGGCTTCTTGCCGTCCCATCCCCGCTGCCGCAGGTCGCTGAAGACGTCGGGGGTGGCGCCGCCGTGGCTGGTCACCCTGCGGCGCACGTCCACCACGGTCGCGTGCCTGACCGTCTCGGCCACACCCGTCAGGACGCAGGTGCCGCGCGGGAGCTTCGGCAGGCCGCGGATCATCTCCGGCGGCGCGTCGGCGAAGATCCCCCGCAGGGAGTCCAGCTGGTCCGGCTCGATCGTATGCACGAAGCGGGTGAGCAGCCGCTTGAGCACGGCCCGGTCGACGTCCGACGGGCTCTGCGTGGTCAGGATAAGGCCCAGCCGGTAGTGCCGGCCGATCCGGGCGATCTCGCGGAGCACCTGGGTGGAGACGAGCCGGTCGTCGTTCGGTGCGACCAGGTGGAACTCGTCGATCGACAGCACCGTGAAGGGGATCTCCTTTGTCCGGGCCAAGTCCTGCAGGTCGCGGGCCACGGCGGCGGTGATGACGCGCAGGTCGCCCAGCAGCAGGCCGCGGCAGTCGATGTTGATGAACGCGCCAGGCTTCAGGGCGCGCACCCAGTCATACCGTTCGCCGATGTAGGCGAGCCGTTCCAGGGCCCTCACTCGCTGCTGGGCCGGCCGGAGCGTGCTCGCGTTTTTCATCTCCAGGCGGGGTGCCTGCTCTTCGATCTCGTTGACGAGGTCGTTCACGCTGAACTCTGAGCGGTTCCCTCGCTTGATCTCGCGGCTCAGGTGGTCGAAGGTGTACCCGATCAGGGTTTCGATGTTGGTGCCGCGGTTCACGCCGGAGACGGCCTCCAGCAGGTCCTCGCGGGTCAGCGATCCCAGCGGGAGCGTGAATCCGTCGCCGGGGCGGACGTTGACGCCGCCCATCTGCCGGGCGGCGTCGATCATCTCCCCGTTGACGTCGATGTTTACCTGCGGCACTCCCCAGCGGTGAAGTTCCTCGCCCAGCACGCCGCGGGTGTAGCTCTTGCCGCTGCCGATACCGCCCACGATCAGCACGTGCCGCTGCACCGCGCCGTTGTCAAGGGTGACAGGGACGGACTCGGCACCGTGGAGGTTGCCGATGTGCAGGCCGTCGCCGGGGTCGGGCGGGAATCCCATCGCGGCGGCGATCATGTCCGGGCGCGGCCGGAATACCCGGTCGCCGGCCCGGGGGAGAGTGTGGATCTCTCCCGGCTCGCCGACGCCGCCCGACACGGCCGGCAGCTCCTCCACTGGCTGGCAGCGCACGAGCCGGTAGATGACGGTCGACTCCCCCTCTCCCGAATAGGTGATGGGAAACGACAGCACGGCCCGCACCGTCGAGCTGTAGGGGTCCTCATGCGGGTTCACCTCGTGCACGTCCAGGATCCGGCACATCACCCAGGAGACCAGCGACCCGTCCCGCTCGCGGCCCTCGACGGCGACGAACTCCCCCGGGACCACCGCCTGCGCGGCGTCCAGCCGAAACCGGACCTCCTCGAACGTCGGCGAGGCGTCGTCGCTGACCACCGCACCGAGCACGTCGCCCGGCTCGTACACGATCTCGGCGTCAACCACCTCCTCGTCCAGCCGGGCCGAATCAGCCCCAGGCCTGCCGCCGCCGTCCCAGGCGGCATCGGCATCGGTCTCGTTCACGGAACCTCCATTAACCTATCTCTGACACACGGTTAATGGTTACCATCGCGTGCGGCGCAAGGCAAACAGCTGCCCCGGCGTGTCGCCAGCGCTTCTCCGGGCAGGCACCGTCAGCCGGGCGCTGCAGCGGGGAGAGGGGACTCGACGTCCCGGAGGCACCGAGCCTGGACTGGCGGGCGGGGGCTGTCCCGCGGATGCAGGTTTGGGGTGCTACGCGGACAGGAAGTCGTGCAGTTCGGTGCTGACGTGGGCGGCGATGGCCTCGGCCCACAGCGGGGGGAACGCGTTGCCGACCTGGCGCTCCTGGACGCCGGGCCGCTCCGGGCGGCCTCGCGGATGGTGAGGGTGCGGTCGAGGCGGTAGTGGAGGAACCGGCCGCTGCCCGGGTTGTGGAAGTTGGTGGTAATAGTGCGGGCGAGCCCGTCGCGGTGCAGCCGGGTGTATGCCTGGGAGTAGTAGCGGCGGCCGTTGGTGGCCTCGATGGGTGGGCGGCATCCCTCGGGCACCTTGTGCATGCGCGTGACGAGGTCGCGGCCGTGGTCCCACGGCACGTGGCTGCTGACTTCGCCGGCGCCCGCGCCCAGGGCGCGGGCGTAGTCGGACGGCTCGGCTGCTGCGCCGTCGTCTTCGAGGTCGCCGATCGCCTCCCCGGTGGTGACGAAGGGAGCCAGCTGGGTGATCTCTACGGCGTAGTGGGGACGCATGCTGTACTGGGCCGCCCGGGGCGCGCCCAGGCGGGGGGCGGCCCCGAGGATGGCGTCGAGGGTCTCCGCGCTGGGCTCCACGAACGCCTCGGTCCGGTAGTCCCAGATCCTGCGCCGTCCGCCGTGGGTGGGCAGCAGGCAGGTGGGCACGACGCCGGTGTCAAGGCGGTAGCCGATCACGAGGGTCCGCTGGCGGGACTGGGGCAGGCCGTACGCGGCGGCGTTGAGGACTCCCTGCCACGTCCGGTACAGCCCGTCGAACTCGCCAAGGCACGCGGCCAGCTCGGCCCTGTCCGCGACGGACGGGACGTTCTCCATGACGAAGAACACCGGGCGCGTCGTGCGCACCATGCGGAAGAAGTCGCCGAGCAGCGCGTTGCGCTCGTCGGCGGAGTCCCGCTGCCCGGCGGCCGACCAGCCCTGGCAGGGCGGGCAGCCGAGCAGCCCGGCCAGGGGGCGCCCGTCGGCCGCGTCCAGGACCCCTTTGCCGGCCAGCTTGGTGACATCTCCCACCTGGTAGGCGGCCTCGGTCCCGGCTCCGCTGTTGGCCAGGTAGGTTTCCCTTGCGGCGGGGTCGATGTCGTTCAGGTACGCGATCTGGAAGCCCCCCGCTCGCGCGAAGCCGCGGGCCACGGAGCCCACCCCGGCGAACATCTCGGCGACTGCCCACGGCACCGCCCAGGCCGGGCGGGCCTGGCTCTGGGCAGCGCTCACGGCGGGATCCTCCTCGGGTCGCCTGGAAGACGGCCCTGGTGTCCCGGCCGTCCCGTAGAGAGTACGACGTTTTATATAAATGACTCCAGGACCCTTGGCAAGTCGCACCGGGGCCGCGTGGTGGCCCGGGAAGGTCGTGGCCAGTGCGCGGCAGCCGGCGCAAGACGAGCATCGAGTGGCCTGCCGACGTCGATGAACGGCTCCGGGCGCTAGTCCGGCTCGCGGAACAGGACGGCGCCCTGCGGGCGACTAGCGCATCGGAGCTGCTGGCGGCCCTGGTCTGCGGGCAGCCCGCAGACGGCGTGGGCCTGGCGGCGCTCATTACCGCCTACCGGCAGCGCGGTCGTGAGCCGGCCGAGGCGCCGGGGCCGCCGGAGGGGCCGCCGTCCCCGCGCAGGCGGGGCCGGCCGCGGCGCGGCCTGACCCGCCTGCGTGCCCCCGACGGCGAGGACGAGGGCTGACGCCCGGGTAGCGAGGCGGCACGCCCTACCGGGCGGGGACGCTGATCACGGCCACCGTGATCCCGTGGGCCTCCAGCTGCTGGACCAGGTGGACGAGGGTGACCTGGCTGAAGGTGAACAGGCTGCCGGCGGTGAGGGGGCGGGGCGTGCCGATGGCGAGGATGATGCGCCGAGGCAGTTCGGGCGCGGTCCGGGTCCCGCCGCTGTGCCGGGCGACTCGCTCGGCGAACTTGGCCCGCGCCTGGCCGTCCAGGAGCAGGGCGGAGGCGGACACCAGCGTCTGAGCGAACAGGTGGCTGGCGTCGCCCGAGCGGCGCAGGTGCTTGACGTGGATCAGCTCGCCGTCCGGGCCGAGCAGGTCGCAGGTCTCGATGCCATGACGGTGGAGATCGGTGTGGATCTTCCGCCGGTCGAGCAGCACCAGTCGGCCGTCGGCCTTGGCGGCCTCTTTGTTGTAGGTCTCCTCGTCCCAGTCGTCGTCCCAGGGGATCAGCGTGAGCCCGGCGGGGGCGGCGAGGATCCGGTCGGCCTCGCGGCGGACGTGGTCCCCGTAGCGGGCGTCCATGGTGAACCAGCGGCCGTCGGCGAAGAAGTACAGCCTGTCGCGGTCGCGGGCCTCGAACGCGATCCACTTCAGCAGCGGGATCGCGGGGCTGACGGCACCGTCCTCGTCGTGCAGGGTGACCCTCGCCTGCCGGAGAACTTCGACGGAATCCCTCCCAGGGAACCTGCCGACCAGCGCGCTGACGTCCTCGATGGCCAGGGACTCCACGCGCACGGTCGGCGACCCGGGGACGGTGACGGTCACGAAGTCGATCGCGGCGAGGTCGTCGGCGTGCTCCCATGGCCACGCGACGCCGAGCCTGGCCGCCTCCGGCCCGCCGCGCAGGGCTTCCGCCAGCCGTCGGCCGAGCGGCCCCCGGCGGCGGTCGCGGTCGCCCAGCGGGAGCAGCCTGCTGAGCAGTTCCAGGTCCGGGTCGGTGACCGGGGACCGCAGCACGCCCTCGATCTCCTCCAGGTCCCTGACGAGGGTGCCGGGCTCACGGCTGAGCGGGAGGTTCAGCGAGTCCGCGCACCGCACGGTCACGGCCTTCCCGGTGCCCCCCAGCTCGACCGCGCGGCCGATGACCCTGCTCGGCACGGTGCCCAGGTCGGCCAGGCCGAAGGCCCGCACGTCACCGCCTGCGGGCAGGGATCGGCGGTCTATCCGGACCCGCACGCTCAGCGCGTGGCGCGTCACCGAGCGCAGTTCCCCATTGAGCTTGCGGGCCGCGAACCGCAGGCCGAAGCCGGGATCGACCGTCTCGTAGTCGAGCATGAGGTGGCCCATCCCGTAGGTTGCCGCGTAGACGGCCTCGCCGACGGGCAGCAGCAGCACGGCCGCCGCCGCGCGGTTCCCCAGCGGCAGGCCGGCCAGGCCGGCGAGCCCGGCGAGGTCAGCGGCCCACTTCGCCTCTTCTGTGGTGAAGTGACCGCAGACGAGCAGCCCGGCCACCCCGCCCACCATGACCTCGGTGGCAGTAAACCCGGGGCGCTCGGTGTAGCCGGGCCGGATGTACCCGGCGAGGGGACCGCCGGAGGTGATGAGCCGGTAGGTCGTGACACGGCTCCGCAAGGATCTCGAACGTGGCATGGTGCCCTTCTCCAGGACCGTAGCTGCACCGCTCCCGGCCCAACAACCGGGAGTACCATTAACCAGTCACCAGTTAGCGGTTAATGGCTCAGTCTGGTTTACCACATCAGGCTCGCCGGAGGCGAACGCGACGCGCGCGGAGTGCCTATGCGGGCCGAACGCACTCACTCCTACTCGCCGGTAGCCATTCGCCAACGATGCCCGGCGCGACGCGAAGCGGGCAAGTCGCTGGCACGGGCAGTGGCCGGCTCCCGAACGCCCAGCCTGCTGACGCGGATCCTCGATCGCGTCGAGGACCGGCTGCTCGCCGCGGCACGCCAGGCGACAGGCACCCCAGGCAGACTGACAACCAGACCGGAGAACTCCGGGCCGGTGGCCGTCCCGTCCACCGCATAGGACTCCCGCAACGGGTACCCATTGGCGATGGCGAGCCAGAACGCAAGCCGGTTGCACACGGCCACTCCGGCGGGTTATGCGCCCGTGTCCGCCGTCAGCCTGTCGGCAGCTCGGGATACGTGCTGGCTAGCGACGGCGTTGTCGCTGTCTGATCAGCGAGAACCCGCCCGCCAAGGCGGAGCTGCCGCGGGTATGCCTCATCCGCGCCTTTACGCGCATGCAACCGGCGAGCGGACTAATAGTTCTCCCTGATGTAGGCGTAAGCACGGTCGAACAGCTCGCCGGCCGATGGTAGTCCGTACTTTTTCAGGGTTAGCCTGATTTCGCGGCGGACAGTGCGGTCTCCGTTCTGTGTTTGGGTCCATCCGGTGAAGCGGACCTGCCGGACGATGGTGTCGATGTCGGTGACCACGTTCTCGACGATCACCGGCACATCGGGTGGCGCGTACTCGCGGAAGATCTGTGTTAGCGCTCCGAAGTTGGGATCTGGTAGGACGCTGATGGAATCGAGCTCTCCGGTGTCGTCCGCGCGCTCGACGGCGGTGACCTGCTGGGCTAGGTCGAGGATCTCGTGGAGGAATTCCACCGAGGCGGACGCTTGTGAGAGCTGCCGGTGCCGGAGGCGCTCCAGTCGCTCGGACAGGGCCACGTAGACAGGATGGTTGCCCGAGGATTCAAGCCGCCGCCGGATTCTGGCCTCGATGGTATCCAGTGCTTCGCCCACGGTCATGGCCGTGTCGTCCGCGTGCGACGCCGTGGGATCAGGAAGGGTGAGCTGGCGGATGGCTTCGATGGTGTCAGCGTCGACGATGACCTCGGCGAGTCCGGTGCCGGTGACGCGGACCTCGGTGATGTGGCCATGGACAAGTTCCAGGGTCTTGGCCCCGAGGCGGTGCCAGAGGAGAGCATCGCTTGTCCCGGTGGGCTGGACGGATTCATAGACTTGGGCGAGCCATCGGTAGTCGCCGCGGTGGGCGTTCGTCACGGGGGATGGGTCGAGGAACTCCCACAGTCCCTGTACCTGGAGGAAGTCCCGTGCGAAAGCATCGCGTGCTTCCCCGGCTGGAATGCGCTCCTGGGCCGCCATGAGCGCAGCGAAGCTGGTATCGCTCCGGTCGATTCCCGTGAAGCGATCAACGGCGTGCTCGATGGACGTCACGAATCCCTCTGCCAGCCCGTCCACGTCCACGGGCCGCCGGCCGCCGCGGTCAGGGTCGGCATCGCGCAGTGCGCGAGCGATCTGGTTTCCGAGTCCGACGTAGTCGACGACGAGCCCGTAATTCTTCTCCTGCCCGGTGAGCGGGTTGGTCCAGCGGCGGTTGGTCCGGCAGATGGCCTGGAAGAGGGTATGGAGCCGCAGCGGCTTGTCGAGGTACATGACCCCCTCAGGCTCGGCGTCAAACCCGGTGAGCAGCTTGGCGGTGACGATCAAGAACTTGAGGGGATCGGCCGGGTCGCGAAAGCGGGCTTTGACGGCTGCTTCCTGCTCCCTGGAAAGCTCGAAGCGGTCCCGCCAGCTGGGCGGCTCGTCCTTGGTGGTCCCGATCGTCATGACGACTGCGGCGTGGACCTGATCGTCCTCGCCGCGATCGGCGAGCAGGCGCGTGATCTCGTCGTAGTAGGCGGCACACAGCTCCCGGTCATAAGCCACTACCTGGGCCTTAAGTCCGAGCGGCGCAACTTTGGCCAGGTAATGCTCGACGATGTCGGCACACACCTTCCGGATCCGGTCGGGATTCCGCACGATGGTCCGCGCCTGGGCCGCCCTGTCCGCGAGCAGTTCGCGTTCCTCGTCAGTGAGGCGCTCCTCGTCGGCCATCGCAGCGAACGCCTCGTCGAGGGCCGCCTTGCTGATGTGGAAGTCCACCAGTCTCGTCTCGACGTGAATCGGCACGGATGAGCCATCCGCGATGGAGCGCTCGATGGAGTACCTGTTCAGTACCCAGCTCGGATCGCCAGGGTCGCCGAACAGCTTGAACGTGTTCCGTTCCGCGTCCGAGATCGGCGTGCCTGTCAGCCCGAAGAACTGGGCGCCGGGAAGCGCGCGGCGCAGGTCGTCGCCCAGCCGGCCCTCCTGGGTCCGGTGAGCTTCATCAACCAGCACGATGACGTTCTCGCGCGCATTGAGGAATCCGGCATCCTCGAACCGGAAGATCGTGGTCACGATGATCCCGCGCTGATCCTCGGCGAGCATGCGCCGTAGCGCATTCCGTGTACCCGCGACCCGCAGCCGGGGCAGTCCGGCCGTCTGAAACTGCCGGACTGTCTGCTCGACAAGGTCGACGCGGTCAAGCACGATCACGACCGTCGGGCCGCCGATGGCGGGGTCATTGAGCAGGCGCAAGGCTGCGAATGCCATGAGGAGCGTCTTTCCGGTCCCCTGATGATGCCAGATCAGGCCCTGACTCCGCGTAAGGTCCATCACCCGGCGGCGGATCGCCTCGACCCCTTCCACTTGCGGATACCTCGGGATCAGCTTCTGCAGTATGGCCCGGCCGCCGATCTTCGGGCGATCGAACAGGACATAGTCCCGGAGAACCGACAGGACTTGGGCTGGCGGAAGCAGCAGGTCGATCGAGCGCATGACCCGCTCGCCGCCGGAGAGGTCCCAGGGGTCCGAGGTGGCTCCCCACATCAGCCAGTGCTCAGCAGGATGCCCGACCGCCCCGTAGTGGAACTCGCGTCCTTCAGTCGCGAATGAGAGCACGTTCGTCGCGAAGAACGACGGCGCATCCAGTTCATAAATATCGTGGATATCTCTCGCCCCGTTCAGCCATGACTTGTGGCTGTCAACCGGGCTCTTTGTCTCGCCCACCACCAGCGGCAGGCCGTTAACCCATAGCACGATGTCGAAGCGCCGGCTGTTGCCGGGCGTGCCGAAGGTCACCTCGTCCGAAACCACTAGGCGGTTCCCCGCAGGATGATCCAGGTCGAGCAGCTTTATAGGCACGTAGTCGTCGGTGCCGACGAACTTCAGCGTCTGGTGTCCGCGCAGCCAGGTTGTCATCCGCTCGTTTGCGGCAACCACGCCATCGTTGATCGCTGACAGCGCTACGGCCCGGAGTTTCGGCACAACTTCATCCAGGCGGCCCGACTTCTCGGCGATCAGGGGATTCAAGCGCACAAGCGCGCTGTTTACATCCTCCTCGAGGAAAATCTCGTCGCTCGTCCTGACGAGATCCCTGCCTGGCACATACGTCCATCCGAGCGTGACAAGGTGTTCGACAATCGCGCGTTGAACGGTCGACGACTCGGAGAACCCGGGCATAACGACTCCAGTAGCGTCTCGTATTCCTCTGGTATTTTGGTCGCGCCTGCAAGAAGTTCGGAGAGCAGTGCGGCCCTGAGGTTGCGAGCCGCCCTCCCGAGGGACTGCGCCCGTGCGGCGGCCGAACGAGCGGCTTCGCTCATCTCTACTGCTTCGACCTGGTCAGGGAGCGGCAGTCTAGGCAAGGGAAATCTGTTGAGTGTCGACATGCTGATCGAGGCGATTCCGGTCGTCTGGCCGCCGTTCTCGTAGAACCACTGCTGCCCGAAACTGTTTGCCCATAGCGACACGAATCTCGGCTCGAAGTCTTCGTCCTTTATTCGGGCTCTGAAGACATGATTCTGGTGCACGCACTCGGGGAGTTGGTCCTCCCAGATCCATCCTCTTCCCAGCTTGTCGCGATCGCCGCCCTCGTTCAGGAGTACGTCGCCATGGCGGAGGCGCAGACGCTCGACGACGGATGGCGGCACCTTGATCGTGGTGATCGTTGACAAGTCGATGAAGCCCCGCTGAACGTTCGCCACACGCAGGTAGGGCACTTCAACGAGGCCGTCACCGTCTTCTTTCTTCTTGTCCTTGGTAACCCCTCCGACTATTTCAGCCACCAGGCCAAGCGTGATGTGCTCGGCCCGTTCGCCAACTCGGCAGACGGCTATCTCATGACTAGTCGCTAGCTGAAGCGCGGCCAGCGCCTCTTTGTCCGCGGCATGTGCCACATCATCGACAGCACGGATGAGATCGACTATGCGTCGCTGCTCCGTGAGCGGGGGGAGATCGAACGTGATCTGCAGCAGCTGCCCCGGGTTTACCCTCTTGCGCCGCTGTACCGTCCCCGTTGAGCGATCGCGCATCTGCTCCCAGAACTCCGGTCGCTGGCATACCAGGCGCATGTACTCGGGCGACAAGACAGTCTGGTCGAGCGTGAACGTAGGGAACTCCGTCGAGACGACATAACCATCGAATTCCAGCGGAACAACGGTGATGGGGCCTTCCCAGGCGGTGAGCTTGCGCATTACCAGCTGGTTCGTCCTGAGCCGGTGAAGAGCAGGGTAGTTGGTAGCTGATCCGTCGATCGGATCGCGCTCAAGCATTCCCTGCCCGGCGTTGAGGACTCCGGCGATCTTATACGTCTCGCCAGCTTTGACAGGGACGCGCTCGATATCGAGATGCGCGACATCGCCGATAGTGATCGTCGCCCACCCCTCATGCAAGGCCGGCCGCCTTCAGCCGTACGCTCAGCCGGTTTTCGGCATCCCGGAGGGCCGCCTGCGCCTGGATGAGCTCCCGACGGGCTTCTTGGACTGTAATGGTCTGAAGGCTCGATGTCTTGAGATACCGCCCGATGTTGAGATCCCAGCTGCTGTCCTTGATCTCGGCGTGGCCGACGAGGCGGGAGGGGACGTCCGCCGATGAGTCGCCGATATATGCGGCCAGGATCTTCTCGATATCGGCGTCTGACATCTGGTTCTGGCTTCGAGGACCCTTGCCGAAGCGCCTGGATCCGTCAACGAAGAGCACGGTCCCATGCCGCTGCGTTGGTTTGGCAGACCTGAAGATCAGCAAGCAGGCGGGAATGGCCGTCGAGTAGAAGAGGTTCGGTGGGAGCCCGATAACCGCTTCCAGGAGGTCCTGCTCGATGAGGCACTGCCGGATCGATTTCTCTGCGCCGCCTCGGTGCAGGACGCCGTGTGGCATGACCACGCCAACCCTGCCTGTGCCTGTCCGCATTGAGGCAACCATGTGCTGCACCCACGCGAGGTCGGCTGTGCCGGCTGGTGGCACGCCGCACGCGGCACGTCCGTAAGGGTCATCCGCCCACGTGTCAGCGCCCCAGTTCTTCAAGGAGAAAGGCGGATTAGCAACAACCACGTCGAACCTTCGGAGGCCGGAGCGTTCGAGGAACCGCGGGTCGCGGAGCGTGTCACCGCGGACGATGCGGAAGTCCTCCAGGTCATGCAGGAACAGGTTCATACGCGCGATAGCGGCCGTGGTCAGGTTGACCTCCTGGCCGTAGAGCCGGAGCGTGCGGGTGTCGCCGCCGGCTTCTCTGACCTCGTTTATAGTCTCGACCAGCATCCCCCCTGACCCGCAGGCGGGGTCGTAGACCGCCTCTCCTGTTCGAGGACTGAGGATCCGGACAAGCAAGCGAACGACGGCCCGCGGCGTGAAGAACTCTCCCGCCTTCTTGCCCGACTCATCGGCGAACTGGCGGAGCAAGTACTCGTACGCGGCGCCGAGCATGTCATTGGAAACAACTGTCCGGTTCAATGTCAAGCGATCGAAGGCGTCAATCAGGTTGAGCAGCGCAGGCTCAGGCAGGCGCTCCTTGTTACCCCAGGCAACGTCACCGAAGATCCCCGCCAGGGTCCGGGGGTTGGCCTCGGCGAGCCGGTCGAGGATTTTCTGCAGAGCGACGCCCACGTTGGCGGAAACCTTCTGGAGATCTGACCAGTGGCAACCTCTCGGCAGGGCGAAACGGTGGAAGTCCGCCTCTATTTCCGGTGTCAGGTCACTGCCGAACCCCGCGACCGCGGCAGCATGCTCAAGATCCCATGTGTCGGAGGCCCACTTGAAGAACAGCAGCGGAAAGACATAGCTCTTGAAATCGGCCGGATCCACGGGCCCTCGCAGGCTGTTGGCTGCCGCCCACAGCCGGGATTCGAGTTCCTGCTGCGTCAGCGCCTGGCCCCGACGTGCCGAGGGCCAAGTTCCTGTTCCTGCACCTTCACTCGACGTAGCCACGCATTTATCCTCGCAGACAACTGCACCTGTGCGGAGCAGGTTGGCGTTGGCCGCACTTTGTGGATCTGGACTATCCCGCTGCGGCGCGCTGAGCGGCATGTATGAGGACAGTGCTGCGGGATCCAGGCCTTGAGAGTGGCTGTGTCAACCTCATTTAAGAGTGCTACGGCCATTGAGAGTCGGCGGCGATAACCATGTGAAGAGTCCCTGGCTGATGTGGTAGCCGTAGAACGCCGTGGGCACCGTACGAGGTCTTCACGGTCAATATGCGGCACATCGCAAGTTAGGGGCGACACTTGACCGAGACTGCGGGCGACGCGCCGGGGGACGGCCAGACGGCAGACGACGGGCGTGACTCTGAGGCGTACCGGCATGAGCCGGCCGTTGCCGAGGTGGCGGCTCGCCTTGCTGACTCCGCCTTTGAAGCAGCGCCGCGCTCATGGGATGTAAGCGAGCACGTGCGTGCCCTGGCATCCCAAGCGGGCCTGGATCCCGATGGGCCGCTTGCCCGGGAGCTGATCCTCGCGGTGTCGTACCGGCTCCGGCTGGAGCACGGGGGAAGGCCGGGCTGCAGCCTGAGGCCGAGCGCGGATTCTGGTCATTACGCGTGGCCGCCCCGGATCAGGGAGGTGGAGCCTGACGTGGTGGCCTTGTGGCGGGACGTCGCCGGGCTCGTGGAGCATCCAGCCGCGATCGCGCGCTTCCACGACCTGCTGTTCGAGCGGCGCGATGGCGCGCCACGAGATCGTGCCGCGACTGCCGTACGGGCGTACCTGACGGCTGCGCGGTCACGGCCACGGGCGGACCTTGATGCTGCCGCGTTCCTCGTCCGGGCGTGGGGCCTCGCGCGCAGCGTGGGGGCCTGGGACCTTGTTGCTGATGCCTACTCGGAGCTTCAGGGCCAGGCGGAAAGGGCAATGTCTTCCTCTGCTGCGGCACCGGGAGTCGTCCTGCCGATGATCGCGGCCGTGGCTGCCCCTGCGGCCCGCCGCCAGCCTCCCGGAAGCGTCCCGGACCCGGCCGTCCTGGATCTGCTGCTGGAGGCAGCATTCGCCAGGTTCCCGGATGGCCACCTGGCCAGCCAGATGGCCGCCATGATGCGTGCGCGCACCCGTGACCCGGTAAGGATCGAAGAGATCAGTCGGCGGGAGGTCTCCGCTCACCTTGCCGAGGCGGTCTCGTCGGCGGGCCTTGCCCGGCAGATGCACCTTGGCCAGGCCATCGAGATCGCCAGGGCACATGGCCTCACGGATCTGGTGCGGCAAGCGACCGCGGAACTGCAGTCGATCCCGGTCACGGACCTGGGGCTGAGGCGCCACTCCACCTCGGTCCGGGTGCCTCCAGACCAGGTAGAGCGGTTCCTGGACGGCTTCACGGCCAGCCCTGAGTGGCGCGACGGGCTGAGGTTCTTCCTCAGCACGGACTGCCCGACGGGTGAGCTAGCACAGCTAAGGCAGCAGGCTCAAGACATTGCCAGGCCCAGGGACTGCACAGACTCGCGGAGCGCTACGGGGCACCCGATGAGGCATCCCTGGCTGCCTTCCTGTCAGGGAACGGGCAGTCAGACAGCATCCTCGCCACCAGCCTCGGCCGCGGGCTCCTGCACTTCTGGCGTAGTGACTACGAGGCGTGCGTCCACGTCGTCGTCCCGAAGGTCGAGGCAGCAGCCCGGGCGCTCCTGCGAGAGCTGGACGAGGGGATCTACAGGCTCCAGGTAGGGCAGGACCAGGGCCAGTACCCCGGGCTGTACCCGCTCTTGCAGGAACTGGAGAAGCTCGCCATGGACGAGTCGTGGACCTACTTCCTGCGCTGGCTCCTCCTCGGCCCCCCGGGCATGAACATCCGCAACGACCTGGCTCACGGCTTCGTCGGGGACATCAGCCCCGTCTACGCGGCGCTGATCCTGCGCGCTGCCGTACTGCTGATCACGGTCGCCGCCCCCCAGCCTCCCTCAGCGGCACGAGCCGCCCACGACCACCCTGCCGACCTGGCTCCGCTTCCTCACCGCGACCGTGACGACATCCTCACCATCCTCAAGCATCCAGTCCCCGCCCCGGTCCCTGCGCCCTGGAGAGACGGGCCAGTCGGCAGGGCCGCAGGGGTAACGGCCACGGCTCTCAGGACAACCGCGAACGTGCTGCAGCTCATGGCCCGCCACCTGGAACCATAACCCGCCGACACGGGTTCACGGGCCTGAGCTGAGCGTGGCTGCAAGGAGACCACATGCGGAATCGCGAGCATGAACGCCAGTTAGCCCGCCATGCTGGTCAGCTGCTTCCCGGCTGTCCCGAAGCTGGCCCTGTGTTTCGGGTGATCATGGTGGTGCTGGGCCGGGATCGCTACCTCTGTCAACGGTCATTAGGAAATCCGGTTGGGCGGTCTCGGTTTCTCCGGGCTGGCGGCCACCAGTTTTCCAGGCTGGTGGTCGGCTGCTCTCTCCCGGCGGGCATCCGCGCGCTGTTCACGGCGTGGGCGAGGGCGCCGCGCTAGACGAAGACCGCGAGTAACTCAGGCGTGTTCCCGTACGCGGGGTGAGTCGCCGAGTGAAGCCGCGCCCAGTCAGTCGGCCCGTCCCCCGTGTGTACGGCGAGGAAGCGGATCCCGCTGCTGGTGTGGTGACCGCGGCTGAGCGTGCGGGGATGTCTGGTCGGCAGCGTTCAGAGTGCCGGGCTAATGATGCGCAAAACAGGACGTTGCCCCTGGCGCGCAGGCCGGAGGCGCCGTCGTGACTCAACGAGTTCCAGGTGCACCTGTGCTCAGTCAGCGATCATCTTTAGCGCCTACACGTGGCCGCGTCTTCGGTGCCGATTCGATCTTCTGGCCAGGGTCCTTACGTGTCGTGCTGATCGCCCAGGGATGCGCGGCTGAGCCTCCAGGCTCGATTCCGAACCGGCGTATCCGATCCGCATATTCGGCGTAGCCGGTCTCTCTCACACTAATTGCGGCGGCCCTCGCGCTGAGCCTGTATCGCAACCTGTAGCTGCCAGCTTCGATGGCGCGGCCCCAGTAAATGAGTGCCTCGTCGGTGCGGTCGGCGTTGCGGAGCACATGGGCCGCCTCCTCTAGGGCGCGGGTTCGGCCGGCCTCAGCCTGATCCGTGAGCCAGCCGACCGCCTCGTCGGTGCGGCCGCTGCTTTCCAGCAGTTCGACGACCCGTAGTGCGGCTTGGAGCCATGCTGTGCCTTCGTCGGCGTCGTCGGCGTCGGCTGCGCGCTGGTAGAGAGTGACCGCTTCCTCGGTGCGGTCCATCTCGCGGAGCGTATCGGCCGCTTGCATGAGAGCACTCCAGCCGGGATGAGGCAGCTGCGACAGCCAGGTGATCATCTCCTCGGCGCGGTCGGCCTCGCGGAGCATCGCCGCCGCCCGGCGTGCGGCGGCGGTGTCTCCTGCCCCGGCGCGGTCCTTCAGCCAGGCGATCGCCTCATCGTCTTGTCCCGTTTCCAGGAGCAGGCCAGTGACCCTTTCCGCGGCGGCGGTGTCTCCTGCCTCGGCACGGTCCTTCAGCCACGTGATCGCCTCATCTTCCCGCCCGGCCTCGCTCAGCAGTCGGGCTCTGGCTGCTCGCATCGAGGCGCTGTGCTCGTCTGTGCCGCTGATGGCGGCGACCGGAAGGACAGCGAGGGCTTCTTCCACCCTTCCTTCCTTCTGTAGGAGCTCGGCCGCCAACGCCCGGCCGTAGGCGTCGCCGTTATCGGCCGCGTGCCGGCACAGGTCGATCGCTTCATCGGCCCGGCCTTTCTCCACCAGCTTGTCGGCCAGCCGCCGCATGTGGTAGCGGCTGGTTTGGGCGGCGTTCTTGCGCCAACTGATGGCCTCTTCGGTCCGGCCTGTCTCCTCTAGCAGATCAGCCATCGGCTCGATGGCGTAGTGATCATCTGCCCGCGCAAGGGTTTCTAGCCATGCGATCGCCTCCTCGAGCTGTCCCTTCTCTTTCAGGAGTTTCGTCACGTGCCAGTGGCAGCTGCTTTGCCCGGTTGTGACGCGGCGGCTGAGCCAGGTGATCGCCTCATCGGCGCGGTCCCAGTCCCGGAGCAGCCCGGCGGCGTTGTATTCGGCCGAACTCGCGAGCCAGGGATCTATATCTGGCGTGTCGGCAATCTGCTGATAGACGGCGATCGCCTCCTCGATCCGGCCTGCCTTCTTCATCAGGCCCGCCGCTTGGTCCAAGGCCTGGACTTCCGCGACGGTGCCGGCGCCGTGGGCTGCGGCGGCCAACTGGCAGAAACTGACCGCCTCCTCATAGCGTTCCTCCGTATCCAGGAGCCGGGCACCCACAGCCCCGGCCGTCCCGTTGCCCGCCTCGGTGCGGACCTTCAGCCAGCTGATCAGCTCTTCGACCCGGCCCGCCTCGGTCAGCAGCCGCACCACCGCCTCC
>WNGK01001800.1_pt1 | contig 26455 bp, 27 predicted proteins | sample 5400601 | NCBI WGS metagenome assembly WNGK01 (sample SAMN13153376, study PRJNA577476) | soil metagenome | isolation source: 60 cm soil or saprolite under Garry oak tree replicate 1 | place: USA:California | collected 2016-06-15
GCTTTGGAAGGTACCCTCGGCTTCGATATAGCGATCCGAAGAATTCCCCGTGAATTGATCGGTCAACGAAAGTCCCAACAAGCGCAACGCCGTTTGATTTTCCGGATCGGCAGCCAGTATATCGCGGCAGATTGACTCAGCCTCGCCCGGCTCGTTTAGATTCCGATACAGCTCGGCTTTCGAGATCGCTTCCGGGATGCCGTCTTTCGAGATTGGTTTAAGTTGCGGTTCCATGTGAATTCACGTTCGCGTCATAGTTCGATTTCGATCTCCGATCCATCGACTCTAACGTTATAGCGACCGACTGATTCGCCGGCAGGCGGCCCGAGCACCTTGCCGGTTGTGACATCAAAAACCGCGCCATGCCATGGACAAGTAACTTCGTGACCTTCAATTTCTCCTTCACAAAGCGGTCCGCCGACATGCGTGCATGTGTTATCGATGGCATGAAACGACCCACCGACATTAAAGAGCGCTATCTCTCTGCCGTTGACTTCAAACATCCTGGCTGAGCCGGCTGGAATGTCACTGGTCCTGGCGACTTTTACAAACTCTGGCATCTGTCGTCTTCCTATCGTTACCAATCGCTTAGGCTATTTCAAAGGGATTGCGGGTAACCGTTTCAGTGTGCGTGTAGCAGGATCAATTGTGATGCCCACCGATTCAAGCGCCGTCATACCCAAAATCGGCTCAGCTTCGTCCGGACCGAAGATAACGCGCCCAGCAGTTACTTCGCCCATAAAAGAAATCTCGACTAATCCGAAGGAATATTCTTCAACTCTTCCATTCGCCAGTTCGTAAGCGGTCCTTCCGGCCGGTTCTATTCCAATCTTTCGGAGCTCAGTGCTCGGCGCGAGGGAATCGGTCGCACCAGTATCCACCAGAAAGTCAGCTTCGTACTTTCCGTTCTGCGAGCTCATGCTTCTCAAAGCCACGGTAACATGAGTGAGTCCCATAAAAACGAGCTTATCAACACCTAAGCGATAAGAACAAGCTTACCTACTTTTACGTGCGCCTTTTTCGTGAGAGCTTTCTCAAGAACCATCGCACTGGATCGTAAAAGTCATCGATGACGCGCTCCTTCAGCGGGATGATTGCATTGTCCGTGATATGAATGTCTTCAGGGCAGGCTTCGGTGCAGCACTTGGTTATGTTACAGAAACCGATACCCAGTTCTTTTTTCAGCAGCTCGGTCCGGGATATGCCGTCGAGCGGGTGCATCTCAAGTCCAGCGATGCGCACAAAAAAGCGCGGCCCGCCGAATTGCTCTTTCTTGTCATGATCCCGCAACACGTGGCAGACATTCTGGCAGAGAAAGCACTCAATGCATTTGCGAAATTCCTGTACCCGATCAACTTCGCGCTGATCCATCTTCCATTCGACGTTCGGTTTCGCCGTAAACGGAGGAATCTTCTTGTTGATGCGATAGTTCCAGGACACGTCAGTAACGAGATCTTTCAGCACTGGAAACGATTTCATCGGCTGCACGGTTATGGGCTCGTCGAGCGGCAGCGCATCAAGGCGAGTCTTGCAGGTCAAGCGTGGATGACCGTTAACTTCCGCGGAGCACGAGCCGCACTTGCCGGCTTTACAGTTCCAACGCACGGCGAGATCAGGCGCCTGATGTGCCTGTATGTAATGCAGCGCGTCGAGCACAACCATGCCCGGCGCGATCGGGACTATATACTCGACTAGCCCGCCGTTGTTAATATCGCCGCGAAAGACTTTGAAAGTTGCGTCAGGCATAAAAGATCAAAAACCAATTTCACCACGGAGACACGGAGAACACAGAGTTAATGAACCAATCGCCGAATCCCACTCTTTAAGACCACGACGTTGAAGTTAATCAGTAGGCCTACTTTCACGCCCGTAAGTTTCAAATAGGTGAGTAACTGCCCCTCATGGATCGGCGCCAATGCTTCCACGGATTTGATCTCAACAATTACCAAACCCGCTACCAACAGGTCAATGCGATAGCCGCAATCGAGCCTGATCCCTCGGTACTCCAGAGGCAAAGGCTTCTCGTATTCAAAAGAAATGCCTCTAAGTTCGAGTTCTCGACTCAAGCATGCCTGATATGTCGTTTCGAGCAATCCTGGGCCGAGTTGGCGGTGAACTTCAATCGCCGCGCCGATAATCTCTCCAGTCAATCTCTCCTGATACAGTTTGCCCTGAGGTTTCATAGTGGGAGATACCCTCTCTGTTTAACTTTTTGTTAGCTTTTTGTTTTTTCTCCGTGTTCTCCGTGTCTCCGTGGTGAATTATTTCCGTTACGAAAGAAGCTCTCTTAGCTCAACGGGCATCTCCCCGATCGGAGCTTGGCTCAGTCTCATCCGATCCCCATCGCGCGAGATGATGTTATTGAGCCTGCCCCATTGCTCATCATAGTTCGGATAATCGATCCGACTATGCGCACCGCGACTCTCTTTACGTTCCAACGCGCTTAAGGCCACAGCTTCCGAGACCACCAACATCGACTGAAGATCGCGCGCCAGATGCCATCCCGGATTGAACAAACGCGACCCTTCCACGCGCACCCCAGCGGCGCGCGCCTTTAGCCTTTGAATGTGATCGAGGCCGTGTTTCAGATCCTCTTCGTTGCGAAAGATGCCGATGTAATTCTGCATTGTTTCCTGCAAGTCTCGGTGAACGTGGTAAGGGCTGTCGCCTTCCTCGCGTTCAAAAGGCGCCAGGATTTCACGAGCGGCTTCCTCGAGGGACGTGGCATCAATCGTGGACTGGCCAACCCGCTGCGAATATTCTGCTGCCGCCAGTCCCGCGCGCCTGCCGAATACTAATAGATCGGAAAGTGAATTCCCTCCCAGCCGATTCGCGCCGTGCAGGCCGGCAGCCGCTTCGCCGGCGGCAAACAATCCCGGAACATTCGATTGCGCCGTTTCAGCATGGACGCGAATCCCGCCCATCATGTAATGACAGGTCGGACCAACCTCCATCGGCCCTTTAGTGATGTCTACGTCGGCGAGCTCGCGAAACTGATGATACATACTCGGAAGTTTTTTCTTTACGTACTCAGCTGGTTTATGCGAGATGTCTAGATATGCGCCGCCGTGTTCAGTGCCGCGACCTTCCTTTGCTTCCGTATAGATCGCTCGGGCGACTACATCCCGAGTCGAGAGCTCCATCTTCTCCGGATCGTAACGCTCCATAAAGCGCTGGCCGTCTTTATTCGTCAGTATCCCACCTTCGCCCCGCACAGCTTCGGTGACCAGAATTCCCTGCACACCTGGCGGCCAAACCATGCCGGTTGGATGAAACTGGACAAATTCCATGTCCAGCAGCTCAGCGCCCGCGTCATAGGCCAAGGCCATGCCATCGCCGGTGTATTCCCAGGAATTCGAAGTAATACGCCAGGCTTTGCCAATGCCGCCGGTAGCGATCACGATTGACTTCGCTCTGAAAGCAACGAAGCGCCCATTCTCGCGCCAATAACCAAATGCGCCGGCCACGCGATCACCATCTTTTAGCAAGCGCGTGATCGCGCACTCCATGTAAACATCGATGCCCTGATGCACGCCACGATCCTGTAGCGTGCGAATCATTTCCAGGCCGGTGCGATCGCCGACGTGACAGAGCCGTTTAAAAGTATGGCCGCCGAAAGCGCGCTGCAGAATGTTCCCATCGGCCGTCCGGTCAAAAAGGGCTCCCCACTGTTCCAGTTCGCGCACGCGCTCAGGCGATTCCTGCGCGTGTATCTCAGCCATACGCCAATTGTTCAGAAACTTGCCGCCCCGCATCGTGTCTTGAAAGTGGGTGCGCCAATCATCTGCCCGATCCACATTAGCCATTGCCGCTGCGATCCCGCCTTCGGCCATGACCGTGTGCGCTTTGCCGAGTAACGATTTACAAACGACACCCACGCTCGCGCCGTATGCCAGCGCTTCAATTGCCGCGCGCAATCCGGCGCCACCCGCACCGATGATTAAAACGTCGTGTTCATGGGTCTCGTACTTTTCAGTCACAGTAATCTGAAGTCAGTGATCGCACCTGACGCTACCAGGCGCACGTATAGATCCGCCAAACCAACTGAGAAAAGACTCAGCCACGCGAACAGCATGTGATGCTCATTAAGAAAGGAAGCGCCGCGCCAGGCTGCATGTCGTGGCCCGCCGGCAACCACACACGAGAAACAGTCAATGTTTCCGCCAACAATGTGCCTGAGCGAATGACACGACAGCGTATAGCCCGTCAGCAGGATGATATTAGCGAGCAGCACCAACGAACCAATGCCGATGCCGAATTCTTTGCCGCTGCCTGACGGAAACCAGAACGCGACGATTGCGTCATACCAGAGGATGATCAAAAACAGTAACGCGATGTACAAAAAGAATCTATGCAAATTTTGCAGGACCAGAGGGAAGCGCGTTTCTCCACCATAGCGATGCGAATGCGACTCGCCGACGGCGCAGGCCGGAGGATCAAGGAAGAACGCACGATAGTAAGCCTTGCGGTAGTAATAACACGTGGCGCGAAAGCCGAGCGGGGCCCAAAGGATCAGAATCGCCGGCGACAGTGGCCACCAACGCGGTTTGATTAAAGGGGAATAAAACGGTGAGAGATAGGGACCGAATTCGTAATAAGCGTTTTCAAACGTTCTCCACGTCGCGTAAACCGTGAAGGCGCCGAGCACCAGCACAACTGGGATCAGCTCGACCCACCACGCATCGCGACGTGACGTCGTACCAAAACCCGTGCGAGCAATTGCACTTCTTGATTGAGCCATAGGACTCAGAAACAGTCACAGCCGTTCCAGGTGGGCAGCATTCTAGCATCAGTTGTGCTGTAAATCTCCAGAGCAAAACTGGTACTCCGCTTGCTGTAGTGGGTGATTTGTTTAGAAGCCGGACTTGTCCGGCCTCAGGGTTTAGCGACCCACAAGTGCGTCGTCTAAACTAGGCGACCAAAACGACCTTGCCAATATTTTGTCGCGACTCAATGTGCCGGTGAGCGTCGGCAATTAGACCGAAGGGAAAAGCGCGATCGACGTGAGGGCGAATCCAGCCTTCTTCGACGCCGCGCATTATCTCCTGCGTCCAGCTTCCAACTTTTCCGCCTTCGTTCCACATGTGCCCGAGATTCAAGCCAAACACGCCCCGATTCCGATTCATCAGAGCCAGCGGGTGAAAACGCGGAGTTTGCGCCAGCGCTTTCAAAGCACGCAGTTTTCCTTTGATGCCGGAAGCTGACGCTGTTGAGATACCGAACACTCCCATTCGCCCGGTGGTGCGCAAAGCTTTATACGTCTTTTTCCAACTTGAGCCGCCAAGCGGATCGATGGCGAGCTCGACTCCCAGCCCTTGGGTCAGATCCATCAGCACCGGCAACCAGTCCTGATTACGATAGTCAATTGCGTGGTCGAGCCCGCGCCGATTCAGAAACTCATGTTTTGAAGCGCTGGCGGTGCCGTAAGTTTTCGCGCCGATGTGTTTCGCAATGTCTAAAGCCGCGAGCCCGACGCCACCGCCGGCATTATGAATCAGCACCGCTTCGTCCTTTTTTAATCCACCCATCGTGACAAGCAACGCCCAGGCGGTCAGATAATTGACCGGAATCGCAGCGCCTTGTTCGTAGGTCAAGCGTCCGGGCTTTTCAAATATTTGCGCAACCGGCGCGACGACAAGTTCAGCTTGCCCACCGAAACGCGTCATCGCCATGACTGGTTTGCCGAGAAGAGTTTGATCGACTTCATCACCGATTGCATCGACCGTTCCCGAAACTTCATAACCCATCACACAAGGTTTCGGTGGACCGTCTGGATATAAACCCTGCCGCGCGAGAATGTCGGCGAAGTTCAACCCGGCAGCTTTAACGCGAATCAGGACCTGACCTTTCCCAGGCATAGGATCGGGACGCGTTTCTACTTTCAGTACATCAACGTCACCGTTGCGGGTAGTTACGATTGCTCGCATGAGATTACAGTAACATAGACTTTAGTCTGTGATTGCGATTGCGATCCATCGAAGCCCGACAATTGAGCTATGTCAGCGCTAAAATCTCAGTCCAGCCACGTCTCATTCGCTCCGCAGCTGACGACCACCTCCACTCCTCTGGACGCTCCACAAGGCCAGCTCTAACTGGATTGTTCTCGATGTACGCGATGATTCGAAAGAACTCGTCCTCATCGCGCGGCCAGTGGTCAAATGATTCCTGCTGCCAGAAGTGTTTGCCCGTTCTTTGGAGTATGCGATTGGCTTCGCGCGCCGTGTAACCCTTTAGTCTCTTGGTAATGCTGCTCAGCGCCACAAAGGATTCCGTTGGACGTCGGTCCGCCGGAATTATCGACTTGGGCCGAAGAAGCAGGTGAGATGATTCACCATTACGACATAGGCCCAAAGCCTGTACAGTTCGGCGTAACGTCGAAGGAGGGCATCCTCAACCAGGGCCGCAACCTCAGTTTCACCGAGCCATCGCGGGCCACTCTCAGCCCGATCGAGGATCGCGTCAAGTTTCGCGAACAGTTTCTTGTATTGATTAAGTTTAAGTTGCGTGATCTTGTCAGCCGATGCTTTGGCATTCGCGATCTCGCGTTCAACTAAACTCTGCGCGTCTTTCAACTGTCGAATTACATTCTCCGGTAAAGAGCCATACAAACGACAGGTGAGAAAGATGGCCGTCCCTGGTGGCTGCCAATGAGGGAGATTACTGTGATAGTAGATGTTCGAGTCCTTCATGAATGCGGATGAGGCGGAGGAGCGCCCATAAATGAAGCTCTAGCGGAAAAACTTAAGGCGCAGATGTTTTGCCGGTCTGCGCCTTGTTCAGTTACTCGAAAGTCCCGTTGGCAAAGTCACAGCATGAAGCCGTGTGGGCCCTACCCCGATCACAGACTAAAGTCTATGCTACTTTAGTCGTGCCGCCTGTAGCAGCCTCGGCCTGTGGCTTGTTGGGCTGTGGCACGACGCGCAGGTACGGTTTCAGAGTCTTCCAGCCACCAGGAAACTTTTCCTTTGCCTGGTCATCGCTCAAGGAAGGAACGATGATCACGTCATCACCGTTCTTCCAGTTGACAGGCGTCGCTACACTATAGCCGGCCGTCAGTTGCAACGAGTCAATCACGCGCAGGATCTCGTCAAAGTTGCGCCCTGTGCTGGCCGGATAAGTGATCATTAGTTTGACCTTCTTGTCCGGACCGATAATGAACACCGAGCGCACGGTGAAGACGTCGCTAATCTGCGGATGAATCATGTCGTAAAGTTCCGCAACCTTGTGATCAGGGTCTGCAATCACTGGAAAGTTAAGCTCCGTTCCCTGCGTTTCGCGAATGTCTTCGGCCCAGCGCTTGTGCGAGTCGGCCGGATCGACACTCAAACCGATAACCCTCACGTTGCGCTTTTCGAATTCAGGTTTGAGCCTCGATGCTTCGCCCAGCTCAGTCGTGCATACGGGCGTGAAATCTTTTGGATGTGAAAACAGGCAGGCCCAGTTACCGCCAATCCATTCGTGAAATTGGATTGGGCCTTCGGTAGTTTCAGCAGTGAAATCCGGCGCCACATCGCCTAAACGTAATGCCATAGTTCGTACTCCTTTTCGTGAAAAGTCAGTTAGAGCTCGCTTCGGTGCGAGGCAATCAGGAACATATTGAAGTGTGTTGCCAGCTGGTGAACTTTTATAACTAAACCGGGAGCAAGTCAAGGTATGAAGTCTTAAGGTTCAACTGCAACAATCGCAATCTTATGCTTATTGGCCAGCTTGATCATTTCCTCCCGATCAAACATCAAGGTCTTGCCCGCCGTCAGACAGAGGCAAGTAGCTCCGGATTCGATCATGGACTCAATCGTGGGGATTCCAACTACCGGAACGTCGAAGCGCATGTCCTGATCAGGCTTGGCTATCTTAACCACCGTGAGCCGGCCGCGCACCAATTGGCCGGCACGGCGGACCACGGCGTCGGTGCCTTCCATGGCCTCAATCGCCACGCAGGCGCGATCACGAATCACGATTGTCTGACCGAGATCGAGACGCGCAATCTCGCGAGCAACTTCAAGACCATATTTGATATCGCCATGCTCGCGTTCATCAGGCTCGCGCTTCGTCAAAGTACCTATATCCGGCAACTGGTCTTTCAAGAAATAAGTTGAGTCGATCAGCTCAATCCCTTCAGAGGCCAACTCGCCGGCAACAGCACCGATCAGCGTGTCGGTATTTCGGCGCGGGAGCCGCAGAAGCATCTTCAACATACGGACATCGGGCACAGCGCTACTGAAAATCTGCACATGTTTGACCTGACCGGCCATGATCGCTTTCTTGACACCTTCGTTTTTGAAGAAACGAAGCATCTTGCCGAGCTGACCAATGCCTACCCAGGTCACGCTGTCAGCGATGCTTTCGATCTCAGGATCCGTTTCTTCGCGGATAGCCGCGACTGCAACCTGCGCCCCGGCTTTGTGCGCGCCTTCGAGCACGAGAAAGGGAAACTTGCCGTTGCCTGCGATTAGACCGTATTTCCCTGGGTGTAGGGTATTGGGTGTAGGGTGTTGTGAGTTTGGGATTTTCAATGGAATTTACACCGTCCTGGGTCTTAACGATCGAATAAGGCTGCCAAGCATCTTGCCGATGATCTCTGATTCCGAGAGAATTCTGTCGGCCTGCGCAGCTGTTGCATAATTCAGCCGTTGCGCCAGGATAGTTTGGGTTTCCAATTCTTTTAACGAGCCTTGAGCGATGGAGAGGAACTGAAGGTACTCTCTTCGACTACCTCGTCCATAGCCTTCAGCGATGTTGGAGGGAATAGAAACACTGGCGCGCCTCACTTGTGATGTCAGGCCATATACTTCGGTCTTGGGAAATCCTTCACTCAACCGATAAATCAGGATCGCTAGATCAAGCGCCCTTTGCCAAACAAGCAAGTCTCTGTAACTTTTTAGCATTTGTGGGAGTCTCCTTTCGAGTATTGACAACACCCTAGACCCAACACCCTACACCCTACTTGATTACTCCGCGGTTGGAGGTTTCAATGAAATCAACAAGTGCATCAACTTCCTTCGATTCTTTGATCTCCGCGCGGATTCGCTCCAACGCTTGCGATGTGTTTAGCTTTGAGGAAAGCAGCAAGTGAAATGCGTGATGCAGCTCGGCAATCGTTTCGCGCGAATAGCCACGACGTCGCATACCGACTTTGTTAAGCCCGTAGCAGCGAGCATGATTTCCAACCGTGAGTGCGAACGGCAAGGCGTCCTTAACAACGACCGAATATCCGCCAATATAAGCCTCGCGGCCAATGCGGCAGAATTGGTGCACGCCCGAATAGGCGCCGATATTTGCGCCGTCTTCGACAATAACATGGCCAGCGAGCGTCGCCGCATTCGCCATGATCACGTTGTCGCCGAGAGCGCAGTCATGCGCCACATGCGCCTGCGCCATCAGGAAGCAGTCATCGCCGAGTTTGGTCAGTCCTCCGCCACCTGCCGTGCCACGATGAATGGTAACGAACTCTCGGATTCGATTGTGCCGCCCAATCCTTGTTTCAGTATCCTCGCCTGAGAACTTCAAGTCCTGGGGCGGCAGGCCAATCGAGACGAAGGGGAAGATGTGCGTTTCGTCGCCTATGCACGTGCGACCATCAAGCACGCAGTGGCTGTCGATCCGCACGTCATCACCGAGCGTTACCTCATCGCCGATAATCGTATAAGGACCGATGTAACACCTGCTCCCGATCTGGGCCTTTGGACTGACAACCGCAGAAGGGTGAATTTGCACCGACGATTCCTGAGGTGGGTGGCTTTGAATGGTAGGAGCGCTCATTGGGTCGTGGTTTTGCGGTCGGCGATCACGCTCATCAATTCGGCATCTGCGCAGAGTTGCCCGTCAACCTTGGCTTCGCCACGCATGCGCTGAATGCGAGGGCCAAATCGCAGTGCTGTAACTTCAAGAATCAAGGTATCGCCGGGAACTACAGGCCTGCGAAAACGTGCTTCTTTGATGCTGGTAAAAAGCACAAGCTTTTCGTCGCGATCCGGGATTTCGCGCAGTGCCAGAATGGCACCACATTGCGCCAGGGCTTCGATCACCAGCACGCCGGGCATTACCGGCGCCCCGGGAAAATGCCCTTGGAAGAAGGATTCGTTAGCGCTGACTTGCTTGATGCCAACAATGCGCTGGAGCGGGGCTAATTCAACAATCCGATCAACCAGCAAGAAGGGATAACGGTGCGGCAGAAGTTTCTTAATGGCCTCTGAGTCGAGAACCGTTTGCATGGACGTTTCCAGAATCAAACGACGATCAGAATCAATCGACGCCGATGCGCTGCTAATCCGTAATGACTGCAAAAGCGCAAATTATTTTGGCGTTGCGGCAGATGCGGTCGCCGGATTTTTGCTGTTGTAGTCGCTGATAAATGTCTTGGTAATGTCGATACTGTCGGCTGCGTAGACCAGAGGCACCTGACTGCCGTCGATGACCATGGTGATGCCATGCGCTTTCGCGTAGGCGTCAAGCGCTTTCCCCACATCATCCTGTAAAGGCGCTAATAGCTCGGTACGGCGTTTTTGATATGACGCCTGAGCATCTTCACCCTTGCGTTGGTAGTCTTTTTTCATCTGATCTAACTGATCAATTTTGGCCTGGATTTGTGCGGGCGTCAGATTGGTGCCGCTGTTAACTTCGGCCTGAAGCTGCTTCAATCTCTGGGCGGCCGCGTTCAAATCTTTTTGTGTCGGCTGAAACTCGGCGTTTAGTTTATTGATCAGCACGATGAAGCGCGCTATGCCATTCTTTCCATCCTGAAACGCTTCGGAATAAATTACTGCAATTTTGGTGACCGGTATGGCGACGCTCGTCGGTCGCGTTGCAGGTGCCTGCGGACGCGCGGGAGTTGCCGTCCCTTGAGCGAGTACGGGCGCCACTCCGAACGTTGCCATGAACGCAACGGAAATCACAACCCAACTTATTTTCATCATTCCCATTACTCCATCGGCCTAAAGGCCGAAGATGCGGAGACGGGCGCAATTGCCGCACCTCCGCATCTTTGCGTAAGCCCTGTTCACCTGACTGTTATTCGGGCGGTGTCAATGACGCTGTGGCCGGATTCTTACTATTAAACTCAGTAATAAACGCCCTGGTGATATCCAAAGAATCTGAGGCGCTCACGATGCCTTGAATCTTAGTCACGTCAAGGATCAACGTGATCCCGTGCGCTTTGGCAAAAGCATCGAGGGCTTTGCCGATATCATCTTGAATCGGCCCCAGGATTTCATCCCAGCGTTTCTTGTAGGCCGCCTGTGCGTCCTCGCCCTGGCGCTGAAAATCCTTTTTCATCTGCTCGATTTTGTCATTCTGCTGTTGCGTGACTTTCGGATCCTGCACCGGAGCAGCTTTTTGAAGATCAGCCGTCGCTTTCTCAATTTGCTGTTGCAGTGTCTGCAGCACAGTCCGCCGGGGAGTGAATTCGTTGTCAACGCGTTTCATCGCGGTCACCAGCCGAAGGATGCCCGTTTTTTCATCGGCAAATTCTTCTGTATTCAAAAGCGCAATTTTGCTTTCAGGCACGTTGCCTGTCGCGGGCGCCGTAGGCACAGGCGCTGGTGTGGTGCGCGACTGTTGCGCAAAAACGGATCCGGCGGTGACGACCGCGAAGAAAGCGACCGCGGCTATCGCACGAAATATCTTCATAACTTTCTTGTAATGCTCCTTAAATTGAGAGGCGATCTGACTCAACCTGCTTAGTTGTTCATGCCGCCTGTTTGGTTTGCCCGGGTGGCGTCTGGCTCGATGCTATAGGCGGTTTCAACTCTTAGAAAGTGCGGCCCACGCTGAAGCGAAAGACGCTCTTTTTTTCGTTAAAGAAGAATGGAAACCCGTTAATCACCTGATCGCGTCGCGCGTTGGGATTATAAGCATAAATGAGGCGAAAAGGCACGTTAAGAATCGGAATCTGGAAGCGAAGTTCAGCGCCCATGCTACTGCGAATGTCTCCGAACTTGGCGAATAAACTCTGATTTAGACGAGCCACGGTGGCGGTCTGGGCTTCGCCTCGAAGAAAGACCGGAGAAAAGCCGAAGGGCAGTCCGGTGAGCGGGTCTATCGGTATGCTGGGGCCGATGGCACTGTTCAGTTCACCCTGCGTAACCAATCGGTTGTCACGAGCAACCAGCGCGCCCAAAGTGGGCACGAAAGCCAGGTTTGAAGAGTTACCGCAGGCCGCGAGACTGGTCAAACTAACTGTCACAAACCCTCCCGGAACCCGGGGACAGGAGACCGCACCAACCGTGGTCAGAAAAGGTTGGTCAGCAAGAAACTCGCTGGAAAAGCTTTGATCACGTTTCGAGCGCAAATTGAAAGCTGAACCGGCATCCACGAATAACGCCGCGCTTACTGTCCTGCCGAAAATGGGAATGCGATATTCGAAGTTCCCGAGCAATTGAGTGTCGGCGCCGGTTGCCGTATACGCGCGCGACAACTGCGCTACGTTGCTTCCGGTCTGTCCTGTAAAAACGCCAATACCAGCCAGCGACTGAGCTACATTGGTTGCCGGGATCGGGGTGCCCGAGGAATTCGTGGCCAGCACGACGTTGCGTGACGCCACGTAATTGTCGAGCGGCGTGACGGGACTAATCGAGCGAACGTTATAACCACGAATCGTAAACTCGTCCCCGAGGAAGAACCGCTCATAAATCGGGACGCCGTCGACGAAAGCGAGCGAGTTTGAGTTTCTTATTTTGCTCGAAGTAGCAAAACTGCCGACGGTTCCGGCAAGAATGCGGAATCCGAAAACCTCAGGATGCTCAGATCTCTTTTTCCGCATCGGGTAAAACTGGGTGAATTCGATCGTCGGTTCGTATGTGCGCACATCACCGCCAAGTCCCGCCAGCCCAAGGGCCACCGATAGCGCGCGTCCTGCCGTCGGATCGATACTCGCATTGCGCGTGTCGTAAACAAAGCTGGCCGTCACCCGACTGGTGAGAATATTAGGCTGATTATAGATGACCGGTATGAACTGCTCCGCCGTGCCCGTGATATTAATGGCTGGCTGCTTAACACTCGACTGCGTGATTTGATAGGAAAGGCCGACACGCGAAAACTGGGTGAAGGGCCGTTTACGATAAAACTCAGACAAAGGCGCGCTCGCAAACAGTGACGCTCCGATTGACGTGCGAGTGAACAGGTTCTCCTCGCTGGTATTAAAGAAGTCGAGCGCCGAGCCAAATAATCCCTGCTGCGCGGCGGTGTTTTGCGACAGAAACGTTCCTTCGCCGAAGAACTTTTGCTTGTAAGCGAAGACGGTAAAGCCCGCGCTCACAGGGCGATTCCTGATGTAAGGTTCGGTAAATGAGAACTGGAACGAACGCTGCCGGTTCCCTGCCGCCAGGTTAATAGAAAGAACTTCGCCGCGCCCAAACAGGTTGTTGGTAGAATATTCCAGGCCGAAGAACGATCCGCCAATTCCCGAAACGCCGCCGTTGAAGGAAATCTGCTGGCGGCCTTTCTCTGATACTTTTACGGTAACATCGACCTGTCCTTCTTCGTCATTGGTGCGATAGTCGGCATCCTTCTCTTTGTCTATTGGATTGAAGTAACCAAGCTGATTCAACCGGGTGATTGAATATTCAAACAGCGTCTGATTGTAGATGTCGCCTTCGTTGATAAGCACCTCGCGCCGCAACACATTGTCGCGAGTGAAAGTATTGCCCGTGAATTCCAAACGGCGCAAAGTGAATTGTTTTCCTTCATCGATCGTGATCAGGAAATCGGCGATGCCTTCGTCAGGTTTTTGCGGATTGTCTTTGAAAGTGGGCGTTACTTCAGCCGTGTACTGGATAAAGCCCTGCTGACCGTAATATTTTTTCAGGTTCTCGTATAACGCCTTGCTTAGCGCCTCGCCATTTGCGATTTCGCCCTTTTGCAATCCAATTACTGCTTTGATTGCCTGCTCAGAGAAGATCGAGTTGCCTTCGATTTTCATCTCGCCGAGGCGATAGAGCTTGCCATCAATAATCGGCACTGTAATGCGCAGCGTGTCATCAACCGAAGAAAGAAATGGCAGCGGCAAGATCGGAAAGCCCGTTCGGCGCGGACCGAGGCCTTCAATGCGGGGCTCGCCATGGTGGGCCGTCAAGTAGCCTTTCGATTTCATGTAGTTGTCTACTCGATGAAGGTCGTAATCAAGCTTCTGGCGATCAAGAATATCCAGCTCGCGAAATCGCGTGATCAGGCCGGCTTCCTTGACGTATTTCATCTGATCGCGAAGCTTGCCACTCTTGAAAACCTTGCTGCCTTCGAATCGGATCTCAGCGATGCGCACGCGCGGACCCTCTTTAATAACAAACGTAATTGCATCGGAAGTAGCTGACACATGTTCGATGGTGGGGGTGATAGTGGCGTTCGGGTGGCCTTTCGCGGCGAGGAGCTCCTTCAATACGCGGGTGGCGTTTCTAACTTTAACCGGATCTTCAATGGCTTCTTTTGACACACCAACGCGCTTTTCTCGAAATGTCTTCAGTACATCGGATTCGGAAACGCTCTTCAGGCCCTCAAATTGAATATCGCGAATGATCGGCAGCTCAATAACAACAAAAGTAATGTTGACCCCGCCACGCGGTCCATCTTCGACGGTTACGCGTGTACCGACCTTGTTAAAGAATCCAAGGGCCAGAATTGCCTGCAGATCGCGCTCAACCTGGGCGGGATTGTAAGGGTCGCCCGGGCGCGTTTGGATGTAGTAGATGATATCGTCTTTGCGCAGACGGCGATTGCCGATAACGTCAACGTTTTCAACTAATCGTTGCGGTGTTTGCTGGGCGCCCGTCCGATTTGCGAGCAGAAGAAACGAGATGCTGATGACGACGCTCAGAATGGCGAGCCAGACGACGCGATAAAAGTGCATAAGTGCCGGTTCCCTTGGAGTTTTCTCTGGGGACTTCACACAACTGCAAAAGTTTCAGCGTTTACTTCTCGGGAAAACCGTAACACAAACTCGGCGCGGTTGCGCAGCCTGGGGAGCACTTGGATTCACCGCGGCCTTCGCCCGTTGCCAGTTTCCAACTCAGCAAAGGCGCGCATTATACAGGGAAAATAAACGGAAAGTCCAAACTGGCTTTGAAAAGTTAGGCGGTGGGACTTCAGAGTTAGTGAGTCAGCAATAAATCAACCGGTTGCTCGGCTCCGGCTTTGTCGATCATGATCGAGCGGAAGTTCAGCTCCCCGCCATCCACGAACATCTCGACCAGTGACGCGTCCCCGAGCTGCCCCTGGATCAGCGCTTCCGAGAGAGGATCTTCGACATGCTTCTGCAACGCGCGGCGCAATGGTCGCGCTCCATAAGAACGATCTGCGCAAGTCTTCGCGATAATCCAATGCTTGGCATCGTCGGCCAGGCGCACAATGAATCCGTGGCTGGCCATCGTCCTGTTGATTTGATCGACCTGCAACTGCAGGACATCCAGCAACTCTTCATCGCCTAATTCGTCAAAGACGATAATTTCATCAAGCCGATTGATGAACTCAGGGTTGAAGGTCTGCCTGACGGACGACATCACCATTTCTTCCATTTTGCTGTTCGAAACTTCCGCGGATCCCTGGAATCCCATCGCGCCCTTCTTTTGAATAAAGCGCGCGCCGATGTTCGACGTCATGATAATGATCGCATTCTTGAAATCAATCGTGTTCCCCAGCGCGTCGGTCAGGATTCCGTCTTCGAAGACCTGCAGCAGGATGTTGAAGATATCAGTGTGCGCTTTTTCGATTTCATCGAACAACAAAACAGAATACGGAGAGCGCTTGACGCGTTCAGTCAACTGACCGCCTTCTTCATGTCCCACGTAGCCAGGCGGCGATCCGATCAATTTCGAAACTGAGTGCTTCTCCATAAACTCCGACATGTCGAAGCGAATCATCGATCGCTCGCTGCCGAACAGGAACTGCGCCAGCGAGCGCGCAACTTCGGTTTTTCCGACTCCAGTCGGGCCCAGAAAAAGAAACGAGCCCACCGGCCGATGAGGATTCTTCAAACCTGCGCGCGATCGGCGAATGGCGCGCGCGAGCGCTGAGATGGCTGGACGCTGCGAAATCACGCGTTTGTGCAGTTCAGCCTCAATGCGCAGAAGCTTCTGCGACTCCCCCTCTTTCAATGAAGTAATAGGTATCCCGGTCCAGCGCGCAATCACCTCTTCGACGTCGGCCCGGCTCACTTCCGCCATCACGAGCGGATCGCCTTCGTCCGTGATTGGCGCCTGAGCCCGGCCATACGTTGCGCGCTCCCATTCGGCCAGGGAGGCCGACAACGCATCGAGATTTCCTTGTTCGGCGCGCACACGGAGCTTCACGCGGGCACCGGCTTCGTCAATGACATCGATTGCTTTGTCCGGCAAAAACCGATCAGGAATGTAGCGGCTGGATTGGAATACCGCGGCCTTCAGCGCGTCCTCGGTGTAATGCACCTGATGAAAACTCTCGTAACGCTCGCGAACGCCCCCCAGAATTTCCACTGCTTGATCTTCTGTCGGCGGCGGGACCTTCACAGCTTGAAAACGGCGCTCGAGCGAACGGTCTTTTTCGATTGATTTGCGAAATTCAGCGGGCGTGGTCGCGCCAATGCACTGAATCTCGCCGCGCGACAGCGCCGGCTTCAAAATATTCGCCGCGTCGAGCGAGCCTTCCGCGGAACCCGCGCCAACCAAAGTATGCAACTCATCAATGAAGACGATGTACTGCGGATTCTCGATTAGCTCGCGCATGATCTGTTTCAGCCGTTCTTCAAATTGACCGCGGTACTTTGTTCCCGCAACGATCAAGCTGATATCCAACGAGAGGATTCGTTTATTTTCGAGAAACGACGGCACTTCATCGCGCACAATGCGCTGGGCCAGTCCTTCCACAATCGCGGTCTTGCCCACTCCGGGCTCGCCGATGAGGACAGGATTATTCTTTGTGCGGCGACAAAGGATCTGCACAACCCGCTCGATTTCCCCGTCGCGGCCAATTAATGGATCAAGGCGATCGTTGGAAGCGTCTTCCGTTAGATCGCGCGAGAATTCCAACAGGTGCGGAATGTCTTTGCGGTGCCGGGCATCGGCGCCGGTCTGGCGGGCAATCTCGTCACGAACGGCAGCCAGGCGCAATCCGCGCTCGAAAAGAATCTGCGCTGCCATCGAACGCTCTTCGCGCAAGAGACCCAGCAGCAAATGCTCTGTTCCGATGTGCCGGTGCTGCAAGCGATCCGATTCTTCATGCGAGTAATGCAGCACGCGCTTGGTTTCGGGAGCCAGCGGTAACTCGACTGAAGTCGGAATCCTTTCGCGCAACAGCGTGCGGCCCTCGATCTCTCTCCTGATTGATTCGATAGTAATTTGCGCGCGCGGGAAAAAGCGGCCCGTGAGGGTTTTGTCTTCGCGCATCAAGCCCAGCAGGAGATGCTCAGGTTCGATCGCCGGCGCGCCAAACTGCGATGCTTCGTAGCGAGCGAAAAAAATCACGCGTCGCGCTTTTTCAGTATAGCGTTCGAACATTAAGGATTCTCCGCTGGTTCTTTATGATGACGCGCGCTGTCAAGTGGCAACGCTGCGGGCATTATAGCGCAATGCGCAAGCGGTAAGAAGTCCCTGCTCTTCCAGCTAGTATGTTATTTGCGATTTTTCCTTGCGACTTCAGTAGTCGCTTTGCGCCTTTGCATGAAGTATTGCGCGGTGAAAAGCATTTGACGCAAAGGCGCGAAGACGTCGAAAGCCGAAAAAGAGAAATTACAACCACCCTTTTCCGCGTTCATGGATTTTGCATTCTCTTGCGCCTTATCCTGAATTAAAACACTTCTTCACTTCTTCCGGTCTATTCCGTGGCAGCAAGGCTTCGAGGTGCGGCGCATCCGTTGCCGATGGGTCTGCAAGCAGTCGAATCTCATACAAGGTCGGCGCGACGCGGCGGAAATGAAAGCGCTGCTCAATGTTCACGAGCTCATCAATTTCGCTCAGCCGCCACGAGCACGGTTGCCACCAACGCGGATCAGTGTCGACGAAAACGCGACGGCCCGCCTTCAAATAATCGTTGATCGTTGTTTCAAATCGTCCTTGCGGCCAGCCGGCGCCTACTCCGATCGTTTCCCAATGGCCGGCCCCGATGCCTCGCCAGTAAGTGACGGCGATGGTTTCCGATCCGGCGATCATAACCGCATCCGGCGGTATTAACCGCAGCCGTTGGTCATAATTCTTTGCCAGCGCCAGCCGATTGAAATACTCGCTGCCCGCAGGATGAATCAACAGTCCCATTAAGCCTGCTACTAAAATAACTCCGGCGATCGTCAGCACAAAACTGCGGCGCTCGCTTCTTAATCTTTCAGCTTCCGACCGAACAAAATAATCGCCTGCCAGGGGCGCTAACCCTGGTAACCCGGTCAAAAAATATCGCCAGTTAATTATAGTGCTGTAATTCAGGAACAACATCGCATTCGCGAATAGCCCGATCGCGGCTGCACTCAAAAGCAACGACCATCCGTGCGCGCGCCACTCTTTCCACGCCGCCAACGGTAATGCGACGAAGATCAGCGGCGCCACTAAAAAGAAATAGATTAGAAACGGCCGCAGGTTACCGAAGCTCAGCGGATGACGTGCTGATTCGTTTTGCGTCGAGACTCGCCATACATTCCAGGTAGCACGATACGCGGCATCGGAGGCAAACCAGTATGCGAAAATTCCAAACGCGAAGACAAAGAAAATAATCAGCGATAATCCGACAACCTTCGTTAGGCGGCGATCGAATTTCCATCCTCCGGCAACAGGCGCAATGGCCAGCCAGGGAAGATAGAGTCCCACCGTCTCGCGCAGATTAACGCCCAGACCGAGCAGCGCCGCGCCCAGCAGCATTAACCCTGGACGTCGGCATTGCACACCCCGCAAGTAAATCACTATCGCCGTAGCTGAAAGTAATACGGAAGGTACATCGGTCATCACCTGGCCGCCGTAAATTACAAGCATCGGCGACACGGCTATCAAAAGCGCAGCAACGGTTGCTGAACGCAATGAACCAGTCAGGTCTCGGGCCAGAATCCAACAAACAACAACGGCGATGGGAGTTTGTACGACTACCGCGTACTTGAAGAGCAGATACGCCTGCTCAGGCCGAAGGCCTACCAGCGCGTGCGCGATGGCATACAAAGTATGATTGAAGAGGGTGAACAGCGAGCGGCCCAGGGCCATCGACGAAGGTTCGCCGCGCAACGAGTAAACCGTGTAATCCAGTCCATCCCAATCACCGATGAACGGATTGAGGTAAAGCAGCGTGAGCGCGAGCGCGAGCATTGCGGGTGGGAACCAGTAGCGATACTGCCGCAGGAAATTCGGGAAAGACAAACCCCGAGTTTCGGATCGGCTAGCCTCCAGACTCGCAGTGATAGTGTTGTGATGGGCAGTCGCGGAATCAGTGGCAGCGGTAGCATCCATTGTTTTCCTGAGATCAGCTGGACGGCGCATGTGTTTCCGGACGCTTCACCATCTTCAGTCTCGTGCCGCCCTGGCTGTACTCCACTTCGTCCATGATGTTGTAGATCAGCAGGACGCCCCGCCCATTAGACTTAAACAGATTGGCTGGATCCCGAGGATCGGGAATCTCACGTACATCAAAGCCATCACCTTCATCCTCAACGGTAAACGTCGCTTCATGTGTTGTCAGTTCTGCCGTGATCCTCAACAGTTTGGTCGGATCGTTTCGATTGCCGTGCCTGACCGCATTCACAAAAGCCTCGTCCAATGCTACGAACAGATTTGATTGCTCTACTTTGATCAAGCCCAACGTGGCGACGCGGTGCAGCAAATAATCGAGCACGACGTTCATCAAAGTAAGATCGCTGGGCAATTCGAGATCGATTTTTTCGCGCACGTGCGCGATCTTTTCCGAGGAGTCGATGCGTTGCAGCTTGAACCAGAGAGTCTTTTCGATTATGTCGTGCAGCTCGGTGATCGCGCGCCGTGTTTGCGAGCCGGTGACGCCGATTTTAAATGATCTGACAAAGTCACCTGTTTTGGACGGCTTGTGATTGACCAGGTCACTGACGATTAGATCAAACTGATCGAAATCCTCGCGAGCCAGAGCTTCTCCTCGCCCGGTCTCAGCTATGACTGTATGACCGAGGTTTTTCAGTTCTGTGGCTAGACCGACCCGAATGTCATCGTTGTTCTCGATAATCAGAATCCGGCACTGCCTGGCGTGCTGATCGGTCATTTCTAGATATTCCGCGGCGGAGAGATTAGCCTATGGCCTTCCTAATAGGTAATACGAAAGCTTCGTCCACGGCGTTGCAGAATATATCAAAGGGAATGACAAGTGACGAGGGACAGGTGACATGTGAAGTCTGGAGCGCCAGGTCTTGCCGTCTGAAGTGAGCGTCGGCGACAAGAGAGAATATTCAACCTCAGATTCTGGACTTCTTCCGACTTGAGCCTCCGGACTGCAAACTCTAGACTGTGGTCCACGCGCTGAGCGGGGTCCCCACGCGGGCAGCCCGCGTGTGGGGTGCTTGATGAAGAAGTCCGAGCTGAAAATCAATTTCGAATACCTGCTCGCCCGATTGTTTCTAGCTATTTTTCGGATGCTTCCACTGCGGATAGGTCTATTCATCGGTTCGACGTTAGCAGGTTGGGCTTACCCACTTGCGAGCAGGCTGCGCCAAACCGGCGAACGCAATCTCCAGCTGGCATTCCCGGAGATGGGCCCGCAAGAGCGCGCACGCCTGCTTCGTGGCTGCTTTAGGAATCTTGGTCGGCTGCTCGCTGTTTTCAGCCACTTTACGGCTGCCAATTCCATAACTCTACAAGGCTTGATCGAATGCGAAGGGCTCGAGCGAATTGAACAGGCACGGGCGTCAGGGAAAGGCGTCATTCTGTTTACCGGACATATCGGAGCATGGGAGCTTTCGAGTTATGCTTTATCGCTGTTCGGTTATCCTTTGAGCTTTTTGGTGCGCCGGATCGATAATCCGAAGATTGAAGCTCTTGTCGATCGCGCGCGCACCCAGCTCGGCAATCGCACGGTCGACAAACGGGCCGCCGCGCGTGAGATGTTGCAGACGCTGCAAACGGGCGGCACCCTGGGTATTCTGGTTGATCTCAATACCCAGGAACACGAGGGGATCTTCGTCGATTTTTTTGGTGTGAAGGCTTCGACGACTTTTGTGCTCGCAAAACTTGCGTTGCGCACCGGCGCTACGGTGCTTCCAGTATTTGCACCGTGGGATCAAGACCGAAAAGAGTTCGTGCTAAAGGTTGATGAGCCGCTCTGTTTCGATCGCAGCGGCGATGAAGTCGAGGACGTTCGACGCTTGACACAACTGTTTACCAACGTGCTAGAGAAGTACGTGCGCCGTTATCCTGACCAGTGGCTCTGGATTCATAGACGATGGAAGACACGACCGCCCGGCGAGCCGACATTGTATGATTGAATACGCGGCTTCGCCGCTCAACAGCGCGGTAAGGCTTTGCCTTAGCAGCCAATCTTCGTAAAGAAGAAGGGGATCAGCCTCGTGAGGTTCGAGGCGCAACCTCGAACCCAAATCCATTCCGCATTCGCCGAAAGGGCAGAGCCTCTCCTCATTGGGAAGGGCAAAGCCGCCAAACTTTTTGATGCAGGCTACACGTCAACGAGATTTACCGACCATTGGCAGCGCATCCGGCAATCCCAATCGCGCTTACTCATTCGCCGATCTCTCAACTTATTCATTCAGGGAACGCCTTCTGATTCGGGCTGCTGATCTGGCGTTCTTCATTCTTATTAATTTGATTGGTCGCACGGTCAGGTTTGAAGTCGAGGGCTGGGAGAATTGGCAAGCTGCCTCGCGCGATGGAAATATTCCGATTTACACTTTCTGGCACAATCGTGTGTTTCTCGCAACCTATTTCTGGCGCAGGCGAGACATCATTGTAATGACTTCGCGCAGTTTTGACGGCGAATACATCGCCCGGTTCATTCAACGGTTCGGATACGGCGCAGCGCGGGGTTCTTCGACGCGTGGCGCCACCGGCGCGGTTATCGAAATGGTCCGTCTAATGCGTGCGGGATGTCCGACCGCGTTTACCATAGATGGTCCGACAGGCCCGCGGTACGTCGCCAAGATGGGTGCGGTGCTGCTGGCAAAGAAAACCGGCAATCCGATTCTGCCATTCACGATCAGCGCTGAAAGATTCTGGGAATCCAGAAAAAGTTGGGATGGATTCCAGGTGCCAAAGCCGTTCACGCATGCGCGGGTTGACATTGCGCCGCCGATTTTCGTGCCGGCCGACTCGGACGAAATTATGCTGGAATCAAAGCGAGAAGAACTACAACAGGCCCTTGATAAAATCAGTCGTCGTGGCGACGAGTGGTGCGCCGCCATTTCGTAGCGCGCTGTCGCCGTCGTGTAGTAGGATGGCCGAAACGAGTTTCAAGTCTCAGGTTTCAAGCTTCAAGTTCGAGTAACGAACCGGAAACTGAAACCCCTTCGGAGGTCCGATGATCAATCAGGAACGAATCAAGAATCTCTTGCTCGAACTCGTGAAGATCGATAGTCACTCGCGCAAAGAGCGCGACGTCGCTAAGCGCATTAAGAAATACTGCGAAGAGATGGGCGCACAGGTTGAGATTGATGACGCCGGCGACAGAGTTGGCGGCAACACGGGCAATGTCATCGCGCGTTTTCCGGGCACAATTCAAAACGCTCAGCCGATCATGATGAGCGCACATATGGATACGGTCGTGCCCGGTGAAGGTGTGAAACCAATTGTTGAAGGCGACATCATTCGCACGGACGGCACGACAGTGCTGGGCGGTGATGATAAGAGCGGCTGCGCAGTGATTATCGAAGTGATTCGGTGCCTGCAGGAACAGAACATTCCCCACGCGCCAATCGAAGCGATCTTCTCAATCTGCGAAGAGGTTGGACTGCTGGGCGCCAAAAACGTCGATGTTTCGAAGATTAAGGCAAAGTACGGAATCGTTTTTGATTCGGACGACCCCGGATTCTTGTTTACAAAAGGTCCCTCTTCAAACCACATGGAATTCAGAATTCGCGGCTTGGAATCCCACGCCGGCGTTGCGCCCGAAGAAGGTATCTCGGCAATCAAGATCGCTGCGGAAGGGATCGCTGCAATGAAACTTGGGCGCATCGACGAAGAAACGACCGCGAACATTGGGCAGATCGAAGGCGGCATGGCCACGAACATCATTCCGAATCTGGTTGTCTTGAAAGGCGAAGGCACATGTTCGATTGTCTGCAGCAGGCGGCATCAAAATACGAAGTTACCATGGCAGGAAAAACCACCAGGGCCAGCGTCGAAAAACATATCGAACGCGACTATTCGTCGATGGATGTGCCGGACAGCTCGCATGTTGTGCAGCTTGTGATTCAAGCTGCGAAGCGCATGGGCCTGGACGTTAAGACAATGGCCTCCGGCGGCGGCTGCGACGCGAACGTCTTCAATCGCAAAGGCATCGAGTGCGCGAATCTCGGCACCGGCATGCGCGCAATTCATACGGTCAAGGAATGGCTCGACGTGAAGGATATGTATGCCGCGGCCGAGATGACCCTTGAGATCATGAAACTCAACGGCGAATTGGCGACGAAGCAGGCGGAAGCCCGCGCGTGAGCAAGGGCGCAAACTTAACTTGGCGACGAAGCAGGCGGAAGCCCGCGCGTGAGCAAGGGCGTAAACTTAACCTGGCGACGAAGCAGGCGGAAACCCGCGCGTGTGAGCAAGGGCGCAAACTTAACTCCGTCTACAGCATCAGTTAACAAGACAAGCGCGCTGCCGTAATATTGGCGGCGCGCTTTCTTTAATAGTTGTATTCACAATGCCAACTCGATGGACGCACATCACGATTAACGTGAGCGATCTTAATCGCTCGGTTGATTTTTATACTTCGTTTTGCGGTCTTTCGATCGTTCGGGATCGTCGAACTGAAGGGCGACACAATGTTTGGCTTGGGCCGGCCACGCGTGCTGCCGAAGATCCGGTCTTTGTCCTGGTCATGGTCCAGGACGAAGTTAAGGCCCATCTTGATCATTTTGGCTTTCAATGCGACTCACGCAAGGAAGTTGACCAAATAGCTGAATACGCGCGCCAACAAAATATTCTGGTCGAGCCGCCACTTGATATCGGCGGCGTGGTCGGCTATTTCACAATAGTGCGCGATCCAGACGGGCATTTGATTGAGTTCACTTTCGGCCAACCTTTGAAAGGTTTGTCTTGAGGTTTTAGGCCATCTATCGCCGGGAGCACGGATGTTTCGTCCGCACCTCGCCGTAGGCGCGACGTTTTTCCAAGCGCATTGTTGGCCGTATTAATAGTTCTTCGCGCCCCGATCAGTGCGGACGAGACGTCCGCGCTTCCAGCGAAATGGGGCGCGTCCTGATCTGAAATTCAATTGCCAGATGGCTCACAAATCAAAGGCTGATTCCTACCGCGCCGGCTATGTCGCCCTTATCGGCCGGCCCAACGCCGGCAAGTCGACATTGCTGAATCGGCTGGTTGGGGAAAAGATAGCAGCCGTCTCCAACAAGCCCCAGACTACCCGTTTCAAAATTCGCGGCATGATCACGCGGCCCCAGGCTCAGATTGTTTTGGTTGACACGCCTGGCGTGCATAAGCCCGGCTATGAACTGAATCGCAGAATGATGTCAGCCGTTCATGATGCGCTGTTCAGTGTCGATGTAATCTGCCTGATTCGCGATGCATCGGTTCCGACCGGCAACGGTGATCGGTTTGTGCTCGATCTGATCAAACAATCTGCCAAGCCTTCCCTGCTGCTCTTGAACAAGATTGACAAGCTCAGCGACAAATCAAACTTGCTTCCCTTAATCGACTGGTACAAAGGCGAGTACGAATGGAGCTCGGTGGTGCCCCTATCAGCCTTGAAGGGCGATCAGATTAACGTACTGCTGGATGAAATCATCAAACAACTTCCCGAGGGCGAAGCGCTGTTTGCCGAAAATGAATTCACGGACCAGCCCGTGCGCTCACTTGCGGCCGAAATAGTCCGCGAAAAGATTCTCGAGGTAACCGGCGAAGAAATTCCTTACGTGTCAGCCGTCGTAACCGAGCGGTTTGAAGAAGTGCGCGAAGATTTTACCCGTATCTATTGCGCGATCTTTGTCGAAAAGGAATCGCAGAAGAGAATCATCATTGGTCATGGAGCCGAGCGCTTGAAACAGATCGGCATCCGTGCGCGCCGCGATATTGAAAAGCTTTTGGATCATCGTTGTCATCTTGAGTTGTTCGTAAAAGTCGAAGAGAACTGGCGCGAACGCGAACATTTGCTTGATGAATTGGGAATTAGTCGGTGACCGAGTCCGTAAAGATCTGGCACGCAGTTGATGCGATTGCGCTCCGGGGGGCCCGCGAAGCGATCGAGTATGGCTTGCTTGAAGCAGGCGCAATTGGAACGGAAACCAACGAAATAACCAACGGCGATATCTCGGTGCGCGGGTATTTCGACGCGTGCCCGACGGTTGGAATCGTGCGTGCGGCTTTACTTGACGCCCTTCGTATTTACAGTCATCGGCCTACGTCCCTCATCGATTTGAAAGTTAGTGAGCTTGCCGATCGCGACTGGCTGGCTGAATGGAAGCAAGGCTGGCAGCCGGCTGAAGTGGGCCGCTTCATCATTGCCCCGCCCTGGATTGAGTCAGTACCACCTGCGGTAGCGGGTGGGTCAGTAAAGGATCGCATCGTGATTCGCATCGAGCCAGGCATGGCCTTCGGCACCGGGACGCACGAAACCACACGGCTTTGTCTGAAAGCAATCGAGAAGTATTTTCGCGGCGGCAGCTTTCTGGATGTCGGCACCGGCACCGGCATTCTGGCGATTGCGGCGGCGAAATTATTTCAAAGCGCGCGCGTGGAGGCTTGTGATACTGATGGAGATGCAATCGCAATTGCCCGCGATAATGCGCGACTAAATAGCGTTCCGGACCGAATTGATTTTCGGGTCGGCAGCGTCGATGAAGAAACGGCGTCGGCTGATCTAGTCTGCGCAAATCTGACTGCGCCGGTTATTGTCGAGTTGCTTCCCTTGCTACTGGGAGCGACTTGTGGCCGCCTGATCCTTTCCGGAATTCTTGATTCACAAGTCGAGTTGGTGCAGTCAAGCTTGAATGAACTGGGCGCAGCCACTCTTGAGTCGAATGAAGATGGCGAGTGGATCGCGCTAGTGGTCTGAACGATCCCGAAGTTCAGCTTTGCGGCTTGGCGCCTTGGCGTGAATCTGAAGCATTCGTTGCATCAACCTAATAAATAGAGAACATCTTCTCACGCAAAGGCGCAAAGTAGCCTGGTAACGGACAAAACGGTAGTGGGTCAGCTTCAAAGATTTTCCAAATCGTTGTGGTAACCGATCATCTGAGTGGGTGGGATCGTTCGCTTGCGTTGTTCTCATTCACACCGCGGCTTTAGCGCGGTGTTACGAACTGTGTCTCGAATTTCTCTAACCGTTTTAACGCATTATGAAAGGGCGCCCCTAATGGTGGTAAGTTGAAGTTATCAAGACCAAA
>WNGK01001354.1_pt1 | contig 26451 bp, 27 predicted proteins | sample 5400601 | NCBI WGS metagenome assembly WNGK01 (sample SAMN13153376, study PRJNA577476) | soil metagenome | isolation source: 60 cm soil or saprolite under Garry oak tree replicate 1 | place: USA:California | collected 2016-06-15
CTCGCAGGTCGGTATTGTCACTCCATTGATCAATGCTTCCAATGAGTCTACGCTCGGTTACCCGCAGGACCTCTGGATCACTGATCTGTTCGAGGAGCGCTTCTATGAACACCCCTGAGTCAAACACCCGGAAAGGACGGGTATGAAACAATGAGACCGTTGCTGGAAGGTGAGCAGTGAGGCCAAGGGCATTGTGCATCTGGGCGAGCAATGTACCTGCTTCAACGAGTGCAGTTTCCCGCTCTTGCCAGGTGGATGAGTGTTGCACACGCCAGAGAACAGGCCAGAGTCTCCCGGCGCAGCGCAGTTGCTGAAATGCGGAGCCAAACCATTTGGGATAGGGAGCATAGCGTTTTTCCATGAGAAAACATAAGGACATGATGTCACGAACCAGGCGTGATCCCATGATGGCCGAACCCAGTTCGTCCCCGACAAAGACCGCACGCGCCATCAAATGATCCTCTTGCCCAAGCCGCTGCCAACCGCATGCGAGTAGATACAACCAGACATCATGCGGATACCAACCAAGACGTATTCGCAGTTGCGTGAGCGTACCGACACCATCGTGGTAGACTGCCCCTGCCGCCATCTCCAGCAGCTTTTGCGAGGGGATGGTCAGCCAATCCACGACCTCAAGCGGACGATCAATATCGTAGCCCAGACGTGTTTGCATGAAGCTTCGTAGTGTCAGAAGAGACACAGGGTGATTGATCGAACCTACCTTCCAGGTCGTGCCAGGTTCATGGTCAAAATTCACCCGGAATCCAGCAAATTCATGTTGAAGCTTCGTACGGAAAAGCTCGTCAAGCTGAGGGACAAGAGGTGCATCGTGCTCCCGCAAGAAGAGCTGAAGCTGAGGACCCCAATCATGATCCATCGACATCTCGGTGTCAAAGCCAACCACGTCGCTGCCTGGACCGATGCGAGCAGCGGCATAGGGGAGCGCAGGAAAATACTGCGTCAGTAGAGGATGTACCGCTTCCTCATAAAAGCGACGACAGAGTTCAAGCCCTGGGAGAAATGGCATGTTGTGTTCTCCTATGCAATCCTGAGCGGTTCGGCAGTGACACATCGAGGCCGCATCAGCTCGTACATCCTGTAAAAGCCGGATGAGTTAACCCTTCTCGCACTCTAGAGTAGCGTATTCTGCTCCCCAAGACAATCCTTTACCGGCGATTCCTTGCCGCAACAAGCGGGAGGAATGATGGCGAGACCAACGCACCTGCTACACAGGAAAACACTGTGCCTTCCTGAGGTGAGAAGCCATGCATGTTTCGAAGGCAGAAACTGCACGCCGGTTTCTATCGGCTGCTACCACTCCAGACAACAAAACACCACACAAGTGCTCCCACCTGTTCACCAGGCATAGCCCATTTGGGACATGCTGATACACTCATATGGTATATTTCATCACATGCTGTACTATAAGAAAAAATGGAGCAAACGTTGGTCGTACTTATGACCAGTTGTTGTTCTGTACATATCGGTAGCAAGCATCAACCACCGAAGTTTGCTGTTGCTTGCGTCGTTCTCTTGACGAAGTGGGAGGTCAGCATATGTCACAACACGAACGATTGTATACTCATCCACCCGATTCGAGCATGACAGCGGGTCATCCATTTCTCAGCATGCCAACGGATATATCCTCTACTTTTGTGAAACCTCTTCATGATGGAGCGCCGCAGTCTCCCTCTCCCTATACATTTTCTGCGGGAACAGCTATTCCCCCTCCGCCACCAGACCTGTACCCACCACTTCCATCTCAGCCGAAAAGAAACCGAGGGTATTTCATCGCTCTCACTGTTCTCACGTTGCTCGTTGTGGTGCTCGGCTCCTTGGAAGTTGTTCAATTGGCAGCACATACGCTGTTGACCACGTATCCCTCTGGATCGGCGGCATCGAATCAAGCAGGTATCTCACCGACACAGCATTCGACGGTATCCCTCAAGACAACACCTGTGAGGACACTGACTCTCGGAACGATCAAAGAGAACATTACGTTGACCTGCGGCGGCTGCAATGATCCCGTTCACATAACCGTCAACTCCATCGCTCTCGATATCACGAATCTCAGAACAGTCTGGACGGTCACCTTAAACAACGAGAGTGGAGCACAACAAATCGACTACTTCGCTGAGTTCAGCCTTCAAGACCCCTTGGGCAATAGGTATGAGGGAACAGGTAAGCTCAATACCGACTTCTTTTTACGTGCTGGACAAATAGTGTTCAAAACCGAGATCTTCTCGTTTCTGCCGCGTCCAGGTATCTCCTACATACTTGTAGCCCGCCTTGGCATTTCTGGAATGACCTATGACCCTCTCCAATTCACGTTTTAGGTGGCACGTTGGGATGTTGACCGAGGTCCTGAAAGGTAGTAACTCAAGCGTATCATTACGACTCATCCCTACAAGAGAGTAAATCTGCTTGCTATGATACGTGGCAGTTCTTGTTGGAAGGGAAAATGGCTCTCTGCTTGCTCTTCATTGGTGCTTGTCCCTCTTCCATGGGTGTTCTATACTCAAGGTACTTGCCTGCTTGTGACACTCCGCAGGGGTTGAAACCCCGCAGCTTCTGACACTCCTGCATAGTCGGTTTCCTGAGAAGGTGTAGCGTGGCTACTACTCACATGAAAACCGTAGGTGGCAGGGAATATCTGAAAGGCGCTCGTCCATCCTGAGCGTTCCCTCCTGGGCGGTGCCATGCCCGTTGCGGTCTCCATGCCTCGCGAGGTCGGTAGATGGCCGGGTTTCGCGTTTGGCATCCTGGGAGAGCGCAACACCTGTCTCTTTCGAGACCCTCCCTGCACGTCGCACAGGAGCATGAGGCTTTTCCTTGAGTGGTTCCTGAGCGCGGGCGATGAGCCGCTGTCCGATAACCAGACTGGCATTGCGATCCGCATGGCCCTGCATCCCACACCGCTGACAGAGGACCAGAGGAGCACCCTGCGTATAACCCTCTGCCGGTTGCCCCTCTTGATAGCGTGCCACCAGCGCGTGACAACGAGCACACTCTCGACTGGTGTTGCGCGGGTTGACCCGACTGGTGATGATCTGCTCGTTCCATGCCTTATATTTGGCATAGGCGAAGATGCGTCCCTTCATCCAATAGGCACGTTTCTCATTGCCCCGTTTACTGTATTTCCCTTTTGTGGGTTTGAGGTTGCCTAGATGCTCAAAAACGAGGATAGTAGCCTCATGCTGCTGAGCAAATTGGACAATGCGATTACTGATGAGATGGGCTATTTGCTCATCACCATGCTTAATCTTGTTCCAGAAGTCCACGTTGTCTTGTTCATTTTCAGCAATGATGCCAGTCTGTTTTCGGTTGCGTGCAATACGTCCTAACTGTTTCTTCCTAAAGCTGGATATCTCTCGGCCATGTCCGATAAAGCGGGTGGCCAGGATCATACCTTCAACAGTTTGGATGGTGCAGACCGCAAGGTGGTCGTCGAGATTGAGATCGACAGCACAAATGGTTGTCTGCAGGTTGGTCGTGACCTGCTGCTCGATTTTGGTAGGGCGAGCGAAGCGTTTCTCGATGGGCGTGTGGAGCCACCACCGCTTGCCGCGCCTGATCAGTGAGGGACTGCCCAGTTCGGCATCAGTGGGCAGTTCCCTACCGGTGATGCGCACCTTGAGCCAGGACCAGCATGTCCCCGTCCAGATTTTCAGTAGGATACTCGATGTGGTGCGCTCTCTCCATTGACCCACATAGAAGGGAACCGACTTGTCCCAGGTGCGAGGCGGGCCTGGAGGGCGCTCGGTGAATGTCTTCCCTTTGGCCAGTGCCTTCTCTTTGCGCTTGCGCCACCTGGAGAGGTGGGAGAAGAAGGAGCGAGCTGATCCAAGAGCGGCATTGATCGCGGCTCGCCGAAACATGGCAGGAATGTCCTGGGCAACCTCTTGAAGAGCCATCACGGGAGCAGGATTGCTTTGGGTGGTGTGAGTGAGCTTCTCAAGAGCAGTGAGTGCCTCTTTGTTGGAGAGATCTAATACCCTTTCATGGGCCTGGATGACTTCAGAATAGAAAGCACAGACCCGATTGAAGAGCGTTTGCGTGACAGCAAACCACGCAGCCTGATGTGGCTGATAGCTTAAGACTTGTCTAATGGTCGTGGTTGACTTTGCTTCCACCGAATGCCCTCCTGCTTTTCTTTTCCTCTTGTTCTTTTTCTCATTGCGTAAACCGGAAGAAACGAGGAGTGATACGAAGAGGATCTGGGCTCAAGCCCACAAAAACACGCCTCACCACCTGGGTTGAAACCCGGTGGCTTGCGGCGGGCTAAAGCCCTATCTTGTCAGTTTGTCTCTACAGAGTTCCTTGCCAGCACTGAGGAGGGTCTGAGATGGGTTTCTTCGACGCGAGGTTTGGAGCCTATCTTGCTGTAGCAGCGCTGCTGATTGTAACGCCCGGGCCAGATACGGCTCTGGTCACACGCACTGCGCTCTTCACCGGAAGGCGTGCGGCCTCTTTCACCACTCTGGGCATCGGGGCGGGAAGCCTCATCTGGGTGCTGGGCATCGCGGTCCTGTTGGAGCGGTCAGTGGTCGCCTTCACCGTGTGTAAGTTCGTTGGGGCGGCATACCTGGGGTATCTCGGCCTGCGAAGCCTGATCGCCAGCTTCAGGGGGAACTAGCAAGCCGCCGTGACGACACCTGCTCCGCAGGCGGCGCAACTCGGTGAACGGGTCGCCTTCAGGCAGGGACTGTTGAACAATCTGTTCAACCCGAAGGCTGGTGCCATCTTTGCCACGACTTTGCCACCATTTATCAGTCCAGGTGATCCTCCATTGCGGTTGGTGCTGATGATGCTTGCCTATGAGGCGATCCTTCTGAGTTGGCTCAACCTCTATGGCTATTTGGTCAGTCAGGCCGGGCAAAGCCGATTTGGTACACGCGTCCGTGACATCCTGCAAAGAGTTACAGGCGTAGTTCTCATCGCGCTTGGTGTGCGGCTGGCATTCGAGCAGAAGTAGAGTGTGCGTCAAGTGCTCGGGCTCATCCCCACAGATGTGAGCCTCATTCCTTGACTTTCGGAAGTGGGAAGAACTTACTACTCGATCAGCGTCAGTCAGTTCTTCGACAAGTGTTAGGCCAATCACTGCTGAAATGGAAGATACGTTGTATAACCTGCCGCATTGGTCTGATGGTGAGGATCGCAGAACTGCGAGACGGGAATTTGAAAGGGCACACCATCTCAGGTACTGAAAGAGGGAGCCGCACGGTATACACGTTCCTGCGCGCAGGATTCGGTACTTCTCCTCCCAGCTAGTATTTCTCAATCGGCCCAGGGAAAGCCTTCTCTGCCTTCTCTTCCAACTGTCTCTCATTGCGCCATACAATGATGAGAAACGCGATGATGATCAGTACCGCCAGCACGATGGTGACAATGCCTACAGGCCCCGTCAAGCGGTGGATTTCCTCGCCGAGGAAGTACCCCCCAAGCCCGTAGAGTGTGGCCCAGACCATTCCCCCAAGTGCGTTGAACAGCAAAAAGCGGCTCCATTGCATCCGGTTCACGCCTGCCAGGAAGGCAGCCCAGGCACGTAACACCGCGACGAAGCGCCCAAAGAAGACAACCTTGCCCCCATGCTTGCGGAACAGGTACAGCCCCACCTTCAGCTTACGCTCATTGAGGCGGATATAGTGCCCGTAGCGTCGCACCAAACGGAATCCCCCTTCACGACCGATCCAGAATCCGAGATTATCACCAAGGATGGCACCGCACGTTGCTGCTAGAATCACCAGAACAATCGAGAGCTGATGCGTTGCGCCAGCATCGATAGCGGCAACCAGGAGCATCGTTTCGCCCGGGAAAGGTATCCCGATGCTTTCAATAGCAACAAAGACAAAGACGGCCCAATAACCATAGGTCACCAGAATATGCTGCAGATCGGTTGTGGCTGCATGGAACATGTGCTGTGCGCTTTCTCTTCTTGACGAAACAACCCATTAGCGTGGGATGATCATCCGCCTCCGGGTTATTATACCCCAAGCGTCTGATACTTTCTGCCCCCTATTTCATGATATGATACACGAGACTATAGTCGCCACCAAGGAATCTTCAATGCGAGAGCCCAGATACGCGGTTGGCACTCATCAGGAAGCAGAATCAGGCAACCTGGACAAGTGTTCCCTTTCCTTTTTGAGTCTGGTGAGGTGATTCCTCAACGGAAACGAGCCGAGTCACAAGAACAGCAGGGAGGGCATCGCACATCTCTCCCTGCTCGTGCATGGAGCGCTCATCTGATCGCTCGCGATGCCCTCTGCTACTCTGTCTGCAGGAGGAACGCTCTTCCCCGACCCTCCAGCATCCTCAAAGAGGCTCTACAAGTGGGAAGAGGAGTCACGTAGATGATCAGTGCCACACCGCACAGCAACCCTGGCAGGATCATTCCAGATACTCGATGATGCAAACAAAAGTGAAAGGAAGAGCGCCATGGCATCCTTGCATCCGATCCGTAACGTGCATATCGCCCTGACCGTGGAGCCATTTGATCAAGCAGTCCAGTTCTATCGCGATGGCCTGGGACTAGCTGTGGTCAACAGTAGAGATGCTCCCACCTCATCCTTCTCTCTACATGTCCGCTGATTCAGGACATCTGAGCCACTTCCCTCCGCTTTTGGCGAAACAGATTCCGGTATGCGTTCAACGAAGCCGTGCCTCTTTGGGAGATGGCGCTCAGCATCATCGAACAGATCAGAGGATCAAGAGATGGACCCCTGACACAGTTTTGACGAACAGAAGAGAAGATCAGGCACCAGCAAAGGTCACGAGGAGGTCTGTGGCATAGCCCAGGAGGAAGCCGATGAGCAGTCCCCACATGACGATTTCGGGAGCTTTGAACCGCTTAGCACTCCCAAGGAGTTCAGCGACCACGTAGATAATCGCACCTGCGGCAAGTGCCAGGAACAGGATAAAGAGCTGTGGCGAATGGAAGATGATGCCTACCACCGTTCCCAGGAAGGTGGGACCTCCTCCGATCAAGCCCAGCAATGCCACAAATTTCCAGGAGACGGGGTGACCGGTTAAGGGACCAGCGATGCCAAAGCCCTCCGTCATATTGTGCAACCCAAAGCCGATCATCAACACCAGCGCGAGTTGGAGCGCTCCCACCGCTGCTGCTTGTCCGATAGCGAGCCCCTCAGAGAAGTTGTGGAGGCCGATCCCTGTGGCAATCAGAAGAGCTAGGGTGGGGGCTGAGAGCTCTGCTTGTTCAGCAACCACGCCGACGCTGGCTGAAGTTCCTTGAACGCGCCCGGCCAAAGCCCTGGTCACGACTGGGGGAGCGGTGTTCACCCGGACTCGCGCGATCGCGTAGCGGTTGAAATACACCAATCCGACCGAGCCAAGTCCGAGACCCAGAACGAGCAAGAACATATCCAGAGCGAATGTGCCCGTTCCCGTCTGTTGTGTGTGTACCTGATCCAGGGCGGCAGTGATGGGGTCGCTGGCCTTGCTCAACACGTCAAACAGTAAAAAAATCAGGACACCGGTGGCAAGCATATTCAAAAAGACCTTGAGTGACTGAGGCGTCTGTTTCAGGAAGGCAAGAGGTAATCCGAGGTAAATCGTGAGTCCAGCAAACGCTCCAAGCAGGAGAATGGTTTCCGTCGGCATCGTGACTTCCTTTCTTTGGTCATTCCCTCGTTCCGTGAGAGGAGGAACAGAACGAAAATGTGTAGTGTGTCTTCGTCATCCACCAAATATTAGGGCATGCTAATATCTTACTAAACTACTCGGATATTAGCATACCCTAAGATGGAAAGTCAAGCAAAACACGCTTGATCAGAGGATGGCAGACACAACCAGGTGAGTCGTGCGCCGGTGAAAGACAAGCTGAAACTGCTGAAGAGATACGTGTACCGTAGGCAGGCTTTCCTCTGGGCGCCTATCATGCTTGCTGGTCTGGTTGTACTCGAGGGCCATGTTTCTTCAAGAACCAGCTCAGAGCCAGCCACAGCCACACCACAACCAGCGATAGACCCAGCATGCCGACGGCAAACGCAAGGAGCAACGAAGTGAAGAGTGTATCGTAGAAGCTGAACACTCCATTTTTCAGATCGTAGATGATCCATGCAGGCTTCTGGAGTTGGAGAGGAGCATGCGTGTAGTTGATCACCAACACATCGCCATCGCTTTCATAATAATCTCCTCCCCCATTGCGCGCATACACAATGGGAGGGGTAAATGCTCCGTACAATTCATCTTTGACCAGACCCGTTTTTTCCAGGTCAGCGCCAACGGCATTTCTTTCCAGGTCAACGGTTGGAGCAATGTGATGGGTGGGAAGATGGTTGGTCCCACTGAGCTCGATCCCATGATCAAAGGAGGCTTGTCCCACCCAGACGAGTTGTCCCCCAATGAGCGTTCCGGTCTTCCAGAGTCGAATATGCCCGCGGTTTGCGACATCGTTGGTGGGCTTTTCAAAGGCCAGATCCTGGACTCGCCCAAAGACGTAGAGATTACTGACTGGTGCCGTTGGGTACCTTTTGTGAGCAAGACTCGCAACCGCAATTTTCTCAGCGGTTTGGGGGGTAATGGGATCAGGAATCAGCCATCCTGCTTGTTGAAAGCTGTACGTTATCTGATCTTTGCTCCCAACGAAGACAAGATTGAGGGGGTCTCCCTCTGCTCCTGATTTTGTCTGTGTTATGCTTGGATAGGCAGTGAAATTATACGTGTAGGGATAAAAACGTATGAGCACAATGCACGCTATCAAGAGCACGAACAACGTACTTATCATGCTCATGAATCTGATTCTCTTTTTTCTCATAAAGTATCTCATGCAAGATCCTGAGCCACTTTCATACTTCCTTCCCGTTCTGGCGAGGTCACGGTAAGTGCAACAGAGCTATCATTCGTATACAAAAAACACCACCTGGCTTCTACCTTGCTTGCACCCGACACCGATGGAGCATCGATATGCTTTCTTCGCAACGAGCGTCTGTCACGAACGTTTCCCTCTCGTCCTCCAGACGCCGTTCGTCGCGGCGCACGATGACGAAGGCAGCGATGATGAGGTACACGCTCAGCACGAGCGGTACGATGCCGACAGGCCCCACCAGCCAGTGGACATTGTCGCCGAACAGATAGCCGCCCATCCCGTAGAGCGTTGCCCAGATGATGACCCCAAGGACAAGCACGAGCGAAAGCATTATACCTCGGGCTTTGGATCGGGCTATGAGCGTCCCAACGCTGCTGCCAAGCAGGCACACCACGCCCGTTCCAAGCAGCACGTAGGCGCGTTTATGCTCTCCCACGACGTGCAAGAACGAGAGATCAACGTCGAGGGCAAGCACTGCCAGGACAAGTAGCCCAAGGATAACAACCGCAGTGACGATGAGCGATTGCATGCGAGTTTGCTTCATTGAAGAGTGAACCTCCCATTTCTCATCTCTTTCTCCTGGTCTCTCCAGCGTTTTCATAGAATCACATCTGCAACATGCTTCAGCGAACACCTCCGAGGGCCATCGCCAGGAGGTCAAGATCCTCCCATATGCAGTACAATAGGCAAGACGAGCAGCGACACCAATCCTGCCGCCCAACAATAATAGGCAAAAGGATAAAGTCGCCCGGTCTCAAAATACTTCATCAGAAATTTAGTGGCTAGATAAGCTACGATCCCTGCCACTACCATACCAATAACAACATAGAGCCACGTTTGAGCCGTTTGACCAACAAGTTGAGGTACTTCGAGCAAAGCAGCTAAACCAATCAGTGGTGTACCTAACAAAAAGGAATAGCGAGCCGCATCCTCGTGATTGAGGCGAACCCCTAAGCCTGCAACAATAGTCACGCCAGTACGTGAGATTCCTGGTATCAGAGCCAGTGATTGCGCGAAACCGACGATGAGAGCCTCTCTCCATGAAAGAGATGACAGGCTGCGAAAATTGGCCTCCCGCTCTTTCGCGGTGGAAAACGTCATTTTCCCCTCCGCTCGTCGCCGCATACGTTCCCCAGCAAAAAGGATGGATCCATTCACAACCAGAAATGCAGCAGCAATTGTAGGGGAAGCAAACAATTGCTTGAGCGGCGTTTCCAACAAAACGCCTAAAATACCCGCTGGGATGACGCCGATAATGATCAGCCAACTCATCCACTCTTCCGTTCCAGTATGAACTTCGCCTTCCTTAATGTTCCTGGCTAGCGTGAGAAATATTTGCAGCCAGTCTCGCCAGAAATAAATCACGAGGGCAATACTTGTGCCAAGATGTAAGGCTACGATGATGGGTAGAAAACAACTTTGTCCGCCACAACTGGTATTGTTAATAAGATTCCCCCAACCTAATAGCCCGGGTATAATTACAGTATGGCCAAGGCTGCTGATAGGAAAGAGTTCTGTCACTCCCTGAAGCACGGCCAAAAAGATAATCTGCCAGATATTTAAGTTCATGGTTTCCTCACGCTCATGCAACAGGGGGAAGGGCATATCGTTGGGTGATCTCTCTCCTCAGCTTGGCGGATGCAACCGCTTCTTCTGAAGCAAAAGGGAACACCAGAGGAGATGGTACCAGGTGGATGGGCGTGCAGCGGTCACCCGTGTCAACGCCTGATGCCATCCCTCTCTCCTGCGAATGGCGAGTGCGGCCAGTATTGCCCTCTCCACGAGTTGCAAGAGCGACTACCTTCTCGCTGATTTCGGTCGAGTCACCAGGGCCGCAATGACGCATATGACCGCAAGGATGAAAAAGGCCACAGCATGCGTTGGATGCGAAGCCAGTGGAGGCGTCGTAGTGAGCGGGTGATAGATCCCCGGAATAAGAAAATAGACGGCTAAAGCCAGGGCGACAACTGCAACGACAATCGCGCCAGAAAAGAGGGTTCGCTTGTTCATCGATCGAATAATCCTTTCTCAAAAAACTCTGTATCGCTCTGTTGCTCACAGAGGATAGCACAACGATTAGTGTAGGGATGCCTGTCTCGTGGCTTTGACCAGGTATAGGCCTGCGATCCCGGCAAGCAAGCCGCAAGCCCCCACTGCCACCAGGACAAAGAGCACTTCGGGCGCATGCGTACTCAGCTTCTGAAGACCAATGGCCAGGAAGCGAAAGACGCTGGTGTGAGAACGCGCAGACAACATGAACAGGCCAGCAAGCGCAGTGAGCATCCCCAGCGCCAGCACTCCGTAGCACAGCGGATGGGACAGCCGCCGGCCGAGCAGTAGAGCTGCGCTACGGTACCTGCCGAACACGCCTGCCAGGAACAACACCGCTCCCGGCGCAAGGACGGCATAAGCCCGTTCGTGATAATGGATGGCAATGTGCAGGTATATGCCGCACGCACAGGCGAGCATGCCCAGCGCCATCATGCCAGCCGACACGAGGGGGCGGCTCATCCAGCGGCGCTTGCCTCTCTCCTGAGCAGCGTGCCTCAGGAGAGACCGGGGCAGGTCCCCTGTAACACATGCCACGCGTCTGCTCAGGTCGGTGTGCTCCCACACAGGTCTGCCGCGTTGCGCTTCAGCGCCAGGGTAGTAGCGCTCCAGGGGGCCGGGCAAGGCCCGCTCCGCCTCCTCTTCCAACCGCCGCTTGTTGTGGCGTACGAAGACGAAGAGCGCGCAGAGGCCGAGCCCTGCCAGCACGAGCGCAGCGAGGCCAAGTGGCCCGGTGAGCCGTTGCAGATGGTCACCCAGGAGGTAGCCTCCCAGGCCGTAGCATGTGGCCCAGAGAATCCCTCCCAGGGCATTGAAGAGCAGGAAGCGTTTCCACTCCATGCGATGGGTTCCCGCCAGGAAGGCCGCCCACATGCGCAGCACCGCCACGAAACGCCCGAAGAAGACCACTGTACCCCCGTGCCTGCGAAAGAGGTAGAGGCCCAGCTTCAGCTTACGTTCGTTGAGGTGGACGAGGTGGCCGTAGCGGCGCAGCAGCCGGTAGCCGCCCTCGCGCCCGACCCAAAAGCCCAGGTTGTCGCCCAGGATCGCCCCGCTGGCCGCCGCGGCAATGACCAGCACTATGGAGAGCTGGTGCGTGGTTCCCGCATAGATGGCCGCGACCAGCAGCATCGTCTCGCCGGGAAAGGGAATCCCGGTGCTCTCGATGGCAATACACGCGAAGACGGCCCAATAGCCGTAGGTGGTGAGCAGCGCCGCGAGGCCCGCTGTACTATTCTGGAACATCTGGTGTGTCTTCTCCGTTCTGTGCTGTTCTGTGAATATCTGCGGAAGAGGTGAGCAGCGATGGATGGGTGTTCGCGCCTTCCACACGCTACTATAGCAGCCGAACATGAGACGAAAATGAGAACAGGGACCCATTTCCTCCCGCCGGTCGGGGAAGACGGCGCTGAAAAAAGTACCGTGTTCTCATCAGCAACTCATCTACTTCGTGTATAGTAAGAGCAGAGAACTACTGTCTTTCGTCTGCGCCGTTCGCGAGGAGTGTTGCATGCGTCTATTAGTCGTAGAAGACCATCCAGAGTTGGGACCTGATCTGAAAAAAGGCCTGGAGCACTGCCACTACGCAGTGGATCTGGTGACCAATGGCGAGGATGCGCTCGCGCAGGGGGAGACCATCCCCTATGACCTCATCATTCTGGACATCCTGCTCCCCGGTCCAAGTGGTCTGGATGTCTGCCGACAACTGCGCGAGCAGCCTCACGCGGTCCCCATTCTCTTTCTCACCGCGCTGGGTGAGGTTGAGGACCGCGTGCGGGGCCTGGATCTGGGCGCGGATGACTATCTCTCCAAGCCCTTCGCCTTCCGCGAGCTGGAGGCGCGGGTGCGCGCCTTGCTGCGGCGGGAGGGCCCCACCAGGTCACCGGTGCTGCGGTTTCTGAACATCACTCTCGATACGAGGACCCACGAAGCCAGCCGGGGCGAACGGGCGATCACGCTTTCCAGCAAGGAATATGCGCTGCTGGAGTTCTTGCTGCGCCATCCACGCCAGGTGCTGAGCCGCAGCATGATCGCCGACCACGTCTGGGACGACGATGCCGAGCATCTCTCCAACGTCATCGATGTCTACATCCGCTACCTGCGCACCAAACTCTGTGCCGCCGGTGAGCCCGATGTCATTCACACCATTCGCCACTCCGGCTACCAGTTGAAGGAGCCAGCACCATGAACGCCTTTATTCATCGCCTCTGGCCGTTGGGCATCCGTCTGCAATTGATGCTCTGGTACACCGCCGTCTTCGCGGCGCTGCTGCTCTTCACAGGAGCATTCTTCTACCAGCACCTGGAGCACTCCCTGGAGGCGAGCCTGGACTCGACGCTGCAAGTGCGCGCACAGCAAATCGCTGGGGGCATTGTGCTCACGGGTGGGACGGTAACCGTTCGCGATGTGACGGGCGATCTGCCCGGTTTCGACGCCAATCCCAACGATCAGCGGCTCTCACCCGTGGATGTCAACAACGGGGCGCTGGTGCGCCTGCTCGATGCGCACGGCAAGCTCTTGCATCAGACACCCGCCTTCCGCGCCCTGCGCGTCCCCGCAGAGAGCGTCGCGCAGCCCCTGCAGGGCACAGCGTGGCAGGGCACCGTCACCAGCAGTGACGGGCAGGAAGTGCGGCTCTTCAGCCGGGCGCTCACCGAAAATGGCCAGCTCTTCGCCGTGATCCAGGTGGGAGAGTCTCTGGTCCAGCTGCATACCCTCCTGCACAAACTGGTCGGGGAACTGCTCGTCGTGGGGCTGCTGGTCTTGCTCGCCTGCGCTCTCGGTAGTTACTGGTTGGCCGCCCGCGCCTTCGCGCCGATCCAGCGCCTGGCAGCCACGGCGAGAGCCATCAAGGCGGGCGATCTCCGAAGCCGCGTCACGGTTCCTACGGCACGCGATGAAGTGCAGTACCTGGCGCTTACCCTCAACGAGATGATCGACTCCCTGGACCAGGCGTTCAGCCGCCAGCGCCGCTTCGTGGCCGATGCCTCCCACGAACTACGCACCCCGGTTGCCGTGATCCGCAATAAAACGGACGTGGCTTTGCTCGGGGCGAGTACGCAGCAGGACTACGTCACGGTCTTACAGGGCATTAACGCGGAGGCCGAGCGCCTGGGCAACCTCATCAGCGACCTGCTGGCACTGGCGCGGGGCGATGAGGGCCGGACGCAGTTTGAACGGGAGTCGGTGCGCCTGGACCTCCTGGCCGGTGCGGTGGCGGCCAACGGGGAACCCCTGGCGGCCGAGCGCGCCATCACGCTCGAAGTGCAGGCGCCCAGGCCGGTCACGATCCTGGGGGATGAAGCCAGGCTGATCCAGGTCGTGATGAACCTCCTGGAGAACGCCGTGCACTACACCCACCCCGGCGGGCGCGTGACCGTTGTCGTCGAGGCACGAAAGAACCAGGCTCGCCTAGCCGTTCGCGATACAGGGATCGGCATCGAGCCGGAACACCTGCCGCACATCTTTGAGCGCTTCTACCGGGTCGACCCGGCGCGCAGGCATAGAGGTGGCAGCAGTAGCGGGCTCGGGCTCTCCATTGTCGAGTGGGTCGTCCGCGCCCATGGTGGGGCGGTCGCGGTCGAGAGCCAGCTTGGACAAGGCTCCTGCTTCACCGTGACGTTGCCCCTGGCCTCGCTCACCGAGGAGCGTACGCTCCCCCTGAGGAGTATCACCGCCTAGAGGCGTTCACACTCCCATCTCCAGTCTCGTGCTCACGACCTGGAGTCGCAGATTGAGAGACGACCCCGGACGGCCTCGCTGTGGGCAGGGACTTCCTGGCACGGGCGGAGGCCGCATCACACGTCAACTGGAGGCGTGGGAGTACCCCGGACGGCCAGCGGAGATGGGGAGGTTAGAGCAAGCCCACTCGAGCCCAAGCTGTGGCGGCTGATGTCCTTCAAGAAGCCGCCGCATCCTCAATCGGCAACCGCTCTGAGAGATCCAGACGGAACGTCCCATACGGGGTGACATGGCTGTAGATGAGCGGGGTGAGCGCCAGCAGGTCCTCTTTTTTCATCTGTTGGAACTGCTTCGGCTCGGCGAGGACCTGCTGGATGAGCAACGTATTGATGAATTATCTCGTGATTGCCTGGGACTGGCTGCGGTCAAGCAGTGGCAGAAGGCAGGGGCGTGATCCTGGCGCTTGGGCCTCACACCACCCTTGCACTCTTTGATGCCGCTCAAGCAGCCTTTGTTGATCACCTGGAAGTAGGTAGGCGTGTGAGTGGTCCAGTTCGTTTGGCCTTTGAAGTTCCAGATGTTGAAGCAGAGGCTTCAGCCATTCAGCAGGCTGGCGCGAAGCTGCTCTCTCACCCAACACCGATGCCCTGGGGGGGGATCGCAATGCGCGGATAGAAACTCCCGATGGGATGCAAGTGACACTCTATCAGGTTGAGCTTCCAGAAGAGCAGCAAAACGAAGAGCGATCCTGAGGAGACACGCGACCTCACGAAACCAAGGAAGAACTCACAAGATGTCATCTCTACAAAACATTGGCTGAAGGTGCTCTGGTTGGCGATTACCCACACAAGTGCCAGTTCAACTCCTGATGATCCTCATGCAGTATGCACTGTTTGAAGGCACGGTACATTGGATCAAAGAGAAGCAGATTTTGAACTGAAACGGGGGAAATCATGGGAAGTGGCCATTCACGATAAGGCAGTGCTGCTCCCGATGTAGCTCCTTCCATCGACAGCTAGTGCATGAGCTGCCTCTTTATCACTGAGGAACTCTCCTTTACGCAAGAGGATCTCGCGACGGTCGCTGTCGAACAGCACTTATGTGCACGATCTTCGAGCAAGCAAGTAACTGGTGTCAGCACTGGTTCATTTCTGTGCCGACTCCCGGGTCTTTTGAAAAGAACGCTCTCCCTGTGAGAAGTCGCTTAGGAATGAGAGGGAGCAAGCTGTTGCATGTGTTCTTGACAATGCTCAATGACAGCTTTCGTTCGTTCATACACGTAGTCACCTGGCTGAAAGAATCTATCGTCCAACGATCGTAGCAACTCAATATTGCGCTGGTAGGCCTGTCGCAACATATCACAGAGGGTCTCGAGTGGTTGCTTTCCTATCAGCGTCACCATCGCAGCGTTGATTGCATCGTTCATGACCGTTTGCTGTGTTGGGTTGGTAAACTCCGCAGGCGGCATCCCCGCTACAATCCTGGGAATGCGCACACGTGCCATGACTTCCCAGCCTGCCAGGTGAGCCACAAACTCGCGTGGTCCCCACCCCTCTCTCCCTTGCGTCACCTCGCGCTGTGCTGCCAGAGATGCCGTTTCCATGAGGTGTTCATAGGCTTCTGCGAACTCCTGTAGGAGCTGTTCTTTTGACATGGTTTCCTTTCCCCTTATTGGTTGTCGGCAGGAAGGTGTGCCTCGATTTCTGTCAGGCCTGGTTGTTGATAGATGCCAAGGACGTTACCCGCAGGGTCACGAAAATGGGCATACACCTCATGCTCATCAGGGTTGACGGGCTGCACGATCGTGCCGCCTGCAGCGATGATGGCCTCGATCGTGGTCGCAGCATTCGCGACCATGATGAATACGAGCAGGCCTGGATCAGTCGAGGGAGGGCGTCCAAGGAACCATGTGCCGCTTACTTCGCCGATCGTATCGTCGAAAGCGATCGAGCCGTCGGAGCGTTGACGCGTGTGCCAGCCGAAGACCTGCTGGTAGAACTGGGCTGACTCTGCAATGTCGATGGCAGGGATTTCGATGTAGCAAATCTTGCCCGTTCGGTAGTTAGGTGATGATGTTGGTGTGGTCATTCCTCTTCTGCTTTCTCTTTCTCGATAGATGCGAGATGACTAACTCACGTTCTCCTCTCCAAGGATAGACCATTCGTTCAACGAAAGCAAGAAGCAGACAACGTTTCATGACGTGTGTGCATGACATACCTGGAAAGCCATCCGAAGAGACGTGAACGGGAGTACCTATAAGCAGGCTTGGCTCGTAGTCCTCAGCATGCTCATACGCATGCCGTACACATGACATGGTCCACCCTTTCGCTATCCGAATCATATGGATCTATCTGGTCTGAAATGATGTACGAATGCAACAGAGCATTGCGTGCGAGTCGTTCTATGGTAAGAGCCAATTGGTTTGTTCATACTCTATGTGTATGATTTTCAAAATGGGCATACGGCTACCTTGTCATTTCAGAAAGCTGCCGTTTTCTTCCATATGAGCGAGTAACGCCACAACACATGCTTCCTGATCTTCACTCCAGGTAAGAGCATGTGGCAGCGCTGGCGAAGTTCAGAAAGCGTCAGATACGTATCATGCTTGCCATGTTCAGCCCACGCAGCTCGTACTTCAGGTGGCTCTCTGAAACGACAGGTGTTGAGGTATTTCAGCATCAGATTGATCGGGATAGCAGCAAGGCTCGTGAACGCTCCGGCGAGGCTTTCCTGATAGAGATCCAGGATCAGGAGCACCCCATTCACCCTCAAGGCTCGCTTCATTTTGAGAAGCATTTCCTCCAGCGGCACGTGGTGCAATGTGGCGATCGAGATAATGCAATCAAAGTAGTCGGAAGGAAACTCCCACGACAAGGCATCTGCGATGTGAAATTCTATGTTTGTATACTGCTGTGAGCGTTCTCGGGCCAGGTGGATCATCTGCGGTGACACGTCCAGGGCAAGCACCTGCTCGGCCCGTGTGGCAAGATGACGAGTAAAGGCTCCACTGCTACATCCAACCTCTAAGACCTGCTGACAAGGCTGGGGAACATGCTTCAACAGAAAACGATGGTAGTGGCTGTTATGGTTCCATCCATCGGTTGAGAATGCGGCCGGTCGATCGAAATCTGCTTGGATCAGAGTGGTATCAGGGCAATCTGTCATACGTTCAGTATACTCACCTCTTGAACCCATATCAAGGAGGGAAGGATAATGCCTGCTCTCACTGTCTTGGCAAGACCACACGCACCTGCTATACTCCCTTATAGAACAGCGAGGACCCTTTTTCGTGTCAACAGCACCTGGCGAATCTACCAATCGAGCGGATCACCCTCCTACAGAACACCTGCAGGGCATTGTCGAGCGCGTCACCTATCACGCCGAGGACTCCGGCTACACCGTCGCCCGGCTCAAAGCACCTGGGGAACGCGACCTCATTACCATCGTGGGAAGCTTCCCAGACATTCATGCGGGCCAGACGCTGCGTCTCACCGGGTACTGGCGCGAGCACCTCAAATATGGTCGGCAGTACCAGGTCGTGCATGCCCAGGAGACGAAGCCTGCTACACTCACCGGGCTGGAGAAGTACCTGGGCAGCGGCCTCATCAAGGGCATCGGCCCGGTGACGGCCAGGCGGATTGTGGCTCATTTCGGCCTGGAGACGCTCGACATCATTGAGCAGTCCTGCTCACGCCTGATCGAGGTCACCGGTATTGGCGAGAAGCGTGTGGCCATGATCGAGAAAGCCTGGGCCGCGCAGCAAGCGATCAAGGAAGTCATGCTATTCCTGCGCGGCCATAATGTCTCGACCACGTACGCTGTGAAGATCTATAAGCAGTACGGCGACCAGGCCATCGAGGTGGTCTCGAAGAACCCTTATCAACTGGCCACCGATATTTTCGGTATCGGGTTTGTGACCGCCGACACCATCGCGCGAAACATCGGCATCGCTCCCGATTCCGACTTCCGCTACCAGGCAGGGATGCTCTACGTGCTGCAGCAGGCAGCCGAGGAGGGCCACTGCTTTTTGCCAGAGCGTGAACTGATCGAACGTGTCGTCAAGCGGCTGGCTTTGCCGGACTCTCCCGTTGACCCAGTGCGCATAGGCGAACTTATCGATCAGATGGCCGAGGAGAAGCAGCTCATCACACAGTCGGGATATGGCGATCTCTTAGAAGAGCGTTTGTGCTACGCGCCCTCGTTCTACTACACAGAGCAAGCTCTAGCCTCGCGTCTGACTGCCTTTGCCAAAGCGCCGGTTGTGGTCGATCTCCTACGGGTGCAGCGCTGGATTGATCGCTACACCGAGAATAGGGACATCACCCTTTCTGAGGAGCAGCGCCAGGCGGTCGAACTGGCGGCTTGCTCGCGCCTGCTGGTGCTGACCGGAGGACCCGGATGCGGCAAGACCTTCACGACCAAAACCGTTGTGGACTTGTGGCGAGCGATGGGCAAGTCCATTTTGCTAGCAGCGCCGACGGGACGGGCCGCGCAACGGCTCTCCGAGATGACCGGGCAGGAGGCCAAAACTATCCATCGGCTGCTGGCTTTCGATCCCAAGACCATGCAGTTCCGTTTCAACGAGGAGAACCCGCTGGAGGCGCAGGCCATCGTGGTGGATGAGACCTCGATGCTGGACCTGTTCCTGGCCCACTCGCTCCTCAAAGCCATTCCACCCGAGGCGCAGGTGCTGCTCGTGGGCGATGTCGATCAGTTACCCAGCGTGGGACCAGGCATGGTGCTACGCGATCTGATCGAGTCGCAGCAGGTTCCAGTAGTACGACTGACCCAGGTGTTCCGCCAGGCGGCAGCGAGCCACATCGTGACGAACGCCCACCGCATCAACGCCGGCCAGTTCCCGCGCCTGGTGCCGACCACGAAGTTCGCCGAGTCGGACTGCCTGTGGCTGGAGGCGCCGGAGCCAGCGCTGGGTGCGGAGGGCATTCGTCATCTGGTAAGCGAGTACCTGCCTAAGCACGGTATCGACCCGGTGCGACAGGTGCAAGTGCTCTCTCCTGCGACGCGAGGTGAGGTGGGCACGAGGCAGCTCAACGCCATGCTCCAGCAGGTGCTGAACCCACCTGCGCCTGGGAAGGCGGAGTTCGTACGTGGCGGCAGCACGCTGCGGGTGGGTGACCGGGTGATCCAGCAGGTCAACGACTACCAGCGCGAGGTCTTCAATGGCGATATTGGCACCATTACCTCAATTGACCTGGAAGAACAGGAGATCGTGGTGCAGTTTACGGAACGCGCGGTGACCTATGATTACGCCGACCTCGCTGAAATCGCCCTGGCGTGGGCGGTGACCGTACACAAAAGCCAGGGGAGCGAGTACCCGGTCGTCGTCTTTCCCCTCTTCATGCAGCATTACCTGCTGCTTTCACGCAATTTGCTCTACACTGGTTTGACCAGAGCCAAACAACTCGCGATCCTGGTCGGGCCAACCAAAGCCATTGGCATTTCGATCAAACGCGTGACCGACCGGCAGCGCTATACCGCGCTGGACGATCGTCTACGAAGTTCTTCGACCTCTTCTGCTGGATGAAAGATGATTGCCATCATTGCTCCTCATTTTCACATGAGCAAGAGACCATTACAAAAAGAGTATCTACGTGAGGTACAATGACCAAAGCACATAGTGTTGCATATCCTATCAACCCGCTAACATGAAAGATGGTGAATACTTTTTCTGTTCAGAAATTGAGGTTCGCTGGTAAGACATGAAACCATCCGAAAGGTTTGAGCCAAAAAGTGACGCGGACATGAGTGGAGATGATGTCGTTCAACTCCTACAGCTTTTTGATCAGCATGGCACCCGGGTCGTTGTTGATGGTGGCTGGGGCGTCGATGCCCTGTTGGGTGAACAAACGCGTGTACACGCAGATCTAGATATCGCTTTAGAACACAAAGATGTCCCGAAACTCCGTGCGCTGCTTGAAGCACGTGGGTACAAAGATGTTCCCCGTGATGATACTCGGGACTGTACCTTTGTCATGGGCGACGAGCATGGTCACGAGGTTGATTTCCACTCTTACACATTTGATACTCAGGGAAAGCTGGTTTTTGGAGTGGAGTATCCGTTGGATTCATTGACTGGCACTGGATCAATCCAGGGATATCCGGTTATATGCATTTCAGCCGAATGGATGGTGAAGTTTCATTCAGGCTATGAACTGGATGAACATGATTATTATGATGTTTCCGCACTCTGCGAGCGATTTGGTATTGCTTTGCCAGCTGAGTACGAAAGATTTGCTCAAGAAGGTCATGAGTGAACCTCTTCAAGAGGGCACCTGTCAACGTCATTGCCGGGATATGTACACTTTCCGGCCCTTCGCCATTCTCCCATTGCGAGGTTTGTACGTCGTGTTCTTCACAGTCCAAGGAGCATCATGGAACCGCCGATAAACTTCCCGAACGATTCACTACCTCTGCCAGCAGATGACGCGCTCTTCGGTTGGGACTCGACATCAGGCATCGTCTCTGTCTGGGCCTCGCGGGCTGGAAAGGCATGGGTCTGGCAGCGCATCGGCGACCGCGTTCGCTGCACGCGTGCGTCCTTCCGCCCTTGGCTCTTCGCCACGACACTCGATGACCTTGCCCATCTGGGTTCGGCGCTCCAACCTCAGCAGGACGAAGCGATGGTGAGTTACCGCGTCTTGGATGGACCTGATGGCTCCTATCGCTATCTGCTGTCCGCACGCGATGGGCGCATGTTGGAGCGTGCACTGCTCGACGGCGCATCGCAGCGCCTGAACCGGCGAATCACATCACTTTCAGCCCTGGGAGACACCTACTATCGCGTTGGCCCCGTCGAGCAATATCTCATGAGCACCGGCCGGGTCTTTTTTCGTGGGATGGCCTATCACGACCTCCATCGCCTGCAGTTCGATCTCGAAACGACCTCCCTCGATCCCGCACGTGGCCGCATCTTCCTCGTCGCCGTTCGCGATAACCGGGGCTTTGAACAGGTGCTGGAGGCACCTACCCCTGCCGAGGAGGCGACCCTGATTGCCACCCTCTGTGCGCTTATTCGTCAACGTGACCCCGATACGATCGAGAATCACAACCTGATGGGATTCGATTTGCCTTTCCTTGAACACCGAGCTAGCGCGCTCAAGGTCCCGCTGTTGCTCGGTCGAGATGGTGTGCCCCAACGTTTGGAGTCGTATGATGAAACAGGATCAGCAGGGCCTCATCGTTGGAACCGTAAGCGTTTCAGCGTGGCTGGTCGCGAGCTGATTGATACCCTGGATGCGGTACGCCGCTACGATTTTGTCGTGCGCACGCTGCCTTCGTACCGGCTCAAAGAAGTGGCCCGTCACTTCGGGCTGGCCTCACCCGAACGCGTATATGTCGAAGGTGCGCGCGTGTACGAGACCTATGTGCAGGATCCTGAATCGGTCCGTCACTACGCGCTCGACGATGTGCGCGAGGTGGATGGACTCTCGCGTCGGCTCATGGGTGCGGCTTTTGCCCTCGCCGGGATGGCTCCCCGCCGCTACGAACGCATCGCTTCGGCGGGTCCTGCCATGGGCATTCTCGAACCGCTGCTCGTGCGAGCGTACCTGCACGCAGGAGCGGCGCTGCCTCAAACGGCATTCGACCAGGAAGAGACGTTCGGTCGGCACCAGGGAGGAGCGACCTACTTGTTGGAAGAGGGGGTGGCCGAGCACGTGGTGAAAGCGGATGTCGCCTCGCTGTACCCATCATTGATGCGCGCATATCGAATTGGACCGAGCTGCGACCACCTGGGCGTCTTCCTGCACCTGATCGACCGCTTAACCGATTTGCGTTTGTTTCACAAAGCGGCAGCACGCTCCGCACCAGCGGGTTCAATGGATGCCGACCAGCATGAGGGGACGCAGGCGGCGATGAAGACCATGATCAACGCGGCCTACGGCTACATGGGGGCAACCTCTATGGCCCTCTTCGGGGATTTAGGGGCCGCCAACGAGGTGACCAGGCGCGGCCGCGATCTGCTCACAGAGATCATTGAGGCTTTGCGTGAGCGAGGCATGGTGCCAGTCGAAGCCGATACGGACGGCGTGTACTTCGCGACGCCGCAGGAGTGGTCAGAAACAGAGGAGAGAGCGCTCGTGGACGAGATCGGCACGACCTTGCCAGCGGGGATCAGGTTGGAGTACGAATCGCGCTACAGGGCGATGGTATCGCACGCGATCAAAAATTATGCCTTGCTCTCCTACAACGGGGAACTGCTCGTGCGCGGTGCGGCCATGCGCTCAAGTCGATCAGAACCCTTCGGTGTGCGCTTCTTGCTGCAGGCGTTCCGCTGCGCCATGCAGGACGATATCGCTGGGATAGTACGTTGCTACCGTGAAACGCAAGAGGCGCTGCGGCGTCGGCTGTTACCCGCCACCGATGTCGCGACACGTATGCGTCTTTCCAAGGATTCCACAACGTATCTTGCGTCCAGAGCGAAACACACGGAAGCGCAATATGAGGCGTTGCTCGCGGCTGGCAGGACCCAATGGCGTGCTGGTGAACGCGTGCGCTTCTACCGGGCGCAACAGGGAGTACCAGTCTGGTTGCCCGACGAGGCTGATGACGCCTCACCGATCTCGGACGAGGAGGAGGCAGACGAGGTCGAGGAAAGCGAGGAAGCGCTGTTCTCTGCTCCATCCGCTCCTCCGCTTGCTGACCGCAGAGACTACGATAGCGAACACTACGTGCGGGTGCTGCTCCATTCCTATGCTGAACGGCTGCGTGTGGTGTTTGAGGCTGAGGACTTCTCACAGCTCTTCCGTCTGGATGGACAACAGGGTTTGTTTGATCGACACATCGAACAGATGCACCTGCGCTGGATTCGCTGTCTAGCTCCAGAGGCGAAGAAGTGACGGCGCATGGTTTCTTGCGCAAGAAGACCACTCGGTTCCAGTTTGGGTGTCATGATTCCCTTTTCTTCCCCTTCAGACGTACCATGGTTCATTCAGCGCTCACTCCCAGAAACGATTGGTACAGAAGGTGGCGAGTGAGCGACTTCAGATGTATCCGCCTGGATAAAAAGCTTCCCATCTGGTATACTCCCCCTAGAAATGGTACATTACATGCCTTGCTCAACTGTACAACTCATCGATGCGTTGATCTGCCTGCAGGACAGGGGCGAACAGGTCACCCATGCGACTGACCCGCTCGAGTATTACCAGTGGCGAGAACGAAGCAGGGGTTATGGTGCCAGCATCCAGTTCCTCCCAGGTGAGCGGCGTGGAAACCGTTGGATGATCTGGGTGAGCACGCAATGTATAGGGTGCCGCCGTGTTACGTCCGAGACTGTTCTGCGCATAATCCACCGTCACGCGGCCTCCCTGGTGGGTCGCACCGCGGGCTGGTACAATCAGGTCGGGATAGTTCGACGCGAGCTCATTCCCCACCGCTTTGACCCAGCTACGAACGCGCTCGAAAGTGTAGCCGGGTGCGAGTGGCACAAAGATGTGCAGTCCGCCTCCCCCGCTGGTCTTGGGATAGCCTCTGATTCCTGCTTGTTCAAGGGCATCATGGAGCTTCAGCGCCGCTTCGCGCACCATCTCGAAAGAGGCTGTCGAGCCAGCATCAAGATCGAAGATGGCCAGGTCAGGCTGCATGAGGTCCGGAGCACGCGAACCCCACAGATGGAATTCGATAACTCCCTGGTTGACAAACCAGAGCAGGCCTGCTGCCGTGGCGATGAGGGGCAATGGCACCGGGTGGCTGACCGTCTTGGGTCGGTATGACACTCGACGAAGCCACTCGGGCGCATCACCTGGGCAGTCACGCAGGTAGTACGAGGTTCCCTCGACTCCTTGTGGGTACATGCGCAGCGTCACCGGGCGGTCCTTGAGGTAGGGAAGCAAGACCGGCGCGATCTGTCGGTAATAGTCCAACAGATCACCTTTGGTGAACCGTGCGCGTGGCCAGTAGACCTTCTCCAGGTGCGAGACCTGGATTGCTTGGTTTCCTAGCTGCCATGTTTCCGATGAAGCGTTCATGTAGGTGCCTTTCTTCCTCCTGTTCCGACTCTGACAGGTTGCACTCTCCTTCTATCTGTGACCCAAAGAGCTTGCAAGTACGAGTACATCCATCACGCTTGCTATTGTACCATTGACTCGCTCGAGTCTTGCTTATGTGAGGAGATCTTCTATGTCTACTCCTAAAGACGCATCAATGAGAACCTGAGAGGAAAGCCATGAGCTATCGAGAAGGAGGGAGGCTCTCAAACGAGCATGCAGAAGTGTATCATGCCGCGTCTGGGTGTCAAGCCGCTTCGCTTTCCTTGACACCGCGCCGCTTGCATGATCAAAAGATGGCATGCTCACTTGAAAGGCAAAAAAGCGGGGATTTTGCTTCTCAAGAGCAAGCTGGATCAGGCTGCCCTGGCGACGTGGAGACGTTTTGCTTTCTCGAAGATCGTTCGCTCATAGGGTTCTTGCTTTTGCCACATGGCAAAAATAATGCGCACCCACACGTTTGCCAGGGCTCGTACAGCCATACTATGGCTTTTTCCCTCCGTGCGTTTACGCTGGTAATACGCTCGTGCCCACGGCTCAAGAGCCGTGGATTGCCAGGCAAATTGCTGCATGGCATTGCGCAACGGTTTGACACAGGCGTAGCGTTGATGCACCTTGGAGTAGTTGCCACTCTCATACGGAGCTGGCGAGGTCCCAGCCAAGGCTTGAAGACTGGCCGCATCACTATACCGCTTCCGATCATCTCCCCACTCAGCGCGCCCGCCGGGGAGCCAGCCGTTTCCCAGCTTCTGGGAGACTTGCAAAAATCGTACTGTCAGCATGGATCGAAAAAAGGGTGTCAATCTCAGATGTATACAATCATTGCAAAGGATGAGCTGGCTGCAAGATGATGGTGTTGGGAAGTGGGATCGACTTCAGTGGTCGATACTGCCCTTGCCGATGCCTCCGATGGACTTCGGGATCATACAACAAAGGCGGTGGCGGCTCTTGGCCAGGCGAAACCTTCGAGAGCACTTCAGCATCTCGCTTGAGCAATGCATAGGCCATCTCGATCATCTGACCAGCAATGCGACCCATGATACGGATCTTTCCGGTATAGGCCTGATAGCGTTCATTGTAGGGGCAGCGAGCCTTGACCAGTCGTTCATAGAGCCTGGCCCACTCGCTCTCATCAGGTCAGCTGATCATTTGAGTCACCACCAAAAACATCATCTGCTTCATCGTCCTGGTACCTCCACGGGTGAGATGGGAGCGATCAAAAGAGGTTCCTGTTTGTTCACGGACCGGTGCCCAGCCAAATTACGACTTGAGTTGAGCCGCAGAGGAAAAGTTGTCAATCGAGCCGATAGCAGCGATAATCGTGGCCGAGGCAATGGGCCCAATACTGTAAATTTGCTCACTTCGTGGGCCGGCGCAACATTGTATTGCCATGTCAAAGAGACCGAACCTCCCACGAAGTGAGCAAATTTACACTGGCTACTCCCCACAGGCCATGAAATGGCTATGGCTTGAGGTCGAGCACCGCTTTGCCATTCGCCAAATCGACAGGCACCGAGTTCTGATGGTGCACAATCAGCCACGTGCCGTTGATCTTACGGAAGCAAGCGGTCCAACGCAGCCAGAGATCGGTCTTCTGCCCAGTGTTCATGGTTCCACTTATCCGGTTGAGGCTGTGAGTGAATGCAACGTCATCGCCCACCGTGATGGACAGGTCGTGAATTTCATAGCCGATCGGACCCTGGAACGACGAGAAAACCTCTTCCCAACGTTTCCTGAATGTATCTGCTCCCATGTAGCGCAGCGGGGGCACGATGTCAAACGACACGACCTCCTGCGCGTAGAGAGACATGACGCCCTCGATGTTCTTGTCACGAATTGATCTGGTCCCATCGTCTAGTAGTCTTTGGATCTCTGCTTCATCGTTTTTCT